>ENA-ORXB01001982-ORXB01001982.1-sediment-metagenome-genome-assembly--contig:-NODE-1982-length-20214-cov-17.874559_pt1 | contig 20214 bp, 17 predicted proteins | sample MGYA00237863_ERZ511475 | MGnify/ENA primary metagenome ERZ511475 (study PRJEB26305, sample SAMN06343858) | sediment metagenome | isolation source: hot spring sediment | place: Canada: British Columbia... | reverse complement strand
CGTGAGGCAAGCGCGCTGCTTTCGCGCAACTGGCGCGCCCCGTGGGGCATCCCCAAGCGGTACATCAAGCCGATTGGCTAAGCCCCCCGCAGGGTACAATACCGCCATGCACGGCGAAGCGGCAGAGCGACTGTTCCGTGAGTATCTGGAGCGTCAGGGCTGGCGCTATTGGACGGAATCCGAGTTCCGCCGCGCGCTGGGACTGAACAACGCCCACCCCGCGCCCGACTTCACCCTGCTGGACAATACAGGCGCGCCCGTCGCGCTCGTCGAGGTGAGCCAGTTTACAGGGGACATCGACGCGCTCATCCCAGAGAACGGGCTGACGCCTGTCAAGACCTCGCCGCTGCCCCAAAAAGTACGCAAAAAAGCGAACCAGTTGCGCAGCGTCCTTCAGCAAGTAAGCGGGCAACTTGACGACCTACCGACCATGCTGGCGATGTATGACCCGCTGGGAGCGCAGACGCATCGCATGGTCATCTTACAACGGCTTCTGGGTTTGGCGCAGGCGGTGGGCACTTATCCACTGGCTGGCAAGGTCGGCATGCAACAGGTGATGCTTACGCCAGAGGGGCAACTCTTCCGATACGCGCCCCAAAACGCCCACTTGAGCGCGGTCGCTACCCTACGCACAGAGAAAGTGTTCGCGCATCTCTCTGGGTTGGAACGCGAAATCGCCGCGATTGAGGCGCAGGACTTTGAAGCGTTTGCGGATAAGTTTTGCGAAATCTACGAGAGACACCGCGCCAGTGGCGCCCGCGTTGATGAGGAGGTTCCCGTGCTTGAAATTTTCCTGAACCCTGCCGCGCAGGTACAGTGGCATCCTCAGTTCTGGGGGCAATACGACAGGGTGTGGGGCTTGATTGACCCGCAGACCTACGGTCTGGTTTACAACGGTCTCCTCGTGGCGCACGCGGGCGTTCTCACGGGGGTTTCCCTGCCCGACCCTGTGCAGAGCGCACGCGCTTCAGGCTTCTATGATGAGTAGGGTTTTGGTAGACACTTCCGTTGTGCTGCGCTACTACGCGCAAGAGGATGCACGGCATAGCGAGGCTGTAGCGCGTCTCTACTGGTTGCGCACGCAAGGGTACATCCTCTGCGTTGCGCCGCAGGTGCTTTACGAGGCATGGGTCGTACTCACTCGCCCGAAGGCGCAGAACGGGCTTGGCAAGACGGCAGATGAGGCTTACGCGCTTATACAGCAGATCGCCGATAACTTCGCGCTTCTTCCCGATACGGAGGATTTGTGGCAGCGCTGGGCGGAAGTCTGTCGTCAGCACGCTGTTCTGGGGCGTCAGGCGCACGACGCGCGTTTCGTAGCGTGGATGGAGTCACATGGGATTAGCCGCCTCTGCACTTTCAACCCCGACGACTTCGGGCGCTACCCGCAGGTGGAGTGCGTGCCTGAGTCTTGAGGGCAATCAGTGGCGCCCTAACCCATCCGAATCTCCCAGTCGTAGGGGATTTCGGGCGTGTTGTAGGGCAGGCGCAACTCGTCGGGCTGGGCGCGGTTGTACGGCTCCGTCGGGAAATTAACCAGCAGCGACGGCTCCGTCCCAATCGTCTTGTAGCCGTGCGCCACCAACGGCGGAATCACCAACAGCACGCGGTTGTGGTCGCCCAAGAAAAACTCGTTCACCATCCCGTGCGTGGGCGAATCGGGGCGACGGTCATACAGCACCGCCTTCACCATGCCCTTGACCACCACCCAGTAGTCGGTCTGCTTCTCGTGCCAGTGCCATGCGCGGATGACGCCGGGGTAGTTTAGCGACACATACGCCTGCCCGAACTTCTGGAAGATGGGGTCGTCGCAGCGGAGCATCTCCATCAGGTAGCCGCGTTCGTCGGCGTGCGCGACCAGCGGCTTAATCTGGACGCCCTCGATGAGTCGCCTCTCCATCGCTACCTCCAGATGAGGGTAGGCGGGGTGCGGTACGCCTCGTACTGGCGTGCGACGCCCGCTTCTTCCGTGCGCCCCTTGTGCAGCCAGAGCCGATAGCGGAAGGTGAGCGTCTCGCCCCGCTTGAGCGTATGGTCGCCCGTGCCTTTGGGCTTGCCCGCTTCGAAGTCGTGGACGCCGAACGGGTTGGCGGCGAACAGCCCGTAGTCGCGCACATGCCAGTAGGTCGGGTGGCGCAGGTTCGCGGGGTGGTCGAAGATGGCGATGCCCACCGTGTCGCCCTCTACGATGCCTGTGTAGTCGCACCACGGGGCGCGTTTGCCCCACGCCTCGCGGTCGCGTTGCCCGCTGGCGTTCACAATCTGCCCGCCCGCGTTGCGCGTGACCTCCATGCTGCTGGCGACGCGCACGCCAAAGGTGCCCTCTTTGGTGTCGCCGAATTTGACATCGGCGTCCAGCGCGGTGAGCGCGACGGTGTAGTCCAGCCAACGCGAGTCGGGCGCGGCGTAGCAGATGACTTCGGTCGTCTCGTCCAGGATGGGCTTGCCGTCGGGCAGTTGCCACTGGTTGCGGGCGACCCAACGCGCCAGCACGGGACCCGACTCGGCTTTCTCCAGCCCGCGATGCACGATCACGCCCCGCCCTGCGCCCTCCGTCCAGAAGTCCACACCGTTCACCTCGCCGTGCGTGAACCAGACGGAGCGGTGGTGCGGGTGGTCGGTGCGTTCGCCTTGCACCAACTGCATCGGGAAGTGGCGCGTGATGGGCTTGTCGTTGGGTCCGTACACGGGGTACAGGTACGGCTTGGGCGCGCCGCGCAGCACATACGCCGTGAACGGCTTGCCCTTGTAGGCAATCTGCAGGGCGTTCTCGGTGAGTTTGTGCGTGAAGCCCTCAGTCGGGCGCGGGTTCGGGCGAATCGCGTAGTGGTGGGTCTTCCCGCGCGGCAACTCAGGCTCGATCCAGACCAAGTACCGCTTGCCTGCCGATTCGACCACCTGCGCGGGGATGAGTTCCGCGCTGCGCTGGAGCGCAATCGGGGACTGGGGCGGGACGCCGCGCCACTCCGCCCAAATCGGCGTCTGCCGATACTCCGCCTGCCGCGCCGCTACCGAAATCCGCATCGACTCCGCCGCTGCCATCATACAAGGATTATACCTTGCCCCACTTTACCTCAATGGGGTACACTACTGTGTGGGTGAGATGATGCAAATACAAGCTGTGCGCGCCCGCTACGCAAACCAAGCGTTGTGGCTGGAACAACCGCTTGAAATACCCGAAGGCGCTCAGGTGCAGGTGTTCGTACAAGTGCAGAGCGACGAGCCGCTGTCTTTGGAAGAACAGAAACGCAGGCTGGACGCTTGGCTTGGGGCAATTCGTGGGATTTCTGTACCACTGGACGCTGTTCGGCGTGAGACAATCTATGAAGATTGACGCGATTGTGCTGGACACTTTGAATAAGTCTGACTTTATGCGTTTTCAACCAGAGATCATGTCGATACATCCTTCCGAGATAACGCCACAAGAATAGGCAGGAACCTCGCTTACTTGCGCCGAATATTGTCGCCATGCGTCCGATACGCGCATCTGCGCCTGGGCGGGCAGGGATTGTGGGCAACCCCAGCGATATGTACGGGGGCGCGGTTATTTCCACCGCTGTGCCCCTGCGAGCGCGATGCACCTTAGAGCCTGCCGCGCGCCTGACTTTTCAGTCCCCGACGCAACTACTTACACCTGACACGCTGGCGTTGGCAGGCGACGCCTTCGATGTGTGTCGCGTCGCGTTGCACGGGCTGGGCTTCACGGTTGAGAGCGCGCCGTTCGCCTTGCGCATCGAGACCGACATCCCCCCGCAGTCGGGGCTGGCGGGGTCGTCCGCGCTGCTGACGGCGATTGTGGCGTGCCTGCTGCACTATCGCGGCGAGGCGTGGCGCACACCCCACATCCTGGCAGAGCGCGTGCGCCGAATCGAGGCGCAACTGCTCCAGGTCGCCTGCGGCTATCAGGATTTCTACATGGCGGTCTGGGGCGGGCTGAACCTGATGGAGTTCCGCGACAAGCAGGGGCTGGGCGCAGACCCCGACGAGCCGTGGGCGACGGTGGAGCCGCTGACAGGCTACCTGCGCGGCGTACCGATACCGCTGTGGCTGGCGACGACGGGCGGGACGCGCTTTTCGGGCGCGGTGCATGCGAACCTGCGCGCCCGCTGGGAAGCGGGCGAACGCGGCGTGGTGGACGGGATGCAGCGTATCGGCAGGCTGGCGCACGAAGCCAAGCGCGCCTTGCTTGAGCAAGACTGGACGCGCCTTGCCCACCTGATGAACGAGAACTACGCGATTATCCGCGACTTAGGCGGCAGCGGCGAGAGCCTGGATCAGTTAGTGGCGTGCGCCTTGGAGCACGGCGCGCTGGGCGCAAAGTTGGCAGGCGCGGGCGGCGCAGGCGGCACGGTGATTCTGCTGACGCTTACGCCCGAAAAAACGCTGCCTGCCGTGCGCGAACTCGCAGGGCAGGTGATCCCGATTGCGCCCAGTGCGCCAGGCACTGTGATGGGGTGAGGGCGGAAGGTTCGCCCCCCGCCCCCAGTGATTAGCGTCGTCCACCAGAACCTATCGGCGGCGGCGACGCGGGTCCAGACCCTGTGTACTCTGGAACGCCGAGGGCGTCCAGACCTGGTTGCGAGGGATCCGATTTCGGATACACGGTTTCGGGCGGTTGGTTCCCCTCGCTTCGCATCGTGAACCAGAGCGACAGCCCCAGCGCCAGCAGCGCCACAACAATAATCCCAAGGGCAACGGGTTTGGAGACCTGCATCGCATCTCACCGCCTTAGTTGACCGCGACGCCGCCGTCATCCAGATCCCACATGTACTGACCGAGATCGTTGATGAAGCCGCCGCACTGCGGACGCACATCACAGCCCTGACCCATTTGGGAAGGCGTGTAGCTCTTCGCGTGCCCATCCGCGAACACGACGGTCATCCGCTCGCGCCGATGGAACGGCCATGCGCCGCCGAACTCCATCCAGGTGTACCAGCCCGTCGCGGTCTGCAGACGCCAGCAAGCGGGGCGCGCCAAGCGTGCACAGGAGTTGCCCTGATAGTCGTACCATCGGCTTGCACGCCCGCTGTCGCACTCCTGACGCACGATGGTGAAAGTATCGTACATGCGTCCAGAGGCGTCGCGATAGTAGCGGCACGGCGGCATAACCACCCAGTTGCCGCCGCACAGCGGCTGGCGCGTCAACGGGTCGCGCCACCAGAGGCTGTCGATGAAGGCGACCGTGCGTGCATGCTGCCCAATCTGCGCATCGCTGGCGGGCGCGTTGTACCAACCGCGATACCCACCGCTGCCGCCCGAACGCTCCATAATCGGCGAAAGGTACACATAGTTGTAGCCTAAGTTCGTCTTGAGCGCCCAGCGGTACTCGCGGATGCACTGCTGCGTGGGCGGCGCCTCACCGTCCGCAGGGCAGGCGTCCAGAATCGCGTCCGTCGCCTGCGGATCGGACGGGCAGCGGAACATCTGCCAGTTCTTCACATACGGCATCAGCAACTGCGCCAAGATGCGATCGTCGCAGTTCTCCTGCCCGCCAAACGAGGCGAAATACTGGGTCAACGGCTGCATCGTGTCATAGTCGCTGGTATACATCACCAGCCCACGCCCAACCTGATTGAAGCGCGTGATACAGTTTACCTGTCGAGCCGACTCACGCGCCTGCGCAAACACAGGGAACAAGATACTCGCTAAGATTGCGATAATCGCAATCACTACCAGCAATTCAATCAGGGTAAAGCCTCGTGTGCGCATCATGCACCTCCTGATGAATAATAGTACCCCCAGTTTGTTCGGATTCCTGCCAAGTTAAGTGGTGGGTCAAGGGGGCTGCAGGAACCGCCCCCTTGACCGTTCAGGTCGGGTTAGTTGCAGGTCTCGTCGCCGTCCTCGCCCTGAGTGCCGAAGTTGAACAGCACGATCAGCAGGTCGGCGTCGTCAACCGTGCCATCCTGGTTCAGGTCAGCAGCTGCGTTGGTGCCGCCGAACTCGAACAGCACCGCCAGCAGGTCGGCGTCGTCAACCACCTGGTCGGCATTCGCGTCGCCGTTCGGCAGCGTGATGCTTCCCAAGTCAACCGTGCCGCTGACATTTACATTCGGTATGCGCACGCCCATCCAGTGGCGGTCGGGCGATAGCGCATAGTCCACCACATTCAGGTCGGTCGGGCAGTTGATGAACAGCGTGATGTCAGAGTAGACGGGACGCACCACCACATCATAAGTGCCCGCAGCAATATCTGGGGTGTCGATGGTGAATGTGCCTGGTGTAGTCGGCGCAGGCATGCTGAACCGCGCGACGCGCTGCTTTGTGCCCGGCAGGTAGAAGATGACCTCCACTGTGGCGCCGGGCGCGGTTCCGCTTAGGTCGCCGAAGACTGCCGTGCCCGTCACCTTGCCCGGTGTCGCACCCGAGTTGCGGAAGCCCAGCACGCCTTGATACAACGCGGGACCGTGCTTGTCTTTCCACCCCACGCCCGTGTTCCACGGCGCGGTGCCAGCGAAGGGATCGTTGTCGCGCCACTCCAGCAGCATATTCAGCACGCGCCCCACAGGGAAGCCCGTGATGTTATTGTAGCGGAATCGCTGCCAAGAAGCAGGCTGAATCACACCGCCAACAGTGCCGGAACCCTGCCCGCGCGGCGAGTAATACAGTTTCGGTCCGCCCGGCGCGCCCATCGCTAACGCCGTGTAGGAGTCAAAGGGTCCTGCCGCCCCGAAGTCCTCGTCAGCGACGATAATCGCATAATACAGTCCCGACGACAGCGTGATGCTCTGATTCAGCGGCGTGGTGCGCAGATAGGTGAAGGTCGTGGAGCCGCCGTAATAGGTGGGAATCTGCACATCACCAGCCTGTGGCGGGTCGCCGGGATACGCGCCAAAGTCGCCAAAGTACAGGATATTCCCCAGATTGGGTTCAGGACGCCCATCCGCGCCAGTCTGCGAACCGGTAATCCAGATGCGCAGGAACGGAAAGCCCGTCGTCAAGCCAGGCATGTAGACAATCGAGTCGAAGGTCATCGGCGCGCAGATTTGGAACGGCAGCGCCGTCCAGCGAGCAGGGAGATTGGCACTGGTCACATCGCCCGAGATAAAGAACAGGTAGTTGGCGGTAAGGGTCAGCGCCCCACAAGCCCCGCCGACGGTAAACCAGGCGTTCGCAGGGTTGCCTGCGAAGTACACGAACGGATCCTGCGCGACCGCGGGTCGCGTCGCAAACGCCACACACAACAAAGCCCCAACTGCGTATCGGTAGTATCGCATCATACGAACCTCCTTTACAACCACAATTATACCATGCTTTTGCGCCGATTCCTGCCACTTCTGCGCGGCTAAGGGGTCAAATTACAGGGGTTTCGGCTGCATTTCGGGCGCAAGCGCCGTCTCGCTGGCGGCGCGGTGGCGTTCAATGCGCTGAATAATCCCCCAGTCGGCGCGGAGCCAGTAGTCGCCGTAGGGCACGGCGTAAGCGGGCAGCGCGCCTTGCCGCAGGCGGAGTTTCTCGGCGTGCGCCGCCTGCGCCGCATCGGGCGCAAGCGTGTGGTCGCTCTCGACGCGGCTGCCGTCGGGGCTGTGCGCTTCAGGGCGGTCGGGCAGCTCGACGCTCGGCTCGGGCAGGCGCACCTCGCGCAGCGCATACGCCCGCAGCACCCGCGTCTGCATATCCAGCGCGAGGAACGGTCGCTCGCGGCTCGGTTCGTAGCCTGGCTTAATCGCAACCAGCCCGCTTTGCAACCAGTGGGGCAGCGCGAACGCCGCGAGTTCACTCAGCGCGAAGCGCGGTTGGTACTGCGCGCCCACCAATGCGATGCGCCACCGCTTGCCCGCATCCAACCGACTGCGCAGGCGCAGTTCGTAGGCATGATCGAGGATCAGAATTGCCAACATCTGCAGCCCCGCATGCATCACCAGGTGCGCAAACGCCCCCAGCGCTTCCAACACGCGCTGCCCACGCACAGGTTCGGGCGGTAGGCACTCTTGCCACCCCATGCGCTCGAAGTAGACCCTGCCGCCCCGACGCTGCAGCAGCCACACTTCCGAAGGGGTCAGCACCAGCGCGACATGCGCCGCCCGCCAAGTCAGCCACAGGTGATAGCCCATCACCAAGCCCCCAACGGCAAGCAACGCGCCCAGCACCACCTGCGCCCAGCCCGAAAGCTGCATCACGCGCACCAAACTCTCAGGCTCCTCCCACAGCACCCAGCCCACAAACGGCAGCGCAATCAGCAGTCGCCAGCCGATGTTGCGCCAGAACTGCCGCCCTGTTAGCGGACCCCAGCGCACGCCAATCGCTTCGTAGGGGTCGCGTTGGCACCGCGCGCAGCGGTCTTGCATCGGGTCGCACCCCGCCCCACACACTGAGCAGCCCACCTGCGGCACGATGTACCCTGCGCCGTTCACAACCCCAGAGTGTACCTCACACAGGGTATACTCTCGGCGCATCAGGAGCCGACGATGAAACTGCACGAGTACCAAGCGAAACAGATTCTGCGCGAATTTGGTGTTCCGACACCGCAAGGAGAGGTGGTCCGCACGCCCGCCGACGCGAAAGCGGTCGCCGAGCGGCTGGGCACGCCTGTGGTGGTCAAGGCACAGGTGCTGATGGGCGGGCGCGGCAAGGCAGGCGGCATCAAACTCGCCCAGACCCCTGACGACGCCGCCCACGCCGCCGAAAGCATCCTCGGCAAGCGACTGGTCTCGCCCCAGAACCCGCAAGGGCTGGTCGCCGAGCAGGTGCTGATCGAGGAAGCCGTCGAAATCGCCCGCGAGTACTACATCGGCGTCACGATTGACCGCACGCTGCAGCGCAATGTGCTGATGGTCAGCACGCAAGGCGGGATGGACATCGAGGAGGTCGCCGCGCAGCACCCCGACGCCATTGCGACCGTCGCAATCGACCCGCTGCTGGGGCTGACCGACTACGCCGCGCGCGAAGTACTGTATGCAGCGGGCATCCCACAGGAGCAAATCCGCCCGCTGAGCGCGCTGCTGCACGGGCTGTACCGCGCCTACATCGCCGTCGATGCGAACCTCGCCGAGATCAACCCCTGCGCCGTGCTTGCCGATGGGCGGATTATCGCCGCCGACGCGAAAATCACCATCGACGAGAACGCGCTGTATCGCCAGAAGTCGCTCGCCGCGCTGCATGACGAGAGCCTCGACGACCCCATCGAGGCGGAGGCGAGCCGACGCGGGATCGCCTATGTGCGCTTGGGCGGCGACATCGGCGTCATCGGCAACGGCGCGGGGCTGGTGATGTGTACCGTCGACGAGGTCGCACGAGCAGGCGGGCGCGCAGCGAACTTTTTGGACATCGGCGGCGGCGCGAAAGCCGACCGCGTGCGCCAAGCCGTCGAACTCGTGCTGATGGACCCGAATGTCAAGGGACTGCTGTTCAATATCTTCGGGGGCATTACGCGCGGGGACGAGGTGGCGCGCGGCATGCTGGAGGCGTTCGAGACGCTGCAGGTGAACATCCCCGTCGTGGTGCGCTTAGCGGGCACGCACGCCGAAGAGGGGCGCGCCATGCTGCAGGGCACGCCGCTAATCCCCGCCGAGACGATGCAAGAGGCGGCGCGCCTTATCGTCGACTTCGCGCGCGGGGTATAATCGGAGCCGTGCGCTTCTGGCGACTGCGCAGGGCAGGCGCGCGCCTGCCCATACGGAACAAGCACTTAGCGGCGCAAGCCCTCACCCATCGCTCACATACCGAAGGCGAACTGCTCGCCAGCAACGAGCGGCTCGAACTGCTGGGCGATGCGGTGCTGGGCTTGATTGTCGCCGAGTACCTGTACCAGCATTATCCCAACTGGGATCAGGGGCAACTCTCCAAAGCGCGGGCGAGCATCGTGCGGGCGAGCGTGCTGTGCGAGGCTGCCAAACGCGCGGGACTGCCCCTACTGCTACGCCTCAGCCCCGCCGAAGAATCGGCTGGCGGACGCGAGCGCCCCTCCATCCTCAGCGATGCGTTTGAAGCCGTGCTGGGCGCAATTTACCTCGATTCGGGCTACCGCGCCGCGCGCGACTACGCCCTGAAACATCTCAAGCCCGAACTGGACGCCCTGTACGCAGGCGAGATGCCCGTCCAAGACTACAAGTCGCAACTCCAAGAGCGCACGCAAGCGTGGTGGCGCATCACCCCGACCTACGAGGTGGTCGACGAATCGGGCACCCCGCACAACAAAACCTTCGTCGTGCAGGTCAAACTGCGCGACATCGTGGCGGGACAAGGCACTGGCTCCAGCAAAAAACAAGCGGAGCAGAACGCCGCCGCCCAAGCGATGCAGTTCACCGAACACAACAGGAGGCACTTAGATGAAACCTTTGGCTGAAATCGGCGTTTTCGGCGGCTCAGGATTCTACTCGTTTCTGGACAAAGTGGAGGAGGTCAAAGTAGACACCCCCTACGGCGCGCCCAGCGACACTGTGTCGATTGGCGAGGTGAACGGGCGGCGCGTGGCGTTTTTGCCCCGACACGGACGCAAGCATACCATCCCCCCGCACAAAATCAACTATCGCGCGAACCTGTGGGCAATGAAGGAACTCGGCGTGCAGGCGATTATTAGCCCCTGCGCCGCAGGCAGCCTGCAACGGCATGTCAAGCCCGGCGATTTTGTCGTGGCAGACCAGTATGTTGATCGCACGCACGGGCGCGCCGACACCTTCTACGAGGGTCCTACCGTTCACCATGTCTCGCCCGCCGACCCGTACTGCCCCGTGCTGCGCCAAATCGCTATCGACGAGATTCGCGCGCACGGCATCCCCGTCCACGAGCGCGGCACGATTGTCGTCATCAACGGACCCCGCTTCTCCACCAAAGCCGAGAGCAAGTGGTTCACCTCGATGGGCTGGGAAGTCATCAACATGACGCAGTACCCCGAAGCCTACCTCGCGCTGGAGTTGGCGATTCCCGTCGTGAACATCGCGCTGATTACCGACTACGACAGCGGGCTGGTGGCGGAAGGCGAGGTCAAGCCCGTCACGGCGGAAGAGGTGATGCATGTGTTCCACCAGAACGCCGAGCGCATCCGCAAGGTCATCTTCGGGATGATTGCCAAAATCCCGCCGAACTTTGACAGCCCAATCCGCCACGCGCTGGACTATGCAAAGGTGACGGTGTAATAAGTGTCTTTGCAGTGAGACTTAAACATAGCCCCCACCCCAACCCTCCCCGCGGGCGGGGAGGGAGCCGCGGCTCCTTCCCAGTCCACGGGGGAGGTTGGGAGGGGGGCATGTTGAAAAACCAACGCAAAGGCACTTACCAACCGCCAGCCAGTGTTCACAAAAAAACAGCAGTTGATGACCCCCTCCTTAAGGTTCCCCCTGCTCGCAGGGGGAACCGAGTGGGCGCGCCACGCGCCCCCTGCTCTGTAGCCAAACATGCCCCGCAAGCGTCATAATATAGGCGGAGGTGCTACAATGCGATACAAAACGCTTTTGGGATGGCTGGTGATTGGCATGCTGTGCGGCGCAGGCGCACAAGACCTACTGCCCGTGACGCGCGTGGTGCTGTACCGTAGCGGCGTCGGATACATCGAACGGCTCGGACGCATCAGCGGCGACGCGACGCTCACGATGTCGATGCGCGAGAGCCAGATGAACGACCTGCTCAAGTCGCTGATTCTGGTGGACTTCGACGGCGGGCAGATTCTGCCCGCGCAATACACCCCGCGCGACCCGCTGGAGCGCACCCTCAGCGCGTTCGCTGTGCAACTGTCGGATAACCCGTCGATGAGCGCGCTGCTGACCCGTCTGCGCGGCGCGCCTGTGGAGATTCAGACCGACAAGGAGACGCTGCAGGGCACGGTGCTAAGCATCGAGACGCGCGAGGAAGCCGCCAGCGAGGTGGTCGTCAAGCGCGCCTATGTGAACCTGATGACGAACCCCGCGATGCGCTCCGTGCCGCTGGACACAATTATAAACCTGCGCGTGCGCGACGAACGGCTGCAACAGGAGATTCAGAACGCGCTGGCGGCGATTGGCACGCGGCTGGACAACACGCGCAAGACCGTCGAGCTGCGCTTCGCGGGGCAGGGCGCGCGGCGCGTGCTGGTCGGCTACCTGACCGAGATGCCCCTGTGGAAGATGACCTATCGCCTCGCGCTCAGCGCGGACGAACCGCCCCTGCTGCAAGGCTGGGCAATCGTCGAGAACACCACCGACGAGGACTGGCGCAATGTGCGCTTGGAGCTGGTGTCGGGGCGACCTGTGAGCTTCATCCAGAACCTGTACGAGCCGATCTACCCCAAGCGCCCGACGGTTCGCACGCAGACCGACCAAGCGCTGCTGCCCGACACGGCGGAGCAGGCGATGGAACTCACACCCGACGAGCTGGCGAAGCGCGAGGCGATGGCGGGGGCGCTTGGCGCACCGCTGGCGCGCGAGCGAATGCCTGGCTTTGGCGGTGGCGCGCCGCCGACGGCTGCCCCACGCGCCATGCGCGAGAGCGTCATCGAGATGGCGCAAGGACAGGAGCGCGGCGCGCTGTTCGATTACCGCATCCAGCAGCCCGTCACGATTCTGCGCCAGCAGTCCGCGCTCGTGCCAGTGGTCAACCGCACGGTTGAGGCGCAGGCGGTTTCGCTCTATAACCCCGCCAACCACCCGCGCCACCCCTTCTTCGGCGTCAAACTGACCAACACCACCGACCTGACGCTGATGGAGGGGCCCGTCACGGTCTACCTGGACGGCGCGTATGGGGGCGACGCGCAACTGGAGACGCTGGAGCCGAAAGGCGAACGCATCCTGACCTACGCGCTGGACTTGGGCATAGAGGTCGTGCAGGAGCGGGCGAACTTCACCTCCCAGATGATCTCGGTCAAGATTACCAACGGCGTGCTGCAGCAACGGCTGGAGCAGCGCATGGAGAACCTCTACCGCCTCACCAGCCGCGACGATAAGCCGCGCACCGTGCTGGTGGAGCAGCCCTACCAAGACGGCTGGGAACTCGCCGAACCCGCCAAGTTCGAGCGCACGCCGACCTTCTATCGGTTCCCCGTCGAGGTGCAGCCGCGCAAGACTGCCACCCTGCGCGTCGTCCAAAAGCGCACGGTGCAGGAATCGATTGCCCTGCTTCAGGAAGATGAGGACACGATTCGCGTGCTGGCGCAGAATCAGCAACTGAGCGAGCCGATACGGCAGGCACTGAGCAGTATCTTGAACCGCCGCCGCGCAATACGCAGCCTCGAGGGGCAAATCCGCCAGCAGGAGGCGCGCATCAAGAACATCACCGACGACCAAGCGCGCATTCGCGAGAACATGCGCGCGTTGGATCGCAACTCCGACCTGTACCGCCAGTATGTGCAGAAGCTGGCGCAGCAGGAGCGCGAGATTGAGCAGGCGCGCGCCGAAATCGAACGGCTGCAGGAACAGCGCGCCCGCGCCCAGCGCGAACTGAGCGACTACATCGCGGGATTGAACCTGTAAAGCGTCTGCAAGGGGGCGGGTGGAAACGATGTGTTGGCGCATTTACCGCCCCCCCTTGACAAACCCGATTGCCATAGGGTATCATAGAATCGCGTTCAGCACTCGCCCGTCGCGAGTGCTAAATTTATGGCAGGCATAGGTAGACCGTATCGGAGAAGGAGGTGCTACGGCGATGCTGAAACCGATAGGCGATAGAATAGTTGTCCGCCCCAAATCGGCGGAAGAGATGACGAAGAGTGGTATCATTTTGCCTGACACAGCGAAGGAGCGACCTCAGGAAGGCGAGGTCATGGCTGTGGGCACAGGGCGGATTATGGACGACGGCACAGTCGTTGCACTAAGCGTGAAAGTTGGCGATACCGTGCTGTTCTCGAAGTACGGCGGTACTGAAATCAAAATTGGCGGCGAGGAGTATATCATCCTCCGCGAAGATGATGTCTTAGCGATTTTGGAGAAATAACCGTACAGGAGGTGATTACGCATGGCAGCGAAGGAGATTTTGTATACAGAAGCGGCGCGGCACGCGCTGGAGCGCGGCGTCGATACAATAGCAAACGCAGTTAAGGTCACGCTCGGACCGCGAGGCAGGAATGTCGTTTTAGAGAAGAAGTTTGGCTCGCCGACCGTCATCAACGACGGCGTCACGATTGCGAAAGAGATCGAATTAGAAGACCGCTTCGAGAACATGGGCGCGCAACTCGTGCGCGAGGTGGCGTCCAAGACGAACGATGTCGCAGGCGACGGCACAACCACCGCGACGGTGCTGGCGCAAGCCATCTTCAAGGAGGGTCTCAAGGCGGTCGCGGCAGGCGCGAACCCGATGTATGTCAAGCGCGGCATCGATAAAGCCGTCGAGGCTGCCGTGCAGTTCATCCAGCAGACCGCGACCCCTGTGGAAGGTCGCGCCGCCATCGAGCAGGTGGCGACCATCTCCGCGAACGACCCCGCCATCGGCAAAGTGGTCGCCGACGCCATCGAAAAAGTCACCAAAGACGGCGTGATTACCGTCGAGGAGTCCAAAGGCACGGAGACCACGCTGGAAGTCGTGGAGGGCATGCGCTTCGATCGCGGCTACATCTCGCCCTACTTCATCACCGACCCTGAGCGCATGGAAGCCGTGCTGGAGGAGCCGTACATCCTGCTGTACGAGAAGAAAATCGGCGCGGCGCAGGACATCATCCCCGTGCTGGAGCAGGTCATGCGCGCGGGCAAGCCGCTGCTGGTTATCGCCGAAGACTTGGAGGGCGAGGCGCTCGCGCTGCTGGTGGTCAATAAGCTGCGCGGGGTGTTCCAGTGCGCCGCCGTGAAAGCGCCCGGCTTCGGCGAGCGACGCAAGGCGATGATGGAAGACATTGCCATCCTCACGGGCGGAACCTTCATCACCGAAGACCTCGGCATCAAACTGGAGAATGTCAAGCTCGACCAGCTCGGACGCGCCGAGAAGGTGGTCATCGAGAAGGAGCATACGACCATCATCGGCGGCAAGGGCAAGCCCGAAGCGATTCAAGGGCGCATCCAGCAAATCCGCAAGCAGATTGAAACCACCGAGTCGGACTACGACCGCGAGAAGCTGCAGGAGCGTCTGGCGAAGCTGGCGGGTGGCGTGGCAGTCATCAAGGTCGGCGCAGCCACCGAGACCGAGCTGAAGGAGAAGAAGGCGCGCTTCGAAGACGCCATCAACGCCACCAAAGCCGCCGTCGAGGAAGGCATCGTGCCTGGCGGCGGGGTCACCCTCGTGAACGCCATCAAAGCGCTGGACGCGCTGCAAGTGGACGGCGACGAGAAAATCGGCGTGCATATCATCCGCCGCGCGCTGGAAGAGCCGCTGCGCCAAATCGCGCACAACGCGGGCGGGGAAGGCTCCGTCATCGTCGAGAAGGTCAAGGAATTGCCGCAGGGACAGGGCTACAACGCCGCCACAGGCGAGTTCGTGAACATGCTCGAGGCGGGCATCGTCGATCCTGCGAAGGTCACGCGCACCGCGCTGGAGAACGCGGCGTCTATCGCTTCGATGCTGCTTACCACCGAAGCGCTGGTGGCGGAAGTGCCCGAAGAGAAGAACGGCAAAAAGACTTCACCATCCCCCTACTGACACACAGACCACTCACCCCCCAATAGCCGGGGCTGAAAAGCCCCGGCATTTTTTCACTCACGCCGTCAGGTAATTTATTCTACGATTCGGAGCCAGAAAATGTTTCAGGGCATACCGCGATTGGTGCGAATTGTGGAGGTGGGCGCGCGGGACGGGCTGCAGAACGAGCCGACCCCCGTGCCCACCGAGGCGAAGGTGCGCTTCATCGAAATGCTGGCGGAGGCGGGGCTGCCCGTGGTGGAGGCGACGGCGTTCGTCAGCCCAAAGTGGGTGCCGCAGCTTGCCGACGCCGAGCAGGTGATGCACGCGCTCAGGCGGCGCGCAGGCGTGCGCTACCCCGTGCTGGTACCCAACCTCAAGGGGCTGGAACGCGCGCTATCGGCAGGCGCGCGCGAAATCGCCGTGTTCACCGCCGCGTCGGAGACCTTCTGCCAGCGCAACCTGAACCGTAGCATCGAGCAGTCGCTGCAGGAGTTCGAGCAGGTCGTGCGCGAGGCGAAGGCGGCAGGCTGCTGGGCGCGCGGCTATGTGTCCACCGCGTTTGTGTGCCCCTACGAGGGCGCGATTGCCCCCGAAGCCGTTGTGCCTGTGGTGGAACGCCTGCTGGCGATGGGCGTGGACGAGGTGAGCCTGGGCGACACCATCGGCGCGGCTGTGCCCACCCAAGTCGCCCGCCTGACCGAGACGCTGCTGCCGATTCTGCCGCTGGAGCGCTTCGCCTACCACTTCCACAACACCTACGGCACGGCGCTGGCGAATGTGCTGACCGCGCTGCAGCAGGGCGTGTGCATCTTCGATTCCAGCGCGGGCGGGCTGGGCGGCTGCCCGTTTGCGCCAGGCGCGTCGGGCAACCTCGCGACGGAAGACCTGCTCTATATGCTGCACGGGATGGGAATCGAGACGGGGGTAGACCTCGCGGGCGTGGCGGCGGCGGCGCAGTTCATTTTGGGGCATCTCCAGCGGGAGACGCCCCCAAGCAGCTACCTGCGCGCCTGTGCGCGACGCGAAGCCTAACCTTACACCCGCTCGTACAGCCCTGCCGCGCCCATGCCGCCGCCGACGCACATGCTGACCACGCCCCACTTGCCGCCGCGCTTGCCCAGCGCGTTCAGCAAGGTGGCGGTCATGCGCGACCCTGTCGCGCCCAGCGGATGCCCCAGCGCGACCGCCCCGCCGTTCACATTCAGCTTCTCGGTCGGGATGGGCAACTGGCGCAGCACCGCCAGCACCTGCGCCGCGAACGCCTCGTTGATCTCGAACAGGTCGATGTCGTCGACGCTCTTGCCGAAGCGGTGCAGCAGTTTGGGGATGGCGTAGGCGGGACCGATGCCCATCGTCTCTGGAGGCACGCCCGCGACCGCGTAGCCGACGAACCGCGCCAGCGGCTGCACGCCGAGTTGGTTCACCATCCGCTCGCTCATCAGCACGACCGCTGCTGCGCCGTCGCTGCGCTGCGAGGCGTTGCCCGCCGTCACCGTGCCGTTCGCCTTGAACACGGGCTTGAGTTTCGCCAACGCCTCAAGGCTCGTGTCGGCGCGGGGACCCTCGTCGCGGTCAAAGATGAAGCGGTTCTCGTGGACGCTGCCACCCTTGACAACCTTCTCGTGAACCTCGACGGGCACGATTTCGCCGTCGAACGCGCCTTCGGCTTGCGCCCGCAACGCTTTCTGGTGGCTCTCCAGCGCGAACTGGTCGGCTTCCTCGCGCGTGATGCCATGCTCGACTACGAGGTTCTCGGTCGTCATGCCCATGCCCAGATAGGCGTCGGGGTAGTGTTGGGTCAGGTACGGGTTCGGGCGGAACACATGCCCTTCCATCGGCACCATCGACATGCTCTCCGTGCCGCCCGCGATGCCGACATCGATTTGCCCAGTCATGATGCGCTGGGCGATGATGGCGATGGCTTCCAGCCCCGAGGCGCACATGCGGTTCACCGTCGCGGCGGGCACATCGACGGGCAGCCCCGCGCGTAGCACGGCGATTCGGGCGACATTCATGCCCTGCTCGGCTTCGGGCACAGCACATCCCAGCACGACATCTTCAATCTGTTTCGGCTCCAGGTGCGGCACGCGCTTGAGTGCGCCTTGAATGGCGAATGCGGCGAGGTCGTCAGGGCGCGTGTTGCGCAAACTCCCGCGCGGCGCCTTGCCAATCGCCGTTCGTACCGCAGCAACCACATACACGGCTTGCATAGTGGCATAGTGTACCCGCAATCATCAGGTATCCTATAGCCGAGGCGATACCGATGCTTATACGCAAACCGAACCGACTGATCGACGAGAAAAGCCCGTACCTGCTGCAGCACGCCTACAATCCTGTGGAATGGTACCCGTGGGGGGCGGAGGCGTTTTTCAAGGCGCGTGTGGAAGACAAGCCCATCTTCCTCTCCATCGGCTACTCGTCGTGCCACTGGTGCCATGTGATGGAGCGCGAGTCGTTCGAAAACCCCGCCATCGCTGACCTGCTGAATCAGCACTTCGTCAGCATCAAGGTGGATCGCGAGGAGCGCCCCGATGTGGACGAGATTTACATCAGCGCGGTGCAGCTTATGGCGGGGCACGCGGGCTGGCCGCTGTCGGTGTTCCTGACCCCTGACGGCTACCCGTTCTATGGGGGCACTTACTACCCGCCGCAGGTATTCGCGGAGGTGCTGGCGCGGGTGGCGGGCGTGTGGCAGACCAATCGCGGGCAGGTGGTCGCCGCCGCAACCGAACTGAAGGCGGAGCTGGAGCAACTCGTGGCGATGCGCCACCAGTCGCTGCGGGGCGAGCGCAGCCCCAGCGTGTTCCGCGCCTACAAAGCGCAGATGCTGGAAGGGTTCGACCCCATCTACGGCGGGTTCGGCGGCGCGCCGAAGTTCCCGCCCAGCACCGCGCTGCCCGTGCTGCTGACGCTCGGCGCGGAGTGGGAAGACACCGACAGCGCAGGCATCGCGCTGATGACCCTGACCACGATGGCGCTCGGCGGAATCTTCGACCACATCGGCGGGGGGTTCCACCGCTACTCGACCGACGAACGCTGGCTGCTGCCCCACTTCGAGAAGATGCTCTACGATAACGCGCAGCTCGGCTGGGCGTATGCGCACGCCTACGCGCTCACCGGCGACGAGTTTTACGCCGACATCGCCGTGCGCACGCTGGATTGGATGCTGCGCGAGATGCGCACCCCTGACGGCGCGTTCGCCAGCGCACTCGACGCCGACACCCCCGAAGGCGAAGGGCACTACTACACCTGGACGGAGCGCGAACTGTACGAGATTTTGCCGCGCGACGAGGCAGACCTGTTCTGCAAGGTGTACGAGATTCAGCCCGAAGGCAACTACCGCGAGGAAGCGACACGCCAGCCGACAGGGCGCAACATTCCGCACCTGACCCGCCCGCTGGAGGCGCACGCGGAGGAACTTGGAATAGAGCCTGCGGTGCTGGAAGAGCGACTGCGCGACATCCGCGCGCGGCTGCTGGTCGCCCGCCAGACGCGCCACGCGCCCACACGCGACGACAAGGTGCTGACCGACTGGAACGGGCTGGCGATTTGGGCGCTCGCTTACGCCGCCGATGTGCTGGAAGACGCGAGCGAACGGTACGCACAGGCGGCGCAGGAGGCAGCGGAGTTCGTCTGGCAACGCCTGCGCGACCCCAACGGCAGGCTGCTGCACCGCTACCGCGACGGCGAAGCGAGCGTCCCCGCCTACCTGACCGATTACGCCTTCTACGGCATGGGGCTGATGGCGCTCTACGAGCTGACGCTGGAACCGCAGTGGCTGGAGCGCGCCGTCGCCGTCGCCGACCAGATGATCGAACGGTTCCACGACCGTGAGTACGGCGGCTTTTTCACGACCGACCTCGCGCACGACCTGCTGATTATGCCCGTCAAGTCGTACCAAGACCGCGCAATGCCGTCGGGCAACGGCGCGGCGGTGCAGTTTCTGGCGGCGCTCAGCACCGCGCTGACCGTCGACGACCCGATACGCAGCCAGCGGTATGCGCAACTCGCCGCCGAGACGCTGGACAGCTGCTGGGGCATCCTGCAGCGCGCGCCCGCCGCGGGCGACAGCCTGCTGTACGGCTACCTGCAACTGGAGGGCGAGATGCTGGAGATGCCCGACCTCAGCATCCCGACCCCCGACATGGACGGCGACGAAGAGGAAGCGGGTCCCGTGCGCGTGGCGATTATCCCCATGCCCGAAGGCTTGGTGGTGCAGTTCGACATCGAGGAGGGCTGGCACATCAACTCCAGTCGCCCGCAGACGGAGCGCGTGCCGACCACCGTGGAGGTGACGACCGACCTGCCGTTGCGGCTGGGCGCGCCGATTTGGTCGTCCCCGCAGCAGATTCAGGCGGGCAGCGAGGTGATTGAAGGCTACACGGGCGTGGCGCACGCGATTGTGCCCGTGCTGGAGATTGGCGGCGAGGGCGCGGAGGACGGCTTCGCGCGGATCTTCGTGCGCTATCAGCCCTGCACAGACACTGAGTGCGGCTTGCCCGTCGAGCGCGTCTACCTGATGCCGCTCAGCCTGCGCCCGCAGTAGGTTGTGCTGGGGAAAATGGTGCAGGGCGCACGGACATGTTTGGCGTGCTGAAGCGCAAGCTTCAGCGTCGGCGGAAGCTTCGCTTCCGCACTTCATGATCCCCCTCTCCCGCGAGGCGGGAGAGGGGAACAAAGCTGGTAAGGGTACATCACTCAGGTTCACCTCCCGAAGAAAAACACAGAATTTCACTATCTACACCCAGCACACCACGCCAA
>ENA-ORXB01001980-ORXB01001980.1-sediment-metagenome-genome-assembly--contig:-NODE-1980-length-20249-cov-4.186942_pt1 | contig 20249 bp, 15 predicted proteins | sample MGYA00237863_ERZ511475 | MGnify/ENA primary metagenome ERZ511475 (study PRJEB26305, sample SAMN06343858) | sediment metagenome | isolation source: hot spring sediment | place: Canada: British Columbia... | reverse complement strand
GTGGCAGGCCTTCGGCTGGGAGGTGCGCGAGATCGACGGCCACAATATGCGGGAGATCGTCGAGACTCTCGAAGACGTCCGCGACCACGCTGTGCGGCCGACCGCCATCCTTGCCCATACCATCAAGGGGTGCGGCGTGTCCTTCATGGAGAACGTCCCTGGCTGGCACGGACGCGCGCCCAACGACGAGGAAGCCGAGCGGGCGCTTTGCGAGCTGCGGAGGCAGCTAGATGGCTGATATGCCCACCTACCCTACGCGCTACGCCTATGCGGAAGCCGTCCAGGAGCTTGCTGCAGCCAACCCCGACGTCGTGCTGCTCAACGCCGACGTGGCCAAGTCGATGCGCACCAACGAGTTCGCAGAGCGCTTCCCGGAGCGCGAGTTCAACTTTGGCATCGCCGAGCAGAACATGATGGCTGCAGCCGCCGGGATGGCGACGGTCGGGCTGATCCCCTTCGTCTCAACCTACGCCGTCTTTGCCAGCATGCGCGCCTGCGAGCAGGTGCGCACCATGATCTGCTACCCCAGGCTGAACGTCAAGATTGCCGCTTCCCATGGAGGTCTCACGCCCGGTCAGGACGGCGTGACTCACCAGGGGCTCGAGGACATGGCACTGATGCGGTCCCTCGCCGGCATGACCGTCATACAGCCCGCCGATGCGACCAGCACGCGGAAAGCCGTGTGGGCTGCAGCAGCCCATCCAGGGCCCGTATACCTGCGCCTGACGCGCGACCCGGTGCCCGTCCTCTACGACGACAGTCTGCAGTTTGAGATCGGCCGGGCGATCACCCTGCGCGATGGCGAGGATGCCACCATCATCGCCATCGGCGATATGGTGGCACTGGCGGTGGAAGCCGCCGACATGCTTGAGGGGGAGGGACTGGAGGTCGGGGTGCTTGACATGCACACCCTCAAGCCCCTGGAGGGGGCGGCGGTCGTGCGTGCGGCGCGGGCTACCGGGGCCATCGTCACGGCCGAGAACCACACCCTCTTCGGCGGGCTGGGGAGTGCAGTTGCCGAGGTGCTGGGCGAGCAGTGTCCGGTTCCGCTCTCGCGCGTCGGGCTCGGCAACACCTTTGCGGAATCCGGCCCTTACAAGGAGCTGCTGGTCAAATACCGGATGTCCAGCGTCGATATTGCTGCGGCAGTGCGAAGAGTGGTGAGCCGCAAAGACCGGGTTCGCAGCAGGTAGCGTGGTGACGGCAGACGGTGTGCCAGGCGGAGCCGCCCGGGCGGGGTTACGCCCTTTGTCGGAGGCGATGGCGTGGCCGCCGTGCGAAGCATCCGACGGCGCCCGCAACGCCCGGGGTGCTCTTGGGTCGCCGGAGTAGCAGGAGACAGGCTCGGGTGATCTGGCTGGCCGGACTGGCCCAGTAGCCCGGGCCGCCATTGGGCACCGGCGCTGCCGGGCCTCAGACGAAAGGAGGTGAGCTGGGCTGAGACGCGCTACCGACACAACAGCTTCCGGCAAAGAGCACGCGATCGGCGGGAGAGACCCGCGCAGGCCGGTAAACGGCCAGGGGAAAGGAGAACACACATGTCCGCCAAAGTGACGCGAAGGCGCTTTCTGCGCGCTGCGGGGCTGCTTGGTGCTGGCGCAGGCCTCGCCGCCTGTGCGCCCCGGGTTGTGGAGAAGGCCGTCGAAGTCGAGAAAGAGGTCACCCAGGTCGTCGAGAAGCAGGTGACCAAGGTAGTGCCCGGCACGACGATCCAGTTCTGGACGATGAACTATGGTGACCCGGCCCAGTGGCTCGACATGCTCAAGAAGCACGCGACCGAGTTTCAGGAAAAGACCGGCATCGGCGTCGACGTGCAGATGATCAACTGGGCTCAGGGAATGAACACCTGGCTGCTCGTCGCGCGCGGCGGAGCGCACCCAGACTGCGCCGACATGTACTGGCTGCACTCCTTCGCGTCGATCGGCGGCAAGGAGTACGGCCCCCTGCCCATCACCGAATACCAGCAGGAGTACTGGCCCGACCTGAAAGAGCGCTTCTTCGAGGGCTCACTGAAGGATGTCTACTGGCAGGGCGAGTTCTACGGCATCCCGTGGCGCGGCGACATCCGACCCATGATCTACCGCGTCGACTTTCTCGAAGAGGCGGGCTTCAGCAAGCCGCCGGAGACCTGGGAAGAGCTCCGTGAGTACGCCAAGGCGCTGACCGTGCGGGACAGCAATGGCAACGTTCTGCGCTGGGGCTTTCTCCCCGGTGGTGCCAACCCCTGCCAGAACTTTATGCCGTGGGTCTGGCAGGCAGGCGGCGAGTTCATGACCGCAGATGGCAAGACGGCAACCATCGACACGCCGGCGATGGCGGAAGCCCTCGAGTTCCTGTACCAGCTACAGAACGTCGACAAGGTCATCCCGCCCGAGTGGCTCGAGCCCAGCTTTGCGCCCATGGACTACTTTGCCGCTGACAAGGCCGCCATCGTCTTCCAGGTGCCGGACGACTGGGCCAAGAACCTCGAGCGCGACTATCCCGAGTTGGACGGCAAGTGGGCCTACGAAGTCCCGGTCAAGAACAAGACACGAGCCTGCTACTCTGGCGCCGGGTACTGGGGCTGCCTCCGCGGGACCACCCGCGTGGAGGAGGCGGTACAGTGGATCCACTATCTGAGCCAGGACTCGATCATGACCGAGCTGTCGCAGTACCTGGGGCGGGTGAGCCCGAACAAGAACGTGATGAGCAACCCCTACTGGCAGGAGAAGGAGTGGCGCAAGAAGATCGTGGCCTGCCTGGAGCATGCCCACACCTCGCAGCATCCTTCTCCAGCCTGGAGCCGCATCATCGTGCACCAGCCCGGGGCTCCGATCTACGACATGGTCTACGAGGTGATGAACAACAACGTGCCCATCCCAGACGCCATAGCCAAGTGCCAGAAGCGCGTTCAGGAAGAGATGGACAAGGGGGCCTCGTAAGGTCTGCTGACGCTTGGGGGCTGCCGGCACCGGCAGCCCCCAAGCGCTCGCTTGCTTCCACGGAAGTGAGGCATCTCCATGGTCAGACGCAAGAATGCCTTCTGCTACCTCATGGTAGCCCCAATGCTCGCACTTGTCCTGGTCCTGGGCGTGTACCCCATGCTTCAGACGCTCGGCATGAGCGTTGTCCAGTACGACCTGATGCGCATTGCCAGGGAGGGTACACCTTTCGTCGGGCTGGAGAACTTTCGCCAGATCGCCGCCGAGCCGCGTTTTTGGATCGCCTTCCGCAATACGTTGGTCTTTGTCGCCATCGTTGTAGGGTGCGTGGTAGCTCTCGGGCTTTTTGTCGCACAGGTGCTGAACATGGACTTTCGCGGGCGTGGCATCTTGCGCTCACTGATCCTCGTCCCCTGGGTCACGCCGCCGGTTGTCTCTTCGGCCATCTGGATCTGGATGTACATGGCGGATCGGAGCCCGATCAATCAGGTCCTCATGTCGCTGGGCCTGCTGGATGCCCCAATCCGCTTTCTGACCGATGCGAGCAAGGTCTGGGGCCCCTTCAGTGTACCCATGGGTGCTGTCTCTTCGGTGCGTATCTGGAACGGCCTGCCCTTCGTAACGGTCATGCTCCTCGCAGGCCTCCAGTCGATCCCTCACGAGGTGTATGAGGCCGCTGAGATCGATGGCGCCTCGGGCATCGCCAGGTTTCGATACGTCACGCTGCCCATGCTGGGCCCGGTCCTCAGCGTGCTGGTCACCCTGCTGGCTATCGGCGGCATCGGGCACTTTGAGATGAACTATATCATGACCCTCGGAGGGCCGAACGATCTGACGAACGTTCTGAGCGTCCTGGCGTACCAGTCGGCCTTCACTTTCTATCGCTTTGACCTCGGCGCGGCGATCAGCGCCATCATTCTTCTGAGCACGGGCACTGTAGCGGCATTCTACATCCGGGCCCAGCTGCGCGGCACGGGGGCTGGCTGAGCTGGCGAGGAGGCAGGGACGAGATGAGTATGCGAATGCAGAGCGCGACGATGCCTTGGCAGAGCCGGCGCATGCGGCGGGCAGCGACGAGCCTGATCGCCGCACTGTTCATGGCCGGAGTCCTGGTCTTCGTCCTGATGCCTTTCTACTGGATGCTCAAGAGTTCCTTCCAGACCAACAAAGAGATACTGGCCATGCCTCCGATCTGGTTTCCGAGGACATTCTCGCTGGAGGCTTACGAGAAGGCGATGAAGGTCATCCCCTTCACGCGCTACATCGTCAACTCGCTCTTCACAGCCATGGCCACGACCCTGATCTCAACCAGCCTCGCGGCCATGGGCGCCTACGCGTTGGCGCGCTACCGCTTTCCAGGCGACACCCTGATCCTCGTCGTCGTCATGTTCACCCAGCTGATCCCGGCCATCACGCGCCTTTTCCCGATCTACTTCACCTTGAAGGGGCTCGGCCTGCTCAATAGCTATCAGGGCCTCATTATCGCCTACACCAGCTTCTCGCTGCCTTACGCAGCCCTGATCCTGCGGGGCTACTTCCAAGGCTCCTACCCACTCGAGCTCGAGGAGGCTGCGCTGATCGACGGCTGCGGATATTTCTCGGCTTTCCTGCGCATCGTGCTGCCCATATCCATCCCAGGTATCATCGCCGTGGCCACATTCGCCTTTCTCGGAGCGTGGAACGACTTTCTCTGGTCGAGCATCCTGCTCACTCGAGGTGAGATGAAGACCATCCAGGTGGGAATCCGCGGCTTTATGGGCGAGTTTGGCGGTGCACAGCGGGCCAATGCCTTCATGGCCAGTTGCGTGATGACCACGGTGCCGGCAGTGATCCTGTTCCGGATTGCTCAGAAGTACATGGTGCAGGGAATCAGCGCAGGTGCCATCAAGGGCTAGGTGACGAGATGACCGAGATCAGCATCAGGGGACGTGAGTTCTTCCTCGACGGCAGACCAACCTATGCCGGGCGGGTCTTCGACGGCCATGCGGTCCAGGGGCTCTTGTTCAACGTGCGGGCCGTGCAGGCTACCTTCGACGATGCCAATCCCGAAACGCGGCGGTACTGGGCCTACCCTGATACCGGCGAGTGGGACCCGGAGCGCAACGTCGCCGAGTTCTGCGCTGCGCTGCCCTCATGGCGTGAGCACGGCGTCCTCGCCTTCACGATCAACTTCCAGGGAGGGGGCGCACTCTTTGCCCCGGAGATCTACGACCACTTTGACAACAACGGTTTCACCTCCCGCGGGGATGTCAGGCCCGACTACGGGGAGCGGATTGCCCGAGTCCTCGCGCGGGCCGACGAGTTGGGCATGGCCGTTATCGTTGGTCTCTTCTACTGCGCCCACCTGCGCAAGCTCGAGAATGAGCAGGCGATATGGCGTGCGGGCCATGAGGCCCTGTCCTTTCTCGAGAGCACCGGGCGCCGAAACCTGCTTATCGAAGTAGCCAACGAGGCTGACGTCTGCGTCCGGCGGTCTGGGTACGCTTTCTTCCATCCGGATCGCGTACACGAGATGATCCGGACCTACAGGCGCGCCCACCCCGCCTTCCTGTACTCGTGCAGCCTCGGCGGGGTCAACGTTGCTACCGGCGCGGGCATGCCGCCGCCGCCGCTCATTGAGGAGTCGGACTATGTCCTCCTCCACGGGAATGGCGCACGCGAGGCTGAGCTCGCGGCCGCGATCGAAGCGGTGCAGTCGCACCCGGCGTACCGGAAGCGCCCGAAACCTCTCATGGTCAACGAGGATTCCCCAGGCCTGCCAAACCTCGAGGTCGCCTGGCGGAGGGGCGTCTCCTGGGGATACTTCGATCAGGGCTTTGGTGGAGCTGCGGCCTGGGCGGGGGATGCGTATGTGGACTATCGCGCGCGCCCGCGTGAAAAACGCTATGAGGAGCTGAGTGGCTTTCAGACGCCCCCGGTGAACTGGACCATCAACACCGACCTGAAGCGGGCTTTCTTCAGTCGCGTGGCCCAGATCACGGGGTCGGGGCTTTTCGCGGCCTCCTCATAGTCTGAGGCCTGCTCCGAACGCGTGCTGCGCAGGCAGCGCGAACTGGAAGGACCGCTGATGGACAAGCTGATTCTGACGGTAGCTCCCGCCGCACCACCGGCCGTGCTCGACGCCCATCCTGACCTTCCCCGTACGCCCGAGGAGATTTCCGATGAGGTTGTACGGGCCTGGCAGGCTGGCGCCGCCATTGCGCACCTGCACGTGCTGGATGAGGATGGCCGCCCCACCGTGGAGCTGGCGGCCTTCCGCCGCACCATCGCCCTTATCCGGGAGCGCTGTGACATCATTATCGAAGGCTCTACCGGTGGTCTCGGGACGCTATCAACTGCCGAGCGCTGCGTGGCGCTGCAAGCCGACATTGAGATGGCCTCGCTGAACCCTGGGTCGGTCAACTATGGCCGTCACGTCTACATCAACTCACCGGACGATATAGACTACTGGGTGCAGGAAATGCGGCGCCGGGGTATCAAGCCGGGCATCTCGGTCTTTGACGCGAGTTGGGTTGAAAACGCGCTCGGCTACGCACGGGATGGCCTGCTGGACAGTCCTCTAGTCTTCAACTTTGTGTTGGGGCAGCGTGGCGCGATGCCTGCAACCGCCCGCAACCTGCTGTACCTTGTCGAGAGCCTCCCACCTGGTGCTATCTGGGAGGTCACCGGGCATGAGGGCCACGACCTGCAGGCAGGCGTATGGGCCATCGCGCTCGGCGGCCACGCCCGGGCCGGCTTTGAGGACGGCATCGACTACCGTCGGGGCGAGAGGGCGCCTTCGAACGCCGCCCTCATCGAGCGTCTGGTCCGTATCGGGCGCGAGGCGGGAAGGGAGATTGCTTCGCCCAGAGAGGCGCGGGCCCTCCTTGGGCTGCACCGCGCCGCGCCCTTGCCGTGAAAAGGGCATAGTGCCATGATTGGAGCTGTACTGTGATCACGCGGGCTGAATATGAGGCCGCCCGTGCGCGCGCCGCTGCTCTGGTGGCTCAGGCGGGAATAGTGGCCCGCCCGGACGAACTGGAGGCCATTGAGGTCGCAGACCTGGGCCTTGGCGAGTTGGTGCACACCGGCCTGCAGATACTCACACTCGTAAACACGCCAAACATCGGCGTCAAGGTCCTGGTCCTGTTTCCGCATCAGACCTTTCCCGAGCATCGCCACCCATCCGTGGGGAACTATCCGGGGAAAGAGGAGACGTTCCGGTGCCAGTGGGGCGAGCTCTACTACTATAGCGTGGGCGAACCCGCCCCAGAGCCGAAGGCGAGCCCGCCCGCCCATCGCCGTCATACTTACACCGTGTGGCACGAGACCATACTGCGCCCCGGCGATCAGGTCACCTCGCCGCCGAACACGCCCCACTGGTTCCAGGCCGGTCCCCACGGTGCGGTCGTATGGAGCTTTTCCTCCCGCGCAACCGATGCCGAGGACGTTTTCACCGATCCCGATCTGCGTCGCCGCACGATCATTGCTGACTGAGGGTATAACACACCGCCTTCCGCAACCCGACGGCTCTGCCACCCACCGTCTGCCGACTATGGCAGGTCTCAAGAGGAGGTGATCCGTGACCGAACTGACCATCTCTGGCCGCGCGTTCTGCATCGACGGACGGCCAACCTACCCGGGCCGGGTTTTTGAGGGGCACAAGATCGAGGGGCTCCTGTTCAACGTGCGTGCCGTACAGGCGACCTTTGACGACGCCAACCCGGAGACGCGCCGCTACTGGGCCTACCCGGATACAGGCGAGTGGGACCCGGAGCGCAACGTGTCCGAGTTCTGTGCCGCCCTGCCTGCCTGGAGGGAGCATGGCGTGCTCGCCTTCACCATCAACTTTCAGGGAGGCGGGCCGCTGTACGTGCCCGAGATCTACCATCGCTACGACAACAACGGCTTCACCCCGCAGGGCGCGCTCAAGCCGGCCTATGCCGACCGGATCGCCCGCGTGCTCGCCCGGGCCGACGAGCTGGGCATGGTGGTCATCGTCGGCCTCTTCTACTGGATCAACTTGCTCAAGATGGAGGGCGAGCCGGCCATCTGGCGAGCGGCGCACGAGGCCCTGGAGTTCCTGTCGGGAACGGGCCGGCGAAACATCCTGGTCGAGATCGCCAACGAGATCGAGGTCGTTGTGGCGCGCACCCCCTACGACATCTTTCGCCCGGAGCGGCAGCCAGAGATGATCGAGGCCCTGAGGGCCGCGCACCCCGGCCTGCTCTACTCGACCAGCCACATGGCGTCGAACGTGGTCCCGGCCGAGGGGCAGCCGCCGGCGCGGCTGATCGAGACGGTCGACTATGTGCTCCTCCACGGTAACGGCACCCGCCCGCCGCGGCTCGAGCAGGCGCTGCGGGACCTCCAGGCCATGCCGGCGTTTCTGAAGAACCCCAAGCCCGTCCTGATTAACGAGGATTCGCCTGCCGTACCGAACCTGGATGCCGCCTGGCGGAACTATGCCTCCTGGGGCTACTACGACCAGGGCTTCCACGACCAGGCCAACACCGAGGACCCCTACACCTGGTACGAGGACAAGCCGCGCTGGAACACCGGCCCCTACGAGGAGCTCAGCGGCTTCCAGACGCCGCCGGTGAACTGGGGGATCAACACGCCCTTCAAGCGCGCCTTCTTTGAGCGCGTCGCCGAGGTGACGGGCGCAAAAGACCGCGTGTCCTGCCGGTGAAGGAGCAAGCTAATGACGATCAAGCACGCCATCATGATCGGCCTTCTGGGCCGCCTGGCCGACCGCTTCCACGAGTACCAGCCGGCGCAGCCCCTGACGGAGCGGCTGGCCATGGTGAAGAGTCTGGAGGGCGTCGACGGGGTAGAGCCGGTCTATCCGCAAGAGTTCGCCCGGCCGGCCGAGACGGTGCGCCTGCTCAGGGAATCGGGCCTTGGCATCTCGGCGGTGAACGTCAACCTGAAGGGCGAGCACAAGTGGCGGCATGGCTCCTTCACCTCGCCCGACCCGGCCCTTCGCGCCGAGGCCGTGGAGTACGTCAGGACCGGCATGGACCTCGCCGCCGAGTTGGGCGCCAACCTCGTAACTTGCTGCCCACTCATCGACGGGCACAACTACCCCTTCCAGGTTGATTACCTGGAGCAGTGGCACTGGCTCGTCGAGGGGGTGCGCGCCGCGGCAAAGCACCGGCCCGACGTGCGGCTCTCCATCGAGTACAAGCTGAACGAGGCGCGCAACTTTGTCATCGTCGGCGATATGGGGCGTGCCCTACACCTCTGCCAGCAGGTCGGCCTGCCCAACGTCGGGATCACCATGGACACCGGCCACGCCCTCATGGCCAAAGAGACGCCGGCAGCCATGGCCTGCCTCGCCGCCGACGCGGGCCGGCTCTTCTACGTCCACTTTAACGACAACAATCGCGACTGGGATTGGGATATGATCCCGGCCTCGGTGAACCTCTGGGACGTGGTGGAGACGCTCTTCTACCTGCGGCGGCTGGGCTGGGAGGGCTGGTTCTCCTATGACGTGTACAACCGGGACGGCGACCCCGTGGCGACACAGCAGGCCGTGCTCCGCGTCATGCGCTCGGCGGAGCGGCTACTGGAAAAACTCGGCCCAGAGCGGCTGGAGGCACTGATCCGGGTCGGGGATCCGGCCCAGACGATAGAGTACCTGATGTCCGTGGTGGCGTCGTAGGGGAGCGGGCCCACCGGCAAGGGCCCCTTCGCCGCCAGTGGAGAGGGCCCTTGCCCTCAGGCGAGGAGCTGCACCTGGTGCAGCGAGGAGGCGCCTACCCGCTGCTCCAACCAGTCGGCGAACCGCTCCTCGCGCGTGAAGAGGATGATCTGCATCTCTTCTGCCAGCAGCAGGAGCAGGTCGAGGGCCTTCTCCTGGCGCGAACGGTCGCAGTGGGCGAGGGGCTCGTCGAGGAGCAACGGTGGCTTTTCCCGTGCATAGCCGACGAGCCGGACAACCCCTGCCGCAAATAGCAGAGCGATCAGCTCGGACGTACCGGCGCCCAGGCTGGCGGCGGGTACTGCCCGCCGCAGCTCGGGCACGTAGACGGTGACGGAGAGGTCCTCAGGGTCTACCGAGAGGCTGAGACTGCGCGCGCCAAGCAGCCGGCCCATGCCCTGCTGGAGCCAACTCTCCAGCCTGGGCGTGAACTGCTTCTGGTACTCCATGCTGGCGTCGATCAGCGCATCATGAGCGGTCTGGAGGGCCTGGCGGTACCGCTCCAGTCTCTCTACCTCGGCCTGGAGAGCGGCGACCTCCTCCTCAAGCTCCGCCGGGTGCTTCGGCAGCGGCCCGGCCTGGCGCAGCTCGGCCTCAAGGCGGGCGTGTTCGCGGCTGGCGGCGGCGCGCTCCTGGTCGATCCTGGCCAGCTGGGCAGCGTACTCATCGCCGGGCCCTTCGGACCCCGTCCGGGCTCCGGAGAAGGGCTGCGCGAGCCAGTCGCCTGCCGACGGTGCCCCGGGGCGGGAGGTCTCCTCGGACCCGATCAGCGCACGGCTGTAGCGCAGCGCCGCATCGAGGGCCGCCTTGGCCTGCTGCCAGCGCTCGTGGTTCTGGCACCCCTGCTCAAAAGCCTCCAGCGCCTGATCGACGGTGCCGGGGCTGCTGGAGATGCCCGCCTGGGCGAACAGCGCATCGAGGCTCGCCTCGACGTTGGCGAGCGCCATCTGAGCATCCCGCCACGCTCGTAGCTCGGCCTGCAGCGCATTGGCCCGCATGCGCACAAGCTCAAGGTCCGCCTCTGCGCGCACTCGCGCCCGGCGCCAATCCGGCCGCTGCACCTCCTGGCTGCCATCGGCGACGGTCGCCGTCGTATATGCCGCCAGTGCAGCCTCGAGGTTGGACGTATCCAGCCCGACGGCGCCCAGCTCAGCCCTCAGGGCCTGCTCAGCCTGCTGACAGCGAGCGGAGCCCTGCTCGCGCTCTTTTTGGATTTCGGCCACTGCCGCCTTCTGCTTCTCCAACTCTGCCGACGAGGCCAGGAAGCGCTGTAGCCGCTCATTGAGCTGAGCGAAGGCGGTGTCCTCCAGCGTGCCGCCCAAGAGCTCCCCGAGCTGCCAGAAGATGGTGGCCTCAACCTCGCGGACCGCCCGCTGCGCCGCCTCCGCCTCGGTCCGACAGGCGACCAGGTTGGCATAGGCAGCGGCCGCGTCGCCGGCAGCCTTGCTGCGTGGCTGAGCGCTGCGCCCGCCCCGCGACAGCAGGCTGCGCCATCCGCCGCCACGCTCCTTCTCCCCGCGGCTCTGGTCGGGCTCGGCTTCGTCCCGACCTTCACGCATCCAGCGGGAGGTCGCCTCGGTGAGGCTGACCTTTGCCTTGGCCTGCCGCTCGCGGGCTGCCTGCAGCCGCTGATGGACGCTTGCCAGGCCCTCGAGCCCAAGGGAGAGGACCGGCTGCAACTGCTTGCGCTCGTCGGCCAGGCTGCGCTCCAGCGCCTCGATGGATGCCGAGGCCGCCTTCAGGCGCTCGTCCGCCGACTTGACCACTTCGGAGGCCATGCGCCACTCGCTGGCAAGCCTCTCTAGACGTGCCGCGAAACCGGGCGAGGCTTCGCCGCTTCCGGAAAGCACTGCGAGCCGCTCCACGAGGGCGGCTTCCTCGCTATTCAGAGCCTGCAGGGTCTCCTGGGCGCTCGTCGCCCGCTCCTCCGCGAGCGCACACTCTTTCTGCAGGTGCTTGCGCTCGATGCTCAGCCTGAGGACCTCGCTCCGGAGGTGGACCGGGAAATCGGCCCAGGCCTGCCAGCGTGCGGCCTCCTCCTGGTAGCGTCTGATCTCTGCTGCCAGTTCAGCAGCGGCTGCCGGCTTGAGCCCCGCGGCCTCCAGCCGCGCGCGCTCCCGACGGTCGATCAACTGGCTGCGCTCGACCTCGAGCGCCTGCATCCTCTCGGCGACCTCTCGCAGGGCGCGGGCCTGCGACAGCCGCTGACGGCGGACCATCTGGATGCGGCGCCGCTCGTCCAGGGCGCTGGCGAGCCGGTCCCTAGCCAGGGTCAGCGGACCCTGCGCGCCCTCCTTCGTCGCCGTCAGTTCATCGAGGGAGGCCTTGAGCTGGGTGATGGCCAGCGAGGTAGCCGCGTCGGCCGGCGTGGAGGTCACGAGGTGTAGCAGCGCATCGCGCACCGCCGCACCAAACCGCGGGCCGCCCTCCCGCGGCGGTTGCAGGCAACATGCCCGCAGGAACGCCTCCCTGCTCAGACCGAGCTCCTCTTCGGCGAACCGCAGCCTGCCGGCGGCGTCCGTGTAACGGCGGGAGAGGTCCTCACCGTCCGGGTAGCTGTGCACTGTCGCCTGCACAGGGGGGTAGAACCGCCGGGCCAGCCGAAAGCCCTGCCCGTTGTCAAAGACGCAGGTGATCGAGCCGGCGTGGAAGGCAGGATCCTGCCATGGCCTCAGGCTCTCCAGCAGGGGGTCCTCGCCCTCTTCGGGGCCGTAGAGCAGGGCAAGCAGGGCGCGGTGGAGCGTTGACTTGCCGGTCTCGTTGCCGCCCAGCATCAGGTTGAGGCCCGGTCCGAAATGGAAGTGACGGCCTACCAGCTTGCCAAAGCCCTCGATGTGAACCTCAACGATCCGCATCGGGCCCTACCTTCCTTCCCTCGAGAGCGCGGAGGGCCAGGTTGAGTGCGGCCAGCATCGCACGCTTTTCCGTAGCGCTCTGGGGTGCCTCAAGCCTTTCCTGGAAGCGCCGCACCAGAAGGCCGCGCACCGAAGGCTCCCGCGCCAGCATCGCCAGGTCATAGGTCTGCGTCGGCTCGAGCTCGTACTGCAGATGTGCCGGCGTGCTTATTCGCGTGCCCAGAAGCCGCCGGTCCAGCTCGAAGCGCCGCATGCCGCTGAGGATGAGGCGGACGATGGTGCACTCGTCGACCGGCCCGGGCAGGCGGCGCAGTTCCCCGGAGAGGACCGCCGCTGCTTCCTCTGTCGAGATGCAGCCGGAAAGGTCCGCGCGCAACTCGAGGTACCGCCAGCGGTTGACAGGGATCTTTTCCACATGGCAGGTGCCGTTTTCTGCCGTGACCAGGGCGGCCACGTGCTCGCCGCCCGCCTCAGCCCATGCCAGTGGCTCGGCGCTGCCAGGATAGACACATTGGACACGGCCTTCCTGCCAGCTCCGCCCGCAGTGCTCGTGGCCGAGAAGCGCGGCTGAAAAACCGCAGTGCTGCAGCGAAGCGCCATCCAGACGCTGCAGCATCTCACCATCCTCGGATCCCCACGCCGCGTGAAGCAGAAGCAGGTGGGTGGTGTGCCGTCCTCCGGGCAGGCTGCTCAGTGTGGTGTGCACCGGCTCGGAGGGATATGCGGCGCCCCAAAGCTGAACATCCGGACCGACCGACGCGGAGGCCAGTGGACCCGGCTGGAAGATGTGAACGTTCGCCGGCCATTCGATGACGGCGTACAGCGATTCGGGGCCCATGCGGTCGTGCTCGCCGGGGGCGATGAACACCGGGATAGGGTCCAGCGTGGCGAACTGTTGCGCGAGGAAGGCACCCGTCTCGGTGGATGCCAGGTCCTGCTCGTACAGGTCGCCGGCGATGGCCACTGCATCTACGCGGTGCTCTCGCGCGAGGCCGATGATGCGAGCCAGCGCCTGGCGAAGGTCCGCCCGGCGTTGACGGGCGACCGTGGGCGGCAGGTCCTGTCCGGCGAAGCTGGCTTCGAGGTGAAGGTCCGCGCAGTGCAGGATCTTCGTCATGGCACAAGCTCCGAGGGCTCTCTCATTGTGGCGGCTGAGCGATAGCCGCCCTGCCCGGGGTGGCGGGAATGCCGGGCCCCGGTGGCCCGGAGTGCTCCCCGTACTATTATAGAGCACTGTCGCTTGTTCGTAAATACCTGTAAACGTTGCGTCACCTTCTCCCTCGCCGCCATCGGTTCTTGACGGGGCGAGGTAGCCATATTGTTACCTGATTCTAACGGAGAATTAACCCTTCGCCTGCAATGGGACGGGCGATTCTGCACAATTTGATTGTGCAGAGGCTGAACGTTGCCTCGGCAGGCAGGCGCTACCCCGGTGCGTCGGACGTTGCAGTTTGGCATGAGGGAGGGAAGAAGCGGTGGTCGAAATCCCGGTTCCCAAAGCCCCAGGAAGAACGCTCGCCAGGAGGATCTGTGTCGCCCTTGCGGAGCGGATCCTCAGCGGCGAACTACCTCCCGGCACGCGGCTCAAGGACTGCGATGTCGCCAGGCAGTTCGGCACGAGCAACACGCCGGTGCGCGAGGCCTTCCGGGAGCTGGCACGAGATGGCCTGGTCGAGCTTCACCCATACCGCGGGTGTGTGGTGCTGAGCGCAGACCCCGGAGAGTTGGCCGAGATTCTCGAGGTGCGTGCGGTCCTCGAGGCGGAGGCTGCCCGCCTGGCTGCACCCCGCCTCACCTGCGAGCAGCTGGCCGAGCTCGAGCTCCTCGCTGACCAGTGCGAGAACGCATACGCCGCTGGAGAGCCGCAGCGTGGCATTGCCGCCGACCTCGACTTTCACTGGGGTGTGGTCGAGGCGGCCGGCAACGAGACGATGGCCCGCATCCTGCGGGAGCTGCACGCGCGCATGCGGGTCATGTGTCAGGCGAGAATCGCTACACTGCCGGCGAGTGCAGAGCCCACCCACCATGCCCTCCTGGCCGCCCTCCGCAGCGGAGATGGGGACCGTGCCTCCGCCCTGATGGCCGAGCACATCGCCTCACAGCGCAGGGCGACGGCTGCAGGCTCGCAGGAGCGGCGGGAGGAAGCACAGGAGACGTACACGACCTGAGCCGGGCGGTCGAGCTGCATCCCGCCCAAAGGCAGACGCGGGAGGCGTGTTGCCAGGTGCCTCCCGCGTCCTGGGGATGCCCGGACGCCACCGGTCCATCCCCACGTGGGGCGGTCGCCTTGCACCGCGCCGAGGCGACCGCCCCACCGATGACCCACAACTACAGTATAACCGACGCGCCGTCGTTTTGGATGCCCCGAATGGCCCGTAGACCCATGGGCCGTTGGCCCCCCTCACGACGGGCTCTCACCAGGCCACGTCGTAGCCAAAGCGCGCCATGACCTCCCGCGCCTGCCGCTTCCACTCCGCTATGAGCAGGTCCATGAGGGCCTGCACCTCGTCTACCGGGCGCCCGAGGGCTTCCGAGAGTGCCTCGTAGACGCGACGGGGCAGGTCTGACGCCGTCGGAGGCTGCCAGCCAAGGCGGCACTTCAGGTCTATGGACTGCGCCCAGAAGGCCTGGCTGAACCACATCAGTTCGGTGCACGTGGTGCGAATGCCGTACAGGCGCAAAAGTCGCACGAGCAGGTCGTCGTCGCTCAGATTCTCGCCGGCGCCATCCTGGCTAAAGACCACAAAGGTAAAGGCGCACATCGAGAGGGCGTTGCCCAGGAGCCCGAACCACTCGCGCCGCAGGAGGCGTTGGACGACGCGCGCAAAGCAGGAGCGGTAGGCGTCCTCGTCGGAGCCTGGCGGAGGGAGCTCCTCCTCAACCTTGTAGTACTGGCCCGAGTAGTGGCCAAAGAAGCGTGAGAAGGGCATCAGAAAGGTCCAGAGCGCATTGCAGTGCCCGGCATTGCCCAGGGTCCCCTTGCCGCAGGTAAAGACAAAGCTCTGCATGGGCGGATAGCGCTCGGCCAGAGCCTGCGGGCCATCGGCAACGGCCCGCAGCGCCGGGTAGCCGTCGGCCTGGCCCAGGCGCAGCGTCTCGACTGCCCGCACCGCTGCCTCCAGGTCGCCGAGGCCACTGCTCTCGCTGACAAACCCGGGCACGTCGGCCTTTGGGATTGCCCCCAGCTTGACCCCCTCGAACAGCGCGCTGAGCCCAAGGGCGATATCTATGGCGTCGCAGCCCATCTGCTCGATGGGCAGGATCAGCCGCCGGTTGACGTCGGCCAGGAGCTCGAGCCGCGCTCTGAGGGCATCCCGCTTCCGCAAGGGGCGGTCGCCACGCTGCGCTGTGCCCAGGCCGAGCATGGCATAGATGGCGTACGTGGGCTCAAAGTCGTCCAGAAACCTGTCCCGCCCTCCCGGCGCATAGTCGGCGGGGACCCAGTGCCAGTGCCGGCAGTTCACCTGGCACCAGTGGCAGCCCGTGTGTCCATGGCGGCTAGCCCGCAGGACCTCCGGGCCGCCCAGGTCGGCCAGGGCGTAGCCGAGCCGCTGGGCGTTCCATGCGGGCAGCGTGTTCTTACCGGAGGGGTGCGCACCGGTGGCGAGGAGCTTGACGATGGTGCCTCCGGTCGGCCCGGAAAGCCGGGCGCAGTGCCGGCGCAGGAGGGGAGTGAGCAGGGCCTCAGCGTTGCGCGCGGTGAGGGGCTCGCCCGCAAAGAGCTCTGACGGCTCCATGGGCACGCCTCGAAGGACGACCGCCGCCGCCGAGCGCGCCAGCACACCCCCCACGCCGCCACGGCCGGCATGGTAGATCGCCTCCGCCGCGATGTTGGCCGTGCGGTAGCCGAGGCGTGCTCCCTCACCCAGGGTAAGGATGCTGCCTGCATAGGGATCGCCGCCGAGCTCGCGCTCAAGGAGCCAGAAGTAGGCGCTGCGCTGGCCGGCGGGCAGGTCCGTGGCCTCCTTCCACTCTACGACCAGGTCGGGAGCGCGCCCGCTGACGACGAGGTACACGCTAGCTACCTGATGGGCATCGTCCTCAGCTACGGTCCCCTGGAGCCAGATCGCGTCGAGGCCGAGGTTCAGGAGCTGGGCCGCCGTGCGGCCGCCGACAAAGCTGTAGTGGGGGAGCCCCGTGAGGGGCGATATGTAGCCGATGCTGGCCTTGTTGCCCGAGAGAAAGGGCAGCGGTCCCCGGGCGATGACCAGCGCACCAGGGTCGCGGCGAAACAGGTACTGGCAAAGTGCCTCGCCACTGAGCACCCAGTAGTCCTCGCGCGGGTCCTTCTGCAGCGCCTCGATGTTCACGCACCAAAGGCGCGACACGCGGGAGGAGGGATCGATCACCAACAAGCGACGGTTCATCGGTCATCACCTGTAGCGGTACACGCGTATGGCTGCCTGGCCTTCCATAGGGCAGCGCTTCTCACATATGCCGCATCCCACGCACAGCTCCTGACGGACGTGAGGCCGCTGCAGCGCGATCGGGTTGCCCCCAGGGCCGATCACGGTGACCTCCTCCAGCGAGATCGCCTTCTCCGGCACCGGGCACATCTCCTCGCAGACGATGCAGGGCACGTCATAGGCCCAGGGCAGGCAACGGTTGCGGTCGACCGCAGCGAGGCCGATGACCCGGCCGCGCTTGGTCTCGAGATCGAGCGGTGGTATGGCCCCCGAGGGACACACCTGCCCACAGGCGTTGCACCCATAGTCGCAGTAGCCGAGCCGCGGCACCAGGCGGGGCGTCCAGATGCCCTCCAGGCCCGCCTCCAGCAACACGGGCTGCAGGCCTGAAGTCGGGCAGACCTTGAGGCAGGCGCCACAACGCAGGCACCGGGAAACAAACGCGGCTTCGTCCTCCACGCCCGGAGGGCGTAGAAGCAGTGGGTGTCGCGCCTTTGTCGATGCTTCGGTGCGGAGCAGGGCTGTGCCGAGGGCTCCTGCTCCGAGTGCCCCGAGCAGATGGCGGCGCGAGAGGTCATACTCGCGCGCAGGCTCGGGCCACAGCCGCAGGCGCAGACCACCCCCCTGCTCCGGGCACTCTGCCAGGCAATCCAGGCAAAGCGTGCACTCCGCGGCGACCACGGTATAGTCCCGCGCAGCATCGACCGCCCCGAGGGGACAGACCGTATCACAATGGCCACAGCGGTGGCACGCCCGGCCGATGACCGGCCGCAGGAGCGCCACGCGCGAGAACATGCCGAGCAGCGCGCCGAGCGGGCAGAGATAGCGGCACCAGAACCGCTCTGCCAGGGCGTTCAGCGCCACGATCACCACCAGGAGCCCCGCAATGAGCCCGCTCTGGAGGAAGGCCGGCTGCTCGACCGGCAGGATTGGCCCGCGCAGGAGTCCCTCCAGCCGGTCCACGGACTGCTGCAGGGGAGCCAGAGTGTAGAGCGCTGCCTCGACAGCCGTCACGGCCCAAGCCAGTGCCGGCAGCAGGGCCACGGCTACCGTCCGCAGCAGGATGGCCAGCGGATCGAGGGCGACGAGCGTCAGGTTTCCGAAAAAGGCGCCCGCTACCAGCAGTGCAAGAAGCCAATGCTTGACCATCCGCCAGCGAGGCGAGAGATGCTGCGCACGTTGCCGGGCGCTGCGAGGCGACGTCCACTCCAGCACGGTGCCCAGCGGGCAGAGCCAGCCGCACCAGACTCGCCCCACGAGCATGGTCAGCAGCAGCGTTCCCAGGGCGAGCCCGAGCCCCGGCAGCCAGGCCCGGTCCGCGACCATGGCGGCGAGGGCCATCAGAGGATCGAGCCGGAAGTAGAGGGCCGCCTGCGCGAGGAGGGCCGGCCGCTGCAAGCTGGCCGAGAGCAGAAACAGGAAAAGGCCCAGCGAGAGGACCTGCACCAGCCGCCGTACCGCCCGCCAGCGCGCCCACACCGAGCCCGGCGCGTGCCCCGCAAAGCGCTGCTGCCCTGCCTCACGTTTTGGGCCTGATGTTGCTCTGGTCATCGGCGATCTACTGCTCCCCGAGCACCTCTGCCACCCACTGGCCCGCCGTGGCGGAGTCCGCTTCCCCGAACACGGCCGCCAGCAGCCTGCCACTTTGCCGCGAGGTCACCAGACCCTCCACCGCGGAGGCCTGCAATCGGTCCCGTGCAGCCGCGGCGGCCTCCGTATCCGGGTACTGCACGAGCAGCAGGTGCCCCCTTGCCCCATCGAGAGGCAGCGGCACCAGAAGGCCATCTGTCTCTGGCGAGAGCCCGAGGACATTCTGGCCTCCCAACCACAGCACGCTCTCCACCGATATCTCTTCGTGAAAGAAAATGAGCCCCTTAGCCTGCCGCCAACGCGACGGCAGCCGGCCGAGCAGGGCCGGTCGCTCACCGCCGCCGGGTAGCGCACTGGCGATAGCTCGGCCAAGCCCCCACAGCTCTGCCTGCGTAAGCTCGCGGCGGGCCCACACCTGCACGAAGCAGCGGCCCTGCCAGAAGGCCAGCCGTCGGCCAGGGTCCGAGTCCCCATCGTTGCCGATCGGGGCGGGGTCGCCGGCACGGTTGGCCGTGAAGAAGCCATAGGCGTCCGGCGGGGTGGCAAACTGCCAGATGGTGGCCTCGAGCGTGGCCCCATCCGCCCCCAGGTAGCGGGCGAGCGCGACCTGCTCGAACCGGTAGGCAAAGTAGGCCTCGGCCTGCCCGTCCACCAGGTCGAAGAGGTTGCGTCGGTCGAAAACCTCAACCTTCTCGAGAGTCCAGCCGGCGGGGGGCGTCAGCCTCCGCAGCACGCCGGCCGGCGACGAAGGTCCACCGCAGGCGGCCAGACCGACGAGCGCCGCGCAGGCAAAGGCAATGGCCTCCCATCGCCACCCGCTGCTAGAGGCTGATCTCCTCAACCCTGAGGCCATCGAGCTCTATCCTTCCGAGGCCCATCTCCGCTGCCGCGCGCACATAGGGGATATCCTCGCCCTCCAGACCAAAGAGCGTGGCAGCCCGGGCATCGGCGGCGACGGTATCGTGGCTGGCGATGACGGTGTCGGTCTGGCGCACATCGTTCAGGCTGCCGCCGGTCGGCCCGTGGGCGACCAGGATACGCACCGCATCCACGACGGTGAGCGTGGGTCGCACCAGGCTCAGCAGGTCGGCGACACGCTGACCAAGGTTGCGGTGAAACTGGTTCGCCTTGAGCACCACGCCCAGCAGGTTCTTGGCTCCCAGGCTCAGGCGGGCGAGCGAATGGTGCTTCGCGATGGGGACGTTGATCAGCACGTCGGCCTCCAGCACCGGCCGGTAGACCTCCCAGGCCTTGAGGTCGCGCCCGTCGGGGATCGGCACCCGCTGAAAACGGGGCTGCCCCATCACTTCCATCTCACCGCCCGCCGCCTGCACCGCCTCAGCGATGCCGCTGATCGCATAGGCCGACTCTGCCGTGCCACCGAGCGGGGTATCCATCACCCGCACCCGTTTCGCACCGGCTTCAAGGCAGAGCGATACCAGTGTGGCCACCACGACGGGGTTGGTCGTAGTCGCGTACTCGGGCGGATGATAGTCCACGCAGATGTTCGGCTTGATGATGACGTCCTGCCCGGCGCGGACGAACCGCTCGATGCCGCCCAGAGCAGCGATCGCCGCACGGGTGATGGCCGCCGGGTCGCTGCCCCGGCAGACGGCGAGATATGCCTGGCCCTCGCCCGGCTCGGCGGGAGGCTGGCCCGGCGTCTGTTTCGCGGCCGCCTCATGGGCCGACGCCGCCAGGTCCCATTGCCCCAACCCGGCGTAGACGCCGCCGAGCAGTTGCCAGGCATGGCGGGCCTGAGCGATTTCCAGATCGGAACTCTCGTGGGCCA
>ENA-ORXB01001979-ORXB01001979.1-sediment-metagenome-genome-assembly--contig:-NODE-1979-length-20257-cov-5.091873_pt1 | contig 20257 bp, 16 predicted proteins | sample MGYA00237863_ERZ511475 | MGnify/ENA primary metagenome ERZ511475 (study PRJEB26305, sample SAMN06343858) | sediment metagenome | isolation source: hot spring sediment | place: Canada: British Columbia... | reverse complement strand
GGCAGCGGTTGCGGCAACGACGTGATACAGGCTGGACAACTCCATCCGTTTCCGAAAGGAACGTTGGGCCACAGAGTCGCATTTCAGAGAAAGGAGGCAAGGATGCCTCAAGGCAGAGCGAGGATAGGCGGTCGGCGGTGGTGGGGGATTTTCCCCGTGGCTGGTCTGGTCGGCGGGATGGTGCTGTGGTTCGCCCTTACACCGGGTCGATCGGGGGCGGGGTGAACGCCGGCGGGCTGCCCGGTGCCCGGTGGTCTGCCGGGGTGGATGCCGGGGAGTAACGGGGGGCTGCTCGGAGCGGGTCCGGGTTGGTCCGGGATGCCTCCAGCGGTGCTGGCTCCGTTGCCAGCGAATTCTGGCCTGCCTGCGGGGATGCCGCCGGGGCTAATCCATCCGGGGGCAGGGGGTAGCCCTCGTTCGCCGGGACTTGCCGGGCTGCCGCCTTCGGGAGGAAGCCGGCCGCCGGCCGGTGTTGCCGGAACGGCTTCGGGAGGAAACGGTTCCCGCCCGCCGACTGCCGCCGCGGTGTCACCGCCGCTCGGAAAAACGCCGCGCTCTCCTGCTTCGCTGCCAGCGGCTGAGATGGTGCTGCCGCCTTTGCCTCCGCCGGAGCATTTCGGCATCCGCCTGGCAGGGGAAGCGCCGTCCTTCCTTGGCTCGGCGGCCTCTGGCTCGGCTGGGGTGGAATCGGCGGGAGCCGGGATGTCTTCCTCGCTCGTGTTGCCGCCTTTGCCTCCGCCGGAGCATTTCGGCATCCGCCTGGCCGTTCCCCGGCCCTAACGGCGCTGGTCGCTTCTGGACCGGACGATCTGGAGGGCAGCGGCTGCTTTCTTCATTGATCCTAGGAGCTGCTGCTGTAGATGAAGGTGAGGGCCTCTTCGACGGAGCGGAAGGATTTACCGCTGGCGAGCAGGATGTCCAGGCGCTGGCGGGCTTCGAGGGGACTATGCCCGAGTGCGAGAAGGGCCTGATACACATCGTCGATCATCTGACTGTCAACGCGCGAAGCGGAGTCGCCGGTAGCGGCGGCAGTGTCGCGGGTAAAGGCTAGCCGGGTGACTTTGCGCTTGAGGGTTGCCACGATCTGCTCGGCAGTGGCTGCTCCGACGCCGGGCAAGGTGCTCAGCCAAGACACATCCTGGCGGCTGATGGCGTCGGCGATTTCGTGGCTGGGTCGGGCCATCGCCTTGAGGGCTTTTTTGATCCCGATCTTTTCCACGGTGCAGAACAACTCGAACAATTCCAACTCGGCCTCGGTGTGGAAGCCGACCAGGCGGGGGATGAAGCGGTTGCCGCTGCCGACCCCTTCGAGATATTCCAGCGTGTGCAGGGTGACTTCCTGACCGAGGCGGTTCTGCAACTGCCGCCGTACCGTTTCGGGTACCAGAATCTGATACTCGAGCGGTCCGACTTGCAGGCGAACTTCCTCGTCCAGCACGCGGTTGAGCACGCCGGTCATCCGAGTGATCATGGGGACACCAGGGTAACGCCACGGAACGCCGCGGTCGGTAAGGCCACGGACTGTCCCGGTTCCAGGGAAAGCCCGGCAGGAGCCAGCCGTTCGGCTTGCAGAACTTTCCCCTGGATCGGGTGGTGGATCGGATTTGTTTTAGAAAGGCGCAGGACCGAGGGAAACCGAACCCAGTAGCGGGTAGAACCGGACAGAGGCGCGGACACCCACGGTGCACCCTTTCAGTTTCCCGGAAGGCGGGCATCCGCTGGCAGCCGCAGTTCCGTACCCGCCGGCACGCGCGAAGCGTTCACTTCTGGATTGAGGTCGTAGATTTCCACCCAGCGCCGCTCGTTGCCCAACAGTTGCCGGGCGATGGTCGGCAGGCTGAGGCCGTCGGTGGGGACCCGATAGATTTTGAACCCTCCTGGTGCGGCACTTGCGGGGCCGGAGTGATAGGTTGGCGCGGCGGCGTTCCACGGGTCCGTCGGCACCGCTCGCCCCGCCGGCTGCAACCCCGCGGGAGAGGAGTTGCCCCCCGGACCAAAGGAAGCTGGTGACATACGGGTGGCATCGCCTCCCAGGCGGCGCAGGATGTGAAGCGGCGGGATGTCGATGGCCCCGCTGCCGTGAAGCGGCTTGTTCCGGTTGTATGCCCGCAGCGCTGCCGCATACCGCCCATCCTGGTAGAACTCCCGGCTGATCGACTCCCACGTGTCCCCAGGCCGCGGTTCGTAAATGTCCACATCGTAGGACGTCGTGGGCGGCCGCTCCGCTACGGCGGGTGGGTTTTCCGTGCGCCCTGGAGAAGAAGAAGCGGCGGTCGGAAGCGAAGGCATCCCAGCGGTCGGCTGCTCCAGCGGGCGTGAGCTATTGCGGGAGGCCTCGGCGGATTGGGGTAAAGTCAAGCGGGCGCCGCGATCGTTTCCCCCGGCGGCTGCGGGAGTCGAGCCGGCGTTTCCTCCAGAAGGCACAAGCGGAGGGGCGGGCGGCGGACTGGCCGGACCGGCATTCGCAGGAGGCGGTGGCAGCACACTGGCAGCGGGAGGCACTGGCAGGGCCGAGGGATTTTCCCCTCCTGCGGGCGGAGCCGGGGAGGGCGGCTGAGTATTTTCGCTTGGGGCAGGCGGTGCCACCGACGGCGGCCCAGGCGGCGCGGAAGCGCTTCCTGCTGATCCCGTGGAAACTGGCCCGGCAGAAGAAGCAGACGACGGCGGCGTGCTGGAAGGCGGCGCCGGACTGAGCGAAGCCGGAGGTGGCGGAGTCAGCGCCGGCGGAGCGACTGCGGGCACATCCCCACTCGGCGGAGGCACCGCGGGGCTGGCCGCTGGCGACACCGGCGGTACAGGAACCGGCAGCGGCGGCACACCACTGGAAGGTGGCACACCACTGGAAGGTGGCGCACCGCTGGAAGGTGGCACACCACTGGAAGGTGGCGCACTCCCCCCGGCTTCAGGCGGAACCCCCCCGGCGGGAATCACCGGCGGCACAGGCAGCGCTGGTGGCGGCAGCCCCGCCCCGGCCTCCACCGGCGGCAGCGGTGGCAAGGCGTTGTCCATCGGCGGCGGCGCTACTCCTCCCGGCGGGGGGGCGGCTGTTCCCGAAGGCGCAGCGGCCAACGGCCCGCTCGGCGCCGGCAGCAGGCCTGGTGCTGACGGGGCGCTCGTCTCAGCTCGCGGAGAGCTGCCGGATGCAGGAAGGCCGAACGAAGATTGCGCCACCGCTTTCCCCCCGCTGCCGGGTTGGGTCTCGGCAGGCGGCGCTTCGCTCCGAGAGCTGTCCTCCGGCGGGACGGAAGAGGGAGGATAGAACAGGTACATGGCCGTAAAGCCTGCCAGCAAGCTGACGACCGCCACGCTGCCGATCGTCCAGCGTGAGAGACTGCGTCCTGCGGCGGCCTTTCCTGCGGCGGAACCGCTTGAGCTGGCGGAACTCGTCGGGCGCCGGCGCCAGAGCCGCTTCCAGGAAAAACTGCCAGCACGCGTGCTACTGCTGCTGGTGGGACTGCTGGGGGCCGGGTTCGAGGGAGTGACCATGCGATGCCTCCTTGCTGGGGTTGGGTGCCTGCTTCCTGCGGGTCCGGGTGTCGGGCGGGGGGCGGCCCTTACGGCGGAGCCGGGGAGCTAGTGCGGCGCTGGGCGGCCCGCAAGCGAGCACTCCGCGCACGGGGATTGGTCCGAATTTCCTCGTCCGTAGGCATGATCGGCTTGCGGGTGAGGACGTCCCACACTTCCGCCTGGCGAAACGCCTGCTTGACACGCCGGTCTTCCAGCGAATGGAAGCTGATGATGCCCACGCGGCCGCCGGGACGGATCAGGTCAGGCAGGGCAGCTAAGAGGCGCTCCAGAACCGCTAGCTCGTCGTTGACCGCGATGCGCAGGGCCTGGAAGGTCCGCGTGGCCGGATCGATCCCTCCCGACCGGGGCACGCAGCGGCGCACCAGCTCGGCCAGCTCCGTCGTTGTACGCAAGGGCTGCCGTTGCCGCTGCTCTACAATCCGCCGGGCGATCCGCCGGCTGTACCGCTCCTCGCCGTATTCCCACAGAAGTCGAGCCAGTTCCTGTTCTGACCAACTGTTCACAATTTCCTCGGCTGTCAAATCAGCGGTCGGGTCCAGGCGCATGTCCAGAGGGCCGTGCTGGCGGAAGCTCAGGCCGCGCTGCGGGTCCTCCACCTGGTCGCTGGCGAACCCCAGGTCCGCCAGCAAGCCGTCCACCCGCTCCAGGCCCAGTTCGGCGAGGAGTTGCGGCAGGCGATCGAAGCGGGCGTGGAGGAAAGTCACGGGGAGACCGGCCAGGCGTGCGCGGGCGATCGCTAGCATCGCCGGGTCCTGATCCACCGCGATGAGGTGTCCTTGCGGACCGACGGCTTCGGCCAAAAGCCGCGCATGGCCGCCGCCGCCCACCGTCGCATCGACCCACACTTGACCCGCCGCCGGCGCCAGCCAGGCCCGCACTTCCTCCGCCAGCACCGGCACATGCCGCACCGGACGCTCCGAACCCATAAACTCACCCTTCCCCTCCGTCAACGCCATTTTGCCCTCCGCTTGCGTTCCGCCCCGATGCCGCCCCGATGCCGCCCGGCATGGCTCCCGCTTCACCCGTCATCCCATTATTGAGGACCCATATTGGGGATCATTATGGAGAAACCAGGATGCTGAGGGCGGACGCGCCGCCCCGGTTTTGTGGGGTCAGGCACCGTTTCGGATTTGTAGGCTGAGGCACCCTCTCGGATTTGTAGGCCAAAACGCACCGCCCTGGATTTATAGGCTGAAACGTCGTTTCGGATTTGTTCTGGCTCGCCTGGGTGGCAGCGGTTATAATGACAGGCGTTTGACGGGAGCAGCCGGGAATCCGCGGCGTTCTTCGGCTTGTACCCGATCGCGCCTCACGTCTCTGATCTGACTGAAGGAAGGAGAATCCGATCATGACGGCATCCTCTCCGCGCCCGAAGGCGTCCATTCGGCGTGTTGTGATCCGCGGGGTGCGTTTCCTCCTGCTGGGGCTGCTCATCTTCGTCGGGCTGCCGCTGCTGAGCTGGGGCACCGTCGGCCTGGTGCTGCGCTATCAAGGGCAGCGAGAACTCCAGAGCGTGCTGGCGGAGCTGGAGCAGAAGGACCCCGCGTGGACCTGGGAGGGCTTGCAAGCGGGCCGTCCCGCGGTGCCACCGGAGCAGAATGTCATGGAATTGGTCCAGCGGATCGGCCAGCAGGTCTACCCCTTCGGCAAGCCACAGCCGATCTGGGATAGCCAGCACCCGGAGTGGCAAGATTATTTTTCCAACGTGCCGCCCAATCATCGCTGGATTCCTTCCGCCGTTCAGGTCGTGCAGAGCGACCTCCAGAAACATCCGGAAGCGCTCCCCGTCGCGCGTTCCCTGAAAAATTATCCCCGCGGCTCGGTGAACATCACCCTGGAAACCAACCCCTTGGCGACCCGCCTGGAGTTCGCGCACTACTGGGGCGGCGTGCGGGAACTCCTCGGATTCGACACCTTGCTGGCTCTGGAGGAAGGGGACTTCCGCCGCGCCGCTGGCAACATCCAGGCCATGTTCCAGATTTCCCGCGTTATCGGGGACACGCCGTTCCTCATCACGAGCTTGATTGCCTGGGGCGGCTACCGGCTCGGCGTCGAGAAGCTGGAGCACTGGCTGGCTCAGGACAGCGCCCCGGAACAGCTTGAGCAGGTCCAGCGCTGGCTCGAAGACGTGCACGACGCCCTGAAGTCGGACCTGGGCTGGCGCAGCGAGCGGGCAAGCCACCACCTCCTCTTCGTGGCCCTGGAGCGGGGCCAGGTCTCCATCCAGGACATTCTCGGCCACGACATCCCCCACGGCGACTGGTACGCCTACCAGTGGCTGCGCGCCAGTGCCTGGTACCGCCTGCCGCGGGAACACGCCTACTATCTGCGGGCCATGACCCGCTGGCTCGAAGAGGTGGTGCACCGCCCGGTGGAGGAACGACTCGCCGCCGCGCGCGCCTTTGAGGAATCCCTCCAGGCAGACCCCCAAGCCTCCGCCGCTCCGCTGTCAGGCTACTTCCTCCGCTACACCGCCAGCCGCCGCCTTGCCACCGCCCAACTGCACACCCTGACCCTGATCCGCTGCGCCCAGGTCGGCCTCGCCTGCGAACGCTATCGGCTCAAACACCAGCGCTGGCCCGACCGCCTCAGCGACCTGACCCCCGAATTCCTGCCGCAGGTTCCCCTCGATCCCTTCACCGGCCAACCCCTTCGCCTGACCCGGACAGCGGACGGGATCGCGATCCACTCCGGTGCGCAGCAACAGGAGGGGGTGCCGCCCCTCCAGGGGGCTTACAAAACCGCGGGACTGCCCGAAGGCGTGCTCCTGGGCTTCCGCCTCTGGAACCCAGAACGCCGGCGGCAGCCGCCCCTGCCCGCCGAGGCCCCCATGCGCCCGAAATGACGCCGCCGCGGGGCCGGATACGCTGAGCACCACACGCGGGGAAAGCAGCCAGCAGAGACGGCCTGCCCCGCTTCCCGTCTCCCATCCTGACCGGAGCGATGCCCAAGCCGAGCTGTGGCCGGACTGAACCACGACGCGGCTGACCGGAGCGATGCCCTGTTCCCCCCGCCGCTTGGCCGCCTCGACTTTTCCCGGAAGCGACGGAGATTGGCCCGCTGCGGTCCTTACTGCTTCCGCCGCACGGAGAGGATGATCACGTCCTTTTCCGGCACATCGTCGTGCATTCCGCGGCGGGTCGTCTTGACCGCCTTAATCTTGTCCACAACATCCATCCCCTCGATCACCCGCCCGAAGACGCAGTAGCCGACTTTGTCCCGTGCATTGGCCCGATCCAGGAAGGTGTTGTCCTTGACGTTGATGAAGAACTGGGCGGTGGCGCTATCCGGGTCCGGCGTGCGCGCCATGGCGATGGTGCCCCGCAGATTGGACAAGCCATTGGCGGACTCGTTTTTGATCGGCGGGCGTGTCTTGCGCTCCTTCATCCCTGGTTCGTAGCCGCCCCCTTGAATCATGAACCCGTCGATGACCCGGTGGAAAATCGTGCCGTCGTAATGCTTGTCATCCACGTACTGCAAAAAGTTTTTGACGGTGATCGGGGCTTTGTCTTCGTACAGTTCGATGGTGATTGTCCCCATGTTCGTCTCCATGACGACGATGGGGTTGGCCGCCCGGCTCGTTTGCACCATGACCATGCCCAACACAGCAAACGTCAGGATCAGGATTTTGGCCGACAACATGTTTGGAACCTCCTGCGAAGGCGTCCTCCGGGCCGGCGCCGCACCGCCGCACCGCCTTGCGGCCCGGAGAAAGGCATTCTAGGAGCACGAGTGGCCACGAGCGATGGCTAGGAAGGAAGAGGGGAAGGGGAGTCCGCCCATTCCGCCAGCGACAGCTCGGAGCGGGCAGGGGAAGCAGCATCCGCCGGGAGTTCGTCTCGCGTCAGGGTTGGAGGACCTTTTCCTGCGAGGGAATGGGGAAGCGGCATTCGCCGGTGTCCGCTAAGTGTCAGGGTTGGAGGACTTTATCCAGCAAAGCGTCCGCCGCCTTTTGGGTTTCCGGGTACCAGCCGTGGTTTTTGTGTCGATCGCCGCCGCCCGGTTCGATGCTAACGAGGTGGGCTTCCGCCTCCTGACCGTAGAAGGAGCGCACGCGTTTCAATTCCTTCATCACGAAGGCGTTCTCGGCGACGGCCGGCGGGGTCCAGATGGTGTCGCCCAAGCACGTTTGGATGAGGTGGGGTCGCGGAGCCGCCAAGGCCAGGATGTGGAGGAAGTCCAGCGGCAGCTCGTCGGCTTGGCCGGCGTAGAGGGCCAATCGCGGAAGGTAGGCCGAGTTTTTGCCGGCCCAGCGCTGCGGGAAGAGCTGGTCTGTGCGGAATAGCCCGTAGCCGCACGAGGCGATGCCCACTCGGAACCGCGGTTCCAGCCCCAGCACGCAGTTCACCAAGAGGCCGCCCTGGGAGTGGCCCAGCACGCCGATGCGGTCGCGGTCCACCTCTGGCCGGGTTTCCAGGTAATCCACGCATCGCGTCACATCGTAGAGCATCAGTCCCAGCAAGGTCATAGGGGGGTGGCGGTCGAGGATCGGGGCAGCATCGGCCAGTTCAAAGCCGGTCCGTGCGGTGCCGCCGGCGGTGCGCTCCCCATAGCCGATGGCGTCGGGAGCGAGGGTGACGTAGCCGCGCTGTGCGTAGTAGAGGGCGTGGGCCAGCCACGGTAAAGTCGCTCGCACTCCGGCGGGTTCGTCCTTTCCCTGCGGGACCGTCTGGTGCAACACAACAATCGCCGGGCGGGGCGGTTTCGGAACCGTGGGCACGAACAGCCAGGCGCGAATCTCCGAGGCGTACTCGGCCTCCGAGGGCAGCGAGCGGAACCCCACCTTGTAACGGATGAACTGGGCGAACTCCTTTCGCTCGATCACACGGGCTTGCAGCGGCGGCCGTTCGCGCGGCCAGGGGCCGATCAGCTCCCGGAACGCCTGCAAGTACAGGGCGCGCTCCTTCTCCCACTCCGCCCGTGTGGCAGCCGCCAATCCCCGGAGGGGCTTCCCGCTTTGCGGCGTCACAGTCGTCAGCTTGCCGAGCTTCCGCGCCCTCAGCCACGCCAACGGATCAAACACGTCATTTCGATCTGCCGCTATCACTGGCGGCGCTAGCATAAGGAGCAGCACGGCGAGCCACCGTCGCTGTCGGCTCATGATCGGTTTCGCTGTCGGACTGTGGGTGTTAGCTCATGATCGTTTGCGCTGTCGGACCATCGAGTTCACAGCAAGGAATAACGGCTGAGGTGCTCCGGGTAGTGTTCCCGCAGCAGGGCGAAGTAGGCGTACAGCTCCTCGGTGGAGAGGGTTCCCCGTCCGCAGGAACCGTTGGAACAACCGCCACCGTTGGAGCAACCGTTGGAACAACCGCCACCGTTGGAGCAACCGTTGGAGCAACTGCCGGTGGGACAGCCGGAGGAGGACGGAGCGGGAGCCGGAGCCGGACGACGCGCTGGGCCGCGGGAGGCAGCCAGCGGCGGGGAGAAGCGGGTCAGGTCCAGCACTTCGATGCGCCAGCCGGTGCGTTCCTGCCAGGCCGCTGTCCAGGCGGCGGGATCGCAGTCCGCTTGGGCCGGCGCGGGCAAGGTGTGGAGGATGCAGCAGCGGTCCAGGGTGGCTTCCGCATCGACGATGAGCCAGGGGGGCGAGTCGGCCTCGAAGAGGGACAGCAGATGTTGGGCGGCCTGATCCGCTTCCTGGGCGGCGCGCTGATCCTCCGGCGTGGCCCGGCGCAGGAGGGAGCCGCCCAGCGGCGGCGGGGTGTTGCGTTGCGAGAAAGGGGCCGTTCCCGCGGCCAGCGAGGGCACGAGGACTTCCCCAATTTCCAGGCCGCGGGGGGTGTGCAGCAGGACCGCCTCGCCTCGCGGATACGCCTCCGGGGCCGGGAAGCTGCCGAGCCAGCCGAGTTTGCCGTAACGCACCAGCGGTTGATGGGGGGCCGTCACGCCGGGGATTCCTGCTCGAAACCGAAGAAGTCCCGCATGTATTTATCATACTCCGCCTGGCCGAATTCGGAGCTGAGGTCCAGGCGCAGTTCGTTGATGACTTTGATGCTCAGGTCGCGGTGCCAGAGGTTCCAGCAGGCAGCGCAGATGTCGCGGGCGATGCGTTGACCCAGTTCATCGGGAAACGGCGGAGCCGGCAGCGGGCGTGCCCGTCTCCCTTCCATGCAGCCAGGCCGCTGGCAGCGAAAGCCTCCCTCGCCGCCGGCTTCCTCCGCCGCCTGGCTCGCTTGCGGAATGGCCGCCCCCAGTTGCACCAGCAGCTTCTCGATTGCCTCCCGGGGCACGCGGTCCCCGCGCTCCTGGGCCACCTGCCAGCCGCGCTGCAACACCGCCACCGCTTGCTCCTTCTGACCCTGCTGCACCAGGCATTCCCCCAGATGCTGGTACACCCGCGAAAAATGGGGATTGATCTGCAACACCCGCTCGAAGGCGCGGGCCGCTTCGGCATATTGCCCGTCTTCCATCAAAATTTGGCCGAGGCGGAAGTGGGCCAGGTCGTCATCGGGGTCCCCCTCCGCCATGGCCCGAAAGCGAGCGATCTGTTCAGCACGTTCCGCAGGAGTCATGGCTTGGTACCTTCCTCGAAGTTTTCAGGACGGCGGGCGTAGGGCGATTCGGTTCGGCAGTTCGGCGGAGCGGTTCCGCTAGCGCTTCCACGGGGCGACGGCATTCGGCGATTTTCTCCTTTTCCGGCGGCTCACGGAGCAGGAAGCACTGTCACCGGCAGTTCGACACGGGCGCTTTTGCCGCTGAGTTTATCCGTGACGGTGATGCGCGCGCTGAAGCGTCCGGGCCGATTCAAAAACAAAGGAAACTGCAAGGTGTAGATTGGCACGCTGGGGTCCAGGCCGCGATCCACCACCTGGCTGATGGCCTTGGCCAGCAAGGGCTGCCCTTTCTCGTCGAACACCTGGTATTCGTTGAGGGTGTTCGGCTGGCGGGTTTTGCCGTCTCGTTCAAAGCCGACGACCGAGAAGTTGATGAAGAGCGTCTGGCCGACGAAGGCCTGGGTCGGCGCCGGAATCTGCCGCTGCGGGTCGAACGTCGGATGGAGCGCCACGATGCCGAAGGCCGGCTTGAGCACTTCGAAGCGGGCCGTGAAGCTCGCCGTAGCTTTCGTCGTCGTGTCCGTCACGGTGACCTTGCACTGATACTGCCCCGGCGGTTGGTCCAATCCAACGGTGACGAAGGCCCGGGCTGGTATCACCTGCCCCCGCAGCGGCACGAAATCGGTCAGGTCCCGCGGGTTCTCCTTGAAGTACACCTTGCCCGCCGCGTCGCTGATCTCCATGGCCATGCGGTAGCGGGCGGTGCCGTCCGTGTCGATCATCAAGCCCACGATGTCGTAGCCAATGTACACGATGTCTCCCGGCAGGAAGCGGGCCTCCGGGCGCGGCGGGCCCATCTCCCCTACCGTGAAACGTACATTGCTGAGCTTCAATTCGCCCCCCTGAGCTGGGGCCAAACTCAGGGCCGCTGCTACTATTGCTGTCAGCATGACGTCACCTACTAGCCTGGGATCGCCTGGGGACACCCTCTGGACAGGAGGAACCGCTCCTCGACGGCCAGCTTCTCTTCTTCTTTTTCTTTATTGTTGCTACCGCCGCCTTCCCTGACCACTCCGGCGGGCGAAATACTCCGCGCTGGCAGGAGGGCGGGAAAATCAGCCGCGGCCCTTCTCCGCAGACGGCGAGCTGGCCCAGCGGGCGATCTTCTCCCAGATCGGCGGCGGCACCGGCATGACGGACAGCCGTCCCAGGCGCACCAGTTCCCACGCCGCGCAGGCCGGGTCCGCCTTGATCCGGCTCAGCGGTACCGGCTGCTCCAGGCGGCGCAGCGGACGCACCCGCACCATCCACCGTCGGCCCGCAGCGGCCCCCGGATCCCCCTGCGCATCCGCCACCGCTTCCAGAATCCCCACCACCGCCTTCTCCCGCCCCGTGTGATACAGATAAATCTGGTCCCCCCGCCGTACCTGGGACAAATACCGCAGCGCCAGCGGGTTCGTCACGCCGTCCCACTCCGTCTCCCCGTCCCGTTCCAAATCCGCGTAACTGTACTCCGAAGGTTCCGACTTGAAAAGCCACAGCCCCATTGCCGGTTCTCCTGAACTTTGGCCCACGATTCTCCTAGCAAGGCGTCGCAGGGAGGCAGGACATCTCACGGGTGAAGCCGTTCCGCCGAACGGTTCCCCCCTCAGCCGCCGTGTCTCAAGCTCAGCGATCGGTCCTCACGGTCGGCGATGTCTGCCCGGTTTGAGGAGGAGCAGCCGGACCGCCTGGTCCACTTCCTCCGGAGTCCAGCGGCGGAGTTTTTCGCGGGCCAAGCGGGCCACCACCTGAACGCTCGCCGGATGCATCAGCACCTCGAAGTGATTGATTTCCACGACCACAGCCGGCACCCCGGCAGCGCGGCACTCCGCCGGCCACTGGCTGTCCACATCCACCAGGCCGTCGCTCAGAAGCTTGGGCAGGCGCGCCACGACGCAGACCATCTCCATCGGCTTGTTCGGGTCCGCATCGACCGGCTGGGCCAAAGCACGCCGCGCTTCCGGGGTGAGCGATTGCACAAACGGCGCCTGAATCTTCGGATAGCCGAAAGGCAAGCGGGCCAGCAGAGCACCGGCATGAGGCGACGCCGTGGTGATCACCTTGCTCACCCGCGTCTGCGGATACGTCGCCACAAACAGGCGCGCCAGCACTCCGCCGGCGGAATGGCCGATCAACACGATCTCCCGATAGTCCGCCTTCTCCAGAAGCTCCACCGCCGCCCGCAGCGCCGGCGCCCGCGCCACCACATCCACCGGCGCCGTCTGAGCATAACCCAGGGCGAACACGTCGAAATCCTCCGCCAGGGCACGGACCAGCTCTCCCCGCGGCTGCTGCCACTTGTGCATCTCCGGACAGGCTGCCAGCGCCGGACGCACCGGATGCAGCTTCAACCCCGGAATCAGCACCACCGCCCGCTCCTTCGTCTTGCGCAGCTCCTCGCGCGCCGACTTCCCCTTCATGTCCGGGGCCACCTGCCACAGCTCCACTGGCACATCCGCCCCCAAACCGAACAGCAACGCCGTGATCGTCAGCAACCCTGTGGCCATCGTCCCTGCTCCTGAAAGTTCCCTGGCTACCGCGGGTTTCGTTTTCCGGCCCGAATCTTCCGCCGGAAGCTCATAAAGCGATCGTATCTATTATCCGAATTGTGACGGCTAAAGTGGAAGAGCAGTCTGTGCGGCCCTTGCGACACGCGCAATCCTCAGCGCACCAAAGCGCGGGCCAATTCAGCTTCCCTCCTAGCGAAGGCCCGGCCCGGCGCGGCTATGCTAACATGCCGAGCTTGGATGCCGTCATCGCTCCTGCGATCAGGAACTGGGAGCAGGATCCCGCTTCGGACAGCGGGATAGAGTCGCTCCCCCGGAGGGCCAGCCATGGGCGTTCTACCCGATTGGATGATCCAGCGGGATATCAAAATCGAGCCGTTCGCCGAGGGCCGACACCGCCCCGGTGTCATCTCCTATGGGGTGACGAGTTACGGCTACGATGTTCGCATTGGCCGCCGCTTCAAGGTCTTCACCAACGCCTGGTGTAGCGTGGTGGATCCCAAACATTTCGATCCCAAATCCTTTGTGGATATTGAAGCGGATTCCGTATTGATTCCTCCGAATAGTTTCGCACTAGCGGAAACTGTCGAATATATTGAAGTTCCGCGGGATGTCTTGTGCATCTGCGTGGGCAAGTCCACCTATGCCCGTTGCGGCATCATCGTCAATGTCACCCCGCTGGAACCCGAATGGCGCGGCAAGGTCACCGTGGAAATCAGCAACACCACGCCGCTGCCAGCCCGCATCTATGCGGGGGAAGGAATTGCACAAATCATCTTCTTAAAAGCCGAAGCTGTCTGCCATGTATCCTACGCGGATAAGAAAGGCAAATATCAAGACCAGGCGGGATTGACCTTACCGCGGGTGCCGGGAAGCAACGGCGAAGCGGAAACGCCCAAAGCGGCCGAGGACGGCCCCTCCTCCCACCGGCTCGCCAACCCCGGAACAGTGGCATAACCCACTGAACAGTTACATAGACGGATAATTAGTATATCATAGGATATTTGGGGGGACCGCTGCGAATCGCCGCGCCATCCCCTGAGAGGACAAACCAAACCGGATCCGCCTTCTACCTCTTCGAGTGATTTGGGGTCCAGGTGCCGCAGCGGTCAAATGTGCTCTATGCAGGATTTAATGTCTGGAATGTACAAGACATGAGACGATAGCTGTATGAGATAGTGACTAGGTTCACGAATTTGCAATGATTGCTAGCAATATCTGGGAGTGAAGCAATGAAAATTCCGCGTTATTTCACTCGTGAAGGACAAGACCCATATACAGGCATTCCCTTTGTCTCACGATCATCGGTGATTCGCAATCCCGATGGGTCTGTCGTCTTTGAGATGAAGAACGTGGTGGTGCCGGAGCACTGGTCGCAAGTGGCGACAGACATTTTGGCGCAGAAGTATTTCCGGCGGGCCGGTGTGCCGGCGCAGACGCGACGGGTGCCGGAGGAAGGAGTGCCGGAGTGGCTCTGGCGGAGCGAGCGAGCCAGTTCCGACACGCCTTTGGGGACGGAGACCGACGCCCGGCAGGTCTTCCACCGCCTCGCTGGCTGCTGGACCTACTGGGGCTGGAAGGGCGGCTACTTCTCCAGCGAGGCCGACGCCCGCGCCTTCTATGATGAACTGGTCTACATGCTGGCCATGCAAATGGCGGCACCCAATTCCCCGCAATGGTTCAATACAGGATTGCACTGGGCTTATGGCATTTCCGGCCCGCCCCAGGGGCACAAATATGTCGATCCGCAAACCGGTGAGATCAAAGATTCCACAAGTGCTTATGAAAGACCGGCTCCACATGCCTGCTTCATTCAAAGTATTCAGGATGATCTGGTTAATGAAGGCGGCATTATGGATTTGTGGGTGCGTGAGGCCCGCATCTTTAAGTACGGCAGCGGCACCGGGACCAATTTCAGCACCCTGCGGGCGGAAGGGGAGCCGCTGTCCGGCGGGGGCAAGTCCAGCGGCCTGATGAGCTTCCTGAAAATCGGCGATCGCGCCGCCGGCTCCATCAAAAGCGGGGGAACCACACGCCGCGCTGCCAAAATGGTCATCCTCGACCTCGACCATCCCGACATCGAAGAGTTCATCCAGTGGAAGGTCATCGAGGAGCAGAAGGTGGCGGACCTGGTCGTCGGCTCCCGCCTGATGAATAAACATCTCAATGCGATTCTCCAGGCCATTCATCAATACACGGGCACACTCGAAGAGCGGCTCGATCCGCGCCGAAACTCCGCTTTACGCCAGGCGATCCTGGAGGCGCGCGCTGTACAAATTCCCGATAATTACATTGCTCGCGTTCTCCAACTGGCACGTCAGGGAATCCGGCACATTGAAGTCGAGGAATACAATACGGACTGGAACTCCAAGGCGTATTACACCGTCAGTGGTCAGAACAGCAACAATTCTGTACGGATTCCGAACGAGTTTATGCAGGCGGTGGAGGCGGACGGTCCGTGGCCTTTGTACTGGCGCACGGAGCTGGAGCGGGCCAAGGCGGAAGGCCGCCCACCGCGCCCCTGCCGCACCCTCCGCGCCCGCGACCTGTGGGATCAGATCGCCTATGCCGCCTGGAGCTGCGCCGATCCGGGGGTGCAATTCGACACCACGATCAACGAATGGCACACCTGCCCGGTCGATGGCCGCATCCGCGCCAGCAATCCCTGTAGTGAATATATGTTCCTCGATGACACGGCCTGCAATCTCGCTTCGCTCAATCTGTTACGCTTCTACAACGTAGAAACTGGCCACTATGATCTGGAGGCTTATCGCCATGCGATTCGTCTCTGGACGATTGTGTTGGAAATCAGTGTGTACATGGCCCAATTCCCCAGTGCGGAGATCGCCCGGAGATCGTATGATTATCGCACCTTGGGATTGGGTTATGCTAATTTGGGGGCGTTGTTGATGGTGCAGGGGATTCCGTATGATTCGCCACGGGGTCGGGCGGTCTGCGGTGCTTTGACGGCGATCCTGCACTGCGTGGCTTACAGCACCAGCGCGGAGATGGCGGCGGAGCTGGGTCCGTTCCCCCGCTACGCGGCCAATCGGGAGGCGATGCTGCGGGTGATCCGCAATCACCGGCGGGCGGCCTGGAATGCTCCGCCGCAGGAGTACGAGGGCTTGACGATCCTGCCACAGGGCTTGCAGGAGAGGGATTGCCCGCCGGAGTTGCTGGCGGCGGCGCGAGCCGAGGCGGATCGCATGCTCGAACTGGGCCAACGCCACGGCTTCCGCAATGCCCAGGTCACGGTGCTCGCCCCCACGGGCACCATCGGCCTGGTCATGGATTGCGACACGACCGGCATCGAGCCGGACTTCGCCCTGGTGAAGTTCAAGAAGCTGGCGGGGGGCGGCTACTTCAAGATCATCAATCAGTCCGTGCCGCCGGCGCTGCGCCGCCTGGGTTATGCTCCGTGGCAGATTGAGGACATCGTCCGCTACGTCCGCGGGGCGGGGACGCTCGAAGGCTGCCCCCACATCAATCCCGGCACGCTCAAAGCCAAGGGATTCACGGACGAAATCCTGCAACGGATCGAGGAGCAGTTGCCCACAGCCTTCAAACTCCGCTACGTGTTCAACCGCTGGACGATCGGGGAGGAGTTCCTGCGCACCGTGCTGCGCGTGCCGGAGGAGAAGCTGCGGCAAAGCGATTTCGACCTGCTCGCCTGGCTGGGCTTCACCCCGGAGCAGATCGAGGCGGCGGAGGCGTATGTGTGCGGCACCATGACCATCGAAGGCGCACCCCATCTCAAGGAAGAGCACTATCCCGTCTTCGACTGCGCCAACAAGTGCGGGGAGAAGGGGCAGCGCTTCCTGAGCTGGGAGGCACACATTCGCATGATGGCGGCGGCCCAGCCGTTCATCAGCGGGGCGATCAGCAAGACGATCAACATGCCGCACGAAGCGACGATCGACGACGTGAAGAAGGCCTACTGGCTCTCCTGGCAGTTGGGGACGAAGGCCAATGCGCTCTATCGGGACGGTTCCAAGCTCAGCCAGCCGCTCAGCACGACGGATTCCCCGGAAGCGAAGCTGCTGGCCAGCGTGGTGGCCGAGGCGGGGACCAATGCCAAATCGGACAGCAATAGTTCCCGCAGCGAAGCCCGGCGGGAGACGGCCTCCAGCGTGGGAACCGCCGCTGAACCGCCGCGCACCGCGGTCCAGGCCGCCGAACGGATCACGGAGAAGATCGTCCACCGCTACATTGCCCGCCGCCGCCGACTGCCCGATCGCCGCGCTGGCTACACCCAAAAAGCCCGCATCGGCAACCACAAAATCTACCTGCGTACCGGCGAATACGAGGACGGCACCCTCGGCGAAATCTTCATCGACATGCATAAAGAAGGCGCCGCCTTCCGCAGTATGACCAACTGCTTCGCCATCGCCGTCTCCCTGGGCTTGCAGCACGGCGTGCCGCTCGAAGAGTTCGTCGATGCCTTCCTTTTCACCCGCTTCGAGCCGAACGGCGTGGTCCAGGGCAATCCCCACATCAAGATGACCACCTCGATCATCGACTACATCTTCCGGGAGCTGGCCATCACCTATCTGGGGCGGTACGATCTGGCCCACGTCATGCCGGAGGATTTGCGCGGGGATGCCCAGCACGATCCGCAGGATGATCCGGACTTCGACGAGGAAGAAGTCGTGGCGGAGCGGACGGTGGAAGTGCCCGGAGGTCTGGCCGGCGGTGCGGCAGGAGGCAGTGTAGGAGGCAGCGGCCTGGCGGCAGGAGTGTCTCATCCGCGCTCGGTCCATTTGCATCCGTTGCGGGGGCGCGGAACCGCTCCAGCCGGAAGCACCAACGCCGCTGTCCCAAGCGTCCCGGTTCGCAATGCCACTACCGCCCACTCTGCCGCGGGGAGCAGCCCGACTGCGGGAAGCGGCCCGGCGGCTGGGAGCAGTCCTACCGCTCAGGCCTTGGCCGAACGCATCCGCCTCGCTCGTCAGAAAGGCTACGAAGGCGACCCCTGCCCCAAATGCGGCCAATTGACCCTCGTGCGTAGCGGCGCCTGCCTCCGCTGTGACACCTGCGGCGAAACCACGGGATGCAGTTGAGCCGCCCCTTTTTCCTTTTTCCGAAAGCGACGCGGTGCAGTTGAGCCGCCCCCTTCCCGCTTCCCTTTTCCTGCTGGGATTTCCTCATCCCGGGCGTGCACTTCTTTGTTCCTGGGGGGGAACTCCCCGGCCTGCGGTGGGGACGACGCTCCCTGTTGTTCCTGCTGCCGTCTTTTTTTCAGCTCCTGAGGCAAAGGAAAAGGTTGGTGCGCCGCACGCGGACCGTCATAATCAATAGCGGCGGGTGCTGCGTTCCTGCGGGGCGGATCGCGCGGACAGTCGCGGGCTAGGGCGGCTCCGCCGGGACGAGGGAGGAAGGGAGCCGAGGCCGTTCTGCCAGCCGGGAGGATTCCTCATGAGCAATGCCAAATGCAGAGGGTGGCGGGGAAGCGGAAGGGCGGCGGTTGTGCTCCGGCGCGGGGGATTCGCCCTGCTGCTGCTGTTTCCCCTGGTGCTGGGGTTGGGAAGCGAGGGGCGGCTGACCGCACGGCTGGCGGCGCAGGAGCCGGAGTATCAGGGCAAGAAAGCGTCGCTGTGGCTGGACATGCTGGCCAACGATGCCTCGGTTCGCAAGCGTGCGCTGGCAGCAGAAGCGGCGGGCCGGCTCTGGCAGGAGCATCGCTACACCGAAGCGCTGGCCGGGATTCTCCGAGCGGTGCGCGTGGACCGCTCTGCGGCGGTGCGGCTCACAGCGGCGCAAGTGCTGGCTGGCCTGCCCGAACGGGACCTGCGTGCCTGCACCAAGGAGCTGGCCGAAGCCCTGAGTGCGGAAAAGGATTCCCGCGTACGGCGCGAACTGGCCCTGCTGCTGGCCCGGCATGAAGAGCTGGCCCGCCCCGCAGTCCCTGGTTTGGTGCAAGCCCTGCGCGACCCGCAAGCAGCGGTCCGGGCCGCTGCCGCTGAGGCGTTGGCCGTCGCAGGCCCGGAGGCCAAGTCCGCCGCCGCGGAGCTGGTCACGCTGCTGCGCGATAGCGATCCGGCAGTCCGCCGCGCTGCTGTGCGTGCCTTGGGACGGATCGAACCCGCCGGTGCCTCTGCCGTCGCCGACACCCTCGCCGCTCTTCTCCCTCAGGAAAAAGACCGCGAGCTGCGCTGGGAGATCGTCCTCAGCCTCGGCTTACTCCAGGAGAAAACCCCCGCCGTGCTCCAGGCGCTCCACCAACTGCTCCAGCAAGAGGACGGCGAACTGCGTCTCCGCGCTCTGCGGGTGCTGGGGAGCTTCAAAACCGCCGCCCAGGGAAGCGCCGCCGACGTCCTGCGCCTGGCGCGCTCCGATCCCCTCAAAAGCGTCCGCCAGGAAGCCGTCCACACCTTCGCCGCGCTCCACGGACCGGAGCTGATCCAGCATCTGTCGGAACTGCTCAGCCTGCTCAAAGACCCGGAGTACGAAGTCCGCCTGGCCGTGGTCGAAGAAGTTGGCGCCTTGGGACCCGCCCTCCAGAACCACGCCGAGGCCCTCCGCAGCCTGCGTCAGCGTCTAAGCGATCCTCATCTCAAGGTCCGGGAAGCCGCCGCCGCCGCCCTCAAACGCCTCGAACCGAAACCCAAAGCGGACAAGGAGTGAGGGACCCCAGTTCAAATGAATGACGTTATCGGCAGTTCCTGAAAGCCCAAGGTGAACGCTAAACAGTGAAACGGTGGGCGAACAGTTTTGCGCTCCCATCAGATAACAGCCGCGATCCAGTGAACGGTTTTGGCCTTCCATCTCATGGTCGTGATCAAGTGGATTGATTGAACTGACTCTACAGGCTACCCTTATGCAGAGGGGGGTGATCTGAGAGACAGACATCTCCATTCCAGGTCAGGAAAGCGGGAGGAGGTGGGCCGTGCCTGAGACTCGACGCATCATCCTGACCAGCGACCACCATTACGGCAAACGCCTGCCGCCCCAAGTGGGGATGGTCATTCAGTGGCTGCCGGTGTTGATCGCGGACTCCGTTTCCATGGCCTTCCGACGACAAAGCCGTTTTCCGGGCAAAAAGCCTGGATGGTTCAAGGCCGCAACGGACATTCGATTCATCGGTCATGAGGGGGATGACGCGAGCGAACTGATCTTTGAAGCGCCACGGTTGGGGGAAGCCGCCCCGGAGCTTTATCAGCAGCCCGAACTCTGGCCATCGAGGCCGGAACCGGTGGATACAGGGTTCGAGGTGTTGGGCGATGTGCTGGCAGACATTTCGTCCGACTGCCGCGACAGTGATCGATATGATCGGGGGCTATTGAAGCACGTTTTGAAGCTGCGGTCCCTGTTCCAGCGTGGCATTTTTGGCGACATCGAAGTCGGGAGTCAACGGCACAAAAATGGGATGACTCCGCATCTGAATCGGACGGTGCTGGACACGGCGGAGAGCATACATCGAACAACACCTCTGCCGCGACGCCTGAAGCTCTACGGCACGCTCGACATGCTTCGGGCCAGCACCCAGGGGTTTGAGATTCGATTGGGCAGCGGCGAGAAGGCTCCGGGAGTGCTGGTGCAAGGTGACGTGCGGCAGTTGCAGGGATTGCTCGGTTGCCCCGTCACGGTTTATGGCACGGCAGTCTACCGTCCTTCCGGTCGACTGTTGCGCATCGACGCCAACGAGATCGTGCCGGCGTTGGAGCAGGACCGCTTCTTCACCAC
>ENA-ORXB01001977-ORXB01001977.1-sediment-metagenome-genome-assembly--contig:-NODE-1977-length-20258-cov-97.290273_pt1 | contig 20258 bp, 19 predicted proteins | sample MGYA00237863_ERZ511475 | MGnify/ENA primary metagenome ERZ511475 (study PRJEB26305, sample SAMN06343858) | sediment metagenome | isolation source: hot spring sediment | place: Canada: British Columbia... | reverse complement strand
AAACGGCTTTTCATAATCCAGTGTTCATGCAGGTTTCAGAAGAAAAAATATCATTTTCACGCATTATTGAGGTTTAAGGATTGTCCATGAGGCAGCAGACGTTTCTCAGAAGAGCACGGGAGGTTGGGTCGAGTGGTTAAGCCGAAGGATGATCTCTCCATGGAGCGGAATTCCAATACTTCTCTTCATCCTTTATTATGGGATCTACTGGTTTGTTGGTGACTTTGGGGCCGGGGTACTGGTTGACTTTCTCGAAGGTACCATTTTTGAGGAGAATATCAACCCCTGGGTTTCGAAGCTCATCGCCTCTCTCCTTCCATGGCAAGTTTTTCAGGAACTGTTGGTGGGAGAATTTGGGGTCATCACGCTGGGAGTACGCTATGCCGTGGCCTTGATCCTACCCATTGTAACGACCTTCTTCCTCGCTTTCTCTGTTCTTGAGGATACGGGTTACCTCCCAAGGTTATCCTTGTTGATCGATCGTATTTTTAAGGCCATTGGCCTAACAGGAAGGGCCGTGATTCCGATGGTCCTTGGGCTTGGCTGCGACACCATGGCGACGTTGGTGACCCGGACCCTTCCCACCCGAAGGGAACGGATCATTGCCACTCTTCTCCTTGCCCTCGCTATCCCCTGCTCTGCTCAACTCGGTGTTATCTTGGCTCTGTTTGAGGGAAATCCTGTTGGGCTCTGGATATGGCTCGGTGTTATCGCCTGTGTCTTTCTCTTCGTTGGCTTCCTTGCGAGCAAGGTCATGCCCGGTGAGAAACTTTCCTTTTATATGGAGATTCCTCCTCTCCGTCTTCCTAAGACTTCCAATGTCCTTATAAAGACTTACAACCGAGTCCACTGGTACTTCAGAGAGATCTTCCCCCTATTTATCCTAGCGAGCGTTTTCATTTGGCTCGGACAGATCACTGGGCTTTTTGACTTTATCGTCAAGGGTCTTGAATATCCAATTCGACTTCTGGGTCTTCCAGACAAGGCTGCTGTCGGTTTTCTCTTTGGATTCTTCCGGAGGGATTATGGCGCAGCTGGCTTCTTCGACATGAAAAAAATGGGCCTTCTTGCAGGCAATCAACTCGTGGTCGCCTCGGTCACCCTAACCCTTTTTGTTCCGTGTGTGGCCCAGTTTCTGATGAATATAAAGGAAAGAGGGATGAGGATCGGTTTGGGGCTTTCCCTCTTTGTCCTCCTTTTTTCTTTCGGAACAGGATATCTTGTCAACTTCGTAATGACAGCTCTAAGGGTGAGGTTATGAGATGTTCTTTTTGTGGATTGGAGTTTAAGGAGGAGGAAGCGCGAAAAGGATGCGCTGGATGTTCCCTGACAAAAGGATGTCAGATGATCCGTTGCCCCCGTTGCGGATATGAGACACCTCAGGAACCTGGGTGGATTAAACGTCTAAAAGAATGGAGGAAAAAGAGATGAAAATATCAGAACGAGCCCAAGAGATTCTGGAGACATTGTGGATTAATATCGTCCAAGAAAAGAAGGAAACCCTTTCCCTGGGACTGGCGGAGAGGGAGGAAGCAGTGTCAGAACTTCTCAAAGGCGGGTATATTGAACTTTCTGAAGGAGAGATCTCTCTGAAAGAGAAGGGCAGGGAAGAGGGAGAAAAGATCATCCGCCGTCACCGTCTGGCCGAAAGGCTCCTCGTCGATGTTCTCGACTTAAAGAAAGTTGCCGTCCATGAGATAGGCTGCAAGTTCGAACATCTCATTCTGAAAGAAGTTGAGGAGAACGTTTGTACGCTGCTGGGTCATCCAAAGAGTTGCCCCCACGGCAAGTCAATTCCGCCAGGGAGATGTTGTGAGAAATCGGCCAGAGAGGTGGCCCGAGTAGTTACTCCCTTAAAGGACATGGAAGTAAAAGACAGGGGAACGATTGCCTATCTGGCCATTAATGACAAAGAACGGCTTCATAAGTTGATAGCCATGGGTGTCCTTCCCGGGCTTCAGATCAGGATGATTCAGAAGTTTCCGTCGTATGTCTTCCAGATTGGTCAGAGCCAGTTCGCGATTGACAAGGAGATGGCTGAAGGGATTTATGTACGGCTGACAAAAGATTAAGAAACGTCAGATATGGGGGCGCTGAAGATCGGGATATGGACAGAAATAAGATCTTGGTAGAGAGAAATAGGGATCATTGGATTAGGATCATTGAAAGAAATATCCAGGATCTCAGTGTCCGGGTAAATATTCAACATAGTATGTTGCTCACTATCCTCGGAAAGATCAAGTCGGATAGACCCGACCTCGGGAATCAGACTTCCTTTGAACCTTGTTCAATGGCTGACTGCCCACATAAAAAACTGTTCCAATTTGAGCAGGCCTCAGGAGGCAAAGGTAATATCAATTATTTTTATCTTCAAGGAAATTTCGAGTTTTAGAAAGGAGAAAATTTATGAAAAGGATCGTCTATGTAGCTATTTTCATACTCACCCTTGGTTTCTCCTCATCATCCGGCTCTGAGGAGATTACTTACAGAAAACATATAAAGCCTGTTTTTGACGCAAGATGCATCAGCTGTCATGGTCCTGATGCCGCGCCTGAGTATGGAGCCTTTAAGGAGGAAAAGGAAAAATGGTTGTCCCGCGGTAAGGGAATGAGGATGGACACTTACAGCCATATCATTTTTTATACGGCATGGCCGGACACCGGTTCTTTAATGCGAAGATTGGATGATGGGAAAAACACAAAGGACGGAAAACCCGGTAATATGTACCAATACCTTGGTGCAACAGAGGAAGAGAGGCAGAAGAACCTCAAGCTCTTTAAAGAGTGGGCTGGAAACTGGACATTGAAGAGATGGGATGAGATCAGCAAAGAGGAGCTTAAAGGGATAAAAGTCAAGTATTGATTTTCAACTTCGGCTTACGAAGTAATATACCAGCAGGGTAGGTAGGAAATGATATTACCTTTGCCGCCTAAAGTCTATTCAGAAAATAGGGACACCGACCATTTATTGAAATAAATATAAAAGGTGGAAAAGCCACTTGGAAGGAAAATGAAAGCGTTGCCAAAAGGAAGAACTCAGAAGATAAATTAAGTGGTCATTAACCCTTTTTAAAATTATAAATAGAAAACTAAAGGAGGTCCCTTTTCTTCTGTTCGAACTCTTCTTTGTTGATCTCTCCACGGGCATAGCGTTTTTTCAGGATATCCAGGGCAGACTCTTCACCTTTGCTTGCTTTCAGCGTTCCAGCAAGCCATCGGATGAGAAAGATCAATCCCAGGATGACAAGTCCCCAGAAGATAATCATAAAGATCCATCCCATGCCCCACCATCCCCACATCATTCCAGGACCCATGCCATAATCTCTCCATCCCCATTGTGATATCATTCCTCCCATCTGCAATCTCCTTCCTAATTTTTTATTACCCTAAAATGGCTCTTAATGATTGAGATTCCATCTCTCTATGGATGTTAGAATATAAAAGTTGATTCACTTAAATCTCTTTATAATCTCCTCCCGAATTTTCCCAATGGGAATTTTTTTATCATAGAGTCTTTTAGTCAAGAGGGCCTCCTCTTGGCAAATTTTTCACCCCGCTCCATGTTGATCGATGAAGCAATCCAGAAGATTTTCATGTCCAAAGGCTTCACATTCACAGAAACAAGGTATCTGGGCTAAAACTTCGGGTATCTCTTTAGCAATCTGGTAGGCGTGTTTTGCCTTTCCTTTGAAATGATTTGGAGCAAGTGTTTTAGGCAACCCTGTGTTGGGATCGAGTGCCTTCTCTTTAAGGACTTTAAATGCCTTTGGATCGGTCTCTTGTTTAAAGGCTTCAGGGTGATCTCCATTAGCCAATGCTGAGAAAGAGGTAACAATAAAAAATATCATAATGTTTAATACCATTTTCAACATCCGTATTCTCATATTTATTCCCTCAATCTATACTAATGTGAGTCAGGCAATCCCACATTTATTTGATGCGAGAGAAAGATAAAAAGTTAAATTCTTGGAAGACCGGCTTCATCGAAAATTCCTTCAAATAGAGGTCCTGTGAGATAGCGTTCCCCCGAATCAGGTAAAATAACCACTATAGTCTTCCCATCAAACTCTCCACTCTTTGCTAACCTCAGGGCTACAGCCATGGCTGCACCGGAGCTAACGCCAGAAAGAATACCTTCTTCTCTTGCCAGCCTTCTTGCATGTTCTATCGCCTCTTCACTTGTAACCTTTTCTACTCGATCAACCATCGATAAATCCAATGTATCAGGAATAAAGCCCGCTCCAATACCTTGAATCTTATGGGGACCAGGCTTTAGTTCTTCTCCTGCAAGTTTTTGAGTAATCACAGGACTTTCGGCCGGTTCCACGGCAACGCTAATGATTCTTCTCTTTTTCTCAAGTTTTATATATCTCGAAACTCCTGTGATGGTTCCCCCCGTCCCAACCCCAGAAACGAGGACATCAATGCTTCCGTCGGTTTGCTCCCAGATCTCCGGGCCTGTGGTCTTAAAGTGAATTTCAGGATTGGCAGGATTCTTAAACTGTTGAGGCATAAAATATTTGGGATCGGATGCCAAAATTCTTTCTGCCTCCTCTACTGCTCCTCTCATTCCCTTCGAGCCTGGGGTTAATATGATATTAGCTCCAAAAATAGCAAGGATCTTTCGTCTTTCCATTGACATCGTATCTGGCATTGTGACATGGAGTTTATACCCCCTCGCCGCAGCTACAAAGGCTAAGGCAATCCCAGTATTACCACTGGTAGGCTCAATAATCTCCATGCCTGGCTTTAATAAACCCTTTTTCTCAGCATCCCAGATCATACTGGCACCTATTCGACACTTAACAGAATAAGAAGGGTTACGACCTTCAATCTTGCCAAGGATAGTCGCTTTAAGCCCTTGTGCCATTTTGTTGATCTTCACCATGGGTGTGTTACCGATTGAGAGCGAATTGTCATTAAAATACTTTGTCATAAAGTCCTCCTTGGTAAATGTATTTTTATTTTTTAAATTTAAATTAGAGTTCGGTCTTTAGCGCCGTTTAATTAATCTCGTAATAAATTCCAGCCGTTCTCTTTTGTTCCCCATATTTAAAAAGGAGCATGATCTGATACTTGCCTTTTCCAGAAAGGTTGAAATAGGCATCATAACTTTTCATATCTTTCTCATATTTTAGGTTCTTGATCTGGTCTTTCCCTTTGGGATCTATCACCTTCATCATTGCTTGCGCATCCGTAATCTCCTTATGGGTCTTCTCATCCTTAAGAGTGACCGTTATATTATGTGTTGTTCCAGGCTCAATATCTTCTTTCATCTTCATCTCTTTAAGCATCTTTTTATGCTCTTCGTTTGGCATAATCTGAAATACTACTTTAATTCCTTCAACAATGACTTCTCGTGTATCCATTTTCATTGATGTCCCGGTGGACATCCCACCATGCCTATGTTGAGCAAAGGAAACTGATGAGAGTAAAGATAGAGTTAACACAAAAATAACCATCCCTAAAATATTGAATAACTTTTTCATAACATTCACCCTCCTTTTTAATTTTATTTCTTTAATTTAACTGCCCCTAAATCTTCATCTCCGCTGTTTTTAACTTCCCTTTCTTCATAGCCCTTTCCTTTATCATGGCGAAGATGACGGGAGTAATGATCAGCACATGAATGGTTGACGTCAAAAGACCCCCGATGATGGGAGCCGCAATGGGCTTCATCACATCCGCACCCACACCTGAAGACCACATGATGGGAACCAGACCGATCAGCGTTGTCCCGACAGTCATCAACTTCGGGCGGAGCCGGAGGACTGACCCTTCCACCGTGGCCTCGTGGATGTCCTGCTTTGTAATCTCCCCTTTTGCAAGACGTTTGTTCAAAGCCTCGTGAAGATAGATGATCATCACCACACCGGTCTCCACCGCAATCCCATAGAGGGCGATGTAACCGACCCAAACCGCCACGCTGAAATTATATCCGAGGAGGTACTGGAGAACAACGCCGCCGGTCATCGCATAGAGGACAGCAACCATCAGGATCATCGATTCTGAAATCGAACGGAAGGTCATATAGAGAAGGATGAAGATAACAAAAAAGACGATTGGCATCAGGATCTTTAACCGTTCCTTTGCTCTGACCTGAAACTCATACTGTCCACTCCAGGAAAGGGAATACCCTGTCGGAAGTTTCAATTTCTCCTGAATCACCCTCTTTGCCTCCTCTACATATCCACCGATGTCCCTTCCGGTCACATCCACATAGACATAACCGGTGAGCATGGCATCCTCATCCCGGATCATGGCAGGACCTATAGTGTGGTTGATTTCGGCCAATTGTCCAAGAGGGACATGGAGAAGAGGTGCTGAAGAGCCGCCCATTGATTGCATTCCTCCTCTTACCGGAACCAGTATCCTTTTTATCCTCTCTATATCATCCCGGAGCTCTCTCGGGTAACGAATATTCACAGGATATCGCTCTCTTCCTTCAACCGTCCGGGTGATATTCATCCCTCCCAAAGCGGACTGGATTACCTCCTGCACTTCGGCCACAGTCAGACCATATCGGGCAATCGCTTCCCGGTTGATTTTAATATCCGTGAAGTATCCCCCTGCCACCCTCTCTGCATAGACGCTTCTTGTGCCAGCTATATTTTTAAGGAGGGTTTCAATTTGGATGCCTATCTCTTCGATCATCTTTAAATCAGGGCCTGATATTTTAATCCCCACAGGAGTCCTGATTCCTGTGGTCAGCATATCAATTCTGGCTCGGATGGGCATGGTCCAGGCATTTTGAAGTCCGGGAAATTGCATCTTTCGATCCATCTCCTCCACGAGCTCTTCGTAGGTAATCCTTCGATAGGTTCCAAGTAGCTTTTGGGCAAGTGGCCTAACCCAATCGGGCAGGGATGAATAATCTTTTCTTACCTTTCTCCACTCTTCTCTCGGCTTGAGGTGGACCGTTGTCTCCATCATGCTGAAGGGAGCCGGGTCCGTAGAGGTCTCTGCACGGCCCGCCTTTCCAAAGACGGTATGAACTTCAGGAAAGCTCTTGAGAATTTTATCTTGAATGGCAAGGAGCCTTCCTGCCTCTGTGACTGAAATTCCGGGGCTGGTAATGGGCATGTAGAAGATCGTTCCCTCGTAAAGGGGGGGCATGAATTCGCTTCCGATCATCGATAACAGAAGGACACTCAAAGGAATGATGAGAAAATTGATGAATAGCGCTGTCTTTTTGAATCTCAAAACAAAGTGGATCACCGGTTCATAGAACCATCGAAAAAATTTGGAGACGGGATTCTCGCCCTCGGGTTTAAGGCGTTTTCCTTTTAAAAAGAAGGTCATTAAGACGGGGACAAACGTGATCGCCAGAATCGAAGAGGCCGCCATCGCAAAGGTCTTGGTAAAGGCGAGGGGACGGAAAAGCCTCCCCTCTTGAGCCTCAAGCATGAAGACAGGGATAAAGGAGATGATAATAATAATCAGAGAGAAGAAGATGCCCCGCCCCACCTGCTGACACGCCCGGATAATAGTGGCTCTGCTATTCTTTCGGTCTTCCTCCGTGCCCTCTGAGAGATGGCGATAGCCGTTCTCGACCATGACGATCGAAGCGTCCACGAGCACTCCGATGGAAAGGGCAATTCCTCCAAGGGACATGATGTTCGATGTCAGTTTTGAAAGATACATAGGAATAAACGATGCAATCACAGCGATCGGTAATGCAAAAATGGGTACAAACGCAGAACGAAAATGGAGAAGAAAAATGATGATGACCAAACTGACCACGAGGATCTCGATGAGAAGCGTTTTCTGGAGATTAGCAATAGAGAGCCGAATAAGTTCAGAACGATCATAAGTGGTAACCACCTTCACTCCTTCTGGAAATCCAGGGCTAATTTCTTCTATCTTCTTTTTGACGCGGTCGATCACTTGGAGGGCATTTTCCCCAAATCGCATCACCACAATCCCACCAACCACTTCCCCTTTCCCATCCAATTCCACTATGCCTCTTCGAATCTCAGGACCAAGGCTTACCTGAGCAATATCTCGAAGAAGGATTGGGGTTCCCTGACGGCTGCCCACTACGATCTTCTGGATATCCTCGATCGATTTAATGTATCCACGTCCTCTCACCATATACTCCCTACCGCCAAATTCAAGAAGCCTTCCTTCCACATCCGCATTCGACATTCTGACTCGCTCCATCACTTCTCTGAGGGAGATCCCATAGGCTGACATCTTGTTAGGATCGACATGGATTTGGTACTGTTTGACAAAACCTCCCACACTGGCCACCTCCGCCACTCCTTCAACACTGGCCAAAGCATAGCGGAGATACCAATCCTGAAGGGTTCTCAAGTCAGCAAGATCATGCTTGCCGCTCTCATCTACCAAGGCATAGGTATAGACCCAACCCACTCCTGACGCATCCGGTCCAAGCACAGGATTTGCTCCTGCCGGAAGCCTTCCGGTGATCTGTTGCATATATTCCAGAACCCTGGACCTTGCCCAGTAGATATCTGTCCCATCCTCAAAAATCACATAAACATAGGAGAATCCAAAATCGGAAAATCCTCTTACGGTCTTTACTTTGGGTGCAGAGACGAGGGCTGAGACAATTGGATAGGTCACTTGATCTTCCACAAGATCCGGACTTCTCCCTTCCCACGGTGTATAGACGATGACTTGGACATCGGAGATATCGGGCACCGCATCAAGGGGGATATGTTTTATCGAATAAACCCCTCCCAATATCACCAGAAGAACGACAGTGAAAACCATAAACCTATTCTTTGCACATATCTCTATGATCTTTTCAATCATTTTATCTTTCCTTAACTTCTTTATTCGATTGCCTTCTGGTTTATGCTTTTCTTCTTACTTCGCAATTTATCCTTCGTCTATCCTCTATCATCACTCGTCCTTCCTCCCTCTCTTCTTTTTAATGGGCATGTCCAAGAGCCCCAATTGCCTCTTTAAACTTCGATTCCGAATCAATAAGAAAATTAGCGCTTGTCACAACCCTTTCTCCTATTTTAAGCCCTCTAATCACTTCGTAGTAATCATTGACCTTCGCTCCAACCTTCACCTCTCGCGGCTCAAAATAACCATCACCCTTATCCACAATGGCTATCTGTCTTAGACCGGTATCAATAATGGCTCCATCGGGGACGAGTGGCTTTCTTCCCAAGTGAACTTTAATTTCTACATTTGCATACATCTCTGGCTTTAGTTTTCCCTGAGGGTTTGGAAATTCAAATCTCACCTTTGCTGTCCGGGTTTCTGGATTCAAAGAGGGATAAATATAGATCACCTTTCCTGTAAAAGATTCTTGAGGAAGATAAGAGAGTTGAATAGAGGCCTGTTGTCCTAATCGAATAAAAGGAAGCTCGTATTCATAAATATCCGCATATAGCCATACCACTGAGAGATCGGCAATCCTAAACAGGGTCATTCCAGGCATGACATTCATCCCTTTGTAGGCCATCTTTTCAAGAACGAAGCCACTAAAAGGAGAATAGAGGGTGAGTGTCTTTTTAGCCTCTCCGCTCTCTTCAAGGGCTTTGATCTGTTCATCGCTTATATCCCAGAGTTTAAGACGTCGCTTTGCAGATTCTGCTAAAGCATTACCACTTGCTGCTATTTCTGGAAACGGGCTCTTTATAAGATCTTTTCTTGCGCGAAGGGCAATAAGGTATTCTTCCTGAGTGGATACCAATTCGGGGCTGTAGATTGTAAGAAGAGGTTCTCCCTTTTTAACAAACCTTCCTGTAAAATCTACATAGAGGTCTTCAATCCAGCCCCCAATCTTTGTAGAAATTGTGACTACTTTTCTCTCATCATAATCGACCCTCCCCACCGTCCGAATCACCTTTTCGAGGGGTCTCATCTCTACGATTCCGAATTTAACCCCTATTAGTTGCTGACGTTCAGGTGTAATCTGGATTGTCCCAGGAGCGACTTCCTTCATCTTTCCTTCTTTCTGGATTGACTCCATGGTTAATCCCTTCATCTCTTCCATGAGATCATTCTTTTTTGCCACCTCGGTTTTCTTCTCTTCTTTTGAAGCCCCTTCTTGACGAGCCTCTGAATGGGATGTCTCCTTTGCTTTCTGACATCCAACCATTAAAAAAATCAGTATTAATAACCAAAAAATATATTTTATTCTTTCCATCTTCCTTCCCCCCCTTGAAAAAGTTCTTTCCCAATAAGGGCTTCTAAATTTGCTACATTCTTTTCATATTCTGTAAGGGCGAGATAGTACTCTAACTCGTATTTATAAAGGGTCATCTGACTATCCAAGAGTGTCATAAAATCCGCCTTCCCTACTCTATAGGCGCTCATGGCTGAACTTACCTGAAGGTTTGCTTGCGGGATAATACCTGTTTTATAAAGTTCTATCTGCCTCTCGATTCGCTGAAGCATTGAGGCCATATCCGTTATCATGAAAAGTATCTCATTCTTCATGGCTTGATATTGAGCCTCAATGCTTTGGATATCTGCCTTTGTTTCTGTCACCTTCCTTTCTTGTTTCGATTTATAGAAAATGGGGATATTGATCTCCATCATCCCTGTCAACATATCCTTCCGTTTCATCTCTGGTCCATTATCCCTCTGACCATAAGCAAACTTAACGGTGAGTTCAGGATAATATTCCCTTTTAGCCAATTCGTAAGCCTTATATTTTGCTTCAATCATCTTCTTCATTCCCTGGAGTACGGGGTTAATCTCGGATGCCATTTTCTGAAGTTCTTCAACGGAAAAGGGAATTTTTTTAAAAAGGACCTCTTCTGGTCTTCCTATCGAACTTTCAGGTGGGCGATTTAAGAGAATGATTAATTTTGCTTCGAGTGCTTTTCTTCTCTGGGTCAACATGATCAACTCGTCTACCATTTTTGAGACTTCTATATGTGCCTTAATGACATCTTGTTGTAACCCCATCCCAACGCCATACTGGGTTTCAGCAATCTTTGCAAAATGTTCAAGAATTTCTTTATTTCTCTGAGTGATTTCCATCGATCGATAGTTGTAAGCAAGCTCAAAATAGGTTGATTTTACTTCTTTAATAATCTTATTTACTTTTTCCTTAATTTCGCTTGAGACTGACTCCGCTTCTTTTTCAGCCATCTCTCCCATCAATCTCCTCTTCCCAAAAAGGGGAAATGTCTGTGAGATGGAAACCTCCTTCATTGTCATATCTTCATCCCTGAAACTGAAATTTGTAGGTAGGCTGATGATCCCAAAACCTAACATCGGATCCGGAAGGGCACGAGCTTGAGGAATCTTCTCCTTAAAAGCCTCCCATTTCTTTTTCGCCGATAGAATCTCAGGATGATTCTTAAGGGCCTCTTCAATTAATTGCTTCAGTTGGACCGTTCCCTTCTCAGTTTGGCCAAAAGAAGATAAAGGAATTAGTATGAAAAAATATAAAAAGACTTTTTTAATTAAAGCGGGTAATCTCGCCATAATTAAATCACTTCCTTTTCTATGGATTTAGTGTCACTCTTGTCCAAATTAGGGTTTTAAAAAACCTATATTTTGGACAGCAGAATGACCAGATGTGTAGGGTTATCTCCTCAACCCAATGAAATAACCCTGTTTAAAGGCCTTTTGCTTTCATTAAATGTCTTTATTGAACCTGATATTTTGGACAGCAAAATAAATCAACTAAAAAAATCATAACTGGAACCTGGTTTTGAAAACATACAAAACTTGTCCAAAAAGCTAATAAATTCAAAGGGTACCTCTAAAATTTTGGGTTATTTTGGACAGCACTGATTTAGTGTCATTTTTTATCATATAAAAAATAAAAAAGGAAAGGCTCTTGGGTTTGCAAATAAACCTTTAGGGGGTGAAGGTTTTGCAAATAGGACCAAAATGTCAGGTCCTTTGCCAAGAGCCTTTTTCTTTATTAAAAAATGGTTAATTACCCTATAACCTCTTATTTAAACTTATTTAATGACCGGCATTTGAGTAAATAGGGTAGATCATGTATTTTTCAAAAATAAAGACCTTAATTTTTTAATTTCAAATAGACCCTTCACTTCCCTCTTCTATTTTAAAGCCTACATGTTTGGAGGATGAAATATGGGGCGAGGAATTGGTAATGGACAATGAAATAGGCTGTTCAAATGTTCCCTCTCTTCGCAACCCTCCATGGGAATGGATAAGGAATAGGAAAAAAAGGATAACCAAAAAATAAGAAAGCCTATGATTTTCATAAAATTTTTCTATTCTTAAAGAGGGTGGCTCTTGGTTCTCATGCTAGACCTTAGGGGGGTGAAGGCTTTAGCATCTTTTGTTCAACCAAGAGCCATCACCTCTATCTTCTTTAGCCAAGATTATCCCTTACTGAAATGGATAGTTCCATGTTCGATTTTTAATCTTTTCAAGAATGGATTCATGCTTCGGGCAAAACTCATACTTTCCGTTCAATTGAGCGTGAATCATCTCCTGTTGCCAGTGGGCATTAAAAAGGCGGCAGTCCCGGTCCTCACAGAAAGGATTTTCCATTATTTGATAGAAGAGGGCTTGCATTATATATCCTTTTATTACCTCGGTCATTCTTGAATCCTCATGGTCAAGGAATTTCCCCCGGTATTCTTCTTTTAATATTTCTACTGGTAGGCCCATCTGTCTTTTGATATAAAATTCCCTGGGTTTTGCTGGAGCCAAAACTAACCCAGGAATTGAGATAATATGAGGGAAACCATAAATGCTTGTCCGGAGGTGATATCGGTGGTCATTTTGATCCCACGTTCCTATGAGCTGAGTGGTTATAAGAATCGAACAATATCTTTCGTCTAATTTTTCTTTTAAAGGGAATTCGGCTAAAAGTTTTTGGTATAAAACCCCCTCATAAAGAATCCCAAAGGATCTCCACGCTTGATCGTTTATTCTTTCCTTTTCGTATGCCACTTCACCCTTAAGGGGATCTTTAAGTAAAAGTCCTTTTTGAGGCTCTTTGATTCTTATTCGAGCCATTTTTTGAGCCATCTTTTCAATCTGCTCTTTTAGAAGGCCTTCATAGATATTCTCTCGAAGAAAAACCCGAATGGCCGTCTTCTCTTTCAAATAATCTTTTAACACGTTTAAATTCACAGGGGTGATATCCCCTTCTTGATAAATCTCAAAGGAGAATGGAATTCTATCAATTTGTTCACTCACTTTTTAGATAGATCAATTTTTACCCATGGCTTTAAGGATGATCTGAGCTCCTTTTCGACCAGAGAGCAACATGGCTCCAAATGTGGGTCCCATTCTTGGCAATCCATAAGTGGTTGCCACAGCCATTCCTGTCACAATAAGCCCCGGGTGAGCCTCTCCAGTGTGCTCCACTACAAGATCCTCAGATTGTTCAACCCACATCGCTCCATAACCTGAAGTTTTAAGAATTCCTCTCTCTTCGAGTTTCTTGACCACGAAAGCATCATGGCCCGTCGAATCCACCACCACTTTTGCCTCAAGAGCAATAGGATCAACACAGGTAATTTCACGAGGAAGGGCTTGAACAGGGGTCCAGTTGACTACGGCGCCACAGACTCGATTTCCTTCTCTTAAAATGACATCGTCAAAGATGGTCATATTTGCAAATTTAACTCCAGCGTCGCAGGCGGCGGCTATTAACTTTGAACAGGCATGAGGACCATCTGCCACATAAAGACCTCGGGTCACCTCTTCATAGGGGATTCCTAACTCTTCAAGAATTTTCTGCCCGGGTTCCCTAACGGTGACCTTATTCATGAGATATCCCCCGATCCAGAACCCCCCTCCAATATAATTATTTCTCTCTACAATTAGAGTTTTTAGCCCTTTTAATGCTACATCCCTGCCGACCATTAATCCACTTGGGCCTCCCCCGATGATCAAACAATCACTTTCTACATATTCTATAAATTGCTTGGCAAAACCATCTACAATGGCACGAGTTACATCTTTTTCGCTTACAGGGGTAAAAATCTTTTTAGTCATAAATGAAGGATCCTCCTTTAGATTTTATAAAAAATTAATGAGAGGGATATTTCAATGAGAGCTTTCTCTTCTGTTTTTCACAATCTAAACAGTACTCAGGATATCTTGCCCCTCCGTCTGGAAAAATGGTCACGATCAAACCCGTTTCAAGAGATTCCGCTAATTTTAAAGAGGCCCAGAAGGCCGCCCCTGAAGAGGGACCAACCCAGAGACCTTCCTCTCTTACGAGACGGAGAGCCATTTCAAAGGCTTCTTCGGTCTTTACAAAAATGGTTCCGTCCAATAGGGATTCGTCATAAATCCCGGGCTTAATAGCAGTTTCAATATGTTTCAGCCCCTCGATTCCATGAAAACCGCTATCCGGTTGCACGCCAAAAAGTTTGATCTTCGGATTATACTCCTTTAACCTTCTCCCGGTTCCCATCAAGGTCCCCCCTGTTCCCACTCCAGCAACCAGATGGGTTACTTTCCCATGGGTTTGATAAAGAATTTCAACCCCTGTCGTTTCATAATGGGCCTTCCAATTTGAAGGGTTATTGTATTGATCCGCCAAGAAATACTTTTGGGGATGAGCCTCGTAAATCTTTTTGGCCTCAATGAGGGCTCCATCAGAACCTAATAGGGGATCAGTAAAAATCAATTTTACCCCATAGGCTTCCAGGGCCTTTTTTCTTTCCTCACTTACATTCTCCGGGATAGCCAATTCAATCCTGTATCCCTTGATCGCTCCTATCATGGCATAGGCGATTCCGGTATTCCCTGAAGTAGAGTCAAGGAGGATTTTATCTTTCGTTAAACGACCCGACCTTTCCGCCTCTTCAATAATCCATAGGCCAGCACGATCTTTGACCGATCCTCCAGGGTTAAGCCACTCCGCTTTTGCAAAAATTTGAACGCCTTTGAGATGCTTTGTTAACCTTTGGATTTTTACTAAAGGAGTATTTCCAATGGAGGTGAGGAGGGAGAAGGGCTCCTCTTTTCTCCATTTTTTTCGAGATTCAACAGGCTCTCTTACTTGAATGAATTCCATCAAAGATTCCAATTCCTCTCCTCCACCATTATTGAAGAGAAGAAAGAAAATTAAATAACCTCAATCTCTTCAGGCTCAATTCTATCCTTTCTAATTCGAAAAGCTTTTATTACTGGAATTTCTTCCATTAATGAAATGATCACGGAAGAAACCTCGGGGTAGAAGGCTAATTTTATATCGGTCTCCGATGGAAATGCAGGGGTATGGGTATGGGAATGGTATATTGCAATCATATCCAGGGAATCCTTTTCCATTTCCTCGAAGACCTTTATCTGCTCCTGAGGTGAGACGGAGTATCGAACTGGACTCTGTTCTTCATTTTTCAATTTGAAGGCCTTTTGAACCCTCCCATTCTTCCCTGCTAAAATACCACAACATTCCAAGGGCGCTTCTTTCCGAGCATGTTCGACAATGGTCTCATAAATGGGTTTGGGAATTCTGATCATACCCTATCTCTCTACCTCTTCGGAGGACCCGTCTCGATGGGCTCCTCGCTCCGGCTCCACTCGATCCAGGAACCGTCATAATTTCTTAAATTCTCAAGTGGAAAACCGATTAGATAGAGACTCACCAAACTGTGAGTCGATCGCACCCCAGAGTGTCAGTAGATATAGACCTTTTTATCCGGAGTTACGCCAATATCGGCAAATAAATTTTTAATCTCCTCAGCCGATTTCCAGTAGCCCTTATAGGGTCCCTCCTTTATTAAAACTTCCCTCCATTCGATCCATTTCACTCCTGGAATGCGGCCAGGTCTGACCGCACCGGTCAGGGTCTCCTCTCCCAGATACTCTTTGCTTGCGCGGACATCGAGGACGATCTTCTTGGGATCTCTTAAAGCCCCCCTCACTTCCGGCAAAGTGCAAAGCAGGGGTTCCGTCGTCTTTGTCTTTCCGGGCAACCTGAATTGGGCTGGAGTGATTTGCGAAGGAATCATCTCGGTTGGGTACCCTTTGGCTTTCCAACCTTCGAGGCCTCCATCGAGAAGTTTCATCTGAGTGATTGGGAAACCATAATAAGCTAAAATCCACCAGAGTCTCGCAGCATCAGGTCCATCAGAATAAAGGACAAGTTTGTTTTGAGAAGTAATCCCAAGTTTACCCATCAACTGTTCAATCTGGGTTTGAGGAGCCATCATCCCTGGAAGGGGATGGTCTTTGTCCGTTATATCAGGTCGCCAGATATGGACGGCCCCTGGGATATGACCTGCAAGATATTTAATCTTTTCCCTTACATCGATGATCCGAATTTCAGGGTCCTTCTTGTCGATCAAGGCCTTAAGTTCTTCTGGCTGAATGAGTAGTTCAGGTCGAGCATACCCACCATTGGGAACCCCTAAAACGGTCCGGATTAAAAGGAAAAAAGAAAGCGTGAGGAATAAAGAAAAAAGGTAAATGGGCTTCTTTTTGGAATATTTTTTTAACATTTTCTACCCCTTTCTCCCCCCTTTAATTAAACATTCATCTGACTATGAGTTTCGACCGAACAGGCTTCTTGATAGCTTTCTAATTCCTTAATCATCGGTCTTTCGTTACAAAGCGGACAGAAAGGATTCTTCTTTACGGGGAAAATCTTAAATTCCACATCCAGGGAATTATAGATTAAAAACTGACCAATCAAGAGTTTCCCTTTTTTTAATATCAGTTTGATCACTTCTGTGGCCTGGAACAGGCCGACCTGCCCGGGTACAACTCCCAGGACGCCTGCCTCATTTCAGCTTGGTACAAGTCCTGGAGGAGGAGGCTCAGGGAACAAACATCGTAAACAAGGACCTCCCTCTTTAGGAGCAAACACAGTGGCCTGACCTTCAAATTGAAATACTCCGCCGAAGACTAAGGGTTTCCCTGTAAAGAAGGCTGCGTCATTGACTAAATATTTTGTAGGGAAATTATCTGAACCGTCCACGATGATGTCATAATCCTGAAAAAGTTTAATTGCGTTTTGAGAGGTGAGTCGTTCTTGATAGGTGACTACTTTTACATCAGGATTGATCCTATGGATGGCATCCTTGGCAGATTCCGTTTTGGGTCTCCCTACATCCTTTGTTCGATGTAGGATTTGTCTCTGAAGATTACTCAAATCCACTGCGTCTGAATCAATAATTCCCAATGTTCCCACACCCGCAGCGGCCAGATATAACGCTGTGGGACAACCTAATCCTCCTGCACCCACAAGAAGCACCTTGGCCTTCAAAAGTCGAAGCTGACCTTCTAATCCCACTTCCTTGAGAAGAATATGGCGACTGTAACGAGTGAGTTGCTCAGTAGTGAGCCCCGAATTGCTCGCTACTTCAAATCCCTTCGCCTTCCATCCATCCAGCCCCTCCCGCATGGAAAACACTCTTTTATATCCCATTCCTTTTAAGGTCTTGGCTGCAAGAAGAGAACGGACCCCAGCAGCACAATAGACCACAATTGGAACATCTTTGTCTGGAATGAGCCCTTCAACCTTTTCTGGGAGAGTAGCTCTGGGGATAAAAATTGAATTTTTAATAAACCCCAGATCGAGCTCCTCCTTTTCACGGACATCAAGGAGTATCATTTTCTCACCCCGTTTAAGAAGGTCATTCACTTCCTGCGCCGAAATTTCATCTATCTCTTTGTGTTTTTCTTTTAAGGCCCTACGGAGGATAGGACCAGCTACTTTCCAAAAAATCTCCTTGGTCTTCTTTCCCATCCGGCTTCTCCTCTCCCTTGAACCAATGGTTTCAATTCTTTCCTCTCATGGAGTTTAAACCATTTCACGGTTACTCAATAATGTCCTTCTCCACAGGTTCGACCCTTACCCCAATCTCTTTTAGATATTGAAGAGCCTTTAAATATTCTTCCTCTTCCCCTTCTATCTCAAGATTAACCCACCCTACATTCTCGGTCACATTGGCACTTCGGATATTAGTAATGAGTTTATATCGTTGGCCAATATTATAAATCACGGGTTCTTGAATTCTTTCAGGAGGAAAGGTCAACGTTACTCTCCTCTTTTTAGCCCCTCCCCCTGCAATGGCAGGGATGATGGAGATTTGATCCCCTTCTTTCACCGGGGTGTCGAGATTCTTAATAAATCGGATATCTTCATCATTTAGATAGATATTTATGAATCGTCTAATCTCCCCTTGCTCATCTTTAAGCCTATCTTTTAGGTCAGGATAGGTCTCGGTAAGCCAATGAATGACTTCTCCGACTGTCTTTCCATTGGCTAAAATCACATCCTGTTCTCCAACTAATTTTTTTAATGGGGTTGGAATTCTAACTCGTATGCCCATCTTTTTCTCCTCCTTTTACAACCAAACCACTTTTTTAATTCTCTTTTGCTCTTACGATCTTTTCAAAATCTGAAAATTTAGGTTCAATAATAAGGGGTTCTCCTACATTGTTTTGGACAGCTTCCTGTGTTTTTAATCCATTGCCGGTAATGGCAATTAAAATGGTTTCATCTTTTGGGATAATCCCTTGCTCAATCAATTTCTTCGTTACTCCTACGGTTACCCCTCCTGCCGTTTCGGTAAAAATCCCTTCCGTTCTTGCTAGAAGCTTCATTGCCTCTACAATCTCTTCATCTGAAACATCTTCTGCTGAGCCTCCAGACTCCCGTATCGTTTTTAGGGCATAAAAACCATCTGCGGGATTACCAATGGCTAAGGATTTGGCAATCGTTTTGGGTCGCTGAGGTTTAATCCAATCAATTCCTTCTTTGTAGGCCGAGACGATAGGATTTGATCCTGAGGCTTGAGCTCCGTGGATTTTTGTGGAAACCTCATCAATGAGCCCTATTTTTTCAAATTCCTTTAATCCTTTCCAAATCTTTGTAATCAGGGACCCTCCCGCCATTGGTACAATGATATGCTGAGGAGGTTTCCATCCCATTTGCTCCACAATTTCAAAACCAAAAGTTTTCGATCCTTCGGAGTAAAAAGGACGAATATTGATGTTGACAAAGGCCCATCGATAATTCTCCGCAATTTCACTACAAAGCCGATTCACTTCATCATAGCTTCCTTTAATGCCAATCAGTTTTGCTCCGTAAATTAATGTACTTAAGATTTTCCCCTGTTCAAGATCATGAGGGATAAAGATATAGCTCTCCAACCCCCCTTCTGCTGCCAGGGCAGCTACTGAATTTGCGAGATTGCCCGTAGAAGCACAAGAAACAATCTTAAATCCAAATTCAATGGCTTTGGAAATGGCTACCGAAACTACCCGATCTTTAAAAGAAAGGGTGGGGTAATTAACGGCATCATTTTTAATATAGAGATTACTTACACCAAGTACTTTCCCTAATCTTTCTGCCCTAATGAGGGGTGTAAACCCCACATTCTTTCCCACCTGAGGCTCTGATTCTATCGGAAGAAGTTCTTTATAACGCCACATCGTTTTCGGCCTTTTCTCTATATCTCTACGTGAAATCCCTTTTTTTATAACACCATAATCGTAAACCACTTCTAAAGGACCAAAACAGAGCTCACAAACATGAAATGGTTTTATTTCGTATTCCCTCCCACATTCTTTACATTTTAACGATTTAATTATTTTCATATATATTACCTTTTTTATAGATTTATTTAAAAATTGTTTATTAATTTAATAAAGATTATTTTTAAAATAAAATGGGAATATTTAAATATAAAAATTCCCATTTTGAATTACATTATCATAGCAAGAACTTTTTCCTCTAATATATAATATTTCATTTCCGAGATCCTTCAGTATTAAATATAATACATATATTTTTTTTCGATCTCTCTTTCAATTCCCATTTTTTTAGCCATCTCACATAAATCTTTTATGGTAATTGAATCGAAATACTCTTTTAATTTATTTCCGGCCTCTGCCCATATAATCTGTGTTACACAACTACCCGATTTTTCGCATGACTTCTTTTTATCCTTAGGATTTATGCAATCGACAGGTGTTATATTTCCTTCTGTGATTCTAATAATTTCACCGATCGATATCTCCTCTGGCTTCTTATTTAAGAAATAACCCCCTAAAGGCCCTCGTTTACTCCCTAAAATTCCACCTTTTTTTAATTTTTGGAAAATCTGTTCAATATACCTCGGAGATATTCCTTGTCGCCGAGAAATATCTTTGACTTGGGTCTCCAATCCCTGAGAGTGATAGGCAATGTCAAAAATAGCACGAACTCCATATCGACTTTGGGTTGAGAGTTTCATACTTTTTTCAAAACCAAATTAATTATATAATTGTTAATTTATTTTGTCAAGTATTTTTTAAGAGATTTCTGAAAAAGTAAATACTTTATGGAGTAGTCTCATTTTGAGAGTTAGGGAAAGGCTAAATTAT
>ENA-ORXB01001974-ORXB01001974.1-sediment-metagenome-genome-assembly--contig:-NODE-1974-length-20284-cov-13.666403_pt1 | contig 20284 bp, 21 predicted proteins | sample MGYA00237863_ERZ511475 | MGnify/ENA primary metagenome ERZ511475 (study PRJEB26305, sample SAMN06343858) | sediment metagenome | isolation source: hot spring sediment | place: Canada: British Columbia... | reverse complement strand
TGACCGGGAATGTGATCGGGTACATGGCCGAGCCTGCGCCGGTGGAGCCGCCGGTGCTGACGGTGGGGCGGCAGGGCAACAACGTGGTGATCTCGTGGAGTCCGGCCGGTGGGCGGCTGGAGAGCAGTCGGGTGCTCGGGCCGGAAGCGGTTTGGACGACGGAAACGACGGCCAATCCGGCGGTGATTCCGATCACGGACACGAACAAGTACTTCCGGGTGGTGCGGTAGGCGCGGCGGGTAAGCCGGTCTCCCAAGCCAGCCGGTAACAGGTTACGCGGGGTCGGGTCGGCGAGAAGCGGACCCGGCCCCGGTCGTTTTCCGCGGGCATTGCTGACCGCCGAATGAGGCAGTGGCGGGGATTTCTCCAGCCTCCGGTGCGTGAGCCGCATTCGATGTCGCGTTTTGCAAGCACGCTCTGAAATCTCTGGTCGCGCTGCGCAGTGGCACGGTTCGGGGGGCTCGAAGGGGTCGGGTCCTGTTTGCGGCAAATACGTCGGAGGCGCGGCTGGTCGACTCGAGCGAGTCAAGTTTTGCCATCTCCAGGGAAGGCTACATGCGGGATTTCCGTGCCGTGCAGCGGTGATGGATCAAGGCCCTCGCAGGGATGGGACCGGGCCGGCCCGGAACCAGGCCTCCGTGTACACCGGCAAAAAATGTTGCAAGATGGCCAATCACCGCGAAGCAGTCTCGAGCAAGCCGTCGCAAACTGCTGGCGCAACGTGGTTCTGGCATCCGAGTGCAAGGGTGCCGCCGCTGGGGAGTTGCGAGTGTCCGGGAAGATCGCCGGCAGCCATCTGCGGGGTTTGAGAGAGGGGTTCAGCTGCGGCGATGGTGCATGGGGTTGCATGGGGCCCGGCGCTCGAGGGTAGCGGCCGGTAGGGGTTCAGCGGGTGCCAGAACCACTCTTTTTCTCTGCAGAGCTCGAAGGTCCCGGTTCCTCATGTCCGAAGCCCCGGGCGCTCCGCGCAAGCGCGCGGGCAGAACCCGGCCTTACAGCCTGCGGGACGCTTCGGGTGGTTTCGGATCACAAGATGGACAACCTCCTTTCTTGCCGACTGCGAGCCGAAAGGGGCTGCGATGTCGGAAAAGGGTCGGGGCGATTCAGGGGACGGCAAAGGGGGATACGTGGTGGGGACGGCGCGTCCGAAGACCGCATTCCACCAGCGCGAGCAAGCCGCGCCGGACAGCCCGCGGATCATGGAGGAGAAAAAGGCGACTACGGGGCAAAAGTCCGGCCGGACGGATGCAACCTCCTCAGAGGGATCCGTCGTTTTCCGCGTGCGCCGGGCCGTTTGCCTCTGAAGGCCCGGTTTTGCCACCCCTGCCATATGGGTGGCACGACCCTCTTCTCGTGGTTGGATCGTTTTGTCTCCGAGGCGTCCTGTTCGCGACCTCCGCAGGCTGGTCTCCGTCGGTGGTGTGAAAAGCGGGTCGAACCGAACGAGCGGACGGTCCACTCGGGGATCCGTGGCCTCCGAGAGCCCCTCCTGCCAGGCTTGACAACTCCTCCACGAGCCGCGTCTGAAGCTGGTGTGTGGCCAACCCTGTGCCCCCGATCACGTCCGGACCAGTGCCTCCGGCGGGTGAGATCCCTGACGGACGGGGAATCCATGTCAGGAACCCAGGTTGGCCTGACGGGCTTTACCAAGAGCCGCGGTCGAGGCCGTTCTATTGTCCTCGGGTTCCGGCCCAGGCACCCCTCAACGGGTGCAAGGACGGGACTTGCGAAGCGAGAACTGTGCCTCATGCTCCGCGAAGTGAGCGACAGGAGATTGTGTCGGCAAAGCCTCAGCCGCCGAGTCTCTTCAGCTCCGCGTAAGTGGGGTCTGAGGTTGGCCCCTCGCTGCGCGCGGTGGGTCGAGCCCCGGCAGCCTGCGACATGCCAAGCTCGGGACTTTCGCTTCTTTCCGGTTGCGACCAGAATGCACCCATGCCTTTGCCAGTGCGCGTCTGCGGGTCCGGCGGGATTGCTCTGGGAATCGTCGTGACATGGGTTTGTGGCGTGGATTGGAGCCTCGGCGCAGCAACCTCCGCGGGCCCGGAAGCCCCGACTGCCGGTCCTGCGCCCACAACTTGGACCACCGAGCAGGATCACAGGCACATGCTGGAGCAGCTCGGAATCCGACGGTTGCGTCCCGGACCGAGTGCCCGTGTCGGCCTGCCCAACTCCGCCAACTACGATCCCGCCAGGGCCAATCCGTTCCCGGAGCTCCCTGATCCCCTGCGGTTGAACGACGGGCGCAGGGTGACCTCGGCCGAAATGTGGTGGCAACTGCGCCGACCGGAAATCGTCGAGGCATTCGAGCGCGAAATTTACGGTCGGGTGCCGAAGGATGTGCCTCCGGTTCGGTGGCAGATCACCACCCAGGCCACGGATCGCCTCGTGGGGAACGTTCCGGTGCTGGCCCGGCGGCTGGTGGGGACCGTGGACAACAGCGCCTGTCCCGACATCGAAGTCAATATCCAGCTCACCGTGGTGACGCCGCTGCACGCCGCCGAGCCTGTTCCCGTACTCATCATGTTCGGGGCGTTCGGATGGGACGGGTTTCCACGGCGACCCGAGGAAACTGGGCCAGCCTCCAGCCGGCTCGCGCCCGCCGGGCCCCGGGCCACGGATCCGCCCTCCACTGAACAATTGATTGCCGCCGGGTGGGGCTACGCGGTTCTCAATCCCACCAGCATTCAACCTGATCACGGCGCAGGCTTGACCCGTGGCATCATCGGTTTGGTCAATCGCGGTCGCCCGCGCAAACCGGACGACTGGGGGGCCTTGCGCGCATGGGCCTGGGGCGCCGCTCGGGCGCTGGACTACCTGGAGACGGATCCGACCGTGGACTGGCGCAAGGTGGGCATCGAAGGGGTCTCGCGCTACGGCAAGGCCGCGCTGGTGGCGCTGGCGTTCGAGCCGCGGTTTGCCATGGGACTGATCGGTTCTTCCGGGGCCGGGGGCGCCAAGCTGCTGCGGCGCAATTTCGGGGAAACCATCGAAAACCTTGCCTCGTCGGCGGAGTATCACTGGTTCGCGGGCAACTTTTTGAAGTACGCGGCAGCCGAGGCGGACTTCGGATTCCGCAACGCAGGGGATCTGCCCGTGGATGCCCATCAACTCATTGCGCTGTGTGCCCCGCGTCTGGTGTTTCTCAGTTACGGCATTCCGGAAAAAGGCGACGCCTTGTGGCTGGATCAGCAGGGCAGTTTCATGGCCGCGGTGGCGGCCGGCCCGGTGTTTCGGCTTTTGGGGGTCCCGGACCTGGGTGTCACCGACGACTACCGCACCGCGCAAATGCCACCGGTGAATCACGGTTTGCTGGACGGGCACCTGGCCTGGCGCCAACACGATGGCGGGCATGAAACCCGCTCGAACATGAAGCACTTCATCGCCTGGGCCAATCGATGGCTTTCCCAACGGGGCGGACCTGCGGTTCGGTGATCCCGTCTTTCCTTTCGGGATGGCGTTCCCCATCGTGCTCCGTGCCGGCTAGGCGCGCGCCGCGATGCCAACGTGGTGCCCCCGGGCCACTGCGGCTGTCCGAACTGCGGACGGCAGAATCAGGCGGCCGAGGGCGATCCTGAAGACAGCTACGGACACAGGTCCGGGCCCGCGGGTCATCCACGGGCTGGACGTGCGGCGGGGCGGCCCGGTGCAGGGGCGCGCCGCAGATGTTCCGGCAGGCCCGCCTGCACGTCGGATGTTCGTCGACTTGTCGGTCGGCGGTCCGGCGGGTGCATCCGTGTTCCAGTCGGCAATGCCTCGGGCAGTACTCGGAGCGCTGCAGCCTTCCGAGCCCGCCGCGTGTCATCATTCATCGACGGATCGCCCCTGGGCCGAAGAGGAAGCGTTGGACCGGGTGAGATCCCGGAGCAGCGCATCCATCTTGCGTTGGACCGATTCATCCATCCGGATCAGGGGCGGCCAGGGCCGCTTGAACCCTTCCCCGGGCAGTTTGCGGGTGGCGTCGATCCCCAGCTTGGTGCCAATGCCCAGCTCGCTGGTGGCGTGATCGAGGACATCGGCCGGGCCCCGGGTAAAGATGCAATCCCGGTGCGGGTCGGTATTGGCGCAGAGGCGGAACAGCACCTCCCGGGTGTCGTGTACGTTCACGTCGTCGTCCACAACCACGATGTACTTGGTGAACATCATTTGGCCCATGCCCCAGAGCCCGTGCATGATTTTGTACGCCTGCATCGGGTAGGTTTTTTTGATGCTGACAAACACGAGGTTGTGGAACACGCCCTCGGCGGGTAGGGCAATGTCCACGATCTCCGGGAAATTCATTTTGAGCACGGGCAGGAACAGTTTCACGGAGGCGCTGCCCATGTAAAAGTCCTCCATGGGCGGGATGCCCACGATGGTGGCGGGATAGACAGCGTCCTTGCGGTGCGTGATGGCGGTAATGTGAAACACGGGGTACGGCTCGGGCAGCGAGTAGAATCCCGTGTGATCGCCAAATGGACCCTCCTCGCGAAGCGGCTCCCGTGGGTCCACGTAGCCTTCCAGGACCAGATCTGCGTTGGCCGGCACTTCGAGATCGCAGGTTAGGCACGGGACCAGTTCCACCGATTTTTTGCGCAAATACCCTGCCAGGAGGAACTCGTCCAGGCCGTCCGGCAGGGGCGCAGTGGCGGCGAAGGTGTAGACCGGGTCGCCGCCCAAAAAAACCGCCACGGGCATGCGCCGACCCTGTTCGTAGTAGCGCCGTCCGTGCCGGGCCGCGACTTTTTGCAACTGCCAGTGCATGCCGGTGGTGCGGTCGTCGTAAACCTGCATGCGATACATCCCGACATTGCGTTCCCCGGTGTCCGGATCCCGCGTAACCACGCAGGGCAGCGTGATGAACCGGCCGGCGTCCAAGGGCCAGCATTTGAGAATCGGCAGGTCCAGCAAAGTCGGGACGGGTGCGGTTCGGGCTGCTTCGGGATCCGCAAGAATGTCCGGGGCTTTGGGCCAGGGTTCGCTTCGCGGCGGCGGCGGTTCGAACTTGTGGACCACTTCCTGGCAGGGGCCGTCTTTGACTCGACGGGGCTTGGCGTGACGCAGGTCCAGCGCCTGCCCGAGCAGGCGAATCGCCTCGCGGAAGGACAAGGGGGGCTTGGCCTTCAGAAGGGCACCCAATTCGGCGGCCACCGCGTCCACACTTTCCGCGCCCAGGGCCAGGGCCATGCGTTTCCATGAGCCCAGCGTGTTGATGGCCACGGGAAAGGAAGAAACCTGCCCTTGGACGGTGGGCTGTTCGATGAGCAGCGCCCTGCCTCCTTCGGGGGCTTTCATTTGGCGATCGGCCAGCGCCGTGATTTCCAGCTCCGTCGCCACCGGCTGGCGAATTCGAATCAACTCTCCTTCGGCTTCCAGGCGGGCAAGAAACTCTCGGAATGAATCATACGCCATGGCGCCAACCTAGGGGGCAAGGGTCGACCACACAAGCGCCCGTGGCGGAGTCGGGTGCGAAGGTTGCGTCGGGTTTCCCGCCTGCGGCTATTGTGCTCGGTCCGAGATGGCCCAGGGAGTCGGCGCCGGGTTTGAATGTCGAATCGCGCCACCGATTCCCTCGTTTGCAAAAACTTTTGCCGCAGCACCTCCATGGTGTCGCGGGACCCGGTCGAGCAGCGCACAGCAGGAACGCGGAGACGATCCCGAGGTTGAGCGGCGCCCTTCCCGTTTTCCACCGGACCACCCGTTCGAGGGCCTTGCGGATCCCTGAAGATTCGCGGTGGATCGCCGTTTTACACCGGGCCGGAGCCTCGAAGGCCGGTGGCGGTCTCATGCCCGGGTGCGACACCCTGGGGCGCGAGCGGCGCATTCCCCGCGCAATCGGACGCGAGCCCGGTCGCCGGCACGCACTCCGCCGGCGGCGCCCCCTGTTTTCAGGCCGTGACCAGCGTGCCGACCTTCTCTCCCAGCACCACCCTGCGGAGGTTGTGAGGTTTGAACAGGTCGAACACGATGATCGGCATCTTGTTGTCCATGCAGAGGGTGAAGGCGGTCGAGTCCATCACCTTGAGCTGCCGTTGCAGGGCCTCGAGGTAGGTGATCTGATCGAACCGGCGGGCGTCGGGATACACGAGGGGATCGCGATCGTAGATGCCGTCCACCTTGGTGGCCTTGAGGATCACCTCGGCCCCGATTTCGTTGGCGCGCAGGGCCGCGGCGGTGTCGGTGGAAAAGTAGGGATTGCCGGTGCCGCCCCCGAAGATGACCACGCGCCCCTTCTCCAGGTGCCGCACCGCCCGGCGGCGAATAAACGGCTCGGCGATCTGGTGCATGGTGATGGCGCTTTGCACCCGGGTGGGCACGCCGAGTTGCTCCAGGGCATCTTGCAACGCCAGGGCATTGATGACCGTGGCCAACATGCCCATGTAATCGGCGGTGGCCCGTTCGATACCCTTCTGGCTGCCGGCGACGCCCCGAAAAATGTTACCGCCGCCCAATACGACCACGACCTGCACGCCCAGGTCCCGGACTTCCCGGATCTGTTCGGCCATTTCGTGGACCGCCGCCGGGTCAATGCCCTGGCCCTCGGCCCCGCCCAGGGCCTCGCCACTCAACTTCAGCAGAATGCGTCGATAGCGTGGTTTTTGGCGACGTTTCATGCGCTTGCCTGCCCCCGGTTGCATCGAGCCAACCCCATGGGTGCCCGCCGTTTTAGCAGGGTCCCCGTCGTGCGTCAAACGGAAGCCCCGAACGGTCTGCGCGGCGCGGGGCCCTCGCGAGGCTCATTTTCGCGTGGGCCGGGCTGGGAAGCGCCGAGGATGGCCAGGGGGCAGTGCAGGAAAACAGCGCATCTCTGTGCCGGCGAAGCAGCTGCGAACGACGCCGCCCCCGGCCGCTTGCCGTGTCACAACCTGAGAAACCTGTGACACTCAACGAGAACGGGAACTCCGCTCGTTCGTTTTGTCTTGCCCCGCGGCGGGAGTCTCGAGCCTCCATGGATCCGCAGCTTCTTCACTGGCCGACCCCACCGCAGTGATGGGCAGCGTGCCGGTCGGGAGCAGGCACGGGGGGACCAAAACGCTCGTGCCCGGCGTTGGACCGTCAAGGAAAGGTGGATTTCTCCGGAGCTTGGCCGCTCGGCTGCAGAATCAGCCGCGTGCGCGAGCCGGTTCGGCGGTGAATCATCTCCAGCTCGATGACCTCCCAGCGTCCTTCGATCTTGCGAAATACCCGGGGCAGGAACTCCTTCACCACCCTCCCCTGGCGGTCCTGAGCTTCTGCATACACCAGGCCGCCCGTGTCGCGATCGAACCAGGCGCGGACGCGCTGGTAACCCGTGGCCGGCCCGGTGGGGTCCTCGCTTTCCAAGACGTCACAAAACTGGCCGCGGCGCATTTCGGAGCGGATCAGCCGCTGCTGCGGCCAGTACAAGAAATGCATGCCCAGGTCTGCCAGCCAAAAGTCCGTGCCCGCAAATGGTTCCATCAAGGCTTCGACCGGAACAGCTTGGCCGGCAGCCGGCAGGGATTCTCCCGGGCCGGCCTCGGCCAAAAAGTATCGGGGAGGACTGTCGGGGAAACGCTCGATCCAGAGACGCAGCCGGCGTCCCTCTCGGGAGGGACCGGCTTCGTAGAGGGAGCTCCATCCCTGTGCAGTGGGGTAAAGCGCAATGAGCACGGGCAATTCGATCGGGAGACCGGCGCCCCGGGGCGGGCGCGTCACAAACGTGCCCTGGTTGGTTCGGGCTTCGGTGGGCACCATCGCCAACACGCGCTGGACCAGGGCCCGACCGGCGGTCTCCGCGGACGAATCGGGGCCGGCCGGGGCCGGGCGGGTTCCGAGGATCAAGGCCGCTGCGGCCAGCCAGGGGAGGGCTCGGGACCGGCGTGTTGTCGGGTTCATGGGTTGCGAAACACTCGCGGGAGCACCTCCGAGACGTGTCGCACAAAGTGAGCTCGAAGTTGTCGCCGAACCTCGGCAGGCATTTCGTCCCAGTCGTTGCGGTTGGCTTCGGGCAGGATGACGTGCCGCAATCCGTGTCGGACGGCCGCCAGGAGTTTTTCCTTGATACCCCCGACGCGCAGCACTCGTCCGCGCAAAGTGATCTCTCCGGTCAGCCCCAGGTCGGATCGCACGGGGCGTTGTTGCCAGAGCGAAGCGAGAGCAACCAGCACGGCCAATCCGGCACTTGGTCCGTCCTTGGGGGTGGCCCCTGCGGGCACGTGAACGTGAAGGTCTTCCCGGTCGTGGGCCACCGGGGCCAGGCCGAGCGGCTCGGCCTGACTGCGCAAGTAACTCAGCGCGGTCCGCACGCTCTCCTTCATGACCTCGCCCAGCGATCCGGTCAGCAGCAGCTCCCCTTTCCCGGGCATGCGGGTGGCCTCGATGAACAACACCTCTCCTCCGTAAGGGGTCCAGGCCAGGGCCAGGGCAATGCCGCAGTCCCGGATCCCTTCGGCCGGTTCGTCCGGGAACCGGGGTGCCCCGAGGTAGGCCGGCAGATCGTCCGGCTCGATTCGCACCCGGGATCCGGCCGCGCCGGCGCGGCCCTGACCCAGCCGCCGCGTGGCCTTGCGGGCCAGGGCTGCCAGGTCGCGCTCCAGTTGGCGCACACCGGCTTCGCGAGTGTATTCACGGATCAGACGCCGCAGGGTGGGCGTGGGCACAATGACTTCGCGCGGGCGAAGGGCATGCTCGCGCAGTTGGCGCGGCCACAAATGACGCCGCGCAATGTGGAGCTTTTCGGACTCGGTGTAGCTGGGCAACTCGATGACCTCGAGTCGGTCGCGCAGAGCGGGTGGCACGGGCTCCAGCCAGTTTGCCGTCGTCAAAAACAGCACCCGCGACAGGTCGAACGGCAGGTCCAAATAGTGATCCACAAAGGCATGGTTCTGCGCGGGGTCCAATACCTCCAGCAGGGCCGAAGCGGGATCGCCGCGCACGTCGGTGCCCAGTTTGTCCAGCTCATCCAAGACAATCACGGGGTTTCGGCTTTCCACCCGGCGCAGGGCCTGGAGGATGCGGCCCGGCAGGGCACCCACGTAGGTGCGACGATGACCGCGGATCTCGGCCTCGTCGCGTACGCCGCCCAGCGAGAGACGCGCGAACTTGCGGCCCAGGGCCCGCGCCACACTTTGGCCCAGGGAGGTTTTCCCGGTGCCGGGAGGCCCCACCAGACACAGGATGGGCCCTTTTAATTCGCGGCGGCGCTGGATGACGGCGATAAATTCGAGCAACCGTTCCTTCACCTTCTCCAGCCCGTAATGATCTTCGTCCAGAACCCGGGCGGCCCGATCCAGATCGAGATTGTCTTCCGTGACGCGTTGCCAGGGCAGCGCCAGGATCCAGTCCAGGTAACTCCGCGCCACGGCGTACTCGGGGGACGCCGGCGTCATTTGCTCCAGTCGGGTCAGCTCCTGTTGGGCAACCTGTCGCGCCTCGTCGGGCAGAGCGACCTGGTCCAGCCGGGCGCGCAGGGCGCGGAGGTCGGGCGATCCTCCTTCCTCCTCGCCCAGTTCGCGTCGGATGACCCGCAGCTGCTCCCGCAGGAAGTAATCGCGTTGGGACTTGGAGATCGAGGAAGCGACCTCGGCCTGAATCTTGGAACTCAGAGAGAGGACCTCCCGTTCGCGGTGCAGAAGCGGCAGCAGCAGGTCCAGCCGTTCACGCACCGAGGAGGCCTCGAGAAGCTTTTGCCGCTCCTCGAGCCCCAGGTTCAAATGCGCCGCCACTAGGTCGGTAAAATGCCCCGGATCCTCCGTGTTCAATGCCAGAGCCTTGACCTGCTCCGTCAGGGCCGGGGACATCTCGCTGATGTGTTGGAACTCCGCCTGGGCATTGCGGAAACGCGCCAGGGTTTCCACCGAGTCGTCCTTTTGATCGCGGCGCAACTCGTAACGCACCACGAGGTACGGCTTTTCGCGAACGGCCTCCCGGAGACCGATCCGCCACAGGCCTTCGACCAGCACGCGGGCCGTGCCGTCCGGGAACTTCAACATTTTCAACAGCCGCGCCGCGCAGCCCACCGGATGAAGATCCTCCAGCCGCGGATTCTCCACGTCCGGCTTTCGCTGGAGGGCCACGCCCAACAACCGGTCTCCGGCCACCACGTCATCAATAAGGCGAATGCTCGCCTCTGACTCCACCATCAGCGGGGTGACCATCCCGGGGAAAATCACGATGTCCGACAGCCCCAGGATGGGCAGGGTTTCCGGCAAAACGCGGGAGGAAATGCGAGGAGGGGCTCCTGTACTGCTGGCAACGTCCAGGATGCTGACGAATTCAGTGTCCGGCGATTCCGGCGAATGGGGCATCGGTGGGGATCAGAAGGCTCCGGCGGTGGGCCGGCTCAATCCGCAGACGGCCGGGGGCCGACCCTCAGGCGTTTTTTGCCCGGGCCGGGCGGGCGGGCCAGCGGTACATCGATGCGCAGGAACCCGTTCACGTAAATCGCCTTGGCACGATCCAGATCGTAACATTCCGGCAGCTCCAACACCCGCTCGAACGGCCCATACGTGATCTCCATGATGAGAAAATTACATCGGGCCGCCCGACAGCTGTCCGGCCGGTGCCCGCGGATGCAAAGGCGGTTGCCCTCCACGGTGATCTCCAAATTCTCGCTGGACATCCCGGCCAGCTCAACCTTGATGACGAGCCCGTCTTCGGTGGTGTACAGGTCCGTGTTGGGTTGCCAGTGCGCTTGTTCTGCCGGATCGCGGCTTGTCAGTGCGGATCGCCCCAGTAAATGCACGGATGAACTCATTTTGCCCATGTCTCCCTTGTCTTCCGTCGCGCGCCGTTGAGGTGTTGCGAATGGAAACGTCAGCCAAACCGGATGGTTACGCGGGGCCGCTCTCCTTTGCGGGCGTGGTAATGAATCGTGCCCGCCCGGCCGGCGGAGGCACCCCCACGGCAACCGCAGCCGATCGCCCGCGCCCCGGACCCGCGACGCCGTCGCCACAGGCGCCAACCCATCCAAACCGCGGTGGCGGCCACGATGCCAAGTGAGGCTGCCTGCTGCCAGTCCACGATGCCAACATAACGCTTGCCTGCCAACCCGCAACCGAGAACTCCAACCAGAATTTCGAGCCTGAGTTCATTCCCAACGATTCTTGGGCGCTCCGCGAAACGCGTTCGGGACCGCGTCTGCGCCGGATGCATGGTGCGCCGGTTTTGAACCTTGGATCTCACCCCCCGGATCTCGCTGCCCCCGGGTGGAGCTGCTCGAGCGGGTTCGCGCCAGAGGGTTGTGTCATTTCCGGACACTGCATCCGGGACTTCGGGGGTCGGTTTGGGCACGGGCGCCGTTCGTTCATGGGCCCGGCCAAGACTCGGCATTCTGTCATTTTTCCGGGACAAGCCGCGGACAATTGGAGCGGGTGTGGCGAAATCGGGCCACGAGCGAGGGGGCGCCGGTGGTGCGGCAGGGGAGGTACTGGTACGGGGAGGCGGTGGTGAACAGCCGGACCGACGGGGTGTGGGTGGTGGTGACGAACCTGGGGGTGGTGCGGGGTAATCCGGACCGGGTGCAGTGGGAGGTGCGGTCGGACTTTGTGGCACAGACTCCCGAAACCCTGATCTATGACGGGGATGGCAACCTTGTGCGGGACGGGCGGTGGATGTACAGTTGGGACGCGGAGAACCGGTTGGTGCGGGTGATGAGCTACGGGGCCACAGACCGGGCCAGTTGGCGTCGGGTGGACTGGGCGTACGATGCGCTGGGCCGGCGGATCCGGCAGACGAGCTACGTGCTGAGCAACGGGGTTTGGGTGGTGACGGAGGACCTGAAATTCGTGAGCGATCCAATGCTGTTCGGCCGGCACTTGTGGAGCTGAACGCGACGAACAATGCGCTGGTGCGGAGCTACGTGTGGGGCTTGGACCTGAGCGGCACGTTGGACGGCGCTGGCGGCGTGGGCGGGTTGTTGTGGGTGAACCAGCATTCCGGCCCTTCTGCCGGCGCGCACTTCTGCGCCTACGATGGGAACGGGAACATTGTCGCCCTGATTGCGGCGGCCGACGGGGCGGAAACCACCCGCTACGAATACGGCCCGTTTGGCGAGCCGGTTCGCGTTAGCGGCCCGCTGGCCAAGAGCAACCCGTTCCGGTTCTCGACCAAGCGCACTGACAACACCACCGACCTGGTGCTCTACGAATACCGCGCATACTCGCCCAGCACGGGGCGGTGGCCAAACAGAGACCCCATCGGGGAACGCGGCGGGGAAAACCTTTACGGTTTTGTTGAAAACGCTCCAGTAAACAAAACCGATCTCCTTGGGCGAGAAACGGTCGGGGCGGCTTACCAATCAGATGGCGGTTTGGGCCATGCGGCACTGGAAGTAGGTGGAAAAGGCTATGGATTCGGCCCTAAAGAACTCAGGCTCTTTTTCTCGATCGGAACGACGAGCGGTTGGGAGGCCACCGCAAAGCCCAGAACGGTGTGGGATCTCAGCATCCGAAAAACGGGGAAGTTCAAGGATAAGCTTGGAGGAAAATGCTGCGATGCGACGCTTGAGAGAATAATTCAATGCGCGGATCACTTCAAGACCACTTGGGAGGGAACGCGTTATGGCGCATTTCGCAATTGCAGACATTACGTTGATACCGTTATTTCCTCATGCTGTTTGTCGCGCGGATCAGCGCGACACGAACTGAATGACGAACCGGAAGAAGGAGGTACGCAATGACCCGCGAGGGAGGGTCCCAACCTCTAAACAGGCAAAGAGGCAACAGCGCAGTAGCCAGCGGCGTGGTGCTATTCGTGCGTATTCTGTGCGTGCTGATTCTAGCCGGTTTCGGAATCAGTGTGTGTATTCACTTCAAGGCAATGAACCGAGCTTATCGGTACAACGCGCATGTCGTCTTGCAAAAAGCCTGGCAGCATTACAGGACTCATGGAACAATCACCAACCCGTACCCAGCAGTAGCTGACGTGTTTCCTTTCACGAACCATTACAGGATTCAGAACACAAATTACGAGTGCATCCTTGGGATGCTGTGGCAAGGCAACACCAACCACCTAGTAGGTATAACCAAGGAGGGCATTACGCTGTGGCTAGAGAGAACAAATGCACCGGAGGTGATGGAGTTTAACAGGTCGAGCGTTGTCCCGTAAAAACGGTGAGAAAAGGCTCTAGCGGCGCTGATACCCTTCCCAACGTTGTTCGCAAGGGCGCGGAGCGACGCCCCGGCAACCGGGAGCGCAGCGCCCTTGTGAACAACTTGGCCGCCGGGCAGGATCGCCCCGGCAGTGGCAAGTTTGCCCCGTTGCTTCACGGTCGTGGCGCGCCAGCCCCCGCAAGGGCCCGGCCTGAGATCACCGGTGGCGGCGGGTGCGTCCGGGCCAACTCTGAGAGAACCGCACCCCGCGAGGGTTCCCCCGTATCCGGTCGAGGCCGTCCCCGGCGAGCGGCAACGCGTCTGCCGCACCCAAAGGACCGCACAGGAGAAACGGGGCCGACCGAACGCATTTTGCCGCCCTTGACCGGGCCGGAGACCATCACGGCCTGTCCGTGACCAAGGCCTACGACGCCTCCCTCCGCCGCACCAACCTGTCCCTGCTTTCGGCCAGTTCGCAGCCCTTGACGGCCACCGCCTACGCCTACGCCGACGCCTACAGCAACCCCGCCGCCCGGCTGCGCTTAGTGGCCGACGGCCTCCACAGCGCCACCTACGAATATCTTGCCAACGCGCCGCAAGTGTCCCAAATTACCTTCGCCACCAACGACACGACGGTGATGACGACCACCAAAGAGTACGATGCGTTGAACCGGCTGACGAACATCACCAGCGCGGTGCAGGTGTGGGATGAGGGGTGGGGCTGGCAGGACACGCCCGTGACGAGCTTCGCCTACGCCTACAACGCCGCCAACCAACGCACCAGTGTGACCCACGCCGACGGCAGCCGGTGGGTGTACAGCTACGACAGCCTGGGCCAGGTGACCTCGGGCAAGCGGTATTGGGCCGACGGCACCCCCGTGCCCGGGCAACAATTCGAGTATGCGTTCGACAAGATCGGCAATCGCCAGAGCACGCGGAGCGGTGGGGACAGTCGTGGCGCGAACCTTCGGCCTGCGACCTACAATGTGAACAGCCTGAACCAATACACGTCGCGGACGGTGCCGGGCTACGTGAACGTGCTGGGCACGGCGACGAACCTAGCGACGGTGACGGTGTGGAGCGGGGCGGAGCGCTGGGCGCGGGCGGAGCGGCAGGGGGAATACTGGCGGGCGGAGTTGGGGGTGGACAACGGGGGCGGACCGGTGTGGCTGCCGTTGACGAACGTGGCGGTGCTGAACCGGGGCGCGAACCCGGACATCGTGGCGACGGTTACCGGCAACGTCTTCGTGGCGAAATCCCCGGAGAATTTTGGATATGATGCAGATGGAAACATGACCAATGACGAGCGGTGGGTGTTGACGTGGGACGCGGAGAACCGACTGGTGCGAGTGATGAGCTATGGGGCCACAGACCGGGCCGGTTGGCGTCGGGTGGACTGGGCGTACGATGCACTGGGCCGACGCATCCGACAGACGAGCCACGTGCTGAGCAACGGGGTTTGGGTGGTGACGGAGGACCTGAAATTCGTGAGCGATCCGGCGTGGTTCGGCCGGCACATTGCAGAGCTGAACGCAACGAACCTCGCGCTCGTCCGGAGCTACGTCTGGGGCCTGGACCTGAGCGAGACTCTGGACGGCGCGGGTGGAGTCGGCGGCCTGCTCTGGGTTCGAATCGCCAGCGGCCCGGGCGTGGGGACGCATTTTGTGACCTACGATGGCAACGGCAACGTCTGGCAGTTGGTTTCTGCTACCACCGGCACCGAGACTGCCCGCTACGAATACGGCCCGTTCGGCGAACTCCTCCGCACCACCGGCCCTGCCGCCGTGTCGAATCCCTTCCGCTTCAGCACCAAACGCACAGACACCGCAACGGGACTGGTGCTCTACGAATACCGCGTTTACTCGGCCACCAGAGGGAGGTGGATCAGCCGCGATCCGATCGAGGAAAGGGGTGACGTGAATCCTTATGGGTTCGCCAGCAACGCTCCCGCTGACGAAGTTGACAGGCTTGGGCTGGTGCCGCGGCGCTTGCTTACTAAGGTGCACTAAAGTATGTGAAAGATTCCGGCGACTGCGGGATGGCCGCGTGCCCGACGGCGGTATTGTGTGTTGCGGTGGGGTTAAACACATTTGCACATGGGCCGCAGATGTGGAGCCAAATCCTCGGGTGAAGGATATCTTAAGACGGTGTATCTGGGAACACGAACGCATACACTTGGCGAAGAGCCGCTGCCCCGAGTGTGATTGTGGCGTGACTCGCGTGAAAGACAGGTACATGGGTGAATTGTGCGCAGAGGAAGTTGTGGCCCACACCGTGTCGAAGGTCTGCTATGAGGCGGCCTTGCCGGAATGCGGTACGGACGAGGACTGCGCGCAGAAAATCAGACGCCGGATCCAGAAGGCCGAGCACATGATCCAGGTGTACGAATATTACTGCACGTTGTACCCATCGAACCGGTCGAAGCGATGAGCTGGGGCGTAGTACTAGTGTTGACTGCTGCCGCTGGAGTGCTGTGCGCCTGTCGTGTTTCCGAAGGACAGAAAGCAGGACCCCCAGTTGAAGTTGAGAAAGACTGTATTGTGCTTATCCCAAGAGACGCGACACCGAGGCTGATAGCGGAGGAAGTTCTGGGAATGGCATGCGAGTATATAAACAGCAGCCAGCCGCAACTTCGGGGAGCGAAGTGTGTTTTCGTCCTGTTTGCCAGTGAGCCGAATACAGCGGCCGGTGCAGACGAATGGCTGTTACTCTTCAGGTGGCAGCCATGGTCCGTGGATACGGAGTATTTAGTTGTCGTGAATGACAGGACCCGGGAGATCAGGATCTATCGGTGAGGCACGGATGGCCTAGCCGTGTGTCGAGGAAGATGTATGCGAAGTTGAGCGTCACATGAGAACTGCTCTTGCAGGTGATCGTCGAGCCCCGCAAGCCCAGGGTGTGTTTCTGTTGGTTCTGCAGGCCAGCACCGTAATAGCGGTCAAGAAATGTCTGTGGACGATCATTCAGAGCGTTGGCGCCGCGCTTGAGGTTACTGCCCTGCGGCGCTGGCAAAGCCTGGGTAGCACGCGAAGGAGGCAAAGGGGCGGCGTGCAGCAGCCCGCAGAGGTAAACAGCAAGAAGAAGAAAAGGGCAGTCAGCGGAGGGGAAATGTCGAGCCATGGGCGAGGGGCAAGCGCGGCGGCCGTGTCTCCCCGTAGAGCAGGTTTCCTGAGTCGCGGGGACTGGCTTGTTGTCGACCGAAGAAGTGGAGCTCAGAGGCTGCGCGTTCTCTTGGGGAACGGTGACGGCGCAGCATCGATGATGCGTTCGTATCTGTCCTTTCCACTAGTACTCCTTGGTCACAAACGCAACAAATTGTGCTAGAATGGTTTCATGCGAACCGCCCATCCGGGTCCAAGCCCGCAGGAAAAGCGCTTCGCGGCCTATTGGGAGGGCTTGGCCAGGGCCGCGGGGCATCGGGACCGGGAAGCGCCGCTGAAGGACTACTGCCGCGGCCTGCTGCTGCCCGGCCAGCGGCAGTCGATCGAGCCCATGGCGGCCCGGCTCCATCCCGACCGCGTGCAGCCCACCCGGCAGTCCCTGCACGATCGGGTGGCCCAAGCGGCCTGGAGCGACCAGGCCCTGCTGGACGCCGTCACCCGGTAGGTGTTGCCGGCCATGAGCCACAAGCAACCCATCGTGGCCTGGATCGTCGACGACACCGGCATTCCGAAGAAGGGCCGGCATTCGGTCGGGGTGGCGCGGCAGTCCTGCGCCCAGTTGGGCAAACAGGACAACTGCCAGGGGGCGGTGTCGCTGTCGGTGGCCACCTGGGAGGCGAGCCTGCCGGTGGCCTCGCGTTTGTATCTACCCAAGGAGTGGACCGAGGACCGCGCCCGGCGCCGGAAGGCCGGAGTGCCCGAGGAGGTGCAGTTCCAGACCCAGCCCGAGATCGCGATCGATCTGTCGGCTGGCTGATCCGGCAGCTTCGGTGCTGCCCTTTGTGCGGGGTGAGACGTTCATGACCCAGTAGTGTTAGTGGCCTGCGGGCTTTTGCGTCGGTTGGAGATCTAGGCATTTCTGTGTATTCTGCGTGATCTGTGGGCTAAGAGGAATGCTCTGTGGACTAGCGTCGGAATCTCGAGGTGGTCTGTGGGCTGTGGCGTCACGAGACCTCAATGCGGGCAGCGGCTCTGGTGCGTGGATGGCAGACTCGAGCCGCATGGTGGTGGAGGGTGTATTGCGCCGGCGGGGTGGAGGTGGGGTGATAAGGCTGGGGGTGGTGCGGGGCAGTCCGAACCCAGGTGCAGTCGGAGGTGCGCTCGGACTTCGTGGCGCAGAGTCCGGAGCCCCTGGTGTATGACGGGGATGGGAACCTTGTACGGGATGGGCGGTGGGTGTACAGTTGGGACGCGGAGAACCGGCTGGTGCGGGTGACGAGCTGCGGGGCGGCCGATCGGGCCGGTTGGCGTCGGGTGGACTGGGCGTACGATGCGCTGGGCCGGCGCATCCGTTAGACCAGCTACGTACTGAGCAACGGCGTCTGGGTGGTGACGGAGGACCTGAAATTCGTGAGCGATCCGGTGTGGTTCGGCCGGCACATTGCAGAACTGAAGGCCACGAACCATGCCGTGGTGCGCAGCTACGTGTGGGGCCTGGACCTGAGCGAGACCTTGGACGGCGCCGGTGGCGTGGGCGGCTTGCTCTGGGTGCGGCTGGCCGGTGGTCCGGCCTCGGAAACGCATTTCGTCACGTACGACGGCAACGGGAATGTCTGGCAGTTGGTTTCCGCCAGCACCGGCACGGAGACCGCGCATTACGAATGCGGCCCCTTCGGCGAGCCGCTTCGCACCTCCGGCGCCGCCGCCTATTACAACCCATTCGGCTTCTCCACCAAGCGCACGGAACCGGCCACGGGACTAGTGCTCTATGAATACCGGGCCTACAGCTCGGGCTTGGGGAGGTGGCTTAGCCGCGACCCTGTCGCCCATGTGGGTGAACTTGTGATGTTGCTAGAGGCAAAAGAGCATGGCGCACTCAAGCGCATTCTGCTTGGGTTGCCAGAGCTCCAGCAGATACTGTCTGACAACCGGATCTACCTGAGAAAGCTTGCGGCTGTGAACTCCGGAGCTATGTCTGGGCGTAGCAACATGCGTGGGGCGGTCGCGCTCCTTTATGCATTTGTTGGCAACGATTCGCTCCGCGCCCACGACCCTGACGGCTGTGTTGCACAGTGGGTTACCGCGTGCGGCCTCGGGTGTCTGCTCGGTGGCATTGGCGGGGCTCTGGGCGGAATTGGTGGCGGCCTCAGGCACGTGGCTTGCGGTGCGCTCGGCGGAGCCCTTAATGGATGCTGCTCCGGGGTAATGTGCACAATGCTACCCCAGTTCTGTGTTACGGGGTCGTGCATTTGTGGGGCCATTGGGTCGTTTGCAGAGCAATTGTGTATTGGAGGTTCGAACTATAAAGACAAGTGTGCGTGGCTTACTGTAGTCGCCTCCGGAATCGTAGGTTGTCTTGGCGGTGCTGCGACCGACCAGGAAAATGCTAAAATGCAATTGATTCAGTTTGTCACAGGGGTTGATATCGCCGCGTTGACCAGCTTGTGCGGCAAACTGGAGGGGTTATAAGAACATGCTCGTGGGCGACTGGCTTTTCGGGTGTATAGCATGTGCGCTTAGCATGGGCGCGTTTGCATATTTTTGTGCGTTGTATGGGCGCTCTTTTGTGTTCAGCAAAGCGCGACTTGTGACGCTCGCACTTGCCTGCGCGCTTTTCTTTGCTCCGTTGTGCTGGATGCCCTGTGTTGTGGAGGACATCTCGCCTCCGCTCTCTTCTGGTTTGGTTGCGTTGGCGTACGGCTTCCTCTTCGGCGTATTCGCGCTGGGGGTGGCATGCCAGCGAGGGAAGAGCGCGGTTGGGCGGGCCCTTAGTCGATACCTCCGTTGCGAACCACGGCGTGCCACTAGCGAGTCGCGCACTGGTGCCATGACGGGCTCTTGAGAGGCGGAGCCGTGATGCGGGCTGAATCTCGCACTTGAGGTGCTCTTGCACAGGAAGGCCATGGGAATTAAGCCGTTAGATTCAGAGCGCCATTAGGCGGATGAAACAGTTGCACAGGGAAAAGAGGCTTTCTGGGGCCCGGGGTGCCCCGAGGCGAGGCGATACGACGCTGCAGGGTCAGTCGCGTCAGCGTCTGACATTAGGCGCTAGAGCACTGCACCGGCGTCGTGGTGCCTACTTGGACTGACTCTGGAACGGTCGTCCCGCGCCAGCAGGTGGTTAAAAAGGTCCTGCAGATGGTTGAGCGGGAGGGATTGCATTGGTAGGTGCGAGGGATGCGTGGTCGAGCGCAGGCCCAAGGCGAGTTTCTCACAGTTCTGGATTTCAAGTGCATGGTGCCGCCTCCGGTATCATACCCCGGGAGGACTTCATTTTCCAACGGCTCTCGCCGCTCTTCAGGGAACTCCTTGAAGAAACGGGCCGCCCAGTATCCGGCCGGCGCAACGACTCGAGGCTGGGCTGCTGAACGGGCTGTGCAGCGTGCGCAGCGCATGGCTGTTCCGCGAGCTGCTCCGCACCAGCCTGCTGTGGTCGTGGTTTCTGGACTGGGAGTTCAGCGAGGGCAGCTTCGACTCCCGGCGTGTTCTCCACGAACTACCAGCGTCTGCTGCTGTCGACCGAGGCGGCCAAGGGTTCTCTGCTGAGGTCCGGGATCTGTGGCGGCAGCAGGGCTGGACGCGCGACGAACACTTTACCGAGGGCGGTACACACATCGAATCCTGGGCCAGACTCAGGAGCTTCTTGAGCATGGGCGGGGCCGATGCGGTCCAGGGGCAAGCGGCCCGGTCCGAGGACCCCGGCAATCCGACGATCTCTTTTCACGGCGAGATCCGCTCCAAAGGCGCGCACCGGAGCACCAGCGATTCGGAGAGCGCGTTGCATCGGAAGGCCCGAGGCCCCCAGTCCCGGCTGTGTTTCGGAGCGCACTTGCGGATGGCGAACCGTCGCGGCTTTTGTGCCGGATTCACGGTGCATGACTCCATTACTAAGCCGGAACCGAAGGTGGCGCTACGGCACTTGCAGGCCCATGCCGAGGTGGATGCACGGGGGGACTTTATGGCGCAGAGCCCGGAGACGCTCATCTACAATGGGGACGGCAACCTTGTGCGGGACGGGCGGTGGATGTACAGTTGGGACGCGGAGAACTGGCCGGTGCGGGTGATGAGCTATGGGGCCAGCGATCGGGCCGGTTGGCGTCGGGTGGACTGGGCGTACGATGCGCTGGGCCGGCGGATCCGGCAGACGAGCTACGT
>ENA-ORXB01001973-ORXB01001973.1-sediment-metagenome-genome-assembly--contig:-NODE-1973-length-20290-cov-4.103597_pt1 | contig 20290 bp, 19 predicted proteins | sample MGYA00237863_ERZ511475 | MGnify/ENA primary metagenome ERZ511475 (study PRJEB26305, sample SAMN06343858) | sediment metagenome | isolation source: hot spring sediment | place: Canada: British Columbia... | reverse complement strand
CCCCAGGAGGACCCGTGCCGTCACGAGGTAACCGCCGTTGGCGATCGCCGCCACGAGCCGCGCCACCTGGAGGGGAGTGGCGCGGAGAGGGCCCTGGCCGATGGCCAGGTTGGCCAGATCCCCTGGGACGAGGCCCCCGGCCGGGGGGAGTTCGCCCGGATCCTCGCCGGGCAGATCCTGGGTGGCCTGCGTGCCGAACCCCAGGCGTTCGGCCATGGCCAGAAGGCGGTCCGGTCCGAGCATCAGGCCGAGGCGGATGAAGGTGGTATTGCAGGAGAAGGCCAGGGCGTCGGCCAGGGTGAGCTCTCCGTGGCTCCCCTCCGGGCAGCGGAAGGAGAGGCCGCCGAGATCGATCTGGCCTTCGTCCTCGTAAAGGGCGAAGAAGGCCCCGGGGGCTTCCTCCAGGAAGCTGGAGAGCGACCCGGAGTGGTCGGGCTCGGTATGGTTGACCACCACGTAGGATATGTCCTTGGGATCGACCAGGGAGCGTATGTATTCCATATGCTCCTGGTAGAAGGGGGCCTTGACCGTATCGATCAACGCCACCTTATCTCCCCCGGTGATGAGGTAGGAGTTATAGGTGGTGCCGTGATCGGCCTTCATGATGATGTCGAAGACGCGGAGCTGGGGGTCGAGTACCCCCACCCCGTACACCCCCTCGGCGATCTTCAGCGGAAGCATGCCTTTCTCCTACAGTTTCTCGAACATGTCTTTATCCGCGCCGCATTGCGGGCAAACCCAATCGTCGGGAAGGTCCTCGAAAGGCGTACCCGGCTCTATGCCGCCCTCGGGATCCCCCATATCCGGGTCGTAAACGTAACCGCAGATGGTGCACTCGTACTTATCCATTCGCCGTATCCCTCCTTATACTCACATAACTGACAACCGGTAACCGACTCCCGCCGCAGCGAGTTATTATAATATACCCGTTATGGGTGATATTTTATCCATGAAACCATAGAGTTCCTTGACCTGGATCATGCCGACACCCCGAAGTTACGGGAACAATGCGCCCAAGGGCGCGGCAGCGAAACGATCCACCCCTGCCGCGTCATACCGGGCATGCAGGAGAACATGGGGCGCCGGGACAGAAGAGCGTTAAGCCCTTCAAAGCGATCGCGAGGGGAGATAAGCATATGGAGGGAGATAAGACCGTAGCCTGGTTCTGCACCTACACGCCGCTGGAGATACTGGACGCGGCGGGACTGGCTGCGGTGCGCCGCTTCGGTGACCCCGCATCGCTGCAAGCCGCCGACGCTTTGCTCCACCCGGCCATGTGCCCCTATGTCCGCGCTTGCCTGGCCGAGGAAACGCGCAAGGCGGGAGCCCACCATGCCGTCTTCGTGAATTCCTGCGACGCCATGCGCCGATTGTACGACGCCTGGAAAGCCGCCTTTCCCGAGGCTTTCGTCTACCTCATGGATCTTCCCCGCAACCTGGGAGGCCTCGCCGAGGAGATCCTGGCGGAGGAATACCGCCTGCTCATGGAGGCCATCCGGGAGTTCTGGGGAGCGGAGATCGCCCTGGAAAGGCTGCGGGACGCCAACCTGGCCCGGGAGGAATGGCGCCTCTCCTATCTGGCCCAAGCCGACGGCGCAAGCGGCAAGGAGCGCTTGCGCATGGCCATGCAAGCCCATGCCGGCGGCGCGACGGAAGCGGCGCAGGACAACCCGAGCCAGCCAGGCGGCGGCAGGCGCGGGCAGGGCGTCCCCGTGCTGCTCACGGGGAACCTTCTCAACCCGGAGGGGATAGTCTCCATCCTGGACAAGGCGGGCGCCGAAGTGGTGTGGATCGACCTCTGCAACGGTGATCGCGGTTTCTCCTCCTCCACCCTTGCCGAGGGGAGCGACCTCTCCGGCTTTCTTGCCGCCCTAGCCGCGAGCTACCTGCAACGCCATCCCTGCGCCAGGATGTCCGACTCAGGTCGCCGTTACCAGTTATTGACACAACGTGCGCGAGAAGCGGGGGCGAGGGGGATTATCTACGCCTCGCTCAAATTCTGCGACTCCTACCTTTACGACTTCCCCCGCGTCCAGGAAATGCTCAGGCGGGAGGGCATCCCCTTGCTGCGTTTGGAGAGCGATTACAGCGACGGTCACGTGGGGCAGGTCCTGACCCGGGTGGAAGCCTTCCTGGAAATGATTTGAAAGGCGGTGAAAGTGGCAGCGAAAGCAAGGGAGCAGGCGGATCTCCTGGGGGAGATCAAGGCGCGATTTATGGACCGCCTTTCCCCTTCCACCATGCGTTCGCGGGTTTTCTGGAAAACGGTGGAGGGCCTGGCCCGGTCCCCCTTGAACCGCCCGCAATGGAAGGCGGATCGCGTTTCCTTGCACCACTTCCTGCAAGCCACCCGTGACGCCTACTTCAAGCGGGGTCCGGTGGTATGGGCTAACCTGCTCGTTCCCAGCGAATTGATCATCGGCTTGGGATGCATTCCCTTCTACCCGGAGATGGCCTCTGCGGTGGTGGCCTCGGCGGGGCTGGCCCCCCGTTTCATCGACCGCTCCACCGAGGGGGGGTTCTCACCGGACGCATGCTCCTTCCACCGCTGCGCGCTGGGCTGCGCCATGGAAGGTTTCCTCCCCGAGCCGGACCTGCTTCTCACCGTGAACTATCCCTGCGACTCCGCTCCTCTCTCCTTCGCCTATGCCGCCGACCTCTACGGCACCCCCCACGTGATTATCGACGTGCCGCTGCCCGGGAGAAAGGACGCCACAAGGCTGTTGGCCGACCAGTTGGAAGAAGCCGCCAAAAAATTGGCCGGGCTCTCCGGCCTGACGCAAAAAGACATGGAAGAGGGCCTGGCCCAGGCCATAGAGCTCTCCAACCAGGCGGTGCGTCACCTGAAACGGGTGGAGAAATTGCGCAAACGCCTCGACTGCACCCTGGACGGGAAGGACGCCATGGGCAACATCAGCGTTCTCTCCGGATGCCTGGGGTCGCCGGCGGGAGTGGAGTTCTACCGCCTCCTCGCCGAAGAGCTGGAGCAGCGGGGCTGCCGGGGCGGGGATTCCCTGCGCCTGATGTGGATGCACCTCAAGCCATGGTATTCCCAGAGAATATTCGAAATCTTGGACCGGCACGGCGTGCGGGTGGTATGCGAGGAATACACCCATGCCTGCTGGGAACCCATGGATCCACGCCGACCCTTCCCTTCCCTGGCGGACAAGATTTCCAGCCATTTCCTGGTAGGACCGCTGGAACGCCGCGCCTCCCACCTCGTAAGCCTGGCGCGCGATTACCGCGTGGACGGCGCCATCCATTACAACCATTGGGGTTGCCGGCAGAGTTGCGGCGGGGCCGCGCAGGTCAAGCAGGCCCTCCTGTCGGCGGGAGTGCCGACCCTCCTCCTTGACGGGGACTGCGTGGACGAGCGGGAGTACCAGGAGGGGCAGCTTTCCACCCGCCTGGAGGCATTCCTGGAGGCGCTGCGGCAAGGACCTCGCAGGGAGGCCCTTTCCTAAGCCTTCGCGGCGGGATTAAGGGCGGCGGGAGCAAGTGCCCTTAAAGCGGCCGCCGTGAACGGCGACCACCATGAGGAATTTCCTTAAGCGCCGCTCCTTTGCGCCCTTTCCGCAAGTGCGCGTTTCGGGTCGACGGATGACACCAAGTTCATTTGTCACACGCTCGCACGCGGCTTCATCTTCCCGCCGAGAGTTATAATGTATTCCTGTACGATTTCCAAGACCCGAAAACTTTCTTTCGGCGCCAAAGGCAAGGAGGTGAAGATGAGACCGATCGAGCCGCCGCGCGAGATCCAGGAAATGGCAATATCGGGCGAGGTGGCGGTGAAAACCATCCCGGCGCAGGAAGTGGCCTATTTGGTGCATAAGGGGTCGCACGCCGGGGTGCAGGATTCCTTTCTCAAACTTATGCGCTGGATATCCGAGAACGGTTACGAGCTCATGGGGCCGGGGGTGGCCGTCTTTCACAACGACTTGATTACCGTGAATTCCGAGGATGACCTGATCACCGAGCTCCAGTTCCCGGTACGCAAGAAGTAGGCGGTATTTTGCGTTCCCCATAATGACGCCGCCTCATACGCCGAAAGCTTGGCCGCCAACACCTCGCTGGACTATATCGACATGCATATTTATCCCATCCAAGGTGACCTGGTGGTGGACAGGGCTATAAGAATAGCGGAAACGGCGCGTTCCCACGGCAAGGACGCGGCAATCGGGGAAGCCTGGCTGTATAAACTTTCCAGCGCCGAGCTGGCAACGGAAGCGGGTAACTGGGCCAAGATATACGGGCGGGATGCTTACAGCTTCTGGATCCCTCTGGATAAGGCCTTTCTCAGGACCATGGTCAAGCTATCCCATTACCTGAGATTGCAATTCTTGTCCCCCTTCTGGATGCAGTACCTGTACGCTTACCTCGACTACGGCCCTACGACTTCCGGCCTGGGTTACGGGGAGATCAGTAAGCTTGTCAACCAGAAAACCTGGACGAACATTCAGGCCAACGCGCTATCCCCAACCGGCGATTTCTACCGCGACCTCATCGCCGGTGAGGGGCTCTGAACTGCAGGTACCGCCATGCCTGCATGGTGGGGCTACAGGGAGCCGCCTTTTTATAACTTCGTTCGGGAAGGCAGGCGATAGCCCCTTTTATCCTGCCGGTTCAAGTTTTCGGCGGAATGATCGGGGGTGAGGTGACACGAGAAATGCACTCGCCGTTATTGGCAGGAAATGGCATCATGCGTGTCAGGCGGATGGATTGTTTTCGCTTACCCCGGGAACGCCACGGTCGACGCCCGCGTTCGGGCTAGTAAATACGAATACCGTTCTGGATGTCGTAGAGGCGCCATCCGCTCCCCCTGTTTACCAGGTGGAATTGAATGCTTTGGCTTGAGGGCGTCAAGGGGTTTCCTTCCATGTCCACGCTTGCGCTGTAGTTGACGGTGGGGAATGCCTTATACCAGTCTCCCCTCTTGTCCGTGCCCGTTTCCGCGTCCGTCAGCTGGAAGGTGGCGCGCTAGCCGCTCTGGTATGCCTCCCCCACCTGGGCCAGAATAGTGTCGGCATTATAAGGTTTGAAAGGTTATGATTTCTTGGAGATGGGCAGGCGCCAGTCGCGGCCGAAGGCGCGGGGGGTGATCTTGATTCCCACCGGGGCCTGGCGCCTTTTATATTCATTGGCGTCCACGCGCCCGACGATGCTAGCGACAAGATCGGGGGGATAGCCCTTGGCCGTCATCTCCTCAAAGGTCAAGCCGTTTTCGATATAGTCCTCCAAGATGGGGTCGAGAATTTCGTAAGACGGCAGGGAATCGGTGTCTTTCTGTCCCTCGCGAAGCTCGGCGGAGGGAGCTCTTTCCAGAACCGCCTCGGGGATTATCTCCCTGCCCTCTCGCTCATTGATATAGCGAGCCAGGCGGTAGACGTCGCTCTTCAGGAGGTCCTTGATTACCGCGTATCCTCCCGCCATGTCCCCGTAGAGGGTGCAGTAGCCCATGGAAAGCTCGCTCTTATTGCCGGTGGCCAGCACCAGCCATCCGCGGCTGTTGGAGATGCTCATGAGGATGTTTCCCCGCAAACGGGCCTGCAGGTTTTCCAAAGCCACTTCCCCGTAGGGACCGCGAAGAGAACTTTCCGCCTCCCCTACATAGGCTTTGAGGATCCCTTCTATGGAATATGTTTCCAATGAGACGCCCAATGACCCCGATATATCCTCCGCCCCCCGCCGGGACATTTCTGACGTGAATCGCGAGGGCATGAAGACGGCGTGCACTTTTTCGGGACCCAGCGCCATCGCGGCCAGAGCGGCGGTGAGAGCCGAGTCTATCCCTCCCGACAGCCCTAGCACGACGTCGACAAAGCCATTCTTTCGCACGTAATCGCGCAGGCCGAGGAGGAGCGCCTGCAGCATTTCCTCCTCGCGGCCCAGATTCGTGCTACCCTGTACGGGAAGGGGTGGGCGCTCCCCCAGGGATGGGCTCCGTTGCCCGTCCAGCTCCAAGACCCGCACTGGTCTGCGGAGAGCGCCCATGTGCAAATAACGATGGATGGGTGTGGTTATCCTTCTAGCCCATAGTCCCGTGGTGTCCAAATCGTGCAAGAGCAGGTGTTCCCGGAAACGGGGAGCCGAGGCCAGCTTTCCCTCCCAAGGGTGCGTGACCATCGATCCCCCGTCGAAGACCAGCTCGTCCTGACCTCCGACGCCGTTGACGTAGGCCATGATGGCGCCGGCATCCGCGGCCCGCGACTCGATCAACCTCTCCCTTACGCGTTGCTTTCCTCGATAATAGGGGGAAGACGACAGGTTCACCACTACTTCCGCTCCCCCGAAAGCCACCTCGCATTCCAGGGGACCTCCCGGATACCACATATCCTCGCATATGGTCACCCCCACCCTTATACCGGAGATCTCTATCACCAGCCCCTCATCCCCGGCGGCGAAGTAGCGGTTCTCGTCGAAAACGCCGTAATTGGGCAGGAAATTCTTGCGGTAAACGGCGACCACCCTACCACGGTGCAGGACGGAGGCGGCATTGAAGAGGTCCTCCGAGAGCTCCGGGGTGCCTAAAAGAACCGGCGTCTCTTTCACATCGCGTGCGAGCTCCTCGAGGGCTCGACCACAGGCGAGGAGGAAATCCCGTTTCAGGAGCAGGTCCTCGGGAGGATAGCCGCACAAGGCCAGCTCCGGAAAGCAGACTAGGTCCGCCTCCCACCTCTCGGCTTCCCGGAGGGTATCCAGGATTAAGGCCTGGTTACCTTCCAGGTCCCCCACAGTCGTGTTAACCTGCGCCAGCGCGATCCTCATTCCCACCCTCCTTTTGGGGTTTGGTCTTGAATCTTGATACCCTTAAGGGTATTTTTCCATGCCATCTACCCGCTAAGGGGTTCAGGTCTTGATTTTTGCAAGCTCCATGTCCATTTGAAGGGTGTTTTTCCGCATGGGTCAGGTCTTGATTTATCAATCCTTGTAAAAATCAAGACCTGAACCCAATTGCTGTATGTTTTTGCTGTTCGCATACCTCCCGGGTATCAAAATCAAGACCTGACCCTATTAGAGGAGGGGGAGGTAGTTGCCGAGCTCCCATTCCGTGACCTGGGCACGGTAACGCTCCCACTCTATCTTCTTGTTCTCGATCAGCGACCGGAAGACTTCATCCCCCAGGGTCTTGCGCAAGAGCTCGCTCTTCTCCGCCACCTGGATGGCCTCCCAGAGATCCTCGGGAAGTTGGCCGATGCCCAGCTCCGCCCGCTCCTCCGCGCTCATCTCGTAGACGTTGCGCTCCACGGAGTCGGCGAGCTCGTATTCCTTCTCGATGCCCTCCAAGCCAGCCGCCAACATACAGGCGAAAGCGAGATAAGGGTTGCACGCCGGGTCCGGCGAGCGAAACTCGATGCGCGTGGCTTTCTCCTTGCCCGGTTTATATTCCGGCACGCGGATGAGGTCGGAGCGGTTGCGCACCGCCCAGGTGAGGTACACCGGAGCCTCGTATCCCGGCACCAGGCGCTTATAGGAGTTCACCCATTGGTTACACACCAAGGTGATCTCGGGGGCATGGCGCAGCAACCCGGCGATGAAACGCTTGGCGGTTATGGAGAGATGGTGTTTGTCCTCGGGGTCGTAAAAGGCGTTGCTGTCGCCCCGAAAAAGGGACATGTGGGTGTGCATCCCGCTGCCGTTCTCGCCGAAGAGAGGTTTGGGCATGAAGGTGGCGTAAACCCCGTTGAGGAGGGCGATCTCCTTCACCACCAAACGGAAGGTCATGGCGTTGTCGGCCATAGTCAAGGCATCCGCGTAACGCATGTCGATCTCGTGCTGGCTGGGCCCCACCTCATGATGGCTGTATTCCACCCCGATGCCCAGTTCCTCCAGGGCGATGACGGTATCGCGGCGCAGGTCGCTGGCCACGTCCAGGGGAGTGAGGTCGAAGTAACCACCTCGGTCCAGTATATCCGTGGATTCCGGGCTCTTGAAGTAGAAGTACTCCAGCTCCGGCCCCACGTAGAAGGTGTAGCCCATCTCCGCCGCCCGGGCCAGGTTGCGCTTCAAAATATAGCGAGGGTCCTTCTCGTAGGGCTCGCCTCCCGGCTTCAGGACATCGCAGAACATCCTCCCCACCGCGTTGTGCTCCCGCGGCCTCCAGGGCAGGATGACGAAAGTGCCGGGGTCAGGCATGGCGATCATGTCGCTCTCGTCGATGCGCGCATAACCCTCGATGGACGACCCGTCAAAGCCCATGCCGTCCTCCAAGGCCTCCTCCAGCTCGCCGATGGTGATGGCGAAGCTCTTGAGAAAGCCGAGGATGTCGGTGAACCACAGGCGGATGAAACGCACATCATTATCGCGCGCCGTCTTGAGGACGTATTCCTTATCCTTGTCTTTGCTCATGTCTCTCCTCCTTTATCGCCTTCCGCAATTCCTATCCGTCTCTTTACCATTATCGCTTCCCCGTATTTCGCCTCTTTTTCAGCCATGTTAAATTCTCGTTAAATAGCGTTGAACCCGGATTCTCCGGTGCGGATGCGCACGGCGTCCATAACTTCGTAGATGAAGATCTTGCCGTCGCCGATGGAGCCGGTGCGCGCCGCCCTAAGCACGGCGTTGACCACCTTGCCCAGGTCCTCGTCCAGCACCACCGCCTCCAGCTTTACTTTGGGCAAGAATTCCACGCGGTATTCCGCCCCCCTCCACATGTGGGTCACGCCCTTCTGTTTGCCGTGGCCCTTAACTTCCGTGACGGTGACCCCGGGGTATCCCAGGCTGCGCAATTCCCTCATCACCGCTTCCAGGCGGTCGGGACGTATGAGCGCCTCCACCTTTTTCATCCTAGATCACCCCCTTCTCCGTGATTGCCGGCTGAAACTCGGGATAGGCCTCGAGGTTGTGCTCCGTGATATCCAGTCCCAGCTTCTGTCCTTCCTCGCTTACCCTGATGCCCACGGTCTTTTTTAGAGCTAAGAAAAGCAGCGCGGAGGTAACTCCCACCCAGGCCAGCACGGAAACCACGCCCAGGAGTTGCCTGCCCAGCTGCGCCACTCCTCCGCCGAAGAAGAGGCCGTTAACCGCGGCCACCCCATTGGCCTCGCCGAAGGATGCCTGGGCAAAAAGGCCCACCGCTATGGTGCCCCATATGCCGTTGACGGCATGAACCGATATGGCGCCGACGGGGTCGTCGACCTTCAGCTTGCGGTCTATTATCTCCACCGCGAATACCACCAGGGCACCGGCCACCATCCCTATTACCACCGAGCTGGCCATGCTCACGTAGGCGCAACCGGCGGTGATGGCCACCAAGCCGGCCAGGGCGCCGTTGAAGGACATGCTGACATCGGGCTTTCCGTAGCGGAACCAGGTCACGAACATGGCCACGGCAGCCCCCGCCGAGGCCGCCAGGGTGGTGGTCATGGCGATGGTGGCGATGGCTGAAGAGGCTTTCAGGGTGCTTCCCGGGTTGAAGCCATACCATCCCAACCAGAGGATGAAGGTCCCCAAGGCGGCCATGGGTATGTTGTGCCCCGGGATGGCGTTGGGCGTTCCGTCGGGGTTGTATTTTCCCACTCTGGGGCCCACCATCCAAGCCCCCACCAGTGCGCAGATCCCGCCCACGGTATGCACCACCGTGGAACCAGCGAAATCCAGCATGCCCATCCTGTAAAGCCATCCGCCTTCGGCCCATATCCAGTGCCCCACTACGGGATAGATGAGACCGGTGATGCAAACGGTGGCGATGCAGTAGGCGGAGAATTTGACACGCTCCGCCACCGCCCCGGCCAGGATGGTGGCCGCCGCTCCCGCGAAAGCAATCTGGAAAAGCAGGAAAACATAGAGCGGCAAACCGTTCCATTCCGGATTGGCGAGGTTGGATAGAAACCCACTTGCCCCGACAAAGCCTCCCCTGTCCGCGCCGAACATCAAGGCGAAGCCCAGCATCCAGAAAACGAGCGCCCCCAGACAGAAATCCATAACTCCCTTGAGCATGGCGTTGGCGACGTTTTTGGACCTGGTAAGTCCTCCCTCCAGGAAGAAGAACCCCGCCTGCATAAAGAAGACCAAGGCCGCGGCCACCAGCACCCACACCGTGTCCAGCGAGGTGGAAATTTCCTCGGGGCTTTTCGCATCACCCTCTCCCGCCGCGAGAGCGGGGTGACAAGCCACAAGCATCACCAGCAAGGCGACGGCAAGAACCAGCCACATCTTTTTCAAGCCCAATCTTTTCAAGACGAATCACCCCCTTTTCCCCGTTCGCGCCAGCGGAAAAGGGTAAAGTTAAAAACATAAGTTACCATAATTCTCCTCCTTCCTTCGCAACGCTCGGTCATTGACCTTTATGCGTTACAGTCTAGAAGTGGAGTGTTTCGGGGGTTTTAAGGCGCTTTTAAATCATGATTAAAACCATGTTTCGGGGATGTTTCCGGTTTTTCCGGTGCTCAGGGCTCGAAAATGTATCCAACGCCGCGCACGGTGCGGATGTAGGTGCGGCCTTCGCGCTCTATCTTGGAGCGGATGCGGCGTATATGCACGTCCACGGTGCGCGAGCCGCCGAAGTAATCGTATCCCCAGACCTGCTCCAGCAGGACCTCCCGGGTGAATACCTTTCCTGGGCGAGAGGCCAGAAAACGCAGCAGCTCGAACTCCTTGTAGGTGAGCTCGACCGGGGCGCCACCCATGCGCACCTCGTAGCGGTCGGGGTCTATCTCCAGCGCGCCCGGGACGCATACCGCTTCTTTTGCTTCGCCCGATGCCTGACGTCGCAGGCGGGCTTTAATCTCCGCCCCCGTGGACCCGTCGGAGATGAAATCGTCGATGGGAACGCGATGATCAAGTCGGCGTATCTGCTCGAAGCGCAGCACCGCCACCAGCCGTGCTCCCTCGCCCAGGGAGCGGCGCAGCTCCTCCGCCTGGTCCCGCCAGCCGACGCCGCTCTGCGCCAGATCCGCCAGTACCACGTCCCCGCCGGCCGGTTTGGAGGGCGCATCCGGGTCGTACTCCCGCAGCTCGAAATCTTTCTCCAGGATGTCCCGGAAGAACTCTTCCCTTTCCCCGTCACAAAGCATATAGACCGTCAAGGCAGCCCCTTACCGATTGCTAGCAGCTTAGGCCTCGAATTGCCGAACATAGATATGAACCCGCTTGAACCGTAGTCCCGTGTCTCGTCGCTTCCGGCTGTCTTACATTAGATAGACCATGCAAGCAGTCTCCCGTGAATAACCGTCCTGCAGATGCCTTAGATCGTCGAGCTATATTGGCACCTATGCACGGAATCCCTTGAACCGTAGTCCCTTGTCTCGACGCTTCCGGCTTCTATTATATACGCCGCAAAGGAAAAGCCGGCGCGCACCCGCCGGCAACGATCTCCGCGGCACAAAGCGACGCAAAGCCGATCAGTAAGCGTAAAGCCCTCCGAAGGGACGGTGAGACTTGGCGGTAAGCTTGAGGAAGCCGGAGCGGAGCGTGCCCTCGGCGTCGCCTCCGAAATAGTCGAAATATTCCTCTACGTAGGGGCGGATCAAGCCAAGGTCCTCTTCCTTGGCCGACTCCAGCTTCACCTCGTCCCCCAGCTGGTGCTCCTCGACCTCGCCTCTCAGGAAAATGGCGCCGCCGTGCATGCCCGTTCCTATATGACGAGCCGCGAACCTTGTTTTCTCTTCCTCTCCCAGACCAAGGACGATGACTAGCCCCCCCGCCATGTATTCCCCCAGAAAATCCTGGGTGTCGCCGCCGATCACCAGGACCGGAACATGCCTGCGATACTCCTTCATGTGAATGGCCGCCCGATAGCCTACGTTTTCTTTGATAAAGATCTTGCCGCCCCTCATCCCCATGGCCACGATATCTCCCGCCCGGCCATGCACCACTATGGTGCCGCTGTTCATGGTGTTTCCCACCCCGTCCTGGGCGTTGCGATCGACCACGATATCGGGCCCATCCATGAAGGCGCCGAGGTCGTTGCCGGGCACGCCGTGGATGGTAATACGCACCGGGACCCTGATTCCCGAGCCTATGTAGCGCTGTCCGTAGATGTTGTTCAGAATGATCTCCTGCGTGCCCTCGGCGGCGGCCGCCTTGACCATGGGGTTCAGCTCCCGGTAATGCAGGTTGCTCGCGTTTATCAGCACCTTGCCGTTCTCGCGGTCCACCACGCCGGGCAATCCGCCATGGTGATCCACCTCAATCCTCATGCTCAACACACCCTTCTCCAACTTGAGTTCATATTCGCTATTCTCATTCTGCATCGGTTTTTAGTTTCCCTTCATTTAGCCCTGGTTGTTTGCCCGTTGCTGCCTGGTGGTTGACGTCCGCACGCCGGCCGGACACTCGGCCCTGCCATGCTTGCCATATTGAAAACGTATCATACTGGCACTATACATACGACCCTCCCGCGGCTCGCGCGGTTCCAATAATCTCACCGCATTCTACGGCGGAGAGGTTTTTCCGTAGCAAAGGAAATCACGCCACCTGCCGTCAGGAGCCGGCGTGCTTGATGCCCAGTATATCCAGCTCTTCCTGGGTCAAGCCCACGCCGCGCAGGCGCAGGCGGTTGCCGCGCAAGCTCTCTATGGCGTTTATTCCCATGCCGCCCAGCATCTCCATGATCTCGTGCGACCACCCCGTCAGCAGGTTCACCAGGCGCCGCGTGCCTACCTCCGGGTTGAGCCGCTTGGAGAGATAGGGATCCTGGGTGGCGATTCCCCAATTGCAGTTGCCGGTGTAGCATTTCTGGCATACGTGGCAGCCCATGGCCACCAGGGCCGCCGTGCCGATGTACACCGCGTCCGCTCCCAGGGCTATGGCCTTGATCACGTCGGCGGAAGAGCGTATGCCGCCGGCCACCACGATGCTGGCGCGGTTGCGAATTCCCTCCTCGCGCAGGCGGTCGTCCACCGCTGCTAGGGCCAGCTCGATGGGGATGCCCACGTTGTCCCGGATCATGGTCGGCGCCGCCCCCGTCCCTCCCCTGATGCCGTCCAGGGCGATGATGTCCGCTCCCGCGCGCACCATTCCGGAGGCGATGGCCGCGGAGTTATGCACGGCGGCGATCTTCACCGATACCGGTTTTTCCCAGTGGGTGGCCTCCTTCAAAGCGTAGATCAGCTGGGCCAGATCCTCTATGGAATAGATGTCGTGGTGGGGAGCCGGCGACAGGGCGTCCGTTCCCTTAGGGATCATGCGGGTGCGGGATATCTCGGCGCTTACCTTCTCCCCCGGGAGATGACCGCCTATACCCGGCTTGGCCCCCTGCCCGATCTTTATCTCCAAGGCCGCCGCCACCTCCAGGTAGTCGGCGTGGACGCCGAACCTGCCCGAGGCAACCTGGCAGATGGTGTGATCGCCGTACTTGTAAAGGTTGCGGTGCAGGCCACCCTCCCCGGTGTTGTAGAAGGTTCCCAGCTCCGTGGCCGCCCGCGCCAGCGATTCGCAGGCGTTGTAGCTGATGGCCCCGTAGGAGATGGCGGAGAACATGATCGGTATGTCCAGGCGCAACTGAGGCGTTAGGGTCGTTTTTAGAACAGGCTTTCCTTTTTTCTCCCTCATCTCAACTTTGTCCGGCTTGGCCCCCAGGTAGGTGCGGAGCTCCATGGGCTCGCGCAGGGGATCGATGGAGGGGTTGGTCACCTGGCTGGCGTCCAGGACGATGCGGTCCCAGTAAATGGGGTAGTCTTTGTCGCAGCCCATTCCCGTGAGCAGCACCCCTCCCGTCTCGGCCTGCTTGTATATGTTGTGCAGCACCTGCGTGGTCCAGTTGGCGTTCTCCGGCGTGCTGGTGGGATTGGGGCGCACCACCAGCGCGTGGGTGGGGCAGAGGGTGGCGCAGCGCAAGCAGCCCACGCACTTGCTCTCATCCGCGAAGACGGCGTCCTCCTCCTCGTCGTACCAGTGCACGTCGAAGGCGCACTGCCGGGCGCAGACCTCGCAGCGAATGCAGCGGTAGTCGTCCCTCTCTATTAGGTACTGCGGCAATATATAAGTCTTCAATATTTTTACCTCCACGCCGGATTATGCCGTATCCATCCCCGCGGCTCCGATCGCCTCGGCCTCGACCACCTCCACGACGCCGGCAACTTCTTCCAGCTCGGCGACGATGGGCTCTCCTCCCCTTGGTATCCAGGTGTCCTTGAGGGTATCGTCAATCAGGTGCATGGGCGCTTCCTCCGAGGATATGTACATAAAGTCCCCGTTGCGCCCGGCCACCAGGGGCCTGAGCCTGATGCGGTCGGTGAGCCCGATCATCTGAGAGCGGTTGGAAATGATCACGCTGAAGGGCCCGTTGAGCAACAGCGAGCCGTAGGTTTGGCGTAGGACGGTGTGTATTTCCTTTTCCTCCGCCGGCATGCGGTCGATCTCCGTCCAGAGCGGCGCGGCCAGCACCCGGGCCATGTCCGGTACGGACAGACCGTGGCGCCTCACCAGCAGGTCCACGGCATAGGCTATGACCTCGGTGTCCGTATGCAAGGTGCAGGCGTAGCCGAACATTTCCAGGTAGCGTAGGTTGATGCCGTAGGAAGAAATCTCGCCGTTGTGCACCACCGACCAGTCCAGGATATTGAAGGGATGGGCCCCGCCCCACCATCCCTGGGTATTGGTGGGAAATCGCCCATGGGCTACCCAGATATACCCCTGGTACTCTTCAAGGCGGAAAAAGCGCCCGATGTCCTCGGGGAAGCCGACCCCCTTGAAAACGCCCATATTCCTGCCGCTGGAGAAGACGAAGGCCCCGTCGACGCGCACGTTGATGTGCATCACCGCCTTGACCACGAAGTCGTCCGGGTCTTCCTCCTCGCAAAGCGTTATCTCATGCGGTTCCAGAAAATACCTCCACAGCAGCGGGGGATCCTCCACCCCCTCGCAGGCCCGGGTGGGAATAGCCTCGGCGGCATGGATCACGAAAGAACTTTTAAGGAACTCCTCCGTTTCCCTCCTTGCCGCCTGGTCGTCGAACATGACATGAAAACAGATTAGCTCGGCGTACTGGGGATATATTCCATAAGCGGCGAAACCTCCTCCCAGCCCGTTGCTGCGGTCCTTCATGTTGGCGATGGCGGTGATCATGGGCTCCCCGTCGAACATGTCGCCCTTTAGATTCATCATCCCGAATATCGAGCAACCGGAAAAATCCTTGTCGCCGTGAAAACGCACTCCCTTGAGCATCGCCGTCAACCTCCCCTGACCGCTTTCGTGGCCGCTTCCTTGAGGCCCGCCACCCCTTCCTCGATACGCCCTCTCCTGACCGAACGGGGAAAATTAATGTGGCCGAAGCCCTCGTCCAGAAGGAAATTCTTCACTCGGCGCACGTTGGCCCTCTCTTGGATCAGCGAAGTTAATATACCAGCCCGCTCGATCTTCCCGGCCATGAGCATGCCCACCAGCACGTCTCCCTTGAGGACCACCTTGCGGTACTCTCCGTCCTCCCCCTGCCGCGAGATGATCTGGTAGGAGGAATCGGGTGGGTTTACCATTCCCGCCGAGAGGACCGGCAGCCCAAAAAATTCCACCGCGTTCATGGAGTTGCAGCCGGGGTAGGGAATTTCCCCGCCCGCCATGTTCATCCCGGCATACTTTCCTTGCAACGCCGCCACCGGCCACAGGGCGTTCACGGCCGGTTCCCCCATGACCACGTCCATGGCCCGCGCCGCGTCCCCGGCGGCGTAGATGTCCTCCAACGCCGTGCGCTGGTACTCGTCCACCTCTATACCGGCGGCGCAAGGGATGCCGGCTTTCTCGGCCAGCTCCGTGCGCGGCCTGACTCCCACCGCCATCACCAGAAGGTCGAAGGCTATTTCCGCCCCGCCCTCCAGCACCGCCAGTCCCTTGGCGGCTCCCTTCGGCTCCAAGCGTGAAACCCCTTCCCCGGTGACTACCTGAATGCCCTTCGCCCCGCAGCGCTCCGCCACCAGCGCCGACGCCTTGGCGTCAAGGGCCATAGGAAGGACGCGCTCCATCTTTTCCACCACCGTGACCGCGGCACCGCGCGCGTGCAAGGCCTCCGCCGCCTTCATCCCGATAAGGCCCGCTCCGACCACCAGGGCGCTCACCGGCTTGGAGGTCAACCTGAGCATGCGCTTGGCATCGTCCCAGGAAACGAAGGTAAGGTAGTGCACCTCGTCCAGGCCTTCTATGGGGGGGATAAAAGGCGTAAACCCCGTGGCCAGGAGCAACTTGCGCCACTTGACCCTCTCTCCTTGCGCCGTTACCAGTATCTTCCTTTTAGGGTCGATATCCTCCACCCTTACTCCCTTGTGAAAATCAATGCCCATGGAGCGGTAGTAGCCGGAAGGGCGGTAATACATCCCCTGGGTGTTTATCTCCCCCGCCACCAGGTAGGATATAAGGGGGCGTGAATAGCAGCGGTACTTCTCCTCGCCGAAAAGGCCCACCGTCCCCCGGGGATCGCGGGCACGCAGGGCGTCGCAGGCGTTGACGGCCGCGGCCGAGTTGCCCACTATGGCGTAATCGTAAGCGGTCACTTCATTCCTCCACTAATATCAGGGCCTCGTTAGGGCAGTTGGCCACGCAGGCGGGGATTTCCAGGTCGGGACAGAGATCGCACTTCCCAACCGCTTTTCTTTCAACCTCGTCGCGGCGCACCGCCCCGAAGGGGCAAACCAGGATGCAGGTCCAGCAACCGACGCAGCGCTCCGGGTCGTTGATCACCGCGCCGGATGCGTCGTCCCTGTGCATGGCCCCGGAAAGACAGGCGGTGATGCAGGGAGCCTCATCGCAATGCCGGCACTGCAGGGCGAAGGAAACATGTCCCTGCTCCTCCACCTCCACCCTCTTCACCGGGCGCTTTTCCCGCTTGAAGGCCTTGACGATGTCCTTGCTTTTGGAGTGCTGCACTATGCAGTGGATCTCGCACAGGCGGCACCCTATGCACACCTCTTCCTTGGGCACTATCCTCATCAAATCGATCACCCGCCGCTAAGAGAAATCGCTATCCCTATGTTATAGATTTTTTTCTCCGGAAGGCTACGGTCTTCACAGATTCGCGCGCTTCGGGTAATATTAAATCACATAGGTAATATATTACCTATTTAAGTTGGTTTATTGTCGGTTGTCAATGATAAATTAGGATAATGTTTGCCGGATGAATAGGAAATTGCGCTCTCTGGAAAGAAAAACCCTTGCCATACTGGAGATTCTCCAGGAAGCCGGAAGGCCGCTCGGCGCCAGGGCCATCTCGAGGGAGCTGGCCTTGCGCGGGGTGGACCTCAACGAGAGAACGGTGCGCTACCACCTTCTCCACCTCGATGAGCGTGGTTTCACCCGCCTGGTGGGAAGAAGCGGCCGATTGCTCACCGAGCGGGGAAGAGAGGAAATCGCCGGCGCCCTGGCCGTGGAGCGGGTGGGGTTCGTGAACTCGCGCATAGACGATCTGGCCTGCCAGGCGGACTTTGACCTCGCCTCGCGCCGGGGTCGCCTGGTAATAAACGTCACTTACCTGCCCCTGGAACAGGAGAGGAGGGCGGTGGAGGCCATGCGGCCGGCCTTCGAGGCCGGCTTATGCCTTTCGGTCCTGGCGGTCCGCGCGGGGCCCGGAGAGAAGCTCGGGGGATTGGAGGTCCCTCCCGCCATGGCCGGATGGGGAACGGTATGCAGCGTCACCTTGAATTCCATCTTCCTGCGCCACGGCATCCCCGTGGAATCCAGCTTCGGCGGCTTGCTGGAAATGGCGCAGGGAAAACCCCGGCGCTTCAACGAGATCATCAGTTACGCCGGTTCCACCCTTGACCCTATCGAGATCTTCATCAAGGGCAAAATGACCACCGTGCATGCCACAGCCATTTCCGGCTCGGGGAGAATCTGCGCCTCCTTTCGGCTTTTTCCGGCCTCCGCTCTGGACCAGGCGAGGGCGCTCCTGGAGGAAATGAAGGCGGCGGGCCTGGGGGAGATGGTTCTTCTCGGCAATCCTTCCCAGCCCTTCTTGGAGGTCCCCACGGGGAAAGAGCGCGTGGGGATGTTGGTCGCCGGCGGCCTCAATCCCCCCGCCGCGGCGGAGGAGATGGGCGTGGACACTTATTCCCGCGCCATGGCCGCCCTGGTCGATTACTCGGCCCTTTCTCCCTTCTCCAGGATTCAGAAAAAGATCACGAGAGGGTTTCATGCGGCGGGACAATATGGAAAAGGGACAAAGGCAAAGACGTAGTAGATTAAGGTAGCCAAGGCGAACCAGGCAAAGATGGAGAAAAAATGGTCCAGGCCACATCCGAGGAGACGGGCGGCAGCGAGCGCGCCGTTGAGGTGAACCGTCTGGTCAAGGATTACCTGCGACCCGGAAAAGGTCCCCTTTCCTTTTTTCTCCCCACCTGGAAGCAGGGCCGGGTTCGCGCCCTGGACGGGGTGAGCTTCGCCGTCCCGAACGGCTCCATTTTCGGCCTCCTGGGCACCAATGGGGCCGGTAAGACCACCCTGATTAAGATCATTTATGGCCTGCTGAGGCCTACCTCCGGAAGCGTCAAGGCCTTCGGTGCGAATCCTTTGAGCCGTTCCGCTGCCATCAGGGGCCGCATGGGCATGGTGAACAGCGAGGAGCGCAGTTTCTACTGGCGCCTCTCAGGGCGCCGCAACCTGGAATTTTTTGCCTCACTGCACGGTATGGGCGCCGCCTCCGCCGGCAAGCCTCAGTTCTTTTCCAGCATCCTTCCCAAAACCTATCCCTGCAAGGCATCCGGGCGGCCATCCTCAAAGGAGAAAGCCTCTCGGCGCTATGGGGGGACATCCTGGCCCTGGTGGTCATCTCCGCCATCCTCATCCCGCTCAGCCTCGCCCTGTTCGGCCTGGCCGTGAACCACGCCCGGCGCACCGGCACCCTGGTTAAATACTAACCTCCAGGCGGATGGCGGCAAGGACGGATGATAATATAATACGGTTGGGGAGATCGAGCCGGCTTGTGGTGGCGTATAAAACCCAGGGGCGAGAGGAGTGCGGGATGGAGAGCCAGTTTTTTGAGAAAGTCCAACAGCACGAGGTGCAGATCAGCGGCGGCAGCTGCGAGGTGCCCATCCTCTACCGGGAGGTTTTCGCCGCCGGCGCCACCTTCGTCGCCCCCACCCTGGCCTTGAAAGGCCTCCTTCCCACCAGCAACCTGGTTCCCGCGGAGCTGTGGCCGGGAAAGGGTCTTTTATCCTTCATGGCCTTCGATTATCGCGATAGCTCCATCGGACCCTACAGAGAATTGGCCATGGCCGTGGCGGTACGCTACCGGCCGCGTTTCAACGCCCCCTTCGTTCCCGCCCTGCGTATGTCCGTCTCCCTCTCTTTCGAGATTTTCATCTGGCAGTTGCCGCTCAGCTCCGATCTGGGCCTGCGAGCCGGCATCGACATCTGGGGCTTTCCGAAATTCCTCGCGGATATAGAATTCTCGCAGGACGACAAGACCGTCTCTTGCGCCCTGGCCGAGGAAGGCCGGCCCATTCTCTCCCTGGAGATAAACAAGAACGCCGCCAAAATGAAGACCTACTTCGATTTTGTCATCTATTCCGAAAAGGACGGGGAGCTGCTCATGACGCGCGTGGACGGCGTCTCCTCCTCCCTTGGCCGGAGCTTCCGGCCGGGCGCCGCCCGGCTGGAGCTGGGGGATCACCCCCTGTCGCGCAAGATACGCGAGGTAGCGCCCGGCACATGCGTACAGACCCTCTACATACCGCAGGCGCAGATGATACTCCCGGAAGCCGAAGGCCACCTCGCCCTGTGAGCAATGAAATCAAACCAGCTGCAGCAAGCGAAAGGCATGGTTTTGAAAACGCGCGCGAGGATCGCGGCATGTATCCCGAGTCAAGCACGCGATATATAATCTAATGGTCAAAGAAGACCAAAACTCATGCAAGCAAGCCGTGAAAAACTAGCCTAGTCAGTGGTGCGCCGTGACGTCCTGAAGGAGGGGTCAAGATGGCTTTGGTGGAATGTCCGGATTGTAAGAAAAGTATCTCGGAACTGGCGAGCGACTGCCCCAACTGCGGCTATCCCCTCGCCGAGGAGGAGGCCAAGAAAAAGGTGAAGAAAAAAGGGCTGGCGGGTTTCCTTGACTTCATTAGGAAGCAGGGCGTGGTCGGCCTGGCCATCGGCTTCATCGTCGGCGTGGCCACGGCGACGGTGGTTAACGCCTTGATAGCCGACTTCATCAACCCCGTAATCGGGGTGGTGGTGGGCAAAGCCAACCTGGACTCGCTCTCCTTCACCGTCGGCAAAGCCACCTTCACCTACGGCCATTTTATCTCCCAGCTGATCAACTTCCTGGTCATCCTGGCTGTGGTTTATTTCGGCTTCAAGGCCTTGCGCCTGGAAAAACTGGACGCCAAAGACTAAATTTCGAATTTCGGGGTCAGCCCCCGAAATT
>ENA-ORXB01001965-ORXB01001965.1-sediment-metagenome-genome-assembly--contig:-NODE-1965-length-20355-cov-3.339974_pt1 | contig 20355 bp, 25 predicted proteins | sample MGYA00237863_ERZ511475 | MGnify/ENA primary metagenome ERZ511475 (study PRJEB26305, sample SAMN06343858) | sediment metagenome | isolation source: hot spring sediment | place: Canada: British Columbia... | reverse complement strand
CGCACTCTGCAAGAGGTTAGCCGCAAGCTGTCAAAACACCAATCTAATGTGTCCCGCTGGTCTAAGAAGTGGCACTGGCAGTCACGTGTGATAGCGTGGGATATGGAGTGTGACAGACAAGCTCAAAAGGCACGTTTAAAGCAGATAAATCAGATGCGCGATTATCACAGCCGCCTTGCTATGCTTCTTAAACAGCGAGCTTACAGAGCTTTGCAATTAGCCGATGAGATTATGACAAGGATTGAAACTAAAGAGGCAACATTAAAGGATGCAGTAAGATTATTAGAGGTTGCAAGAGCCTTAATTGACACAGGCGCTAAACTGCACGCATTATCCCTGGGCGAACCGACCGAGATAGAAGCTCAAGCTAAAATACCAGACATGGTGGTGTTTAAACTTGAGCAGACACCTCCGCCAGAGCCGACAGAAGAGGACTTAAAAGAGGATGACTACACAGGTAATAAGTAAGCAAGAGAACACATTTCATCTTGGTCAAGCGGCAATCTGGGAAGCAAACAATCGCTACTTAGCAATGATTGCAGGTACAGGCGGCGGTAAAACCTGGTTTGGCTCGTGGTGGCTGTGGCGAGAAGCAAGAGAGCATCCTCGTGGTAACTTCTTAGTGATGGCGCCAACTTATGGCTTACTTCAGCGAGTGACGCTACCTGCGGCGCTTAATGTTTTAAAGAACTTTATTGGCGGTGAGTATAAAGCAATTGAGCGCACTTTTTACCTTGCAACAGGTGGCCACGTTTACTTCGGCTCCGCCGATAAACCTTTAAGCTTAGAAGGCGTGCACGTGCACGCAGTTTGGCTTGACGAAGCAGGTCAGATGAAAAGGGAGGCTTGGGACGTTGCTGTGCGCCGTGCAGGATTTTATGAGGCTCCTATCTTACTTACCACTACCCCTTATAACCTTGGCTGGCTAAAACTTGAGGTTTATGACAAGTGGGCTAGTGGTGATAAAGACTACTTTGTGGTCCAATTTCCGTCATACTACAACCCCGCTTACCCGCGTTCAGAATATTTAAGAGCAAAGCGCATCCTGCCGCGCTGGAAGTTTGATATGTTTTATCGTGGGCAGTTTCGCCGCCCTGAGGGACTTATTTATCAGGACATTACTCAGGAGGTTCACGGCGCTAAAAGTCTTAAACCTAAAGCTGATTGGCCAGTTATTATGGCTGTTGACTGGGGTTTTAACGCGCCAAGTGCGATGCTGTGGGGAGCTAAAAGTCCTGATGGAGATTTATTTATTTACCGCGAATACTATAAAACCCGGAAGACGCCAAGTGACTTGGCTAATGATATTAAGGAATTAACGAGAGACGAGTGCTTAGTTGCTGTAGTTTGTGACCCTGAGAACTCAGCAGGCATTGAGGAGTTTAAAAGGGCAGGGCTTCCAGCTGTAAAGGCTGACAACCGTGTAATGCCTGGTATTGAGGCTGTCATCAAGCGGGCAAGGGAAAGAAGGCTTTTAATTGACTTAAGCTTAAAGTGGTTTTGGTCCGAGCTCGAAGCTTACGCCTGGCAAGTAAAGAACGATCAGGTCCTTGACAAACCGGAAGAAGGGAGCGATCATTTGATGGACTGCTTGCGTTATTTGGTTTTGGCAGCTGAGAAGTATTCGCTGGCAAAGCCAGCATTGGGAGTTATAAAGTGGGACTTATAGACCGACTTTTGAGGCGTGAAAGCAGTAAAGAGATTATAGCTAAGGCTGTATCAACACAGCCTACCTCAAAGCAGCTACCTGATGTTTTCGAAGAGTTATACACCATTGGCTTTGCAATTGAACCGCCTTACGACCCACTAAAACTTTTGTCTCTTTCAGAAACAAACGAGATACACTCCGCTGCCCTGCACGCAGTTGCCACCGATGCAGTTGGACGAGGCTGGACTTTTATGCCTTTAAATGAAGAGGCTGATGAGGAGGAAAAAGATGCTGTAGTAAAACTGCTAGATAACCTCTCGCCGCAGTATACGTTTGGGGAGCTCCTTTACCAAGCCGCCTGGGAGCAACTTGCCATTGGCTGGGCGGCCTGGGAGGTTGTGCGTGATGATGACGGTAGTATTGGTGCAGTTTATCCGATGCCTGCTCAAACCATAAGGCTTACTAAAGACCCTGATGTTTATGTTCAACATAAAGCAGGTCAGTTTCGCTATTTTAAGCGCTTTGGTGCTGAAGCAACGCTTAATCCGCTTACGGGGCGCTGGGAAGATACGGAGGAGGATGCTAGTGAGGTTATCTTTTTCTCACGCTATTCACCACGGTCACGCTACGGCATACCACACTGGGTATCCTGTTTAGCATCAATTGCTGAATATAACGCCATTCGCGACTACAGCCTTGCTTTCTTTGAAAGTAGCGGAACGGTTGGAAGGCTAATGGTGTTAAAGACCGATGCTCCAGAGGTTGCACAAAGATACGTGCAGGAAATAACTACCGAGCTTCATAACGCAGTTGCTAAGTACCACTCTACCTTGGTTTTAGGCCTTCCTAGTACGGTTGAGGTTGCGGTTGAAAAGCTTAACCCTGATATGCGTGAGGGTAACTTTTTAAGGCGACGTGAGGAACTGATTAAGGCAATCCTGATGGCGCACTCTGTGCCGCCTTATCGTGTTGGCTGGGCTGTGCTTGGAGGCCTTGGTGGTTCAGCAGCAAGAGAGATGTTACAAACCTATAGGCATGGTGTTGTTGAACCGATACAAACTGTGTTTGAGGATAGGCTTAATAAGACGCTTTTTGGGCCTGAAGGCTTAAACCTTCAAAACTTTAAGTGGAAGCTCGAAGATTTAGACTGGGAAGAAACTGAACTTAACCTTGAGGTTGCAACTAAGGCGGTCGAGGCTGGGCTGATGACACCGAATGAAGCAAGGCGAGAGCTTGGCCTTGAGGCGGCTGAAGATCCAGCGATGGACGCTCATTATTACCGTGGCCAAGAGATTACTGAACCCCAGCTAAGAAAAGCTGTTGATATACTTAAAGAACTGCGGGATGCGCTAAAGGTAGTGGCGGTAAACGATGTACTTTCCAGTTCCAGAAAGTAAGTTTTGGCAAGAAAACCGCCTGCTCTGGGCGCTCGAACAGGTGTTTGCTAAGCAGCGCCAAAGAGCTGAAAGTAAAAAGCGACGTGCCTGGCAAAGGAGGCTGCAGCAAGCAATTGCTAAAGAAGTATTAAGGTATCCTTGGGAAAGGTATTGGCGGCAGGTTAAAAAGCAAGAGGATATTCCAGGAGAAATACCAGAAAAAATACCAGCCAGCTTTAGCGTTACCATCCAGATAGTTACAGACATTTGGGACGAGGCTAGCAAAATAGCTTTAGCGCAGGCGATGGTGAGGGGTTTTGATAAGGTTTTTGCCCGCTCGGTTTTTGAGGAAGGCATCCGTGCTGCTGACCCCTTAGTTCACGGAATACCAATTACGTTAAAAGAGGAGCTGCAAGATGTGCTTAAAGAAGTTATGTTGGAAGGTAAGGACCAGTGGGACTTTGCCAAAAGGATACGTCAGAAATGGTCAAGCGTTTCTAAAAAGCGTGCCGAGATAGTTGCCATAACTGAATGGGCTCGGGCAACGGAGACAATGAACTATGCTACAATGGTAGCAGGCGACGTTCCTTTTAAAACCTGGATAACGGTTGGAGATGAGCGTGTCTGTCCTATTTGCATAGGTAATGCAGAGCAAGGCGTGATAGGAGTACGTGAGGCGTTTCAAGGAGGCGTTCTTCACGCTCCTCAACACCCGCGCTGCCGCTGCACGGTATCAGGCCTGATGGAAGAGGAGATTTAAATGTTAAGTGTAGTTGAAAAGCTCGAGAATATCTTTGAGTTAACAGACAAACAGATTAAAGAACTTACTGACGAAGAGCTTCTTAACCTTCACAGACGCTTGCATCAGCTTTACGGCGCCGCTAAAGAGCGTGGTCAAGCAACCGAGTACAGAGGTGTAAACATTCACGTTTGGGTGGTAAGTGAGATGCACCGACGAGATATGATGCACAATGTTCACGACGAGCTTGACCGTGAGACTGAAAGGTTAATAAAGAACGCCTGGCTTAAGGAGCGTTTAACAGATGCACAAGACCAAGTTTTAGTTCCTGCTTATATTAACCTTGTTGGTTCAGCCGTAGAAAGTGAAAGTCCGAATGATATAGACGTTTTAATACGTGAGGATGAAGAGCGCCTAAGTAAGGGTCAAAAAGAAAGCTTGTATTTACTTATGCGTAAATTTTTTAACGACAAAAAGAAACTGCACCTGCTCTTTAACGCCAGCGGTCCTCACCTTGCAAGCAACCAAAAGTATGTGCCTCTTTTTGACTTGGTCTTAAGGCCTCGCAGAGAGACAGAGTATGTGGCTAAAGTAGCCTTAAAACCGATAGTGCAGTATCAGGTGTCAAAACCTGCTATGGTTGGTTATACTGAGTTTTTCTCCGCTAATGAGCTGTGGCAGAAATGGGCCAGCAAACAAGGCGTACAACTTTTTGTTTCACCTAAAGTTGACGGTTTTCGGACGATTATTCAAAAGGCTAATGATAAAATTAGTATTTATTTTGAGGATGCTAAGGAAGAGCGTGCTTATGAACTTCCTACTTTAACTGAAGCTTTAAAAGGTGCGCCAGACTTAATTATCGAGGGCGAGCTTGTGGTAGCTCAAGGCAAAAACTTCCTTGCCAGACCACACGTACCTTCCGCTCTAAAAGGCAAAATAAAAGCAGAACCCTACGTCTTCCTTTACGACTTACTTTATCTAGCTCCGCAAGGCGACATTCACAACCAGCCCTTTTTTAAGCGTTATGACCTGCTAAAAGAGCTAGGTAATAAACTTGGCAAGCACTTTATCGTTTTACCACAAGCAAGCGCTACGGCTGAAGTAGCGTTTAAAAAGGCGGCTGAAGCAATGGTTAACTGGCAGCCTTGGCAGAACGCAGAGCTTAATACTGAAGGCATAGTAGCGCGTCGGTTTGATATGCCTTATAATTTCGGGCCAACAGGCGATTACGCTAAGTTTAAGCTTTGGGTGGAGTTAAAGGTAAAAGTGCTAAGTGTTGAGAAAGTGCAAAACGGTTACGTTTATAACTGCGCTTTGCGTGATGATGGTAAAGATGCAGAGCTTGGTAAAACTTTTGTTAGTGAGGAAAGACTAGCTAGTGAGGGCGACACATTAAACGTTATGGTTGAGGAGCTACTACTTTATCCAGATGGCAAGCTTGCTTGGGGTAAGCCAACGCCAATGGGGGTTGACCGTTCGAGAGTAGCTTACACTGTTGAGCAGGCGGTAGATATAGCACGTCGTGGTAGGGTTTTAAAAGAAATTAAAGAGATAGAAAAGCAAGAAGGCGAAGATGGTGAAACAAGGAGTGAAGCCGCTGTTCGCAATTGGGAGGAAAACTGGTATGAGGCTATGCCTTTAAGTGGCAAATCACTTCCATTTATTCTCCACGCTCATTGGCGTGGTTTAAGCAAAGAAGAAACTGAGCTTAGTATGGAAGATTTACTTAAGACCAATCACAGCCTACACCTTGACCTTCGCCTTGGCACTGACCGCTTTGACGGTTGGTGGGGGATAACCTTGTTTACTAAGGCTTATAAGGAGAATGAAAGTATACAGTCTACCCCTAAGATGTTTGGCCCTTCCGTTTGGCTTAAACTTGGATTAAATAAGCCTTATGTAACAGCACCAGGTGGCGTTGGCGCTACTCCGCATACTTACAGCAAGTTCTTTGCCATCGATTACGGCACGTGGCAGTTAGGCTTTGCCCGCCAGCATGCGGTTGAGCTCATCCTTAACGGTAAGTTGCTAAAAGGACGTCATCTTTGGCAGTATGCACCTGCTGGTGAAAGTCGCATCTGGCTCTTCACAAAACCTGAGGACCAAAGGCTCTATGCTGCAGCTCATAGTTTTGATAAAATCGCGGACGAAATAAGAAGCAAGCGCCAGCGGTATTTAGTCTGGCCAAAAGACCCGGAGAATTTAGCAAAGGGCCATACGCTTGTTGACGTAACTAAAATTGCAAAAGTAGTTAAAATCGATAGCGAGCGGCGGTATACTTTAGCGGTGGCGTATCCAGCCGCTGAAAGAGATGCACACGGCGACTATATGACGGATGAAACTTTAGAGGAGACAGCCTGGAACTACCTTCGCAAGCACCGCAAAGTTGGCCTTATGCACAAAGAGGGAACTGAAGGTGCAGGTGAAGTTGTAGAGTCTTACATTTACCGTGGCCCGCCCTGGAAGCTTGATGGTGAAGAGGTAAAGCCAGGCGACTGGCTTATAGGCGTAATATGGTCGCCAAAGGTTTGGGAGCGAATTAAAAAAGGTGAGTTTACCGGCCTTAGTATCCAAGGCTGGGGTCGCAAAAGGAGGTGATTATGGCAGAAATCGAGGATGCAGACATTGAGCGGGTTGATGCGGTTGATAGGCCCGCTACACGAAGAAAATGGCTAATTTTAAAAAGTGAGGAGGAGGATGAAGAGTTGGTAAATCTCGAAGAATTGCAGAAGGCTGCGCTAGCTGTGATTGAGGCTCTTAAGAAAGAAGCTACCAACGGTGAGCTTGGGCTTGGCCAAAAAACTGTTGAGGCTTTAAACACGCTAGCTAAGCTAATCGAGGCAGACGTGCAATTCAAAGTAAAGCCAAAGGAAGGTTACGGCTATCCCGCGCCGCAGAAAGGTGAGCAGGTAAAAACTGAGGAAAACGTGGTACTAAAAGCGCTTGAGGCTCAGGCACAGATGCTCACTGAGATTAAGGAGATGCTGCAGAAGCAGCCGGTGGCCAAGGCTATGCCTGCTTCAAAACAGCTCGACGACCCCGCTAAGATCGAGAAGAAAGAGCGCAAGTGGGGCGAAGGCTTGTTTACAGACGTAATATTTAGTAAGGAGGTGGTTTAATAATGCCAAAGACTGCTCAAGAGTGGCTTGAGAAGGCCACATTTACAACAACTGACCTACAGGCCCCTGGTGGAGGTTACCTTTCACCACAGCAGGCTAAAGAGTTCCTGCGCGTAGCTGTCAACTACACCACAATTACCAAGGAAGCTCGTTACGAGGATAGTGACAGTCCAAAGTTTGAGGTGCCACGCATTGCTTTTGGCAACCGCATTCTACGTCCTGGCGCTGAAGGTGCAAGACTTGCTGATGCTGACAGAGTGAAGCCAACTACTGGAGTAGTTACATTGTCTACAGTACTGGTTAAAGGTGAAGTGCCGATTAGCGATGAGGTTTTTGAGGATAATGTGGAAAAAGAAAAGCTCGCTGATACTATCATGGAGATGCTAGCGCAGGCTGTAGGTCGTGACCTAGAGGAGCTCTTTATTAAGGGTGATACCGCCAGAACAGCAACTGAGGATGCCTACCTTGACTTGCTTGATGGTATTATTAAGCAAGCGCAAGCTAATGCTCCAACGGCACAAAGGATTAATGCAGGCACAATTACAACTCACGATGACCTCTTTGCCACTATGGTGGAGGCGCTGCCAGCAAAAGAACGGCGTGACTACTCTACTTTGCGCCTGTACATTCCAGTGAGAATTCGTGATGGGTATCATAAGTCCCTGGCAGCAAGAGGCACAGGTCTTGGTGACCAAGCGCTAGTAACTAACCTTGCAACTCAGCTTGCTTTCCGTGGTATCCCGGTTCGTGAAGTGCCAATGATGTCAGGCACAGACACCATTAACTCTGCCTCAGTGGACTATAGCAAGTTTGCCGTTCTAACAAACCCGCAGAACATCATCGTTGGTTTTCACCGCCGCGTAAAAGTTGAAAAGTTTAGAGACCCGCGTGAAGGCGTTACCTCGTTCATTGTTACCTGTCGTGCTGATGTGAAGGTAGCTAATCCTGAAGCTGTTGTTCTTGCCTATAATATAGCGGTCTAGGTGGTCTGTTATGAAAGTTAAGCTTAATAGAACAGTAAACCTTTTTGGGCTAAACTGGCAGGCAGGCGAGTATGAGGTTGATGACCCGTTTTGGGTTGAGGCTTTAAGTCAGGCTGCTGAGCCAGCGAAGCAAGAGGAGGAGAAAAAAGCAAGCGAGACCGTAAAGAAGCGAGGCAGGTAACCTATGGCTGTAGCCCCTGGCAACACGGCGCTAGCAACGTTCGAAGAGGCAAAGCTTTACGTTTGGCGCGAAGCAACTCACACCGCTGATGAGCAGGACTTACTCTGTTTAATCCTTAACGGCGTGTCAGATGCGGTCCATCAATATCTAGGCAATGTAATGCGCCAGACTTATACTGAGAAGTATGACGGCGGCACAGAGTGGCTAGCACTTAGGCACTATCCGGTTGTTTCGGTTTCAAATGTAAAAGAACTAGACCTTAACTTAACTAAAGGTCAAGATTACTTAGTTTACCCTGAACTGTGGCGCTTGCGTCGTTTAGGTACAAAGTGGTTGCCGCTACCGCAGGCAATTGAGGTAACTTACGAGGCTGGCTGGGCAGTCCAAGAACGTGATGCAACCGGAAAACTTACAGCTGTAGTATATCATCCTGGCGGTGAAGGTATCCGTCAGGCAGTGCTGGTCTGGTGCTATGAGCTTTGGCATGCAGGACCGTCAACCTTCGCTGACCTCGTAGGTGACAGGGGTATAATGCTAAGACCAGAAGGGATGCCGCCGGTTGTAAGAAAACTCCTTGCTTGTTATACACACCCTATAGCATCGGTATTATGAGAATTGACGTTGACGTTAGAACAAACCCGCCTGACCTGTTAGCTAGGCTTGGCAGAACACAGCAAGCAACCGTAGCTGTAGATGGGGTAGTTAAAGCGGTAGCACACCGATTAGCGTTTCACGCTAAAAGAGGTGCGCCGTACACAACAGGCGCTTTACGCCGAAGCGTTGTACCACACCAGTTGCGGCTAACAGAATGGGAGGTCGTTGCTGTTGGCAGCGAGGAGAAGCCCTACGCGGCTTATATGGAGTTTGGTACACGTCCACACTGGCCGCCAAGGGAGGCTATAGAAAACTGGGTTCGGATAAAGCTTAATATTCACAGTGCTTCAGAAATAAGGAGAGTGGCATACTTGGTTAGCCGGGCAATTGCTAGACGAGGGCTAGCTCCAAGGTACTATATGAAGCAGGCTTTTGAAACTATATCCTCCGTATTAAAAGGACTTGTCGCCCGTCACCTGCCAAAGATTATACGGGCAATAACAGGGAGGTAAGAGTGGCTGTTAGGGAGATAGAAAACGCTATAGCTGATATATTTTCAACCGTAACAGCCATAGCTAAGGTATACTACCATCCTGTTACTGAAATTGGACGTCAGCTGCCAGCTTTAATTGTGCAGTACAATGGCTTTGAACAGGACTTAATATCAATGACTAAGTACAGGCCGCGCTACAGGTTTGAAATAAGCCTTTTTTTACCCGCCGAAAGTAAAACGCTTGAGAGCGCCTGGAATAGCTTAAAGGATTTAACAAAGGTTATTATGGAGCGCTTTCGCTCCGATCCGCAGCTGAGAGGAACGTGCCTTTGGTCAATACTGGAATTAGGTGAGCCGATTATAAGTGCAACTGAAACTCCACACGTAGGTCACACATTTAGGCTGGTGGCGGAGGTTATAGTATAGGAGGTGAGGTATGGCTAAATACCTTGTCTTAACTGGTTTAGAATACTTAAATAAAAAGGCTGAGCCTGGGGATGTCGTAAATGACCTTCCAAAGAAGTCTATTCGCTGGTTGCTTGACCAGGGGTATATTAAGCCTGCGGAGGAGACTAAAGAAGAAGGTGATAAGTGATGCCGTTTGAGCACGGTTCAAAAGCTAAAGTTTATGTCAACGGCTATGACCTGACTGAATATTTAACAAGCGTAAGCGTTTCAGGTGAAGGTGAAACTGCTGAAACTACCACCTTTGGCAAGGTAGCCAAAACCTACATCCCTGGGCTTAAAGATGCAACTTTATCGGCTGAAGGGCTACATTCGCCTGCACCTGGCGAAATAGACGCTGTAGTAACTGCAGCTTTGGCCAGTGGTAAAAGTATGTGGTGCTACTACCCGCAAGATGACACGCTTGGCAGTGCAGGCTACGGGCTTGATGCGCTAAAGACTAGTTATGAAGTTGAATCCCCTGTTGACGACGTTGTATCAGTATCCGCGGAGGCTCAATCCCGAACTGGACTAGAGCGCATCTTAAGCTTGCATCCACTTGGGGCAGAGGCGGTATCAGGTAGTGGTTCATCGCTAGACAATGGCGTAGCTACATCAGACGGTGGAGTTAGCTACCTTCAGGTGACGGAAGTATCAGGCACTACGCCAAGTTTAACCGCCAGGGTTCAGCATAGCGCTGATAATGTCACCTGGGTTGACCTTCTTACCTTTGCTAATGTGACAACAGCTGGTAGTAGCCAGCGTATAAAGGTTACAGGTACGGTTAACCGTTATATCCGGACAAGCTGGACAATCTCGGGCACTTCGCCGTCATTTACCTTTAATGTAGCCTTTGGCAGATATTAAGATTAAAAAGGAGGGGTAAAAATGCCTTTTGAGCACGGTTCAAAAGCAGTTTTTAAAATCCAAAACTCAGCAGGTACGATGACTGATATTAGTAACTACCTAACAAGCGTGTCGCTATCTAGGGAGGCTGATACAGCTGAGACGACTTCACTTGGTAATGTCGCTAAGACCTACATTGCTGGGCTCCTGGACGCAACGCTCTCGGTTGAGGGTATTTACGACCCGACCGTTGATGCACTGCTTAGCGGTATCTGGGGGATGAGACGGGACTTTGAGTATTATCCGCAAGGAACAGCAGCTGGTAATGTGAAGTATACCGGCACTTGTATCCTCACGAGCTACGAGCCAGAAACAGCGGTTGATGAGGCTGGCACTTTCTCCGCTGAATTCCAAGTTTCAGGTGCGGTAGGCCGGACTACAGTTTAAAGGAGGCTTAAGTTATGGCTAACAAGCGCATTTTAACTTTTGATGAAATTTTAGCCGCTCGGGACCTGGAAGAAAAAGAGGTTTATGTTGCTGAGTGGAACGGGCACGTCAAGATACGGTCTATGACAAAGGCAGAGCAGCAAGCGATGCGTAAAGAAGCATCGGTTAACGGCCAAGTTGATCCTGACAAGCTGGAAATTATTATGCTTGCTCATTGCTTAATAGAACCGCAAGTCACAATTGAGCAGGCTGAAAAGCTAAAGGACAAGTCAGCGGCAGCGGTGGATAAGGTTTTAAGAGAAATTTTGTCAATTGCAGGGTTAACAGAAGAAGTACAAAAGGAAGCGTTAAAATCCTTTCGTTCTCGGCCTTAAAGACCCTAAACATTATCCGGAAGCGGCTGAGAAGGCATTTACCTTTCGCTTGGCACGAGACCTGAAAATGACAGTGGCTGAACTCGAACGACGCATAAGTACTAAAGAGTACAGCGAGTGGGCGGCATTTTATGCCGCAGAAAGTAAAATTCAGGAACAAGAGCAAAAAAAGCTAGATGCTAAGATGAAAAAACCGCGAAGGAGACGTTAGTTAAATGGCAACCATTGGTGAGATAGCGGTTAGGCTTACTGCGCAGACTGACCAATATAAAAGTGAGATGGCCGATGCGCAGCGTAGGCTTACTGGCTTTTCTAAAGCTGCGGAAGATGCTTCGAGAAAGATAGCTTATTTAGCAACCGCTGCTTTAGCTGCTGCTACCGCTGTTGCAGGCTTTGCTGTTAAACTAGCGGCCGAGTGGGAGCAAACTGAGATAGCTTTTACAACGCTACTTGGAAGTGCTGAAAAGGCAAGGTCGTTCCTTGAAGAGCTCGATGCTTTTGCCGCACGAACTCCCTTTGAGCTGCCTGGCTTGGTTGACGCAAGCCGAAAGCTTTTAGCCTTTGGTTTTCAGGCGAAAGAGATTATTCCAACTATGACAGCTGTTGGTGACGCTATTGCTGCGCTTGGCGGCACAACGGAGGAGGTAAACAGGGTTATTCGTGCACTAGGTCAGATGCAAGCAAAAGGTAAAGTTACAGCTGAGGAGATGACTGTGCAGCTCGCTGAAATTGGTATTCCTGCCTGGAGATACTTAGCTGAGGCTATTGGTGTCAGTATCCCGCAGGCGATGAAGATGGCTGAAAAAGGTTTAATTCCAGCAGCGGTTGGTATAAGGGCAATACTTTTAGGGATGACACGTGATTTTGGTGGCGCGATGCAGAGGCAAAGTAGAACGATGGTTGGCATCTGGAGTACTGCTAAAGACCAGATGCGCTATGTTCTCCGAGCCCTGGGACTGGAGCTTATTGAAACGTTTCGCATTAAAGAGCTGCTTATTGGCTTTACTAATGCACTTGGCTTTTTTGCAGAACAACTAAGAAGAGCTCGCCAGGAAGGCGGTGGGTTAGGTTTAGCTTTAACACGAGCCTTCTCACCTGAAGTACGCCTGCTAATAGTCGCTTTAGCTGGCGCTGTTATTGGTGCTTTAACTCCTGCGTTTATCTTAGCAGCCAAAGCAATATGGGCCGCTGTAGTAGCGCTTGCACCGCTTATGATTAAAGGAGCTGCCGTTGCCTTAGCCGCCTATGTTATTTATAAAGCTTGGGCTGATGCTGGTGGAGGTATAGCGGCGGTAGCGGTGTTTATGGTGCGGGTCGCCGGCTCAGTTGTGAATATTCTTAGCCTTTTAATCCCGCCTTTAAGAGCAGTTTCATCCCGCATCTTCGCTTACGCTGATAGCCTGGCCGCGGCAAGTAAAGCCGCAAGGGGAGCGGCAAGGCAGTCACAGCCTGTCGTAAGTGTGGCCAATAATATGCAACAACAGCAGCAAGCGGTAACTAAAGCTGGAGAAGGTGCGGCTAAATCTCAGGAAAAGCTAGGCGATGCGGCTAAAAAGGCAGCTAAAAAAGCTGGTGCGAACATTATGGCCTTTGACCAGGTGCATACTTTGCAGGAGGAGGTCGCTAAAAGTGGGGAGGAGGCTGCTTCAGCAATGGCTCCGCCAGTGGCAGCAATGCCTGAACTAGCTGCGCCAGTTGCGCCCGCTCTGCCTGATGTAGCTCCAGCGATAGGTCCACTTGGGGACTTGGCTAAAAAATGGGATGCTGTTAATGCCAAGCTAAAGAAAGCAAAGCCAATCCTCGAAAGCATTGGTCATATTATTGGTGCTGTGCTTATCGGCTGGATTGTACGATTGGCCGGGAAATGGTTGTGGGCGGCGGCAAAATGGGTGTGGGGCGCTGCAAGGATAGCTGCAGGTTGGTTTATGGCTATTCATCCTGCTGGTCGGGTGATAGCTATAATTATTGCGGTAGCTACGCTTATAGTACTTAAATGGGATTGGATTAAGGCTATGACTATAAAGATATGGACAGCGATTTCAGATTTTATCGCTAGGTTATGGACAGGACTAAAGAATACTGTATCAAGTATAACTTCAGCAATTTATGACTTTATCAGCGATAAGTGGACAACTCTAAAGACTGCCTTGTCAAACATAGTCACAGCAATCTACAACTCCATTGCTAATACGTGGACAAGTTTAAAAACTGCCTTGTCAAACATAGTCACAGCAATCTACAACTCCATTGTTAATAAGTGGACCGAGCTAAAGACCACCCTGTCAAATACAGTTACAGCAATCTACAACTCCATTGCTGATAAATGGGCTGCCTTAAAGACCACTCTGTCAAATACAGTTTCAGCAATTTATAATCTTGTTGCTAACAAGTGGACTGAGCTAAAGACCACTCTGTCAAATACAGTTTCAGCAATCCGAGACTCTGCGGTTAACAAATTTAAAAACATAGAAAGCAATCTGTCAAACATAACCTCAGCAATCTGGAACTCTGTTGTTGGAGGATGGCAGAGCTTAAGGGATACTTTAGGCAGTATATGGCAGGGTATCAGAAACACAGCTAGCAGTATCTGGGGAGGAGTAAGGGATGTCATTAAAGGTGTTATTAACAGCATAATTGGGCTCTTTAACAGTTTTGTACGCTTCTGGAACAGAGTTGAGCTTAAATTTCCAAGAATTAACATTCCCTTTATTGGTCCAATCGGCGGCTGGACAATTCGCCTTCCGCAACTTTCAGAAATTCCTTACTTACAGTACGGCGGAGTTATCGCCAGACCAACACTGGCAATGCTAGGTGAGGCTGGTCCAGAGGCGGTTGTTCCACTACGCGCTGGTATAGATGAATTAGCAGACCCTATCGCTCAAGCTGTTTACGTAGCTGTTCGGGACGCCATACGTATAACACGAGCTGAAACTGGGCGTTTTGAGGAGCGAAAGGAGCTCGTCCTCGAACTTGATGGTGTGCGTATTGGGCGGGTGCTTTTACCTTCTCTTATTCGTGAGAGCATGCGTCGTGGCACACCAGTAATAAAGCTAGCTCCGGAGGTATAGTATGATTGTGATTGATGGTACTCCAGTAGCTGAACCGTCAGATATCGAACTTGGCGTTTATCGTATAAGCCGAGCAGAGCGTACCTCATCAGGTAAAATGGTTATGGAGGTAGTTGCTATTAAGCGCTCCGTTACCCTTAAATATGAGTATATTAGGGAAAGCAACCTTGAGCAAATTCTTAACCTGTTAGAAGCGAGAACGTTTCACTCCCTTCAGTATCCTGACCCGCAGGGCGGTACGCGAACAATTACTGTGTATACTGGGGATATCAAGGAAAACACTTGGTACACAATTGACGGTACGCGCTACTGGCGAGACGTTACCATTGGGCTGGTGGAGCAGTAATGTATCCTGTGTCCTCTGCTTTTTTAACAAAAATACGCGCTGATGAGCGGCGAGTACTGGGCAAGGTACAGATTGACTTTACAGACCCTATCATGGACAGGCCTACTTCTATCTTGGCTTCCGAGCAAGCTAACGTCTCCTACCCTGACCAAACCGCTAATAACATAATTGAGCCTTATGCTAAGTTTGCCGCACTAGACGGCGCCTGGGTACTTGGCGAAGACTTTGCCCTTGCTCCTGCTCCTTATGAAGCGGAATTTAAGGAAATGGGCTGGTGGGGTAGTCAACTTGCCGATGCCAACGGTTACTTTACAGCGCCGTATCCTATGTTAACGGTGAACCTTACTTCTCGCCCTATCTTTGGATTTAATGTAGTAGGTGACAGCAAGCGAGGAGAGTATCCGGTTGACTTTGAAATTCGCCTTTACAGTGGTAATACGTTAAAGTTTACTCAGACAGTTACTGATAACACCTTAATTGACTGGCACATTAATATTACGCCTGTAACAGAGGTAACTAAACTTGTACTTGAGATACAAAGGTGGAGCCACGCTGGCAGGCAGGTAAAGATAGTTGAGTTTTTCACAAGCCTAAGAGAAATTTACGAGGATAATGCGGTTATATTCCTTCGTGTAGTAGAAGAGCGAGAGGTTAGTCAAGGTTCGCTTCCTGTTGGCAACATCTCGGCTAATCAAGTAGAGGTCCGCCTTGATAACTCCAGCCGCGAGTTTGATGTAGGAAGCGGTTCAGCACTTTCTGAATTTCTAAGGCCTAACAGACGCATAAAGCCTTATTTAGGGATTGAGCACGACAACGGTGTAAAGGAGTGGGTCCCTCTTGGTGTGTTTTGGTCCAAGGAATGGTCGGTGCCACGGGATAAGGTCTATGTTCAAACAGTTGGACAGGACAGGTTAGAATTCTTACAAAGGAGCACCTACAGCACCTCACAGGTGCAGGTAAACAAAACTCTTTACGACTTGGCTGTAGCTATATTTCAGGATGTTAAACTAAGGCCAGATGAATACCAGATTGATTCTGAACTTAAGCAGTTTACCATTCCTTATGCTTATTTTGAGTCCATAAGCCACCGAGAAGCGCTACGCCTTATTGCTGAAGCAAGCCTTGGGCAGGTGTATTGCGACAGACACGGTGTCATTCGGCTTGAGAGCTTTTCTTCACGACCTGGCCAGGGGGAAGAAATTACAGCTGATAATTACTTTAAGAAGGATAGACCAATTAAATGGGGGGAGATAGCTAACTTTATTGAAATTGAAACTCAGCCTCTTAAACCGGATGTGCTTCAGGAGGTTTATAAAAGTAGTGAGCCTGTAAATATCGGAGCAGGTCAGCGTAAAGTTATAACCGCTCGCTACAATGAGACGCCTTGTATTGATGCCACTGCAACCTTAGAGAGCGCTCCGCCTGGTTGTATCATTGAGCAGGCTGTTTATTACGCGTGGGGAGCAGAGATAACCGTCTATAGCCCTACTACCGCTGGTACGTTTGTGCTGGTAATAAATGCTAGACCGCTAAAGGTACTTAATAAAGAAAAGATTATAGCTAAAGACGATGTTAGTATTATTAATAACGGAATTATACGTTACGTTTACCCGGAAAATCCCCTTGTGCAAACGCCTTTAATGGCTCAAAATATTGCAGACAGGCTTCTACAGAGCTTTAAAGACCCGAGGCGTGATGTTGAGCTTGAATGGCGAGGCAATCCTGCCCTAGAGCTTGGCGATGCTGTTATAATTAGAGAAATGCAGGACTGGGAGCAGTTCTTTACAGTGCGTCAGGAGCTAGAGTATGACGGTGCACTTAAAGCTCAACTAAGCGGGCGGAAAATGTAAGGAGGTTATTTATGAGCGATTGGCAAACTCCAAAGACCGATTGGGCCGCTGGCGACGTGCCTACGGCTACTGATTTTAACCGAATAGAAGGTAACTTACTGGTTTTACTTGACCAGTTTAGCTGCTTATTCTGGATGGAGGTCTCACCGTAATGCCTTACACGCCGGCAATGCTTTATCAAGGACAGCCTGGAGTAGCTGAGACTTCATTAACTCTGCGCCCTTTTAATGCTACAGCTGTACCTGCTAACACAAAGGTAATTGTTAAGCAGGTCTTACTTGCTAACACTACAGGAACTTTAACAGCGATAAGTATCTCACTCGTGCGTTCCGGCGGCACAGCAGGCGCAGCTAATAGAATTGTGCCTTCCGTAAACATAGACCCTAACTCTGTAGTTGCAATTGATATGAGCCAAGTTATGGAGGCTGGTGACTTTTTAAGCGCAGCTCAGGCTACATCAGGCGCTATAACGGTAACTATTTCAGGGGTGGTGGTAACTTAAATGAGTGTTCAGATATATCCAGCATCTATTCCTGCAAGCTTTGACGATTGGGTCACTATGCTTTTAAACGAAGCCAGTACTCAGCCGGATGTTACATACAGTAATGCGACTTACAATATACCGCTCTGGTTAAATGCAAGAACGCTTACCATTAACAATGCAACACTGCAAGCTCCTGCAGGCAACTGGGAGCCGTGTGTTATTGTTTGCGAACGTTTAGTGCTTAACGGAGACATTAAGGCAGGCCACAGAGGTGGAGGCGGAGCAGCTAGTGGAGGTGCTGGTACAGGAGGTCACGGTAGTAGTAGTTTAATCGTTATAACTAAGTACTTCTCAAGTGGAGGGGTAGGAGCATTGAAAGCGGTTGGGCAAAGTGGACAAAATGCGTCTACACCAACCGCTGTTGCTAGCGGTTCCACGGGAAGTAACTGGCGTATCTATGACTGGTCTCCAATGGGAGGAGGTGTTGGTGCATCTAGTGCCAGTACGGCTGGAGGAGCTGGTGGAGATGAACACACTGCCTCTCCTTATTTAGTACGACTTTTCCTGCAGCGTTTTGCCAACACAATGCAAATGATGACTTTGATGGGTGCTGGCGGCGGCGGTGGTGCAGCTGATAACAGCACAACCGCTAACTACGCCCCCGGCGGAGGTGGCGGCGCAAGTTGTATTGCAGCAGGAGGGAATGGTGGCAATTCTACCTCTGCAACAGCCACTGGTGCTGGTGGAGGTGGAGGCGGTGGAGGCGGTGTTGTTGTTGTCATTTCTAAGACCTCAATTCCTTACACAATCTTCAACGTTCAGGGTGGTATTGGTGGCTATGGTTACGGCGCAGGTGGCGCCGGAGGTGGAGGCGGTGGCGGCGGTGTTGTCCTCCTTATAGCCCCCTCTTATTACACTAACTCTGATTTCTGGCTTAATGGCGGCGCAGGAGGTTCAGCAGGTGGTGCATTCGCAACTAGTGGGGCTTCAGGAGCTGACGGAACAGCCATCTGGCTTCCCTGGCGCCCGCGCCTATAGGAGGTAGTAAGTTTGATAGTTAAAGGCTTTGAGGTATACGACAACGATGATAATCTAATTGAAACCCTTCCCGCTGTGCTATACGGCGGCGGCAGAGTGAATGTTACTTTAAGTGAAGACGGCACACCAAGGTATAACACTTTAGTTGAGATTACTGCGCAAGTTCCAGCTGGTATTAAAAAGGTAGATTTTATTAACGCTGACACAGAGGAGGTTTTAGCTACTGTGCCTGTAGTAGATGGCAAAGCTATCCTTGAGGTAGACTGGCAAAGGGTAGGCGTTTTACGAGTAAGAGTGGGAGAGGAAACTCAAACAAAGCTAAATGAGGTGGTGATTGAGGGCTATGAAGAATAGAGTTAAGCTTTTATTTGATGATAAAGAAAGGAAACAAAAGCTACAGGAGCGCCAGGAAGCACTTAAAGCTATTGCTGAGAAAAAAGAAAAGAAACAGCTTGCGCTGGAAGATATAGATATAAAGTTAGATATAATCATAGAAATATTACGGGAGGTTAAAGGTGTCAGAAACTGAAATTATTCGCCTTATAGCAGGTCAAGGGCCGTTTGCTGTTCTTTTCGTCATCCTTTTATTTTGGGTCTTGCGCGAAAACGCAAAGCGTGAGGAGCGCTTAATGGAGTTTCTCTCACACTTTTCCAAAGAACACGCCGAGCAAAGCGAGCGTTTAGAAACGATAGAAGGCAAGCTTGACCGAGTTTTAAATAATTTAAAAAGGAGGTAAACATAGTGGCTAAGATAGTGCTTGACCCAGGTCACGGTGGCCACGACCCTGGTGCAATTGGTCCAAAGGGGACAAAAGAAAAGGATGTAGCTTTAAAGGTAGCCAAGCTGCTGTTAACAAAACTTGCTCCAACCGCACAGGTTACACTTACCCGTTATCGTGATGAATTTAAAGAGCTGTGGGAGCGCAGTAGGTATGCCAATGACATTAACGCTGACCTCTTTATCTCAATCCATTGCAACGCCGCTACTAACCGAACAGCTCACGGAACGGAAACGCTTGTGTATAAACTTGGCAGTAGAGCTGAAAAGTTGGCGCGCAAGATACAGGCTAAGCTGGTGGCTGCGCTTGTTACTCACAACCGTGGTGTAAAAGCACGGCCTGAACTGTATGTACTCTTCCGTACTAAAATGCCTGCTGTTTTAGTTGAACTGGCATTTATTTCAAACCCTGTTGAGGAGCGAAAGTTAACCGACCCGGGTTATCAGGCAAAGGCTGCAAATGCTATAGCTGAGGCTGTGGCCGAATACTTACGTCACAGCTAAATACAAAGCCGGGTGTTGCAAGCCTTTATTGCCTCCTTTCTTTAAGGCTAGCCCCTTGCCCCTTAGTGCTTAATGCAAACGCCCGGCTTTGCTGTTAACTTTACTTGGCGCTCTCTTTAATTACCGGTAAATAGCAATGAGCTTTGATAAGTGTTGACAAGTGTTGACAACAACTTAATAAAGCCAGGCGTTTATAGGGTCAGTAACCAAGCTTATAACGCCTGGCTTTTTCTTTCCCCTAATTGCTCAAAAAATTTTAAAAATTTTTAAAAAAATTTAAAAAAAACACTTGACAAAGTTATTGCAATTTTGCTATAAATAAGCTTGAAAGGAGGTTTAATCCCGTTGCCGGAATTACTTAAAAATCAATCCCGTTGCCGGTAAAGCCATCGAAGGTGGTCTCGGTGGCTTTTTGTCATTTTTTTATAAAAAGGAGGGTTTCAAATGAAATTCGAGTTAGTGAAAAAGGAGAATGGCTTGTATCAACTTCGCTCACTGGTCTCATTTGAGACCGTGGACGGAAGGGTTGTGGGCGCCGGCGACTTCGGCGGCCACATTGAGAGCCCAGAAAACCTGAGCCAGGAAGGCCTGGCTTGGGTTTTCGGCGGCGCCAAAATCCTTGGCGCCGCCAAGGTGAGCGGCAACGCCGTGGTTTGCGGCGCTGCCGTCGTTGACGGCTCTGCCCAAGTCAGGGGCAGGGCCAAAGTGTCAGGCGCTGCCCAAATTGGTGGCAGCGCCGAGGTGTATGACGGCGCTGAGGTCTCAGGCAGCGCCATAGTCTTCGGCGGCGCCGAGGTCTATGGCAACGCCAGAGTTATGGGCAGTGCCAGGATTTACGGCACTGCCCAGGTCGGTGGCAGCGCCAAAATTTACGGCGCTGCCGAGGTATACGGCGCCGCCCGAGTGCAGGGCGACGCCGAGGTTTATGGTGTTGCCGTCTCAATCCCGTTGCCGGTATTACTCAGAAATCAACTTGAGACCGTGAGCGGACAGGTCGTGGCCGCCGGAGTCTTAATCCCGTTGCCGGTATTACTCAGAAATCA
>ENA-ORXB01001962-ORXB01001962.1-sediment-metagenome-genome-assembly--contig:-NODE-1962-length-20371-cov-3.183650_pt1 | contig 20371 bp, 16 predicted proteins | sample MGYA00237863_ERZ511475 | MGnify/ENA primary metagenome ERZ511475 (study PRJEB26305, sample SAMN06343858) | sediment metagenome | isolation source: hot spring sediment | place: Canada: British Columbia... | reverse complement strand
TTTTTTCAAGCAGAAGACGGCATACGAGATTGACATGTGACTGGAGTTCAGACGTGTGCTCTTCCGATCTATCCCCGAGCTGCGGGGAATCGAAAAGACCTCGGCGGGCTTGCGGATCGGCGCGGCGGTCACGCTGAGCGAGCTCATGGCCAACGCCGAGGTGCGCTCCTCCTACCCGTCGCTCATCCAGGCGGCGCAGGGCGTCCATTCGATGCAGATCCGCAACATGGGGACCATCGGCGGCGACCTCTGCCAGCGGCCGCGCTGCTGGTATTTCCGCAACGGCTTCGGTCTGCTGGCGATGAAGGACGGCAAGAGCCTGGTGCCGGCCGGAGAGAACAAGTATCACGCCATCTTTCCCAGCCCGCCCGCCTACTTCGTCAGCGCCTCGAGCTTCGGCCCGCCGCTTATCGCGCTCGGCGCCAGGGTCAAGATCGCCTCGGCGTCCGGCACGCGGGAGGTGTCGGTGGAGAAATTCTTCCTGGCCCCGAAGGACCCCGGCATGCGCGAAGTGGATCTCAAACCGAACGAGATTCTCACCGAGATCCTGATTCCGGCGGCCGCAGGGGTCAAGAACGCCACTTACGAGGTTCGTGAGCGTGAAACGCTCGATTGGCCTCTGGCGACGGCTTCGGTGGCTCTGACCATGAAGGGCAATCAGGTGGCGAGCGCCCGCATCGTCATGGGCCACGTCGGGCCGACTCCGGTGGTGGCCTCGCAGGCGGCGAGGGTCGTCTCCGGCAAGACGATCAATGAGTCGGTTGCCGAACAGGCGGCCCAGGCGGCCGTCGCGGGCGCTAAGCCGCTCAGCCGGAACGCCTACAAGGTCCAACTGGCGCGGGTGGCCGTCAAGCGCGCTCTGCTGGCGGCAGCAACCTGAGGAGGCCGTCATGGATCGGAACTTGATTCGCCTGCTCGACCGCTGCGAGAACCTGCGCTGGAAGGGGCTCTTCGTCAGCGGCGAAGAGGGCCAGTCGATCTCGGGCAGCGGTGACCGCCTCTTCTGGTGCGTCAAGACGCAAACGTGCCTCGGCCCGGACGGCAAACTGGTCGACGACTACGAATGCAGTCCGGCCCGCTCCTGCTACCGGGCTCTCTGAAAATCCTGCCTTTGGCGCGGCCGGGCGCTGGGACGCCCGGCCGCGCACTGTGATAGACTTTCCTCAAAGGATCTTTCAGAGGAGGTACTGTATGCGAATGTCAATGACGACTCTAGGTGTCTGTCTGTTGCTGACCGGCGCCCTGGGTTTCGCCGGTTCGGCGCCCTCCACCCGCGTGGAAGGCAACTACGTAGAGGCCCGTACGGCCGAGGTTTACACAGGTCCGTGCTTTGCAAACTCCGAAGTCGGGCTGGTCGGCGACCTCGCCGTCCTTGGCTGGAAAGTCACCAAGGGTTCCTGGCAGGGCGTGAAGCTGGACGGGCTCGGCGTGGTGGCTGCCATCAAGGCGAGTGCGACGCTAGGGGATGTCACTTCGAGCGCCTATCCGGTCAAGTCGGTGCTGATCATCGACGAGCGCGCCGATGCCGCGCAGCGCCAGGCGCTCGAGAGGTTCGCCCGCCGCATGGGGGGAGATCTGCTTGACAGTGTCGTTCGAGTGGAGTATCGGCCGATCGAGCTCGAGGTGGAGAACGGCAATGTTCTCGGCGGCGTGGCGCGGTTAGAGGCCGGCGAACTGGCTCGCATCGAGACCCGGGCGATCGAGAGCCGCGATTGCGTGTGCAGCAACGAAGAGCTTTACTATCTTCCGTTGACCAAGGTCGGCGAACTGAAGGCGGCCTATACCCTCGCGCACTCCTTCCAGGGGAAGGGTCTGGGTGTGAACTGGGAGTCGCCCTACAAGCGCAGCGCGTTCGTCGCCGACTTCCGATATCAGGAATAAGATCCCAACATCTGCTTTTGGACAGGCGGCTAGAATGAAGGGTTGCCCGAGCTCGCGCGGATTCTCTTCGGTGCATCCTTCACTCTGGCCGCCTGTTATGCCTGCGGTTCGCTGATCACCCGACGCTTCCCGCTGCCCCGCGTCATCCGGCTCGCGGTGGGCGGCGCGGTGCTCAGCTATGTCGTCTTTCTTCTGTTCGCGGTTGGCGCCGGGCGTCTCTGGGTCTTTGTCGGCCTCGGCGCCGCAGTGATTCTCAGCGCCGCCCGGCTCTCCCGGCTACACTTTCCCCGAGCTATCAAACTTGACCGGCCGGTCGCGGCCGTCTTCGCCGTCTACGGCTTCTTGTACCTTGTGCATGCGCTGGCGCCGGAGGTCCGTGCGGACGGCTACACCTACCACTTGGGCCTGCCTGCTGAGTGGTTTCGCCAGGGCGCCCTATCGCCCCGGATCGGCTTCTATGAAATGCTTCCGCACGGCATGGAAATGCTGTTTGCTTTCGCTTTCGCTCTGGGCGGACATTCGGCGGCCAAGCTCTTGCATTTCGGCTTCTTGGTCGCGACGATCCCCCTGATGGTTGCGGTGGGCCGCCGCCTCGGGTTGCCCGAGAGCGCCTGCTGGGTGGGCGCGGGCCTGTATTTCTGCGCCCCGGTGGTGGGAACCGCGGGTACGGCTGCCTATAACGATGCCGCACTGGTCTTCTTCTTCCTGGCGACGATCTACCTGCTCGCGGCGTGGTGGCAGGAAGGCCGCACGCACCAACTCGTGTTGCTCGGGCTGGTGGCCGGTTTCTGCTACGCGATCAAACCGACCGGTTTGCTTGCGGCGCCGGCGGCCGTTGCCGTCGTGGCGCTTCGGCGAAAGCTCCGGAGCAGTCTCCTGGTAGCGGCCGGTGCGGCGGCGATGATCGCGCCCTGGATGGTTCGCAATGCCGTGCGGACGGGCAATCCGGTGGCGCCGCTCGCCAACCGGCTCTTTCCCAACCCGCATTTCCATATCTTGACCGAGATAGAGCTCACTGGCGCGCTGCGCTCCTACGAAGGGGTGACGTGGCGGAATCTGCCGTGGGAGCTCACGCTCCGGGGCAGGCGTCTTCAGGGCTTCGTCGGCCCGATCTTCTTGCTTGCGCCGCTTGCTCTCCTCGGACTGCGGCGCCGCGGTGTGAGACTGCTTCTCGGGTCTGCCGCCTTGTTGGCCGTTCCTTGGATGTTCAACATCGGCGCGCGCTTCTTCATGCCGAGCCTGGCGCTGTTGGCGCTGGCGATGGCGACTGTCCTGCCGCGGCGCCTCGCGCTGGCAGGCCTCCTTATCCAGGCGATCTTGTGCCTGCCCCCGGTTGCCGCCGCCTACGTTGAGCCGGGTGCCTGGCGTTTAGACGGCATGCCCTGGCGGGCCGCCCTGCGGCTGGAACCCGAGCACGAGTATCTGCGCCGCACGCTCTGGGAGTATCGCGCCGCCGAAATGGTTACGCGGCACTTGCCGCCGCGGACGCGCCTGCTCGATCTGGTCGGGCTTCCGCTGGCGTACCTCTCCGCCGAGACGGTGGCTCCCTGGCAATCGGCGGCGACGGACCGCCTGGGCTACGCGCTTCAGATCGCGCGCCTGGTCGAGCGCGGCGTCTACTCCGACATCGAGGTGCGCTGGCCGGAAACGGAGCTGGCTGCGATCCGCTTCGTGCAGACCGCCCGGGCGGAATTCCAGTGGGGTATTGCGGAGGTGCGCCTGCGGAATGGCTCGAACAGCGTGCCGCTGCCGCCCGGTTCGAAGCTGCTGGCACGGCCCAACGTCTGGGACGCTCCGCTCGCCTTCGACCACAATCTCATCTCCCGCTGGGGAACCTGGGAGCCGGTGCGGCCGGGAATGTATCTCGGCGTGGACTTCGGCAGGACGCTGCGCCTGGACGGCGTGCGGCTGACGGTGCTCACCCACGAGCAGGCGGGCGCGATTCGATTCGAAGGCCGCACGGCGCGGGGCGACTGGCGCACACTGGCGTCTTCAGCTCGCCTTGAATACCGCTCCGCCATGAACCTGCGCCGCAGCGCCATGCGCCTGCTCAAGCAGGAAGGCTTCGGCTACCTCGTGGTCGACACCCGTCCTTCCGGCTACGGACCGGTCGGGCAGTCGATGTACGAGCGTCCCGCCGACTGGGGTGTCGAGCTGCTCGAGGAGACCGACGGCGTCTACCTTTTCGCGGTTCGGTGAGCGTTCCCGCCCGGAAGAGCCGGCGCCGGAGCGCGCCAGCCCCCCCGCCTCTCTCAGTGCCGGAAGTGCCGGATGCCCGTGAACACCATGGCCAGCCCAAGCCGGTTGGCGGCGGCGATCACCTCTTCGTCCCGCACCGATCCGCCCGGCTGGATCACCGCCGTGATGCCGTGCTTGTGCGCCTCCTCGATGCCGTCAGGGAAGGGAAAAAACGCGTCGGAGGCCAGAACGCTGCCGGCCAGCGGCAAGACGGCCTTCATCGCGCCCACTTTGACCGCGTCCACGCGGCTCATCTGGCCCGCTCCCGCACTCAGCAGGCGTCCCGGTTCGGCATAGACGATGGCGTTGGACTTGACGTGCTTCACCACCTTCCAGCCGAACTCGAGCGCCTGCCACTCGCGCTCGGTAGGCCGGCGTTCGGTCTTGACCTCGGCCCTGTGCCGGTCGAACGGTTCCGCGTCCGGCGTTTGCGCCAGGACGCCTCCGGAGATCGACTTGATCAGGAGCTTCTCCGGAGCGGTCCGGCACACTCTCACGAGCCGCAAGTTCTTTTTCCGCGAAAGCACCTCGAGCGCCTCCGGAGTGTAGTCGGGAGCGGCGATCGCCTCGATGAAGGTCTTCGAGATCTCCTGAGCCGTCTCCTCGTCCACGGCTCGGTTAAAAGCCAGCACGCCGCCGAAAGCCGAAACGGGATCGGCCTCGAAGGCTCGGCGATAGCTTGCAGCCAGGGTTTCGGCTTCGGCGCAGCCGCAGGGGTTGGTGTGTTTGATGATGGCCGATGCCGGCGCCTGAAACTCCAAAACCAGCTGCCAGGCGGCGTCCAGGTCGACCAGATTGTTAAAGGAGAGCTCCTTGCCCTGGAGCTGTTCGGCGCCGGCGATGCCTCCGGCATCGCATGCGTAGAGGGCCGCCTGCTGGTGCGGGTTTTCGCCGTAGCGGAGGCTCAGGCGCCGCGGCAGGCGCAGGCGCAAGACCTCGGGGAGCGCGGCCGGGCGGTCGATCGCCCGGCCGTCCTCGATTCGGATCTCGGCCAGGCCCGCGCTGATGGCGGCGTCGTAGTCCGCCGTGAGGCCGAACGCTTTCTTGGCGAGTTCGAAACGAGTCGCCGGCGAGAGGCCGCCCGTCGCATTCAGCTCCTCGAGGATGCGGGGGTAATCGTCCGGCGAGACCACCACGGCGACGTCCTGCCAGTTCTTGGCCGCGGCCCGAATGAGGGTCGGACCGCCGATGTCGATGTTCTCGATGAGCTCCTCGAGCGTGACGTCCGCGCGGGCCGCCGCCTGCTCGAAGGCATAGAGGTTCACCACCACCATGTCGATCGGGGCGATCCCGTGCGCTTCGAGCGCCGCCATGTGCTCCGGCTTGGCCCGCACAGCGAGCACGCCCGCGGCAATGCGCGGGTGAATCGTCTTGACGCGCCCTTCGAGCATCTCCGGAAAACCGGTGAGCTCCGCCGCGTCGCGCACCGCCAGGCCCGCCTCGCGCAAGAGGCGGGCTGTGCCGCCGGTGGAAACCATCTCGATGCCTAGCTCCGCCAAACCGCGGGCAAACTCGGCCAGGCCGGTCTTGTCCGTAACGCTCAAAAGAGCGCGCCTGATCTCCGCCATGAACTCTCATTCTATCGGGCCGGGATCGGGGACAATGGCAACGTATGCCCCACCCAGTCACCCTCATTCCCGGCGACGGCATCGGCCCGGAGGTTGCCGAGGCCACCGTGCGAGCCGTGGAAGCCACCGGCGTTCCCATCCAGTGGGAGCGGGCCGAGTTGAACCAGGAGTTGATCCGCGAAACCGGCGGCGCCATCCCGGAGAAGGTGCTCGAGTCGCTCAGCCGCACGCTGGTCGGCCTGAAAGGTCCCATCACGACGCCGGTGGCGGCCGGCTACCAGAGCCTGAACGTCGCCTTGCGCAAACGGCTCGACCTGTTCGCCAACGTTCGCCCGGTGAAGACCTTTCGGGGCTTGAAGACCCGCTACGCCGACACGCCGATCGACCTCATCATCTTCCGGGAAAACACCGAGGATCTGTATTCAGGCCTCGAAAACGAGGTCGTGCCGGGCGTAGTCACCAGCCTGAAGGTCATCACGCGCAAGGCTTCGCTGCGCATCGCCGACTACGCCTTCCGCTTTGCCCGTCGGGTCGGCAGGAAGAAGATCACCGCGATTCACAAGGCCAACATCATGAAGCTCGGCGACGGCCTCTTCCTGCGCTGCTGTCGTGAGGTGGCCCAGAAGTTCCCCGAGATCGCCTACAACGAGCTCATTGTGGACAACGCCGCCATGCAGCTTGTGATGCGCCCGGAGGAGTTCGACATTTTGCTGATGCCCAACCTCTACGGCGACATCATCTCGGATCTCGCGGCGGGCCTTGTGGGCGGCTTGGGCATAGTGCCCGGAGCGAACATGGGTGATGAGCACGCTGTTTTCGAAGCCGTTCACGGCAGCGCCCCGGACATTGCCGGCCAGGGCATCGCCAACCCCACGGCTCTGATGCAGTCAGCGGCGCTGATGCTGCTGCATCTCGGCGAGGAGGCCGCCGCGCGGCGCCTCCAGCGCGCCCTCGAACAGGTCTACCTGGAGGGCAAGTACCTGACGCGCGACGTGGGCGGCGCCGCCACCACGCGGGAGTTCACCGATGCGGTCATTGAGAAATTGGGCTGATCTGGGCGCCTGGGGCGGGATGACACCGATGGCGAGAAAATTTTCGACGGCGGCCGAAGCCTCTGTTCTGCCGCGCCGAGGAGTTGGCGTGCGCGAGCGGGGGGTGTGAGGGAGACGGCGTTAAGCGAACTCTACCGGTCTCTTTTAGTATCTCGCCGTTCCTCGCGGCAGGCTTAGCGCGGGCTTGAGCCCCGCCCGACCTGTCGCATCAAAGCGAGAAACAGCGCGGCCGCCGCGGCCTGGGAGGCCACGGAGAAGGCGACCAGCCTCGGCAGGGAAGCATCGTAGAGCACACCCAGCACGGCGCTGCCGACGAACCACGCCAGGCCGTAGCCGGCGTTGAAAACGCCATAGGCGGCGCCGCGCCGTTCTGCGGGAACCATGCCCGCCACCGCCGCGCGCATCACCGATTCCTGCGCGCCCATGCCCACGCCCCACAACGCCGCGCCGAGCAAGGCCGCGTGGAAACCGCCCAGGAACGCAAGCGGGGCCACCAGCGCGCTCAACAGCGAAGCCGCCGCGAGCACCGAGATGCCGAAACGATCGAACAGGCGCCCGAACAGGAGTGCCGCGACGGCGTCAACCCCCATCGCGACAGCGTAGAAAGCGGCGATGGTGGCCGAGCCGACGACGCCGGCGCGTTCGAAGTGGTAGGCGATGAGCGGAAAGTCCACATAGCCGGCGGCCACCAGGCCCACGGCGCCCAAATAAAGCCAGTAGACTTTCGCCAGGCCCCTGGATTCGAGCGGGACGCCTGCCGGTTCGAGATCCTGTGGCCGCGCGTAGAGTGCCCGGGCCACCAGCAGGACGGCGATGGCCGCGACCGCCGGCACGACCAAGGCGGCGAAGCCGGCCCGATAGCTTGCGTCGCCGCGGAGAAGCGCCGCCACCAGGAGCGGGCCGGCAACGGCGCCCACCTGGTCCAGTGCCTCGTGCAGGCCGAACGCCCAGCCTGCGCCAACTCGCGCCGTGGCATGAGAAAGCATCACGTCGCGCGCGGGAGTGCGGATCGCCTTGCCCACTCGCTCGGCGATGAGAAGCACCGCGGCGATCTCCCACCGTCCGGCGAGCGCCAACAGTGGGACCGCCGCCAGGTTCACGGCGTAGCCGAGCAAGGTAATCGTCCAGTAACGCTTGGTCCGGTCCGCGATCAGCCCGGACACCAGCCGCAGGCCGTAGCCGACGAGTTCGCCGAAGCCCGCGATCATTCCTACCGCCGCGCCCGTAGCCCCGAGCGTGGCCAGAAACGGCCCCGCAATGCTCCGCGCTCCTTCATAAGTGGTGTCCGCCAGCAGGCTCACCAGGCCGAGCAGCAGGACGAACCGGAGGGCGAGCTGCTTGTTGAGGGCATCGGCGCTCGGCGGAGAAGACACGGGCCAACTCTGGTGCGCCTGGATCCGCCGTTTCGCGCTCGCGCCGGCGGGCTGCACACGAGCGCTATAGTATCATACGAGAGGCACTCCTGCCGGCTGGAGTGGCGGAACTGGCAGACGCACGGGACTCAAAATCCCGCGCCCTTCCCAGGGCATGTGGGTTCGACCCCCACCTCCAGCACCATCGATTTTTCGAAACTGCTCTCCTCGGGCGAGCTTGATCGACGGAGCAGCCGCCTTTCAGCCTAAAAGGTGATCGAACACAGCAACTCCACCTGATTCGGTGTCGTGCGGAGCGATGCAACGGTTCCGGCCGGATCCCGGGCCCAGCGCGTGTAACGAAGCACGGGGCTGATCTTCGTACCCTTGTGGCCGATCTCGATGCCTCCTCCCGCCGTGAAACCGTAGCGGGATGGATTGTAGCCGTTCAGATTTCCTGCGGCGCGCAGCGACGGCCCGGCCTCGAACACGGGGCGAATCCTGGACTCCCGCAACCAGCGGTACTTGGCCAGAATCGGAAACTGCCAGGTCAGGACGGTGAACTCGAATCCCACTTCGTTCCGGGGAAGGCCCGGAACCTCGACAGGAACATAGGTGTGCGCGCGAAGCGGGCGGTATAACCCATTCGCTTCGATCGAAACCCGACGGTTGAGCTCCCATTCGAGCGCAAGCCCGGCGATATAGCCCTGTTCCTCGTTGGTGCGTTGAAACGGGCTCGGGTTCGGCAGGCTGCCGGTGAGCGGCGCGCCGCCGACGACTCCCAAACGAAGTTTGCCGTCGCCGAGCCGCCAGGAGGAGACCGATGTGGCGTAGCTCAATCCCGTCAGGAACTCGATCTGGTCCCGCTTGGTGGCGGCGCGCGGATAATCGCCGTCATATCCCCAACGCGTGTACCGCAGGCCCGGCGAAATCCGGAACCGACCCAAGCGCAGTTCTATGCCGGCGCCAAGCGCGCCCCCGAACTGTGACGGTTCCGCCGGCGCCGGGTCGTGACGGGTTCGGAAAGAAGGTCCCGCCACGACGAACGGCCGTACGGGGCCGCGCACCGGTGGCCGGTATTTCACCAATACCGGCCATTCCCAGGTGCTCGGGGTCCTTTCGCCAGAGGCCATTACGGATCCATCCTGGAAGACGAAGCGTGTTTGCAGGTGAAGCGTCCGGCGCAAGGCGTTCCCTTCGACAGAGAGCCCCTTGCCGAGGTCGATCTCTACCGACAGGCCCGCAAGAAAGGTGCGCTTGTCGGAAAACCAATCGAACGCAATCGGCCCCGGCGCTATGTCGGGGTTCGTGAAAACGATTCTCGAAATCGGGAAATCCCGAGTGAGCGGAGTGCCACCGAGGAAGCCGAAGGAAACGCTCTGCCCGAACAGCGGGCTCGCGCCAGACAGAGCGACCGCGATGGCGATTTGGCGCCTCAGAGAAGCACTCCTGTCGGTGTGCCGTCGAGCGACGCCCGCTGAGCGGAGCCTGTCGCGGGGAGTGCCTTTGTCATCGGGATTTCGGTTTTCGGCTGCCCCCAAAGCATACCACACCCCCCGAGCGCCGGGCCCGTCTTGCGGGCGGGCGCGGATTGCCCCTATACTGGTTTAAGATATCGGATCTGTTTACCTGATAACCGGCGTGTCACGAGGTCTTCTGGAGGCGATGAAGCCGGCAAGCCAAACGACACCCCCTGAGGCTCCACCGGCGAAGGAGGAAGCAGCGGTGTTTCTGTCGCCGCAGTGGATTAACGCCGTCGCGGAGCAGATCGAAACGGCCAAGCGGGCCGACGAGTACTTCATGAACCTGGTGGCCGAGTTCTCCTTGCGGGTGCTGTACGTCATCGAGGGGATCCCACGCGGCCTCCGCCGCTTCTATGGCGGCCGCGCCCAGGCGCAGATCTTTGTCAATCTGCACCGGGGCCGGGCGCGGCGCATCCAGATCGGTCCGGCGGCCTCCGCGGAGCCCGCCGATGTCCGTGTCACCGTTCAATATGAGATCGCGCGGCAGCTCTTTCTGGGCGAACTGAGCCCGGCGGTGTCGATCATCAACGGCAAGGTTAAGGCCGAGCCGTCAGCCGAATTCCGCCGCTGGCCGTTGATCGTGGCCAGGGGACTGGTGACCGCCAACCGGATCCTCAAAACCGCAAGGAAGGTGCCCACCGCTTTCGAAACGCAATCCAACGGCGCCGCCCTTCGCGACCGCTGAGGCGCTGTTTTTCGCCCCCCGCCTGCGTTAGAATCACAGCACCATGCGAGTGTTCGATCATGTGGGCATTCCGGCCGAGGAGCAGCACCCGGAGGAGATGTATGTTCCGGCCACAAAGGTCTGGGTGACCGATCCGGCGCGGCATCCTTACCGAGTCGAGTATTTGCGTTTCGAGCACGACAGTCCGGTGACCAACGAAGTCCGTTATCTGCCCCACATCGCCTTCCGGGTCGAGAACCTCGACCAGGAGATCGAGGGCGAGCGGGTGGTGCTCGGGCCTTTCCAGGCCACGGCCGACCTCCGCGTGGTCTTCATCGTCAAGGACGGCGCTGTGTTTGAATTCATGGAAAGCTCCCGGCCGGGGCACTGGTTCCGCAAGAGCTGAAAGGGAAGGCCGAACGACATGACGCGGCGGGAGTTTGCGACGCTGCTTGCCGCACGGTCCGCTTCGGCCCAGGCCGGACTGCGCCAGATCCGAGATATCGTCATCTACTCCGACGAGCTCTACTACAGCGCTTTCCCCTCCATCATTCGCCGGCGCGACGGCGAGCTGCTGGTCGCCTTTCGCCGCGCGCCGAACCGGCGGTTGATGGGCGAGAAGGCGGCCACTCATACGGACCCCAACAGCTATTGCGTCCTGGTCCGCTCGCGTGACGGAGGCGAGACCTGGACGCGCGAGCCGGAGCTGATCGCAGCCCATCCCTGGGGCGGCTCACAGGATCCCTGCCTGATCCAGCTTCGCGACGGCTCGATCCTTTGCGCCTCTTACTTGTGGACCTGGCTGAACCGGCAGGCCGGCGCCCAAAGCCTCGGGACCGTCGAGCTGGGTCAGTATGTGTTTCAGGGCGGCTACCTGATGCGCTCCGAGGACGGCGGGCGGAGCTGGAAAGGTCCCATCTACCCGCCTCCGCTTGCCGGGCGCGACATCCGCAACGGCTTCGGCAAACCACTGCCGGTTTACAACCGCGGCGCAATGTGTCAGGGCCGCGACGGGCGCCTGTATTGGGCCGTCGCCTATCCCAAGGGAGAGCGCGGCCAGACCGACGTTCACTTGATGATCTCCTCGGACCGGGGCGACACTTGGCACTATGCCTCGGTCGTCGCCACCGACGAGAAGGTGGTCTTCAACGAAGCCTCGCTCTACGAGACGCCGAAGGGGGATCTGGTGGCATTCCTGCGCACGGCGGGTTTCAACGACCATACCGTCGTTGCGCGCTCCCGCAACGGCGGGCGGAGCTTCGAGCCTTGGCAGGACGCCGGCTGGCAGGGCCACCCGCATCACGCCGTGCAGCTCGAGGACGGCCGCGTCTTCCTGGTCTACGGCTATCGCCACCCGCCTTACGGCATCCGCGCCCGGATCCTGGACGCCGAGTGCAGCGACTTCGCCGCGGCGCCCGAATTCGTGTTGCGCGACGACGGCGGCAACGGCGATCTCGGCTACCCCTGGGCGGTCGCTCTGCCCGGCCGGCGGATCTTGGCCACGTATTACTTCAATCAGGGCGACGGTCTGCGGCACATCGCCGGCAGCTTCTTGGCCTATTGAGCCGGTCCGGAGGCCGTCAGCGGTCCCAAGGCCTCCGCGCGGTCGGCCGGTTCGCGTAGCGGCGGTCGTGGATCACCAGCTCGCCGCCTGCTCCCGGCGCCAGTCGCACCGTGAAATGCGAGCCGCCGATCGCCGTGCGCTTGCCGTCGAGCTCCACCGTGCCGATCTCGTGCTCGCCGTAGGCGCCGCCCTGCACAATCACCATCCGCGGCTCGACGACGTCGACGTTCACCAGCGTCAGCCGGACCGAATCGGCGTCCATCGCCGTGATGAGAGCCGCGACGTCTTGCGGCAGCCCCGCGCGGCGCCGCGCCGGATCGAAGTAGCGCAGGCGCACGTGCAGCAGGCCGAACAGCCGGTCCAGGCCGTGATCGATGCGGTGGCCCCCGCAAGTGAGCTCGACCAGCGCGCGCGTCGAGACTGGATTGAACTGCATGGCCCAGTCGGCCAGCCGACTGTCCGGCGTCGTCGGGTCCTGGCGCATCCGCTCAAGCTGCGCCCGGACGTGCTCGAGCTCGCGCCGCAGGGCCGCCTCCGGATACCGCGGCTGCTTGCCGGCCAGAAAAGCGATCCAACCCTCTTCGGGCAGGCGCTCCCGGTCGCGCCGCTCCATGGTCCAGGTCCAGATCTTCGCCAGCTCGTGCTGAAAGCCGTACTCGCGCAGGCGGTACCAGCCCTGATCGCCATAGTTGTTCGGGACCATGAACCGGCCGTGCACCTGGCGGCCGTGCGAGTACAGTATGTCGATCTGCCGCCGCAGGGGATCGATCCAGCTCGAATCGCCGGTGAGCAGAAAGGCATTGGAGAAGCCCGGCCACATGCCCCAACTGGCGAGGCTGCCCTCGTACTTCTCGCGGTCCCACATGAAGATGCCCTTGTACCACTTGCCGCCGTAGGCGCCGCCGATCACCCCGTCCAGGCCGATATTGCCGGGAATGATGCCGCCGTTCGCCTCGGTGCGTTCGCGCCAGGCGCCGACGTACTCGAGGATCCAATCGCGGTACTTGGCCTCGCCGGTCACCAAATACGCCACCATCGCCAGGTTCGTCGCGGCGAGGTTCAAGGGATTGTCGCCGGCGGCCGAGCGGAAGACCGGGTCGCTCACGGCTTCGAGCATCTCCGGATACTCGGCCTCGAAGTCGAGCATCTCGGTGGTGGACTTCTCGCTGTGCAGCAGGTGATAGCGCCCGGGGACGGGATCGCCGATCCAGTCTTCGGCGGTGAGCGGCCGCAACAGCGGCCCCTTGGATCCGTTCAGCACGCTCCGGATGATGCGGTGCTTCGGGTCGTAGTTGGGCGCCTCGGGGTCCTCGTTGAGGTACAGGCCGGCGAAACGGCGCAGGCGGCGCTCGTAGCGAGTGTCGTAGGGATCGGAGAGGCTCTGAAAGAAGAAGGCGCGCAACCCCTCGCCGGCATGCAGCCAGTCGGTGTGCCGGTAAAACTCCCGGTAATAGACGCCGTCACGGGCGATGTCGGTCGTCCGCGTGGTGACCTTCGTGTACTGCTCGAGATGGCCCTCGAGCGCCTTGCGGTAAAGCGCGAGCACCTGGTCTTCGGCGCCCAGGGCGTGAAAGAGGGTCCAGTTGTGAAAGGTTTCGATGGCGTCGTCGGTTCCGTCCAGGATGCCCCACCTCGCCACATGCCGCAGGTAGCCGCGCTCGTCAAAGTAATGTTCGAAGAAGCGCTTGACCGCCTCCGAGCCCGCGCGGAGCAGCTCGCGCTCGAGCAGCGCCCACTCCGGCGGCGACATCGGGCGGCGAACCTCGACCGTGACGCCCGCCGCCTGCGTCGCACAGGCCGCAGCACAGGCAAGAAGAATTTGTATCAGAAGCTTCGATGACATGTTCCCGATTCTAACCGCGGAGTATTCTAAAGAGCGGACTTGACGACGCAGGAGGTATTAGCGATGGACGGGCGACCATGGATCGCGTTGACGGCGGTGCTGATTGCGGTTTCGGGTTGCGCGCGCCGCCCGCAATCGGACGTGCGGCCGCAACCCGCGCCCACTGCGGTCTTCTGGAATCGCGCGCCGCTCCAGCCGAACACGTTTGCGCCCTTGCCGCTGGGGTCGATCAAGCCGCGGGGCTGGCTGCGCAATCAACTCGAGATCCAGGCCTCCGGCCTCAGCGGGCATCTCGATGAGTTCTGGCCGGACCTCGGGCCGGACAGCGGCTGGCTCGGCGGGACAGGAGAGGCTTGGGAGCGCGGGCCGTACTTCCTGGACGGGCTGGTGCCGCTCGCCTGGCTGCTCGAGGATGAGCGTCTCATCGCCAAAGCGCGCAAGTGGCTGGACTGGACGCTCAACAACCAGCGACCGAACGGCGCCATCGGGCCGGATCCGGCTCGCGGGCGCTATGCCGCCGAGTGGCAGGCCGAGGACTGGTGGCCGAACATGATCATGCTGAAGGCGCTCACCCAGTTTCAGGAGGCCACCGGCGACGAGCGGGTGATTCCGGTGATGTCCCGCTACTTCCGCTACCATCTGGCCGAAGCCGACAAGCGCCCTCTCATCCGCTGGGCCCAGATGCGCTGGGCCGAGGAGATCTTGAGTATCGTCTGGCTGTACAACCGCACGGGCGAGGCCGAGCTGCTGGAGCTGGCGCGCAAGTTGGCCGGCCAGGCTTTCGACTGGAAGGCCCACTTCGCCGATTTCCGCTACCCGGAGAAGATCCGCCGCGAGCAGGCGAATCTCTCCACTCACGTGGTCAACAACGCCATGGCGATGAAGACCTCGGCGGTCTGGTGGCAGATCTCGGGCGAGGCGAGCGACCGCCAGGCTGTCCGCCGGTTGCTCGAAGTCATGGACCGCCATCATTTGCACCCAAATGGCGTGCACTCGGGCGACGAGCACTACGCCGGGCTGGATCCATCCCAAGGCACCGAGCTGTGCGCCGTGGTCGAAGGCATGTTCTCTTTCGAGATGCTGGCGGCGATCCTGGGCGATCCGATGTTCGGCGACCGCCTGGAGCGGATCGCCTTCAACGCCCTGCCGGCGCCGTTCAAGCCTGACATGTGGGCGCACCAGTACGACCAGCAGCCCAACCAGGTCAAGTGCAGCATCGACAAGAACCGGAACTGGACCACGAACGGCCCTGACGCCAACATATTCGGCCTGGAGCCGAACTTCGGCTGCTGCACGGCGAACATGCACCAAGGCTGGCCGAAGTTCGTCTCGCACCTGTGGATGGCGACACGCGACGAAGGGCTGGCGGCGATCGCGTATGCGCCCTCGCGGGTCGACGCCCGCCTGCGGGGCGGCGTCGCCGTGGCGATCATCGCAGACACGGACTATCCTTTCGACGAAACCATCCGCCTGCGCGTCCACCCGGAAAAGGCGGCGGTCTTTCCGCTGTATCTGCGCATTCCGCGATGGGCGCGCGGCGCAACGATCCGTGTGGCGGGCCGCGACGTGGCGGAGCCGGTCCGGCCCGGCACCTTCCATCCGCTCGAGCGCCGCTGGGCGGACGGTGACACCGTGGAGCTCATCTTTCCCATGCCCCTGGAGGCTGAGCGCCACTGGCGCAACTCGATCGTGCTGCGGCGGGGTCCCCTCGTGCTGGCGCTCAAGATCGGCGAGCAATGGATCAAGATCCGCGGCCAGGAGCCGCATGCCGACTGGGAGGTTCATCCTACGACGCCCTGGAATTACGGCCTGCTCGTCGATCCGGCTCGCGCGAGCGAACAGGTGGCCCTCGAGCGCCGCCCCATGGGCCGCAATCCATTTCTCGACGAGGAGACGCCGATCGTAGCGCGCGTCAAAGCGCGGCGCATCCCTGAGTGGACGATGGTGAACAGCTCGGCCGGGCCGTTGCCTGAAAGCCCGGTCGCCTCCACTCAGCCCGACGAAGAGGTGGTGCTGATTCCCTACGGCGCGGCCAAGCTCCGCGTGACCGCTTTCCCCGTCGTCGCCCGCTAAGCTTACAGCCGCAGCTCAAAGCCCGAGGCCTGGAGCCCCTCGATGATCCGGGCGCGGATGGCGCTCACCTCTTCGGCAGTGAGCGTGTGATCGGCGGCGCAGACGCTCAAGCGCCAGGTCAGGCTTTGCTTGCCCTCATCGAGCGGCGGGCCGGTGTAGCGGCGCAGGAAGCGGATCGACTCCAGGTCCTGGCCCGCCAGCTCCACCAGGCGCCTTTCGATGTCGCCGGCCAGCTCGCGCAGCCCTGCCACCACCGACAGATCGAACGCGCTTGACGGAAAGCGCCGCAGCGGCTGGTAGCGCTTCGGCGCTGGCCCGAGCCGGCGCATCATTTCCAGATCGACGTCGAGGATCGCCGCGCGTCCGGAGCAGAGTGAGGGGTGAAGCTCGAACAGACGCCCCGGGCGGAGCCCGCGCCAGAGGACCTCCCAGCTTCGCGCCGGATGTTCGTAAGGACGCGGGTCGGCGGGTCGCACTTCGCAGGCGGGCAACAAGCACTCCGCCAGCCTCTTGAGCTCGAACAGGCCGGCGCGGCCGTCTCCTTCCCGCTCATAGACGGCTGCCGCCAGGTGGTCGATCTCATCCGGCAGTTGCCCGGCGCGTTTGTGGATCTCGTAGCCGATCTCAAACAGCCGGAAGGAATCGAAATGCCGGCTGTTGTCGACGATGTTCTTCCAGATGCCGGGAATCAGACTGGTGCGCAGCAGGCGCTGATCGCTCGCGATGGGATTGAGCACCGCCACGTGATCGGCCGGATCCAGGCCGAAGCGCCGTGCCGTTTCCTCACTCACGAACGAGTAGTTGTACACCTCAGTAAAGCCCTGCGCCACAAGCATCTGCCGTACCGCATGGTGAAACGTGCGCACCTCATTAGCCGGTGGCGGCGCCGAGGGGATGAGAGGCGCCTGCGGCGTAATCGAATCGTAGCCGACCATGCGGCCGACCTCCTCGACCAGGTCGTCCTTGATTGACACGTCGCGCGTGGCGCGCCAGCTCGGCACGCTCACCACCAGCTTGCGCGGACCCTCCTCCTCGACGCCGAAGGCGAGCGCCTCAAGGATCTCCACCACCTCTTGGCGGGCAAGCCGGCGGCCGAGCTTGCGCTCCATCCAGTCCAGCTCCACAGTGATGCGGGGCGGCGGGGGCAGCTCCCGTTTGGCGTCGGCCAGTCCGCCGCTGATCCGAATTCCGGGCGAGACTTCCTGAAACAGCTCGACCGCCCGCGCCAGTCCTCGCACCGTATTGGCCGGATCCTGGCCCTTCTCGAAGCGCATCGAGGCGTCGGTGCGGAGTTTGAGCCGGCCCGAGGTTTTCCGGATGCTCGAGGCGTGGAAGTTCGCGCTTTCAAGCACGATGCGCCGCGTACCGGCGACGATGCCGGTATCGAGACCGCCGATGACGCCCCCGATGGCCACCGGCCCGCGGGCGTCGGCGATCACCAGCGTCGCCGGATCGAGTTTGTAGGTCTCGCCGTTGAGCGCCACCAGAAATTCGCCGGGCGCCGCCGGCCGGACAAAGATCGTGTTGCCGCCCAGCGTATCCCGGTCGAAGGCGTGCATGGGCTGCGCGAGCTCGGCCATGACGAAATTGGTCACGTCGACTATGTTGTTGATCGGATTCAGGCCGATCGTCTCCAGCCGGTAGGCGAGCCAAAGCGGCGAGCTCTCGACGGTCACCATCTCGAACGTCAGGGCGCTGTAGCGCGGGCACAGCCCCTGGTCGAGGACGCTGACTTCCAGATCGGCCGCCGCCTCGGGCAGCCGGTCCAGCCCCACGGGATCGCGAAGGGGAAGGCGGAGGATAGCCGCCACCTCCCGCGCCAGGCCGAGATGGCCCCAGAGGTCCGGCCGGTGCGTGATGGACTTGTTGTCGATTTCAAGAACCCAGTCCGGGCGGCATCCGGGGATCGGATCTCCGGGCTCGGCCAGGAAATCCAGGATGCCCTCGGTGTCGCGGTTGACGCCCAGATCGGCCCCGCTGGCCAGCATGCCCTCGCTTGCGACGCCGCTAATCTCCAGGCTGCGGATCTCCCCGGCGGGCAACCTCACCCCGGGAGGCACGTAGGCGGTCGTCATCGCCGGACGGCAGTTCGGCGCCCCGCAAACCACCGTCTTGCGCCCGTAGCGGCCCGTGTCGACCAGCACCTTCTTGTTGCGCGTGCCCGGAATCGGCTCGACCTCGAGCACCCGCGCAGCGCAAACCTGCGCCAGGTGCTCGCCGAAGGGCACCACCGCCTCGCATTCGGCGGTCTTCATCGTGATCAGGTGCCCGAGCTCCCGGGGGCTGACCGTGACGCCTTCGACGAGCTCGCAAATCCAGTTGTAGGAGAACCTCATCGGCCTGCGATGCCTTTCCGCGGAGAGTCTAGAACTGCATCAGGAATCTCAGGTCGCCGCTCTGGAACAGGCGTACATCGTCGATGGCATAGCGCATCATCACCAGCCGGGTCAGACCGAGCCCGAAGGCAAAGCCGTTCCACTCGTTCGGATCGATGCCGCTCATGCGCAACACGTTGGGATGAACCAGGCCGCAACCGAGCTGCTCCAGCCATCCGTTGTACTTGCAGACGGCGCAGCCGGCCCCGCCGCAGATCAGGCATTCAACGTCGAGCTCGAAGCCCGGCTCGACGAACGGAAAATAGCCGGGCCGCAGCCGCACGCTGACCTCGCGCCGGAAGACCGCACTCAACATCTGCTTCATGAAGTAGACCAGGTGCGCCACCGACACGTCGCGGTCCACCATCATGCCCTCGAGCTGGTAAAAGGTGTGCTCGTGGGAGGCGTCGACCTCCTCGTTGCGGAAGACGCGTCCCGGGGCGATCATTCGCAGCGGCGGGCCCAGCCGCTCCATGCCCCGCACCTGTACGGGCGAGGTGTGAGTCCGAAGCAGGTGGCCGCCCTCGACCCAGAAGGTGTCTTGCACGTCGCGCGCGGGATGATCCGGAGGGATGTTCAGCGCGTCGAAGTTGTTGTACTCGGTCTCGACCTCCGGCCCGCTGAGAACTGTGAAGCCCATCGACAGGAAGACCTCCTCGATCTCCCGCTGCACCTGCGTGACCGGATGCAGGCTCCCCGGCCGCGGCCCGGGCGCCGGCAGCGTCAAGTCGAACCATTCGGCTTCCAGCCGCTGCTCGAGCGCCCGGCGGGCGAAAGCCACCTTTTTGCTTTCCAGCCTGTCCTCGAGCTGTTGCTTGACGGCGTTGAGCAGTCTGCCCACGCGGGCCCGCTCCTCCGGCGCGAGCGTTCCAAGCTGCTTGGAGATTCGCGCCAGCGCCCCCTTGCGCCCGAGCACTTCAACGCGAATCGCTTCGAGCGCGTCCGGCGTGGCGGCCGACTCCACGCGCTCGAGCGCCGAGCCGGCAAGCGCCTCCAGTTCCTTTTCGATCATTTCCGCTCCGCCTCCGCGGGCCGGAACAGCTCCTGGGCTTTGGCCAGCTCCATGGCCACGTGGTTCAAATAAAACAGCAATGCCGGACGCGGGTACTTGGCCTGAAACTCCTCGAACGCCCGCTGCTGCCAGCCCTCCTTGAGCCATTCGGAAGCATCCAGGTCCTTTTCGAAGAAACCGTCCCGGTGCGGCACGCCGAGGTAATCCAGCACGTCGATGATCATGTCCAGGTGGGAGACCAGGACCGCCTGGGCGAGATCCGAGGCCAGGGCCTCATCGCCTTGCCGAATGCGATCCCAAAACCGCGGCGTCACGCGCCGCAGCCCCCCGACATTCAGCTTGGGCAGGTGCGCTCGCGCCTTCAGGGCTTCGTAGAGTTGATAGGTCCGCAGTTTGCCGATTGAAATCGAGCGGACCAGACTCGCAAAATCATCCTGCCCAAGTGCTTGGAAAATTTCGCTGGTTTGCATCTTCTCAGCGGGCCGCCGGCTTGTGGCGGGCGGAACTATTCAGGGTAACACAGCCTCCGGGAAACTCCCCGTGTGGGCTACAATAGGACGTTTTGGTCTGAACTCATGAGTAACGTCGTCATCCTCGGCGCTCAATGGGGCGACGAGGGCAAGGGGAAGATGGTGGATCTATTCTCCGAGCGGTTCGATATCGTCGTCCGCTATCAGGGAGGCCACAACGCGGGCCACACCGTCTTCATCGGCGACCAGCGCTACGTGCTGACGCTTGTGCCGAGCGGCATCCTGCGCGGCAAACAGGTCGTCATCGGCAACGGCCTGGTGATCGACCCAGCCGAGTTGATCCGGCAAATCGAGACGCTCGAGGCCGCCGGCGTCGACGTCGTCGGCAAGCTCGCGGTCAGCAACCGCGCTCATGTCATCTTTCCTTTCCACCGCACGGTGGAGAAGGTTTCCGAGGCCCGCGAAGGCCGCACGGCGATCGGCACGACCTCACGGGGCATCGGGCCCTGCTACGAGGACAAGATCGGCCGGCGCGGCATCCGGATGGCGGAGCTGGTGGACGAAGAGGCCTTCCCGCCCCTGTTCCGCGCCCTGGCCGAGGACAAGGCGACGCTGGCCCGCGCCTTCGGCATCCAAGACGCCCTCGACTACGAAACCATCTTCGAGGAGTACCTCGCCTACGGGCGCCGTCTGCGCCCCATGGTCTGCGACACGGCTCACCTGCTGCACCGCGCGCTTGCGGAGGGCAAGCGGATT
>ENA-ORXB01001961-ORXB01001961.1-sediment-metagenome-genome-assembly--contig:-NODE-1961-length-20373-cov-5.300355_pt1 | contig 20373 bp, 16 predicted proteins | sample MGYA00237863_ERZ511475 | MGnify/ENA primary metagenome ERZ511475 (study PRJEB26305, sample SAMN06343858) | sediment metagenome | isolation source: hot spring sediment | place: Canada: British Columbia... | reverse complement strand
CGTCCTTCCGGTCGACTGTTGCGCATCGACGCCAACGAGATCGTGCCGGCGTTGGAGCAGGACCGCTTCTTCACCACAATCCCCCGTGGAACACTGCCCCCAGGCTGCTCGAAGCGGATCATCGGGGGACAAGCAGCTCGCGGGGAACTCGCGGCCATCGTTGGCAAATGGCCGGGAGACGAAACGGACGAACAAATCCAGGAAGCACTCCGCCGCCTGAGCTAAAACATGCCCACCGATCACTTGCTCGACACCAATATCTTGGTGCACTTGATTCGAAACAAGTCCTTGGGCCAGCGGATCCAGACCCAATACAACCTGCGGGCTCTATTATCACGCGCTGCCTGATTTCCGTGGTTACGGTGGGCGAGATGGAAAAGTTGGCGCGCTTGCTGGGTTGGGGCAATAACAAACTGTCCAAGATGCGAGAGCTGCTCCAGCAGTTGATCGGGATTGACATCAACGATCCGGCGATATTTTCGGCTTATGCAGAGATCGCATGTTTCAGCGAGGGGCAGGGGACCAGAATGGAAGACAATGATGTGTGGATTGCAGCGACGGCGAAGGCCAGCGGCTGCACGCTTCTGACGACTGACCGCGATTTTGACCACCTGGACCCCACTCACTTGAGACGGATTTGGATCGATCCCAAAACGCAGAGCTAACGGCTGACGCCTCAATCAATAGCTCTATTTTTGCTGCTTGAACTGGCTGGTCCCTCGACGAATCTAGTTGTTTCTCCCATCAGCTTCCCTAGTCCAGGATCGCGGGCGGCAGGCGCGGCCAGCTCCTTGACTTGTTCCTTTCCCTGACTTGTTCCTGATGAGTTCCTTCATGAGTTCCTTCATGAGTTCCTGACTTGTTCCTGACTTATTCCTGAAAAGTCCGGACTTGCCTCGTTTCCTGCCGGTCTGGAGCGGCTCAGTTTCACTCTGTCCGCAATTGAGGGGAAAAACGAATTATGTTCATGCCCCAAGCGAAACGGCGCGAACTTGTTCTCCTCCCCGTGAGAATTGTTGGTACGCGGAGGAAGCAATTTGTGGCCGGGTCGAGAGTAGGGGGGGCTAAAGCATTGGCACGGGGCGACACAAGTTCCCGCAGACTCCGAGCTGTAGTGGAAGGATGAGAACCGGCCTGAAGAAGAATGGTTTCTCTACAATAGTAGCTGGCAAGTCTGGCCGCTGCGTAACTGCTAGTGCCGCAAGCGATTGAGGAATACGGCGGGTGTCATCGCGGGAAAAGTGAGGTGAAACGATTTGACATCGCTTGAAGGCGTTCTAGATACAGGTTGAAAGTTTCACTGAAGATAGTGAAGACCACGCTATGGGTGCAGAGGCGGAGGCGCCGGAGGAGGCCAAAGCGGATGGCACGAAATAGCAAAATGGGAGCGTGGCTGGAATTCGTGCCGCAGTGGTGGTCGGAGGGGACGGAGCCGGCGGTGCTGGAGCATCTGCTGGCGCGGTGGGCGGCGGTGTGCGGCTGGCAGAGCTGCGGGCTGGTGGTGCCCACCGGCGAGGAACTCGCGGCGTTGACGGTGCAGGGGGGTGGGGCGAGCCGGGAAGTGCCTCCGGAAGCCCCCGATGCCCTCCGGCGTTTGCGCGGCGGGGAAAGCGGAGTGCATTACAGCGCGGCGGAGAGCAGCGGGCGGTATTTTGCGGCGATCACTCTGCCGGGGCGGGGAATCGGCGCGGTCTGGGCCCAGGCGCCCCGCGAGCAGCCCTGGGGCGAGTTTGAGCAGGCGTATCTGGTACTGACCGGCCGGGTGCTGGAACAGACCCCGGTGCTGCAAGTGCTGGCCGGTCCGATCATTGATCCGCAGCGGCTGCACCAGCGGCTCTCGGACGCTGCCGTCATCGCCGGGCGCATGGCCCACGACTTTGACAACATCCTCACCGGCATCATCGGTTTCTCGGATTTGGCTCTGCCTCTTTTGCCGAGCGGTTCCCAAGCCGCCTCCTACATCGCCGAGATCGCCAAGGTGGGGCAGCGCGGGATTCAGTTCACGCAGCAGTTGCATCAGCTCAGCCGCAGCGGGCAGCACAAGCCGACGGCCGGTTCGGTGGCCCTGGCGGTGGCGCGGGAAGAAGGCCGGCTCAAGCCGCACATGCATCCCCACCTGCGCGTGGAGAAGGAGCTGCCGGTGCAACTGCCGAGTGTGGCCCTGGACACGCCGGCGCTGCAAGTGGTGGTGGGGCACATTCTGGAAAATGCGGTAGAGGCCTGCCCCCAGGGGGGAAGCGTGCGCATCAGCGCCCGGGTGCAGACTCTCTCGGCTGCGGAAGCGCGGACGTTTTTGGGCCGCCTCCAGCCGGGCGAGCATGTGGTGATCCAGGTGGTCGATAGCGGCACGGGCTTGAAGCCGGAGGTTCGCCGCCGCCTCTTCGTCGAGCCGTTTTTCACCACGAAAGTGCGGCATCGCGGACTGGGACTGGCCATCGTCTACCGCATTCTCTGGGTCCATCACGGCGGCATCAGTTTGGAACCGGTGCCGCCTCCGGGCAGTGGCACCCAGGTGCGCATCGCCTTGCCTCTGGCCACTACCCCCGCCGCCGCGACTCCCCCGCCGGCCAGCACAAGCGCTAAGAACCCGTCTACCCAGGTTGTTGGAGGATAGCATCTATGCCGTTTGACATCGATGATCGCCTGACGCAAACTCCCAAACCCGTGTTTAAAGCGCCGGGGACGCGAACCCGGCCTCAACCGACCATGCGCGATTTGCAATCCGCCGGCGACATCCGCATCCTGATCATTGACGACGATCCCGGAACCTGCTCGGTGATCCAGGCGGCGCTCTCCAGCCGCAACTTCCTCATCGACACGGTCTCCGATCCCGCCTTGGTGGAAGCCACGCTCGCCTCCCCCACCCAGTACCATCTCATCATCCTGGACTATGTGCTGCCCGGCCTGGAGGCGGAGCAGGTCTTCGCCTGGGTGCGGGACCATCAGCCCCAGGCCAACATCATCGTGGTGACCGGCTACCCCTCGGTGGATAGCGCCCTGAGTTGCTTGCGTGCCCGCACCTACGACTACATCACCAAGCCGTTCCAGGTCGATCAGCTCCGCGACACCGTCTTCCGCTGCCTGGAAAGCAAGGGTCTCTTGCGCATGACCGAAGAGGCCCTGCGCGAATCCCTGGGCAACGCCATCCGCGAGCGGCGCAAGAGCCTGGGCCTCACCCTGGCCAACGTTAGCGACCGCACCAACATTTCCCTCGGCTACCTTAGCCAGATCGAACTGGGGAAAAACTCCGCCTCCATCGAGACGCTCTACCGCATCTGCCTGGCCCTGGGCATGAAAATGAGCGAGCTGTTCCAGTCGATCGAGCGGGGCTAAGACAGGCCGGTCCAGACGCCGAGTTGGCGGAACACACCGGGGCAAAGACGGGGCCGGTCCAGGCGCCGAGTCAACGGGAAAAAGCCGGGGCGAGCTGGCTGCTCGCTGTGAGCTAGGAAGGCGGGCGAGCCGGGGGCCGGGGAAGCCGGGTGAGCTGGACGGCGAAACCCGTCCCGCTTCACGTCTCTGGTGTATAGATGTACCAAATCGCCTGAATTGTCAAGGTTTCCATTCTGGCAGCACCCAGCAGTAGGCGGTGTCGGCAATCTCCGTCCAGGCGGTCTCAGTCAAGGGATAGCCGGGAAAGAGGGGCCGTTCTACCGGGACGAACTGGAGGCGGACACGCAGGCGGGATCGGCCCCGTGTGAGCGCCGCCGGAATGATGAACTCGTCCTCGCGGAAGCGGCGGTTGGACGTGACCACGATGTGTTGCGTCTGGCCCAGTTCCTCCGGCGGACGGGAATAGACGCAGGTGCTGGAGCCGGCCAAGTACCACGTCCCCGCCTTCTGGAACTCCCCCGCTTGGCCGTCGATTTCCTCGGCCACGTACACGTCGGCCCGTTGATGGGGGTAGGCATAGTCCAGTTTCCGCCGCAGGAGCACGCCCCAGTTGTCGGGCCGAAGCTGGATCGTGAACTCGGAGGTGCCGCGGGTTTTTCGGGCCGTGTCGGTCTGTTCGGGATAGACGACGAGCACTTTCCGGGGTTCTTTACGGACTTCGTCCGGCCCCCACTCGTAGCGGGAGGTGATCTGGTAAGGGGCGGAGGCTTGCGGGGAGACGTAGCGGTGGCTTTTCTCACTGTGGGGGTCGCCGATCTTCAACCTGTCGGTCAAAACCAGGGCCGGGGCGGGAGCGCCGTACCAGTAGACGACCGCCTGGTAGTGTTCCGTGCTTTCATTTTGCCCGCCGTGTTCCAGGCGGATGATCGCCCGACGGCCAAAGGGGAACAGGTCGGCGAGCAGGAAGCGATAGGCGGAATGGATGAGGTCGTCGTCGGTTTTGGGTTTTTCATGGCGGGGGGCGCCGCAGGGGTGGCCGGCTAAGGGGAGGGTCGAGGTTTGGCCGCCTTTCCAGTAATCGCCGCCGCCGCCCCATTCCTCGGTTCCGGTGCCTTGGGCCTGCGGGGTTTGGCTATCGTCGAAGAAGAAGCGTGGGTCCCCCTCCAGCGTGGTCAGCTCGCCGCGATGCGTGAAAATCCAGGACATGCCGACGAAGCTGCCCGACCACTCCGGCACGCCTTCCGCTCCCCGCGTGTCAAGCAGGAGCAGATCGTGCCCCAATTCCGGTGTCGGATGGTCGCTGAACGTGGCCTGGAAATAGCCGACGTGGGCTGGCGGTTCCCGCAGGGGCATGAAGCGGACGCGCCAGCGGATGTTCGTGACTGCCTCGCGCGGGGCGCCGACCAGTTCGATGCGGGCGGACTTATAAAACGGCAGGGGGAAGAAACAACTCAGCCGCACCCCTTCCGCCTCAAACCGGATGAACATGGGGAATCCCTGGACCAGGTACTCGGCATCGCGGCGGTTGAAGAGCGTGCCCGCGCCGAAGAAAAGCGCTACCGGCGCTTCCACCGACGGCTGAGCGCGGTTATCCCACGTGATCCGCAGAGAAGCCCGGCCAAAGGCGAGAGCGTAGGCCCGCGGTACGAAAAACTCCACAGCCCGGATGACCGACGGAGCCTGGGTCAACTCCACGAGTTTTTGCATCTGGCCCGCCGGCAGATCGCCCTGGCCGGTGGCGGCCTTCAGCTCCAGTTTCCGCCCTTCCGGCGAGTCCGGTTCGGGAATCAAATCGCTGCCGCTGCGCCGCAGCAACTCCAGCACGTCGGGCGCCGGCTGATCCTCGATGGTCCAGGAACGGATCGGTTGGGAGAGCTTGGCACTGGGGTCGAAAAGATGGTAAATGTAGTAGCCGGTGCCGTAGTGGGTGCGTCCATAGGCCATGCGAAAAGAGCGTTCAAAGGGAATGGGCACCCACATCAGGTCAGCGCCTTTGCTTAGCGGCCAAGTCCAGGTCAGGGGAGGCGGGAAGGCCTTTTCGGGCAGGAAGACGGTGCGGGTCAACTTCCGGGCGTTGACCGGGTCGGCTGTCCCAGTTTCCTGGACGATGAAGTCTCGGCCATCCACCTCATAGTGCCACGGGCTGCCGTGCCAGTGGTTGTAACGGGCAAAGTACAAAACGCCCGGTCCGAGCACATCGAGTGTGACGTTGAAGTCGTCGGCGGTCTGATAGAGAAAATGGCTGGAGTCCGCCCCTTTGTTCCCCCCGGTGCGGTCGTAGGTGCTGCGCATGTAAGCCCGCACGCCTATCCGTTGCAGATACCAGCGATCCCATTGCCGGTACGCATCCAGGCCGACGGGAATCACAGGCGGTTCCGTCCTTTTCTCCGGCGGTTCTGTCTGTTTCCCCGGCGGTTCCGCCCTCATCGCCGGCGGGTTCGTTCCAAGGACTATGCTCGTCGTCGCCGCCAGCAGAAAGCTGAACACACCGCCTGCCGCTCTCGTTGTCAAACGGTTGATCCCTGGACCTGGGGCTGGGGAGGGGGATTGGCTCATGGCGATTCCTCCGGGGAGCGATGCCTCGATGCCTCGTGGGAATCGAGTCCGGGAAAGTGATTCTTCCTGGGAGTAGCCTAGGGGGAACGATGCCTTTGGGGAGGAGCCTGGGGGGAGCAATTCCTCCGGGAGAGGGCCTTCCCGGAAAGATTCGAGCCGATCGCTCGTGCTGTCGTCCTCCTGGCGTTTGTGCTGTCGTTCTCCTGGCGTGCTGGATTCTGTCCTCCTGCTCGCGGGGCGGCATCTGCTCCTCGCTGCCTGCCGTTACGGAGAGGCCCTCCAGGGCAACTTGCGGAAATCCTAGAGAACAGGGGCGGAGGGTTCGCACCAGGCGGGGCCGACCTGGTAGCCGCGTTTGCGGATGGTGACGATGGCGGGGGTCGCGGCGGGGTCCGCATCGGCGGGGCGGAGCTTGGCGCGCAGGCGGGCGATGTGCATGTCCACCGTCCGGGTCGTGAGTCCCTCCGGGGGAATGCCCCACACATGCCGCAGCAATTCTTCTCGGCTGATGACCCGCGAGCGGTGCGCTAGCAGATAGCGCAGGATGGCTGCCTCCGTTTCGGACAGGCGGATGCAGGTACCGTCCGGGCGGTGGAGGCAGCGGCGCTCCAGATCGACGAGACAGTCGTGGACGCGCAGGGGGACGGCGGCGGGCGGCGGGGGGGCAGCAGGAGTTCCCGGAAGCGGCGGGGCGGACGGGGAGCTGGCTGGGGCAGGGCATTCAGAGGAAGGAGGCGCAGCGGAGGCGGGCCGGAGCACGGCGGCGATGGCGGAGGCCAATTCGGCCAAGGTGAAGGGCGCCGTCAGATGGCCCCAGCGGGCTGGCCGGAGCGGCGCGAGCTTCTCCCGAAGTTGCTGCGGTGCGAAGGGCGCATCGAGAATCCACAACTGGGGGCAGGCCATCCAACGGAGCCAGCGCGGCCGGTCGGTGTTCAGCAGCAGACGGGCGGAGGCGATCACCAGATCCACGCGGCGCAGCAACTCCGGCTCGACCTCGCGGGGCGCAGCGGCGGCTGCCGCATGGCCCAATCGCTCCAGCCAGCGCACGAGTTGTTGCCGCTCTTTCCCCGCGGGGGCAATGACGAGGAGCTTGCCCATACGTTGCCATCCGCCTGAAGGTCCGCCGGAGTTTTTCCCGCCGCCGGTTTTGCTGAGCGCCGGGGTTAGCCGCCCTTTCCCCGTTTACCTCCCGTGAAGGCGTTCCCCTCGGCGCCTGCCGGCCTTCCGCCGCCTTTTCCGCCTTCCTCACCCAAAGAGACGAACCACTCCCGCCGCGCCAACGGCTGCGGGTCCGCCGGCAGAGGTTTTTTCTCCGCTGCCGAAGTTGCCTGGCCGATCAGTTAAATAGCTTGGGGGAATCTTCACGAGTTTGAGCAAAGATTGGGCCGGTGTGCTGCCGAAGATGATTCCGAGGAAATGGAATCCCAGGGTTGCGGAGTCCGCACGGGCTATGTGGGGGGGACTATGAAACGAACGGCGACGACATTGGTGTTACTGGCCGGTTTTGGGGGCGGCTGTGTGAGCACCGACGGTGCGCGGCCGGCGAGTCCGGGGGGTTACAATACGGTCAGCTATGGCCGGGTGGTGCCGGGCGTGGTCGGTCCGAGCGGCGAACCGGTGATCGCGGCACGGGGGGTGATGCCCGCCTCGGGTTCCAGCAGTGGCAGCGGCGGCGGGAGTGCAGTGCGGCCGGCCGGTTGGCTCCGCCCGGCGGATGACGGCTGCACGACCTGCGCGCATGTGCCCGGCGCCCATGCTCCCCTCTTCGGGCCGCACTTCGACAAATGGGCCAAAGTCAGCAGCGGCCCTGCGGCACCAGTCGTGAGCGAAACGCACAAAGGGATTCTGCCAGTTCCGGGGATGGGTCCGCCGGGTGCGGTCGCTGCGGTGGGTGCGTTGGTGCCCGGCATGATGCCGACTGGACCGCTGGGGGCGCCGCCAGCCGCGATGGGACGCACCTCGATCAAGTTCACCGGCCCCGCGGGGATGACCATCACCTGGCAGTTAGCCAATGGCCAGTTCAGCGAACACGGGTTGAAAGCTCCGGCGGCCTACAACTTCCTCCAGGGGCAAATCTACCGCCTGCGCCTGAGCAATCTCGGACCGGACTTCGTCGGCGATACCTTCTATCCCACCCTGGAGGTGGCGCCGGGCAACCCCAAGACGCTGACCTTCCTGGCGCATTCCAGTGTGCCGGTCAGCTTCACGAGCGAGGATTTCCAGCAGGCCAAGGCGGGTAATCTCGTGGTCAAGGTGATCTACCTGCCGGATCGGGAGAACCAGGAGTTTGCGGTGGCGGGGGCGGAGGAATTGGTCTCGACGCGCTTGCCGCCGGGGGCCGACCCGATCCAGGAAGCCCAGAGCCGCGGCAGCATTTTGTGCATCATCCGCTTGGGGAACATCGATCTGGAGAACAAAAACTCTCCGGCGATGAATGCTCCGCCTTCGGTGGCTCCGCCGCGGGTAGTTCCGCCGACTCCGCCCCAGCCGGTCCCGCCGCCGGAGCCGAAAAAGGGCGCCGTGAGCGGCCCTCCGGCTTCGCCTAGCGCGGTGTCGCCGCTGGCTCCTGTGCCGGGGCCTGCCGTGCCGGAACGGAGTGCCGCCACCCCCAGTCCGCTGCCGCCGCTGCCCGCCGTGCCGCCGGCACCGCCAGGCGCCGCCCAGAGTCCAGCTTCGCTTCCGGCTGTCCTGCCGCCGGTGAAGTGATGAAGTGACACTCTACGGACATCCAGGGCAGCCTGCGGATCCTGGCGACGCGGTGCGGACATCCAGAGCGGCCTGCGGGGCCAGGGGACACCCGCGGGCCGTTTTTTCGCCAGGGAAACGCTGCACGGCACCGCTAGCGAGCAAGGTAGGCGGAACCGACGAGGGGAGGCGGAAGACCCTGGAAACTCAGCCAAGCGACGGCTAGCAGGGGCCTGCGGTTTCTCCCAGCGATTCGGCAAGGGTCCAGGACCGGCACGCCGGGAGAAGCCGGGAATAACCGGAAGAAGCCGTGATTCGTGGCGGGGGGGAATGGATCATGCTCCCAGGAGTGCGAATGGGGCGGATGCTGCGCGGGGTGCGAATCGGGCCGGGAGTCGGTGCCGGCCTGGTGCCGTTGTTACTGGCCGCTGGGATCTGCGGCGGGGTACTGCCGGTGGCTCCAGCGAGCGGTCCGAGCGGTCCGAGTGCGCCTCGCCCGGAGGTTGCAGCAGCGGCATTGGCACCGCTGACCTACGTGCGCTTCCTGCTGCCGGAGGGGGTGCGCGTCACGGTCTATCCCGGCACGGCGGCGGCGCGGCTTTACCCCGGTTCTGTCCGCCTGGGCTTGCGGCCCGGCTACAGCTACCGCTTCGAGCTGTCCAATCTGCCGCCGGAACTGTTCGTGCCGCCGGAGACGCCTGGGGCCCTCTATCCCGAAGTGACGGTTTACGGGAGCCTGCTGTCCCGCGGGGGAATCCGGGCCGAGGATTTTCCCGTGCCTTTGCTGCTGAGCCGGGAGGACCTGAGCCGGGCGCTCAGCGGAGCGGTCATCGTCAAGTACATCTATCTGGAAGACCCGGCGCGGGCGATCCCCGCGGCGGCCACGCCGGATTCTCCCCTGGAACTGAACGATGCGACTGAAGCGGCGGCCCGGCAACAAGCCGAGCAGCAGGGCCGCTTGTTCGTGGTGCTGCGGCTGGGGAATCGCCGTCCCACGGCGGAGGAGTTGCGCCAGGCAGCGATCGACAACACCATCCTGTTGCCGGAGATGGCCCGTCTGCCCGCCCCGATGCGGCCCCCGCAGTTTCCCGTCTGGCACGTGCCTCCCTTCGACCCGCTGGCCGGTCCCAAACCGCTCCAGGAAGAATGCTTCCTCAACGGCGGGGATCGCGGCTGGCCTTTGGGAATCAATCCCCGGCAGCAGCTCGGCGGCCTGGATGTGGGCGATGTCGCCGTGGAGTACACCCTCCGCCAGCAGCGGCGCGTGGCCACGACCAACCCCGTGCGCCTCTGCGCCCCGCGCTTCGTCCTCCGCCGAGCCGAATGGCTGCCCCAGGGAGTCTATGCCGTCCACCATGCTGCCCTGGCCGAGGAGCGGAGCTTCCCCCTGGCCGTCCGGCAGCGGGAGCAGCCGCGCGCCGACTTCCACTACCAGCGCCTGCAAGCCTTCAGCGGCCAGCTCAGGCCGTCGCTCTATCTCAGCCAGACGGGCACGTCCCTCTTTGCGGCTGCTCAGCGCCTGGAAGCTGTTGCTCAAGTCCAGGGCGTGAAAGTCGCCGCCGTCCTCGTCGCCCCGGAACAATTGACGGCGTACCCCACCCTCGCCCCGCTCACCGCCAGCAAGCAAATCGACCCTCCGGGACCCAAGCAGCCCGGCGACGTGGTCACCATCACTATTCGCTTCTTCAACAGCGGCGATCAACCCTTGAGCCAACTGGCCATCACCGACCATCTCAGCCCGCGCCTGGAGTATGTTCCCGGTTCGTCCCAGAGCAGCCGCGCTGCCAATTTCTTCCTCCAGGAACAGGAAGGTGGTACGCAGCAACTCCGCTGGGAACTGGTCGGCGACCTGCTGCCTGGACAGGGCGGTGTCATCCGCTTCCAGGCCCGCGTCCGCTAAGTCTGGCCTTGCTGGCGCCAGGGGCCTTGCCGCTTGAGTCCCCCCGGGCGTGCTGCCTTCTTCGCCTGTTTCCTGGGCCAGGGCTGCCTCCTAGGATGCCTCTATGAGCGACCTGTCTGACGCCCCTCTTCTGACGACCGACATTGCCGGCTACCCCTGCCGCCGCGGCAAGGTGCGGGATATTTACGATCTGGGGGACCGCCTGGTCATCGTGGCCACGGATCGCTTGAGCGCCTTCGACTGGGTGCTGCCGACGGGCATTCCTCACAAGGGGCGCATCCTGACCGCGCTGAGTGACTTCTGGTTTCAGTGGCTTCAGGTGCCGCACCATCTCCTGAGCACGGAGCTGAAAGATTTGCCAGCGGCGTTTCAGCAGCCGGAGCTAGCCGGACGGGTCATGCTGGTCGTCAAGACGGCGGTGATTCCGATCGAATGCGTGGCCCGCGGCTATCTGGCCGGCAGCGGTTGGAACGAGTACCGCCAGCGCGGCACGGTCTGTGACATTCCTTTGCCACCGGGTTTGCGTCAAGCCGAGCGCCTGCCAGAGCCGATCTTCACCCCGGCCACCAAGGAGGAAGGCGGGCGGCATGACCAAAACATCTCGTTGGCCCAGATGCAGGAACGGCTAGGCCGGGAATTGGCCGAAGAATTGCGCCGCCGCACCCTGGACATCTACCGCCGCGCCGCCGCCTATGCCGAAGAACGCGGCCTCATCCTGGCGGACACCAAGCTGGAGTTCGGCTTGACACCCGGCGGCACCCTCTTGCTCATTGACGAAGTGCTGACACCGGATAGTTCCCGCTACTGGCCGAAGGAGTCCTATTCCCCCGGCTCTTCTCCGCCTTCCTTCGACAAGCAGTATGTCCGCGATTGGCTGGAGAGCTGCGGCTGGGACAAGCAGAGTCCGCCGCCGCCCTTGCCCCCGGAGGTGGCAGCCCGCACCGCCGCCAAATACCGGGACGCCCTCCGCCGCCTCACCGGCAGGATCGACTGGCCGGGATTGCCCGCCTGACGGCCCGGCAGACACGCCTCGCATCCTCGCGCCCGGAGTCAGCCCTCTGCTGTTGGTGTGATAACACTTTGTCACTCTTATGCCCGCGCTGGGCTGCCGCTCGGCCTCTCTCGGCTCCGCCCCGGCGGAGGGGAAGGCGGGCCATTCAGCCGGCGGTGTTATGGCGGGACTGGCTCCGCGGTTCCAGGCGGATATGGGGAAGGGTACCGAGGACCGAGGCTTCGGTGGGATCGGCGGGCGGATCGCCAGCTTCCCCCGTGGGTCCCGGCGAAGGAGGCGGAGGAGGGAAGGGGGTCGGAGACGGAAGCGACGCGGGCGGCACCGGCGGACGCACTCGCGGCGGCGGATGGCGGATTTCCCGCGGCGTCTCGCTCGCCCAACGAGATAGCTCCGCTTGCACACCGTGCAGGCTTTCGCTCACCCGACGCAGGCTGTGGAGCGTTTCCTCCAGCTCCGCTTGCTGCCCCGGCGGCAAATGCGCCCCCACTTCCACCAACAGCGCACAGGATTGCTGGAGCAGCGCCGCCATCCGCTGGTGCAACTGCCCGATCTCCCGCAGGAGCAGGACCAGGCGGCCCTCTTCGCGCGTCTCCGCCGCGGCAGCTCCGCGGGTTTCAGCCAGTGCCACCGCACTGCTCCCCGCTTCTTCCGCCCCGGCACGGGATAATGAGGCAGACAGCTCCTCCAGTACGGAACCGGCCTCGGTGGGCCGCGGCTGGGGCGGGGGAGTCAAACTGCCAGACTGCGCGATGAGAATCGATTGCGAAACTTCGCCGCCGCTCGTGCCGGGGGTGAACGCTTCCGCCATGATGTGGGAACTGGACAGACCCGCCGCGGAGGCTGAACTGGAAGAAGGCAGAATGCCCAGGGGGACTTCGTCCTCGTCGTGCAGAGACGGCGGCGGTTCCGCCGGCGTTCCCCGCTGCGGTTCCTCCAGTCCGGAAGCGGACGATCGGCTAGCGGGAGAGGCCGGCCTGCCTGGCCCGGCGGATGTCACCCCTGGCGGCCTCTCGCTTCCCCTTGACCCCGCTGCTGGGGCGCCCACCTGCACCCCGATGCGGAAGCGCCCCACCCACAAGTCTGCCCCGTCTGCCAGCGGCGACACCCGCATCCGCTCCCCGTTCACCACCACGCCCCGGCCGGACAGGTCCACGATCCACAAACCGCTGGCCGTGAAGACCAGGCCGCAGTGATAGCGGCTGATGTCCTCGGCGGACAGGCGGATCTTGCACTCCGGCGCTCGGCCAATGAGCGTCAGCCGTCGGTTCACCTGCCAGCGGTCCCGCGCCCGCTTGCCGTTACGGAACTCCAGCACCGCGGTCGGGAAGTGCCAGGCCAGGGTCGCATCCGATTGCAGCGGCTGGTACTCCTCCGGGAACGCCTCGCTCTCGGCCAACTCCGCCGGCGGCCTTTGCAACATCAGCACGAACGGACCCACACTCAGGGAACGATCCTGCCGCAGCCAGCCCGACCCCCGCCGCCCATCGGACCAAAGCAGTCCCGCCCGGCTCCCCAAATCCACCGCGTAAACCTGCCCCTCCAGCACTTGCAGCCACAAATGCCGCGGGTCCACCTCCGGGTCCGTCAGTGTTACATCGCAGGCATCATCCCGCCCCACCAGCACGAACGGCGACTCGATCTCCCCTTCCGCCAGCTTGTCTCCGTCGTGCAAATGAATGCGCAGCTCCAGCGCCTGCTGCATCCCGCAGCTCTGAGCGAAGCGTTCGAGAATTGGGTCGGTCATGGGCGTTGACCTCCCACCTGTTGGCTGCTGCGCCGACACCGCCACCGTGGCCGGTCCTGACCAACGCATTGCTCCTATAATACCTCATGTCGGAATCCTTGGCAGCCAAAAAATCATCCGCCGCCCTGGGCTTTCGGGGGTGGAGCAAAACCTTCTTTCGCCCCAGTGCCAACTCTGCGTTCGGAGCGTAACCGTGCACGGGAAGGGTGACAGGGATGGGACACCGCCGCGCGCCGGGAACCCCCTCAAACGCTGGCTCAAAGCCGCTGCCCGCGCCCTGGCTCTGATTCTGGTGCTGCCTCTGCTCCTCCTCTACCGTCTCCAGAGCGGCCTCTTCGGGCCGGATCGCGCCCTGGAGTCCGCCTCTCAGCTTCTGTCCCTCCTGCCGGGCATCACCGGCCAGTACCTCCGCCGCGCCTTCCTCCAGCAGGTGCTGGCCCATTGTCACTCCAGTGTGCTTGTGGAGTTCGGCACGCTCTTCTCCCAATGCGGCGCGGTGCTGGAAGAGAACGTCTACGTCGGCCCGCGCTGCCTCCTGGGACTGGTCCACCTGGAACGGGATGTCCTCCTGGCCGGGCACGTCCTGATCCCCTCCGGCGGACACACCCACGCCTTCGAGGATCCCAGCCGGCCCATCCGGGAGCAGGGGGGCGAGCGGCGGCTGGTGCGCGTGGGCGCTGGCTCTTGGATCGGCGCCGGAGCCATCGTCCTGGCGGATGTGGGCCGGGGATGTGTGGTCGGCGCCGGGGCCGTGGTCACCCGTCCTCTGCCGGACTTCGCCGTGGCTGCCGGAGTTCCCGCCCGCGTCCTGCGCTTCCGCACCGCCCCATCACCCTCTGCTGACAGCAATCAGTCAGCAGACCCCGCCCTTTCCGCCGTCCCGCCGCCAGACCCCCCCTCCTGCCCCGCTCCGCTGCCGGACCAGGAGTGAGCCGTGAATGCCCCCTCGCCCGCACCGCTTCCCCCGCTCCTCGTCTTCTCCGATCCTTGGGGCCGCCACCCCTCCAGTTGCCAGCATCTCATCCGCCGTCTGCTGGACCGCACCGCGGTGACCTGGGTCGAAGTCATCGGCCTGCGCCGCTGGCAATGGAATGTCCAAAACCTCCGCCGCGCCTGGGAACAGCTCCGCCGCTGGTGGCAAGCGCCTGTCAGCTCCCCTGCCGCCGCTCCCCGGGTTCTCCGGCCCCTCCTCTGGCCCGCCTTCCGCTCCTGCTGGGCACGCCGGTTCAACACCCGCCAGTTCCTCCGCTCCCTGCCCGCTTGGCCCGAACCTCCCGTCGTCCTGACCACGCTGCCCCTCGTCGCCGACTTGCCTGGCCGGGTCCCCGCCCGCCGCTGGGTCTACTACTGCCTCGATGACTACGCCGCCTGGCCCGGCTGGGATGGCCCCACCCTGCGCCGCTGTGAAGAAAAACTCTTTCCCCGCCTCGACCGCCTCATCATCACCCATCCCCGCCTCCTCGACCGCCTCCCCCCGCACCGCCTGCCGACTCTGCTTTTGACCCACGGCGTGGACGCCCGCCGCTTCCAGCATCCCCCCGCCGCCTGGCAGCCGCCTCTCGCCATTCCCCCGCCCTGGATCATCTACTGGGGCCTGATCGACCAGCGCCTCGACCCCGCCTGCCTCCACGCTCTCAGCCGCGCCCTCCAACGTTGTCCCACCGGCGGCAGCCTCCTGCTCCTCGGACCACAGGACGCCCCGCCCCGCGATTTGACACAATTGTCAAATTTGTACATGTTGCCAGCAGTGCCTTATGAAGACCTGCCCGCCGTGGGGGCCGCCGCCGCCGTCCTCATCGCCCCTTATCGCGACAACCCCCTGACCCAGGCCATGCAGCCGCTCAAGTTCCTGGAATACCTGGCCACGGGGAAACCCGTAGTCGCCCGCCGCCTGCCCGCGCTCCAACCCTGGGCCGACGCCGCCGACCTGGCCGACACCCCGGAGCAATTCGCCCGCCTGGTCCTGGAGCGCCTCCGCAGCGGTTTACCGCCCCAGCAACAGGCCGCCCGCCTCCGCCTTCCAGCCGAAACCTGGGAGGCCAAAGCCGAACTCCTCGCCCGCTGGCTCTTCGCCGACTAACCACCCCGTTGACCGTTCGACTTCACACTTCGCTTGAACTGCTGACAGTTAGCGATTTCTGGGATTCGTATGTCCAACGCCTTTGCGGCATCAGGGGCTGGCCCTCACCCCTTTTTCCCCTCTCCCGAAGCTTCGGGAGAGGGGATGACTTCCCATGCCTTTCGGCATCACTGCATGGGAAAGTTAGACCCGGAATTCATGGAGCTGTACGGGTGGATGTTTCAAACGCCTTTCGGCATCACTGCATGTGAAAGGTCATTATTCCGCCTGGGTTGAATTGAGAGAGTTAGTTTCAAACGCCTTTCGGCATCACTGCATGTGAAAGGGGCCGTCCACGCGGCACGGTGACGCCACGATGTGTTTCAAACGCCTTTCGGCATCACTGCATGTGAAAGGAGCCTGGAGCGGTTATCCCAGGCCCGCAGGTCCCGCGTTTCAAACGCCTTTCGGCATCACTGCATGTGAAAGAAAAATTGTCGGCAAGGTAATTGTTAGTAAGCCGCAAGAGTTTCAAACGCCTTTCGGCATCACTGCATGTGAAAGAAACCTACATAATTGACCTGGCTTGGCCTGGAATGTTTCAAACGCCTTTCGGCATCACTGCATGTGAAAGACCGATACTCCCCCAGCCAGGCCGGCTGAGGTCGCGTTTCAAACGCCTTTCGGCATCACTGCATGTGAAAGGCACTCCGGGCGTACAGCGCATCTCGCTGGAACAGGTTTCAAACGCCTTTCGGCATCACTGCATGTGAAAGTCTACGCCTACGTGAAGAACGGAGCCGGATCGGCTGTTTCAAACGCCTTTCGGCATCACTGCATGTGAAAGATGAGGTCAACATAGCTCAGGATTTGGAGATAAACTCGTTTCAAACGCCTTTCGGCATCACTGCATGTGAAAGATTACAAATTACGTTACAGAAGAGGCTATCCCGCCTAGTTTCAAACGCCTTTCGGCATCACTGCATGTGAAAGCAGCAGGCGGTCGTGCGTGCTGCGGCACTGGTTCATGTTTCAAACGCCTTTCGGCATCACTGCATGTGAAAGCGCGATATGGATGGGCTGACGTATCTGTGTCAGTAGTTTCAAACGCCTTTCGGCATCACTGCATGTGAAAGAGCTGGCTCTCGCCGCCCTAGGAATCCTAGCATTTGCTCGAGGTACTTTCAAGCACCCCCCCAAAAAATTTTTCGATTTTTTTCCGACCCCCCCTTCGGAGGAAAGATCAGTAACGTATAGTGTTGGTGCGTAAGTTTTTGCGATTAATCAAGCACGTCCGCGCTAGTGGATTTGGAGCAAGTTATTGTGGAGAATCTAGTTACGTCGAAATTGAGGTGAGGTCGAAGTTGCACGCGGAGGTGCTTGAATGAACGTTGGTTAGAATGATGTGGGTCAGTTCCGCACAGGGAAGGCGAGCGGCGAGCAGCGAGCAGTTCGGGCGAATGGGGAATGGGGAATGGGGAATGGGGAGTGGGGAGTGGGGAGTGGGGAATGGTGGGAAGCGGCGAGCAGCGAGCAGTGGGAAGCGGGGCGCGGCGAGTGGGGAAGGGTTTTCTAGAATAAACGTGTGGGAAGGGAGTGTGTCATGAGGAGGGCGGAGGGATGAGTTCGCTGTTTGATTTGCGGGGCGAGGTGGCGGTGGTGGTGGGGGGCACGGGGGTGCTGGGGGGTGCGATGGCGCAGGCGTTGGGGGAGGCGGGGGCGAGTGTGGCGGTGTTGGGACGGGATGCGGAGCGGGGTCGGCGGCGGGTGGCGGAACTGACCCAGGCGGGGGTGCAGGCGGTGTTTGTGGCGGTGGATGCGCTGGAGCGGTCGAGTCTGGAGGCGGCGCGGGAGGTGGTGGAGCGAGAGTTGGGGCGGGTGACGGTGCTGGTGAACGCGGCGGGGGGCAATCGACCGGAAGCGACGATTGGTCCGGGCGGGGATGTGTGTCGGCTGCCGTTGGAGGCGTGGCGGGGGGTGTTTGATTTGAATTTGGTGGGGGGTGTGCTGTTGCCGTGCCAGGTGTTTGGGGCGGAGATGGTGTCGGGGGGGAGAGGGGGGAGCATTATCAACATTGCGTCGTTGGCGGGGATGCGTCCGCTGTCGCGGGTGGTGGGTTATGGGGCGGCGAAGGCAGCGGTGTTGAATGTGACGCAGTGGCTGGCGCGGGAGTGGGCGCCGTATGGGGTGCGGGTCAACGCGATCAGTCCGGGGTTTTTCCCGGCGGAGCAGAATCGTCGGCTGCTGTACGATGAGGCGGGGAATTACACGGAGCGGGGCCAGGCGATCATTGCGCAGACGCCGATGGGGCGGTTTGGCGAGCCGGAGGAACTGGCGGGCGCGGTGGTGTGGCTGGCGAGTCGGCGGGCGAGCGGCTTTGTGACGGGGCAGAACATTGTCGTGGACGGCGGTTTTTCCTGCATGTCGATTTGACGGGAGAAGCCAGTGGAGGGGAGAGGCGATGGACGCGATGCGTGGGACAGGAGTGGAGGCGGTACGGCAGGTGCTGGCGGACTTTGATCCGGAGTTGCCGTTGAGTCGGGCGCGGACGCTGCCGAAGGAGTGGTACACGTGGGAGGCGGTGGCGGAGCTGGAGCGGGCGGTGGTGTTTGGGCAGACGTGGCAGGCGGTGGGTCGGCGGGAGCTGGTGGCGGAGGCGGGGTCGTATGTGACCTTCGACGTGGGGGGCGAGCCGGTGGTGGTGGTGCGGGGGGAGGACGGGGTGCTGCGGGGCTTCATCAACGTCTGTCGGCACAAGGCGGCGCGGGTGTGTACGGCGGAGCAGGGACGGGCGAGCAAGCTGCGGTGCCGCTATCACGGCTGGACGTATGACCTGACCGGTCGACTGCGGGGCGTGCCGGAGTTCGCCGGGGTGGAGGAGTTCGACCGCGAGGCGAACGGCTTGCCGGAAGTGGCTGTCGCCGAGTGGGGGCCGTATGTCTGGGTCCACCTGGGTCAGCCGGCGGTGGACCTGGAGAGCTACCTGCGTCCGTTGCCGCAGTGGGTGGCCGAACGGCAGGCGTTCCAGGGGCTGGTCTGGCACGAGCGGCGGGTCTACGACGTGGCCTGCAACTGGAAGGTGTACGTGGACAACTACCTCGACGGCGGGTACCACGTCAACACGGTGCATCCGGGTCTGTCCGAGGCGCTGCAATACAAGGACTACCGCACCCTTTGCGACGGACAGACGGTGCTGCAAGTCAGTCCGTTGCAGCCCGCGGAGGGCGCGGTGGGACGCACCCGCAGCGGGGACCTGGCCGCCTACTGGTGGGTCTACCCCAACGTCATGTTCAACATTTACCCCGGCGTGATGGATTGCAACATCGTGGTGCCGCTGGGAGTGGAGCGCTGCCGCGTCCTCTTCGACCTCTACTTTGCCGAAGGGACGCCGCCGGACTTCATCGCCGAAAGCCTGGCCGTCACCGAGCAAGTCCAGCGGGAAGACATGGAAGTCTGCGAGGAGGTGCAGCGGAACCTGCACAGTCGCAGCTACCGTTTTGGGCGCTTCAGCGTGGAGCGGGAGAACGGGGGGTATTACTTCCACCAGCTTGTGGGGCGGGCAGTTCAGGCGGCGGCCGGTGTTACGCCGCGGCGCGACTCGGCAGGCGAGGGGAGCAGGCCGTGACCGGCGCGCCCCGCAGCGGCTGGTTCTGGGGCCTGTTCGCCTACACCTGCTGGGGTCTGGTGCCCCTCTATTTTGCCGTGCTCAAGCAGTATGGCCTCTCCGCCGGGGAAATCCTGGCCCAACGGATCACCTGGTCGCTGCCCCTGTTGCTGGTCCTGGTGACGCTCCAGCGTCAGCGCCGGGTGGAACTCCACCGCGCCCTGGGGGACCGCAGCGTGCTCCTGCGCCTGGGAGTGTCCGCCAGTCTGTTGGCCGTCAACTGGCTGCTCTACATTTACGCCACGGTCACGGACCGCGTGGCCGAAGCCAGCCACGGCTACTTCATGCTCCCCTTGATCAACGCCGCCCTGGGCTATGCCGTGCTCGGTGAACGCCTCCGCCCCGCCCACTACCCCGCCCTGGCCCTGGTGGCCCTCAGCGCCGCCCTGCCGCTGACAGTTGCCGGACAGTGGAGCTGGCTCGCCTTCGCCCTCCCCCTCACCTTCGGACTCTACAGCCTCCTCCGCAAACAAATCCCCCTGGATTCCATCGCCGCCCTGACCGTCGAAACCGCCCTCCTTCTGCCCCCCTCCGCCGCCTACCTCCTCCTCGCCGGCTCCGGTCACCACCACCTCGGCGCCACACCCGCCGCCACCGCCGCCATCCTCGCCAGCGGACTCGTCACCGTCGTCCCACTGCTCGCCTTCACCCTCGCCCTCCGCCGCCTCACCCTCCTGGCCCTCAGCTTCCTCCAGTTCCTCTCCCCCGCCGTCCAACTGCTCCTCGCCCTCACCGTCTTAGGCGAACACCTCGACCCTACCCGCCTCGCCGCCCTCGCCTGTGCGGCCCTCGCCGTCCTCCTCTTCCTCACCGATGCCCTGCTCGCCCCACACCCCCCCGCTCCCCGCCTGAACCCCGCCCACCGCACCCCCCTCACCGCTGCCTCACACCCTTCAGCACCTCCACGACATCCTTCACCGCCGTCTCGTTGACACTCTCATACCCCAGCGAACGCACCACCCGCCCCTGGTTCGCCACCACCACCGTCACCGCTGCCTGCGGATGAATACCCCACTCCGCCGGACCGCTCCCCTCGCCCCCATACACCGCCAAACTCGTCCGCTGCAAACGCAACGACTCCTGAAACCGCGGCAGATACCCCTTGTGCGCCTCCGCCGCTGGGAGCGGTCCCACCGCCTTCTCTCCCCACCACACCGCCACCACCGCCGCACCCTCCCACTTCCCGATCTCTTCATCCAGCGCTTTCAAGAACCGCGCCGCCGGGCGCCCCCCCTTCGGCACGCCGCTCTCCTCCGCCGCCACCCACACATACACCGTCACGCCGTCCCGCCGCACCGCCGCCCAATCTGCCTCCTTCCCTTCCACCAACCCGACCACCCCATACGCCCGCAACGCCGGCACCCCCACCCCCGCCTTCGGACCCCTCGGCACCTCCCCCCCCCCAACTGCCCCGCCTCCC
>ENA-ORXB01001959-ORXB01001959.1-sediment-metagenome-genome-assembly--contig:-NODE-1959-length-20385-cov-5.921952_pt1 | contig 20385 bp, 22 predicted proteins | sample MGYA00237863_ERZ511475 | MGnify/ENA primary metagenome ERZ511475 (study PRJEB26305, sample SAMN06343858) | sediment metagenome | isolation source: hot spring sediment | place: Canada: British Columbia... | reverse complement strand
TCCACGGGGCACCTCCTCGTGCTAAGGTGTGCCCCCCTATTAAACACGGACCCTTACACATAAATCCTTACACGACCCTTTTGGTCGGAGGAGAAGTCGTCAAACTCCACAAGAAGGACCTCGTCCTCCGCCCCCAGGAGGCTAAGCCGGGGGTTTAAGGGCTCGCCGGTTCTCGGGTCTTCCAGCTTCAGGTTCCACTTGCCCTTCTCCTTCTGCCAGCGGAAGCCAATGGTGCCCCCGGGCATCCTGGGGCCTTTCTCCTCATCCCAGAGGAGGAGCTTGAAGTCCCCGTTCTCCTCCTCGGCGTACTCCGAGAGGCGGTTAGCCCTGAGGTAGCGCCCGGGGCGGCCATCCCGGATCTCGATCAGGAAGGGGGCGTCGGTGTACCGCTTCAGGTAGTCCAGGAAGTAGGGCACCTCCCGCTCGGCGTAGTACTCCTTGAGGAGGACATGGTTCACCGCCATCCAGAAGGCCCCATCCTGGCCGGGATGGATGGGAATCCACCAGTCGGCGTACTTGGAAACCTGGGAGAAGTCGGGGCTAAAGACGGTGAGCTTGGCCCCCGCATGCCGCACCTCGGAAATGAAATGGGTGTCCGGGGTGCGGGTCATGTTGAGGTTGGAGCCCATCACCGCGATGAAGCGGGCGTTGTACCAGTCGGCGGACTCGTGAACGTCCGTCTGTTCCCCCCAGATCTCGGGGGAGGCGTTGGGCAGGTCGCAGTACCAGTCGTAGAAGCTCATGGGCACGCCGCCCAAGAGGGAGAGGAAGCGGCTTCCGGCGGCGTAGGAGATCTGGCTCATGGCCGGGATGGGGGAAAAGCCGATGACCCGGTCCGGCCCGTAGCGCTTCACCGTGGAAACCACGGCGGCGGCGATGAGCTCCAGGACCTCGTCCCAGCTCACCCGCCTGAAGCCTCCCTTTCCGCGGGCCTTCTGGTAGCGCTTGCGCTTATGAGGATCGCTCTGGATGGCCTCCCAGGCAGCCACGGGGTCGGGGTGCTGTTTTTTGGCCTCCCGCCAGAGGTCCAGAAGGGCCCCCTTGGCGTAGGGGTACTTCACCCGGATGGGGCTATAGAGGTACCAGCTGAAGCTGATGCCCCGCTGGCAACCCCTGGGCTCATAAGGGGGCAGGCCCGCCTCGAGGCTCGGGTAATCCGTGGCCTGAAGCTCCCAGGTGACCACGCCGTCCTTGACGAAGACCTCCCAGGAGCAGGAACCCGTGCAGTTTACCCCGTGGGTGGTGCGCACCCTCTTGTCGTGCTGGAACCGGTTGCGGTAGAACTCCTCCCACTTCCTTTCCGCTGGACTTTCTATTTCCCTGATCCAATCCTTCATGCTTACCTCCTAAGCTGGCTTTGGATGCGCTCTGCCAGGCTCTTGGGCCTTAGCTGCCAGAGGATGGCCTGGTAAAGCAACAAGAGTCCCAAAAGCACCAATCCCGCCACCAAGAACCGGCCCAGATACAGGGAAGCGGGCCTTGGAACTTCATTGGAGACCTGCACCAAGAAAGCGGCCAAAGCCGCGGCCTCGGCCTCGGTCAAAGGCTTGCCCTTGTAGGCTTCCCGCATCACGGGGAAAGCGGGGTTTTGTAACAAACCGGTAAGCCCCGCCTCGCCCCCCAGGCGCTTGGCGGCATCCGTGAGGTCCTTGCCCAGGGACCCCCCGCCAAGGAAGCCCACCCCCGCCACCGTGTGGCAGGCCTGGCAGGGGGCCCCGCCGTTCTGCAAGGGCTTCTGGCCCAGGTATAGGGCCCGGCCTAAGGCGGGATCCCCTTGGACCTGAGGCGCGGGCGCCGGGGCCTCGGCTTGGGCACCCGATAAACCCTTTAGATACTGGGCGATGGCTTGGGCCTCGGCCTCGGATACCTGGGGCATGGGGGGCATGACCCCGCTATAGCTCACCCCATTTACCTCCAGGGGGCCGGAAAGCCCCTCCCGCACCACCTTCACCACATAGGCCTCGTCCTGTACCCGTGGGTTCCCCGCCAAGGGGGGGATGGCCCCGGGGATACCCTGTGCCTCTGCGCCATGGCAGGAAGCGCAGTACTGGCCGTAAAGGGCCTTCCCCTCCTGGGCAAACGCTGGGGAAAGAGCCAGGAACAAGGCCAGGGGAAAGAACCTTTTGCCCTTCATCCTCACCTCCGGCTTGCAGTTTGGAGGGAGGCACTGGCAGGCACTTTCCGGATGCGGGACATTTGTCCTAAGAGAGGGCCCTTAGGCTTAGGGCAGATGAAGCCCTTGGCCCGGATCCGACTGGACGCGAAGGGCCTGGTGCGGGAGGTTCAGGCCGACCCTTCCTTGGACCTGGAGGGGAACGGCCTCCCCTGCGCCCTTTTGGTCCAAGGACAAGACCCCTTTGGCCGACCCCTTTGTCCCCGCTGCCCCGTGCAACGGGAGCTGAGGAGGGGAGCCTACCGGGCCAGCACCCCATTGCTGGTCAAGGGGCGGCGCCTCCGCTGCCAGGGATACCGGGAAGCGGAGGGCTTCCTGGTGGAGCTTTACCCCGAGCGGGCTGAGCCCCCAGATCTCCTTCTGGAGCTTTCCCGCCTGACCCAGCACCTTCTGCGTAACCCCGAGGGGTTCCCGCAGGCCCTCGAGGACTTCCTCCGCGCCCTACGCCTGGCCCTAGGCATGGAGGCCGCCGAACTCTTTCTGATAGACCCCGAGGGCCATCACCTGATCCTCACCGCCTACGAGGGCCTTCACCGCGAGGCCTTCCTGGAAAGGCCCTGGTTCCAGTTGGGGGAAGGCTACCCCGGGATTGTGGCCCTGAGGCGCGAGCCCCTCGTCACCCACGCCCTGGGGGAAGATCCCCGCTACCTGAGGCAGAAGGTGAAGCAACTGGGCTACCAAACCTATGTCTGTTGCCCCCTGGAGCTTCCCCACAGCCTCATCGGCGTCTTAAACCTCGCCTCCCGCGACCCCCGGTTGGACCACGAGGCGCTTTTAGACAGCCTCGGCCGCATAGGCCCCCTCTTTGCCAGCACCCTCTACACCCTCCTGACCCGCTTAGGGGAGGTAGGGCTCGAGGCCGTCGCCCAGCACCTCCTCCGGGGCGAGGCCTCCGAGGCCCTCCTCACCTTCCTCCAGAAGGTACGCCGCCTCACAGGGGCCACGGGGGTGCAGGTGGTGGCGCGGGAAGGGCGCCGGGTGGCGCTGGGCTGGGTCCCGCCCTGCACCATGGAGAACTGCCCCGCCTGGCGCGGGGAGGTGGCGGGCCTGAAAAACGGTCTCCCCGACTGCCTCGAGGCCGAGGGCCGTCCCCGGATCTGCCTTCCCCTCTGGGCTAAGGGAGAGGTGGTGGCGGTCCAGACCCTCTTCCACGCCCGTCCCCCACGCCCCCCCACAGGCCCCGCGGCCCCTGCCCTCTGGCTGGAGCGGCTGGCCCTTCCCCTGCTCTTCCCAAAAGAGGAGGCCAGGCCCATCCCCGAGCTGGAGGTCTATGCCCTGGGGGGCTTCCGGGTCCGCTACCGGGGGCGGGAACTCGGTCCTCGGGACTTCGGACGGCGGGGAGCGTACCAGCTCCTCAAGCTCCTCCTTGCCAACAAGGACCGGGCCCTGTACGCCGAGGACCTCGCCGAAACCCTCTTCCCCGAGCTCCCTCCGGAGAAGGCCCGGCAGGAGGTCTACACCCTGGTCTACCATCTGCGCAAGGCCTTGCCGGGAATCGTGGAGCGGGAGGGGGAGTACTACCGGCTAAGGCTCCCCGAGGACCGCTTCCTGGACTTTGAGCGCTTTGAGGCCCTGATGCGCAAGGCGGACCTCGAGGAAGGCCTCGCCGCCTTCAAGACCCTGCGCCAGGCCCTGGAGCTCTACAAGGGCCCCCTCTTCGGCGATGACCCCTACGGGGAGTGGGCGGAGGCCGAGCGGGCCTACCTGCAGGAGAGGGCCCTCTCCGGCCTTCTGCGCCTGGGGGAGCTGGCCGAGGCCCTGGGTTACCTGGAGGTGGCCAAGGAAGCCTACGCCAGGGCCTTAAAGCTGGAACCCTTCCTGGAGGAGGCACAAAGGCGCCTGAGCTTCTTGAAGGGGTAAGGAATGGATCTTAAGCAGGTTCCCCTCTTCCGAGACCTGAACCCCGAGGACCTCAAGGCCTTGGAAGGCGAGGCCAGGGCCAGGCGGCTCAAGCGGGGGGAGGTGCTTTTCCTCGAGGGCGAGCCCGTTCATTCCCTCTTTGTGGTGGAGAAGGGCCTCATCAAGGTGTACAAGCTGGACCCGGAGGGGCGCAAGCAGGTGGTGCTCCACCTGGAAGGCCCAGGACGGGTCCTGGCCGAGGTGGCCCTCTTCCTGGACCGGCCCACCTACCCCGCCAGCGCCGAGGCCCTGGAGGAAAGCCAGGTCCTGGCCATCCCCAAGGAGCGCTTCTTCCAGCTGGCGGAGGCCCGTCCCCCCTTGGCCCGGGCCCTGATCCGTTACCTGGCCCGGCGCCAGGGGCAGCTTCTCCACCTTCTGGACCGTCTGGTCTTCCACGAGGTGCGGGAGAGGCTTTGCGAGTTCCTCCTGGAGAAGCTTTCCCAGGAAGGGCAGGGCTTCCACCTGCCCACCAACCCGGAGCTCGCCGCCCTTTTGGGAACCGTGCCCGAGGCGGTTTCCCGCAACCTGGGCCAGCTCTACCGCCAGGGCCTGATCCAGTTGAAGGGGCGGCGGGTGGAGATCCCCAACCCACAGGCCCTTACGGATCTGATCCGCTGACATCCGGCTATTCGAGCGTATGGACGTTGGGCAAAGTGCGGGCCCACTGGCGGTTCTTTTCTATGTACTCCCTCCACGGCTCGGGAACATCCTCCTCGGGGAAGATGGCGTTCACCGGGCAGGCGGGCACGCAGGCCCCGCAGTCAATGCACTCATCGGGGTGGATGTAAAGCTGCTCCCCGGCATCGTAGATGCACTCCACGGGGCAGACCTCCTGGCAGGACCGGTCCTTTACGCCAATGCAGGGCTCACAGATCACGTGGGGCATATCTACCTCCAAGGCCTAGTCTGGTCCCTGGCCTTCGGCCCGTCCATGACCGGGGTCAAGGGATCTTGGGGGCACGCCTTCCAAATCTCCCAGGAACCAGTTCACACTCCTAAGGGAGCAAGAAAGACCAGAATAGACCATGGTCGCTTTGAGAAAGCTCCTTCCCCCCTATACCCTCCACACCCCAGGCGGAGAAAGGGTATACCTGCCGGACCTTAAGGGGAAGATCCTGGTTCTCCTGCGGGACCCCGGGATGGCCCAGGCCCTGGCCCTCCGCCAGGAAGAGCTCGCTGCCCTCGAGGCCCAGGCCTTCCTCCTCGCCCAAGAAACCCACGAAAGCCCCTTGCCCATCCTCATGGACCGGGAAGGAAACCTGGTCCACGCCATCCCGGAAAAGGGCATACTGGTGGCTGATCCCTTCCTGGAGATCTACCACCTGGGGCCGGTGGAGGACGTGGAAGAAGTCCTGGAGTGGGTGTGCTTCACGGGAGCCCAGTGCCCGGAGTGCGTCCTCCCGGAGGCGGAATGGCTTTAAGGGTAAAGCGCGTTTACGAGCCAGCTTCCCCGGAGGACGGGGTGCGGGTGTAGCTGGGTTGCCTCTGGCCTCGAGGGCTCAGCAAGGAGAAGGCCCGGGTGAACTGGCGGGCCAAAGAGTTCGCCCCCCCGATGCCCTCCGCTTGCCTAACCGCACCCCACCCCCGCCCAAGCCCTCATCCTGCGCTGGAAACTTTGCCCACCTTCTCCAACCAAGCCGGGGGCACATAGACGCACCGGGGCTCGCTGGCCAGGTAATCCCCGGTTTCCGCCCAGGCCCTGGCCCGGCTTCCCCCGCACACAAAGCGGTACTCGCAGACCCCGCACTTCCCTTTGAGGAGGTCCTTATTGCGGAGTTCTTGAAAGAGTAAGCTATACCGGTAAATCTCCAGGAGAGACTTCTCCCGGATGTTGCCGGCGTAAACGGGCAAGAACCCCGAAGGGGCCACATCCCCGGTGGCGGACACGAAGACAAAGCCGTTGCCGTCCGTGACCCCAAGCCGGGAGTGCTCCATACCATCTTGGAAGTACTCCCGGTGGAGGCTTTCTCCCGCCGCCAGGGCCCGGTCCTGCGCACCCAGTTCCCTCCGCCTCTCCAACACCACCCGGCGAAAGTGGTGGGCTTCGGTGGTCTTTACATGGAAGGGGTAGGAAAGGGAAACCTCGTAAAGCCAGTGGAGCACTTCCTCAAACTGCCTGGCGGAGAGTTGCTTTAACAAGGCCCCCCGTCCCACGGGCACCAGGAAGAACAGGCTCCAAAGGACCACCCCCTTCTCCGCCAGGAGATCGGGTAGAGCCTGGATCTCCGGCCAGTTTTCCCGGGTCACGGTGGTGTTCACCTGGGTGGGAAGCCCCGCTTCCTTGGCCCATCCCAGGGCCGCCAGGGTCCGGGCAAAGGTGCCCTCCTCTCCCCGGAAGGCATCGTGGCTTTTCGGGCTTGCCCCGTCCAAGGAAAGGGCCAGCCGGGTCACCCCTGCCTCCTTGAGCTGGAACACCTTCTCCCGGGTGAGAAGGGGTGTGGCCGCCGGGGTGAGGCCCACCTTAAGCCCCAGCTCCCGGGCCCTTTGGATGAGGAAAAGGAGGTCGGGGCGGGCCAGGGGGTCTCCCCCAGTGAGGAGGAGGAGGGGCTTAGGGCGGTAGGTGGCCACCTCCTCTATAAGCCCCAAGCCCTCCTCCGTAGAAAGCTCCCCAGGCAGGGGGTGGGGCATGGCCGAGGCCCGGCAGTGGCGGCAGGCGAGGAGGCAGGCGTTGGTCACCTCCCAGGCCACCAGATACGGGTACTGGGCGAACTCAGGACGCTCCATGGGAGCAAGCTAACCGGAAGACTCCCTGCCGGCCATGACCGGAATCAAGGTCAAGCGGGGAGCGCCTGGGCGCTCCCCGCCCTCACCCCAGCAGGCTAGTAGATGTCGTAAGCGGTGTTGTACACGTTGAACTTCCCCGTAGGGGTGCGCACCCAGTCCCCGGTGATGCGGGCCTTTTCCTTGAGGGTAAGGGCATCGTAGACCACGATGAAGGTAGGGGTGTCCTTAGAGCCCCAGGCGGAAACCCAGATCTCGGTCCCACCCTTATTGAACTCGGGATGCACCATGCGGGCCTTCAGCTCCTGGGCTCCCGGCACCTCCCAGCACTTGGCCACCTCCAGCTTGCGCTTGTCTATGGCGCAGAGGCTGGCAGCCGCCTGGGGACTCGGGCTCATGGGGAAGTCCACGATGACCCAGGGGCTATTGGGGTGGGTCTTGATGAAGAGGTTGCCGGTATAGGGCAGGGTGATCCGCTTGACCACCTTCCAGGCGTACTGGGGATGCTTTTCGGGATCCACACCCACCACGGTCACCTCGGGGCTACCGATGTTCCCGGTGGCCCAAACCGGCCCGTAAGTGGGATGCTCCCAGTTGGAACCCCGGCCCGGGTGGGGCCTGACCCCCGCCTCCACCTCGGCTGCGAACTCCCGGGTCTTGGTATCTATTACGATCAGCTTGTTCAACGCGTTGGCCGCCACGATGAAGTAGCGCTTCAGAGCCCAGCCCCCATCGTGCAGAAAGAGATTGGTGTCGATCATGGTGATGGGCAGGGGCCGGCCTTTCTTGTGCAGATTGGAGTAGTCCACCAGCCAGGTCTGGCCCGACTCCTTGAGGTTTACGATCCACTCGGGGTTAAAGTGGCTCGCCACGATGGCGGCCACCCGGGCTTCCATCACCAGTTCCCCGGCCCCCTTAGCGTAGGAGATGGTGGAGACCATCTTGAGGGGCTCGAGGGTGAGGCCATCCAGAACCACCATGGTAGGCGGCCAGTAGCACCCCACCACCGCATACTTATCCTCGTAGCCCTTGAACTTGCTGGACTCAATGGACCGGGCATCCAGGCAGGGCTTGGACTCCGCCACCACCTGGGGCGGGTTCATCCAGAGGTCTATCAGGCTCGCCTTCCCGTCCCGGCCGATGGCCATGAAGTACCGGCCCGTGGCTGAGGAGCGCAAGATGTGGGTGGCAAAGCCCGTGGGCACGATGCTCACCAACTCCTTCTTATCCCCGTCGATGATGGCCACCTGGCCCGTATCCCGGAGCACCTGGCCGAAGAAGTTCTGCCAGTTGCGGTTATGGAGAGGTTTGGTGGGCCGCTTCTCCGGGGGCACGTGCACCTTCCAGGTCTTTTTGATCTCCTCAAAGGTGGGAACTGGAGGCGCTGGGGGCTGCTCCAAAAGGAAGCGGGCAACGAGCTCGATGTCCTTTTCCTTAAGAATCCCCTGCCGCCCCCAATCGGGCATGCCCCCAGGAAGGCCGCCGAAGATCACCGCCTTCAGGTACTCCACCCCCTTTTCCGCCATCTTCTTAGGGTCAAGGGCGGGACCCGTCGCTCCCTTCCGCAACACCCCATGGCACCCAGCGCAGCGGTCAAAGTAGATTTTGGCTGCTTCCTCCTTCTCCGCCGGGCTTAAGGGAGCAGGAGCCTGGGCCAAGGCCAAAGCGGCCAGCAGCAGAGATCCTAATAAACCTAACGTTCTTTTCACAGCTTTCACCTCCATCAACTAGGATAGACATATCCGAGTAGTACAGATGTCCTATGGCTAAAGTCCCTACAAATCTCCCCACCTAAACTGGAAAAAGCCGGACCCCGTGCGGGGTCCGGCCGGGGGAAGGAAGGGCTAATGGGCGTGCTCTTTTTCGTGGAAGGTGGTCACCACCCACCACATCCCCTGGGGGATGAAGAGGTATACCGCCGAGCTAAAGGCGATCAAGTACTTCCAGAAGGGATCCAAGTAGGGCGGCAGAATCATGCCCAAAGCCCCCAGGGCCTGCAAGGCGGCGAAGAGGTAGGAGAAGGTAACGATGGAAGGCCTCCCCAGCATCCGCCCCAGAGCGTAGAACATGGCGTAGAACCCTGCGGCGGAAACCATGAGCATCCCATAGAGCATCAGGTCCCGCACCGCCTCGCTAGTCATGGGCCCCCACCCCCTTGGCCGCCTTGGCCTCGCCCTTGCCAATGGTGACCAGGTCCCAAAGGAGGACCAGGTAACTCACCAAGAAGAAAACCCCAAAGGCGAAGCGCCAGACCATACCGTTTTGGAACCAGGGGTGTTGCTGGGCATCGATATAGGCCTGCCAGGTGCTACCACCAATGGCCCGTTCCACCATGGTCTGGGTGAAGCCGGCGATGGTCATGGCCGCAGACATGCCGAAGATGCCGATGATCATCAGCACAAAAGCCCACTTCCACAGCCTGGAGTCAAAGCGGGGCAAATCAGGCCGCCTCACCTGGTGCAGGGCCATGTAGATCACCGTGAGAATGGCGGTAACGTAGGCTCCGAAGAAGGCCAGGTGGCCGTGGGACGCAGCCAGCTGGGTGCCATGGGAGTAAAGGTTGATCTGGGGCAGGGTCTGCATGAATCCCCATACCCCGGCGCCGATGAAGTTGCCGAAGGCCTGGGCGATGGCCCAAAAGAGGGCGGGCTGGTTCACGGTCTGCATGCGGTGCATCCCGGCATCGTAGACCGCATGAACCACCATGGCCACCAGGGGAATGGGCTCCAAGGCGCTAAAGAACCCCCCCAGGCCCAGCCAGTACTCCGGGGTGCCGATCCAGAAGTAGTGGTGCCCCAGACCCAGGATCCCGGTGCCGAAGACCAGGGCCACCTCGAGGTAGAGCCAGGTTTCCACAATGCGCCTCGGAGTTCCCAGAAGGTGCATGAGGGCCATGGCCATGATGGAGCCCACCAATACCTCCCAGGTGGCCTCCACCCAAAGGTGCACCACCCACCACCAGAAGTACTGGTCCATGGAGATGTTGGGGGTGTAGTGCATGCCCGCCATATAGAGCCCGGCCAGGGCCACCAGGTCAAACATCAACACCGCCACCACCCCGGTAATGCGCTGGGCCTTAAGGGCTGTAGCTACCACGTTGTAAAGGAAGATGGCCATCACCGCCACGATGCCGAAATCGGCCCAGCGGGGGGCTTCTATGTACTCCCGCCCCTCGGTGATGAACCACAGGGTAAAGGCGTTACCCGGCCCATACTGGACCAGGAGGTAAACCAAAACCACGATGCCCACTGCCGCGATAAGGGTGAAGAAGGCGAAGCGGGCAAGCCGGATGCCCACCACCTCCCGCCCCAGCTCCATGGGCAAAAACCAGTACACTCCGCCCATGAAGCCCAAAAGAAGCCAGACGATCATGGCGTTGACGTGGAGCATCCGGTTGGTCATGAAGTTAAGCTTGCCGTAGAGAAAATTGGGATCCAGGTACTGCCAAGCCGCCAGCAAACCGAAAAGGACCTGGGCCCCAAACAGGGCCAAGGCCACCCAGAAGTACCAAAGGGCCAGCTTCTGAGACTCGTAAAGCTTACCTTGGGGTAAAGCCTGGGTCATGGGACACCTCCTACTGCACCCCGGCGAAGCGGTCCGGGAAACCGTTGGTATCGATGGCCGACATCCACTTCAAGAAGGCCACCAAGGCCTTGGCCTCCTCCTCGCTCAAGCCCAGGTTGGGCATCCGGCGGACAAAGGTGGGGTAGCGGTCCGGGTGCTGAAGCCACTCCGCCATGGCTTCCTCCTTGGTGGCCTTGCCGGTCATCCCCTTGACCATGGTCTCCCACTTGGGGTCCAACCAAGCCCGGGTGAGGTCCGGGGCAAAATAGGCCCCGTTGCCCAAAAGGGTGTGGCAGTCCATGCAGTTGCGGCTCTGCAAGGTCATCTTGCCCTTGTTGACCAAGGTGTAGGCCTCCTCCTCGCTCCAAACCTTGTCGAAAAACCCCACCTCCTCCCCGATGACCGGGATGTCCCGCCGCTTCTCGTAATCCCGCTTGAGCCCTATGGCCTTGTTGATCACGGTGTAGGCCGGCACCCGGGCCGAACCCTCCCGGATCTGGTTCAAGGAGTCAATGGTCAGATAAACCAGGATCCCGGACATGATCAGGGAGCTCACCACAGCCGCATTTCGCCAGAAGCGGGGCTCGAGCCATCCGGATCCCCGGGAAAGCCATAAGGTGAGGACCACGGTAGCGAAGAGGGCCCCGATGGTGGTTTCTATCCAGCCGATCTCCATACCTTAACCTCCTTTCACCTCCAGCTCACAAACTCGGATTAAGCCGGTGGAGTTTCCATGACCTAGGTCAAGGGCAAATGTCCCCGGGGGGATTCCCCGGGGACACCTCTCGTCATCGGTCAGCAGTCACGGGTCAGCACCCCGGGTCATTGGGAATCGGCCCGCTGGCTCAAGGGCTCGTAGACACGGATGATCCCCTTCATGTACGGGTGGATGCTGCAGATGTACACGTACTCCCCTGGCTTGGTGAACGTGATGCGGTACCGTTCCCCGTGGCCCAGCTTGGGGGTCACAAAGGGCTCAGGCCCCTGCACGTCGATAACCACCGCATCATGCCGGCCCGTGCGTTCCCCTTCCAGCAGGTCGAAGACGTCTTCATTGACGAACTCCACCGTGGTACCCACGGGGATCTCCAGGACCTTGGGGTAGAAGGAGTTGCCCACCATCTGCACGGTGACGGGAAGGGGTTCTAAAGCCTTTGCCCCAACCGCGACCGGCTGAGCCAGGGCAGGATCCAAGGGCACCCGTACGGTGTGCTCGTGGCCAGGAGAAGCAAGCCCATAGGGATCGACCACCCGCTTGGCGCTGGCGGGAATTTCCTTGACCCCGGGCACTCCTTCCGCCCGCACCTCAGGAATCCGGGGCGCATCCTTCTTGGCCCGCAGGATCCCCAAAGCCCCCTTGATGGCGGTACCGAAGACATGGGTTACCAAAGTGTAATCGCCCTCCACGGGCGGAACTCGCCATTCGATGACCCAGGAATCGCTCGGTCCCGCCAAAGCCGTCTGGGCGCCCACCACGAGGTTTTTCGGATTACCCTGGTAGTACATGTACTCAAAAATCCCGCCCACCACGTGGAGCGTGCTGGTAAGGTTGGGCCCCACGTTCAGGAAGTAGATGCGTAGATAATCCCCGGGACGCACGGGTATGGGTTCATCCACGTAACGGAAGTTCCTGCCATTGAACATCACGTAAAGGGCCTTCCCATCGTAGAAATCCCGCCCTGAAGCGTAAGCCTCACTCTGGATTATGTAGAGCTTGAGGTCCGGCCCCCGGCCGAGCTCCCGCTCCATCCGGTACTTCTCCTTGGGCTCCACCACGATCATCCCAAACTGGCCACCCATGGTGTGGGCCATGATTCCGTGACCCCCAGGGGCGCAGTGGTACATAAAAACTCCGGGAAAGTCCGCGGTAAAGCTGAACTCCCGGGTTTCCCCTGGCTGGACATTGCCCAGGAACCTCGAGGTCTGGGTGTTGGCGGCATGGATGGAAAGGCCGTGGGTAACGTTATCCAGATTCCGAAGGGTGATGTGTACGGTATCCCCCTCCTCCACCACCAGCATGGGCCCAGGGCTCATATCGTTGAAGGAGAAGCCCCTGAGGTAAACCCCTTGATCCACCTCGAAGATGCTGGAGCGGGCCTCGAGGGTAAAGTGCCTTTCCGCCGCCACGCCTGGAATCCCTAAAACCAACCCCGCCAGTACGCCTAAAACCTTTCGCATCCTTCACCTCCCAGGTCCTTACTCGGACCTTTCCATCCGTGTTTTAGCACCACCCCCCAAGGACAGGTGTCCTTGTGACAAATGTCCCAATGTAGAGATGCCAGCCCTGAAAACCTTTCCCTCCCTTGACCAAAGTCAAGGCAACTCTGGCACCAATATGGGTACCCTTAATACCGTGCGGCTGGCCTACATGAGTTTGGGCCTTCTCTTCACTGGGCTGGGTCTCTTGGGAACTCTCCTGCCCATCCTTCCCTCTACCCCCTTTTTCTTGATAGCGGCCTATCTCTTCTCCCGAAGCCACCCGCGCCTCGAGGCCTGGCTTCTCTCCCTGCCCCAGGTGGGCCCCTTGGTGAAAAACTACCGGGAAGGCCGGGGGATCCCCAGAAGAACCAAGGTCTTGGCCACGGCCTTGGCCTTGGGGGCAGCGGGCATAAGCATCTATGGCCTACCCCACATCCTAGGCCAGATGGCCCTGCTCCTCCTCATCGCCTACGGCATCTATTTCATCTGGAAACAGGTACCCACCTTAGCGCCGGAGAAAGGCCCAAAAAACCAGGACCTCCCATAGGGCCAGGAAGCCCCCCAGCACATCCACATCTTCCCTTCCCTCCCAGGCCCAGCCGTAAGGCGTGGGGAGGGGAAAACCCGTAAGGCGGCTTGCCCCATAAAAGAGGAAAAGGCCCAGGGCCAGAAGTGCGGAAAGGCCGTACAGCCTCTTTCCAAGGCGCCCAGCCAGGGCCTCCGGGGCCACCATGCCCCTGGGGGCTTTCGGAGCCCTCACCGCCGCCATCTTGGCCACCACTACCCTCCTCTCCGGGGCCATCGCCTTTATCCCCACCTTCCTCTGGTCTTTAGGCCTAATCAAGGTGGACCCCCTCTGGTTCCGGCACACCTACTGGGGCTTTGGCCACGGAGCCCAACAGGTGAACCTGGCCGCCATGGTTACCGTCTGGTACCTCCTGGCCCTTTTCACCGTGGGAGGTACCACCCCCAGCGAGAGGCTCTCCCGGGTCGCCTTCCTCCTCTACCTCCTGGGCATCAACCTGGGCTCCGCCCACCACCTCCTCACCGAGCCCACCGGGGCTCTTTCCAGCAGCTGGACCTGGGTGAACACCGGCTACCTCATCCATGTGGCCGTCCTGGGAAGCTTGATCCACGCCTTCTCGGTGCCCGCGGCCATTGAGCGGGGCCTCAGGCTCAAGGGGTTCAACAAAGGGCTTTTCGGCTGGCTGGCCAAGACCCCTTGGGGCAACCCTGGCTTCTCCGCCCTGGTGCTTTCCGTCATCCTCTTCGGTTTCCTGGGAGGGATGAGCGGGGTCACCATGGGCTCCTACGACCAGAACCTCAAGTGGCACAACACCTTAGCGGTGGTGGGCCACTTCAAGGGCACGGTGGTGGCAGGAACAAGCCTGGCCTTCATGGGCCTCACCTACTACCTTCTGCCCCTCATCTTCCGCCGCAAGCTCATCTGGCCTCGGCTTGCCGCCTGGCAGCCCTGGCTCTTCGGGCTGGGCATGGGCCTCCTCTCCCTAGCCATGTTGCGCCTGGGGGTAGTTTATGGACTTCCTCGGCGCTCTGGGGACGCCTTCCAGTTCGGGGGAAGCCCCTTCGCCTTCCAGTACCCCCCAGAGATGGCCACCTGGCTTGCCGCCATGGGCATCGGGGGAACCCTGGCCCTTTTGGGCGGGCTTCTCTTCGTGCTCTTGGCGGTGGGCACCCTGCTTCGGGGCAAACCCTTGGCCGACGAGGAAATCCAGAAAACCTACCAGGTGAAGGTAGAGGAAGGCCACGCCACCCCCAAAGGGGTCTACCTCCTGGCCCTCCTCTTCCTGGCCCTCTTCCTGGTTTACTACCTTTATAACCACTGGTTCCTCTCCCGGGCCTGGTTCATCGGTGGGAGGTAGTGCTCCTCTTCCCACCCCCTGGGGGCCAATCCCTCAGGGGGTTACCATGTAGGTATGCCCGTGCGAAGCCTCTTAAGACGCGAGGAATCCTACGCCCTTCATGCGCTTCTGCTTCTAGCGGAAGAGCCTGGGCTTAGCGCCGCGGAGATCGCCGCCAAGCTCAAGGCCCCTCCTGCCTTTATGGCCAAGGTCCTCTCCAAGCTGGCCAAAGCGGGCTTGGTGGAAAGCCGCATGGGCCGAGCAGGAGGGGTGTGGCTCAAAGCTCCCCCAGAGGGGATCACCCTGCTTAAGGTGATGGAAAGCCTCTCTGGACCTGTGGCCCTGGACCTTTGCGCCACCTTAAAGCGCTGCCCCACAGAGGAGAGGCGGGGATTCTGCTACCTCAAGCCAAACCTGGTGCGCATGAACCAGGAAATCCGCAAAGCCCTCGAGGGCCTGACCCTAAAGGATCTCCTGCCCGAGGCTTCCAAGACCGCTTGACCCAGGTCATGGCAATTCAACCCCTTGGGTGCCAAGCTTAGGGGGGTATGGTGGAACTCACCTTAAAGACCACGGTAAACAGGGTCTTGCAACGCCACCCGGAAGCGGTGAGCTTGCTAAACGAGATGGGCATAGATACCTGCTGTGGCGGAGCCGATTCCCTGGAGGAAGCCGCCCGCCAAGCAGGCAAGGACCCCGAAGAGGTATTGAAGGCCCTCCTGGCCTTTTTGGGAAGGGAAGGATGAACCTCCTGGAGAAGGCCCGCTACGGCCAGGTCCGAGGGGTGGAACTCCTGGCCGATCACCCGGAAGTGCGCCTGATCCTCTTCAGCCTGCAAAAGGGGCAGGAGGTCCGGGGTAAAGGGGAACCCCGGGTTCACCTGCTTTGCCTCGAGGGGGAGGGCACCCTGTGGGCCGGGGAGAAAACGATCCCAGCAAGCCCCGGAACCCTCCTCGCCTGCGCGCCAGGCGAACCTCACGGGGCCAAGGCCGGAGAAGGTCGGTTTCTGGTCCTTGGCATCATCACCCCCAGGCCATGATCCTGGCAAGCCGGCTTGCCCTCACCACGGCCCTCTTCTGGTTTATAGCCGCCAACCTGGTGGGGCTTCTGCTCGGCCTGGGTGTCCTACCCTACAATTGGCGCCCTGCCCACGCCCACATGCAGCTTTTGGGTTTTGTGGCCCTCATGATCTACGGCGTGGCCTACCACGCCCTGCCCCGTTTCCGCGGCGTGGTCTTCCGCAGGCCCGGGCTCGCCCTTTTCCAGGTGGGCCTGGCCAACCTGGGCCTGCTGGGCATGGTCCTGGCCTGGGGGCTTGGCCTGGGAACGGGCATCTGGGGAGCCTTCGCCGCTCTCTCCTTAGCCGCAGGCCTCCTCTTCACCCTCCTGGCGCTGGAGATCCTCTGGGGCTAAGGAGTCCTGTCCACGTTCTAGGGAGGTGAGTATGCGCACGACCCCAAGCGTGCCCTTAAAGCCGGTAGCCCTCCCCACGGAGCACGGGGGCTGGGGGTTCACCCTCGAGCCTCTCCTCCTCGCCTTCTTCGGGGGCTTCACCCTCTTTTTGCCTCCCGTCCCCGCCCGGGTGGTGGGCTGGACCCAGATGGGCTTCGGCTTCCTCATCGTTTTGGCCACTGCCTTGGGCTACACCCTCCAGGGCCTCCCCACGGCCCTTCTTGGCGTGCCCGCCCTTCACCGGGTGCTGGGCCTACCCCTTGTGTTCCTGGCCTTCCCAATGGGCTTCTACCTTCTCTTTCGGCGGGAGGTGCCCCGTCTTTCCCGGGTGCTTCTCGGCCTCTACGACCTGAATGCCCTCCTGGGCCTGGTCTACCTGGCCTTGGGGGGAAGGCTCTCCCCCCACCCCCTCCTGGCCCTCCTGGGGGTAGGCCTCCTCCACCTCCTCCTGAAGCGGCCCTATCCCTGGCCCGGTCTGGGGTTTCTCCTCTTGGGGATGCTTCTCCTCTGGCACTAGGCCAAACCTAGCCCCGGTCCCCGGGGGGCCACCCCCATGGCGCCGCGCTCCCTGCGGCCAGCGGGCTGCACCCTCGTCTGGCCGCACGGCACCGTCCGGGGAAGGGCTCGGCCATCGGGCAAGGCCCTCTGGGCCCGCCTTGACCTGGGTCATAGACGGGGAGGGAGGGTAGGTGAAGGCTGGAGGCCTGGGCGGCCCCCCCGCCTAAAGGAAAGGAGGCAAGATGATTTACCCCTTTGAAGGCAAAGGGCTAGTGAGGCCAGGGGGTCAGGTCCGGTGCCTGGACCTAAGCCGGGGGAGAAAGCAGACCCTGAAGGTGGAGCGGAGCGAAGACGCTCTCCTGGCAGTTCTCAAGGGGGTTATCGTCGTGCGGTTCTGGGGGCGCTCCCTCCGCCTCCAGCCGGGCCGGACCGTGAGGGTCCGGACTGGCCAGCTCCACCTGGAGGCCCCAGAAGGCGGGCGTATCCTCTGGATCACCTTGGGGCTTCCGCCAAGTGAGCTCGCCCGGGACCACAAGGAGCTTGAAGCGCTTCTGGAGGCCCTGCCCTCCCAAGGAGCAGCCGAGGCCCTGGTTCAGAGGCTCCAGGCCCACATCGCCCTGGAGGAGGCCCTCTACTACCCCACCCTGAGTCCGGGAAACCGTCGGGATCGGCTCCTGGAGCACCGGCTTCTCCTGGAACTTCTGGGAGAGCTCCAAAGCTCCCTCCGGGAAGGCCGGCCCGTGGATGGGGTGGTGGAGCGCCTCAAGATCGCCCTCCAGGCCCACAGCGAGGCGGAGCTAAAGGTTTAGTCGGGGAGGATCCGCACCCCGGGTTCCCGGAAAAGATAGGTGTAGGCCCAGTCCAGGAAGACCAGAAGGCGGTTGCGGAAGCCCACGAGCTCCCTCAGGTGCACGAAAGCCCAGAGGAGCCAGGCGGGAAGCCCGGCCACCCCGAGGCCCCAAAGCTCCGCCACCGCCCGATTGCGGCCGATAACCGCAAGCTGCCCCCGGTCGCGGTAGCGGAAGGGGAGGGGGTCCTGCCCCCTTAACGCCCGGAGAAGGTTTCGCGCCGCCCACCGCCCCTGTTGCAGGGCCACGGGTGCGAGCTGGGGGAAGCCCAGCCCGTTGAGGTCCCCCACCACGTACACCTCGGGATAACCGACAAGCCGCAGACAGGGGTCCGTGGGCACCCGGCCCCGAGCGTCCGCAGGAAGCCCAGGAAGGGGGTTCCCCCGCACCCCCACTGCCCAGAGGACGAGGTCCCCTTTAAGCCGCTCGCCCCCGGAAAGCCTTACCCATCCCTCCCCCACCTCGGCCACCTGGGCCCCCAGGCGCACCCTCACGCCAAGTTGGGCCAAGGCCCCCTCCGCATACCGGCCGAGAGCCGGCCGGAAAGCGGAAAGGAGCCGGGGCCCCGCCTCCAGCAGGGTGACGGTCCCCGCGGGCACCTCGGGGAAGTCCCGTGGCAGGGTGTAGCGCAAGAACTCGGCCAGGGCCCCGGCGAGCTCCACGCCCGTGGGCCCGCCCCCCACCACGAGGAGGTCCAGGGGGCGCCCCCTGCGGGCCGCTTTTTCCAGGGCCTCGAGGAGGCGGTACCGGACCCTTAGGGCCTGGCCCAGGGTCTTGAGGAAGAGGGCATGCTCCCTCACCCCCGGTACCCCCAGGTCGCTGGGAAGGCTTCCCGTGGCCACAACAAGGAAGCGGTAGGGAAGCGCATCCCCGCCCTCCAGGAAGAGCCTTTTCCCCTCGAGGTCCACCCGCTCCACCCGGCCGAGGAGAAACCGGCCCCGGCGCAGCAAGGCCCGCAAGGGGTAGGCCACGGCCGGCCCCTCCAGGAAGCCGGTGGCCACCTGGTAAAGGAGGGGCTGGAACAGGTGGTGGTTCCGGGCGTCCAGCAAGAGGTAGGGAACCCGCGCCCTTTCCAGAACCCGGGCGGCGGCAAGCCCTGCGAAGCCCCCGCCCAGGATCACCACCTCTGGCCAAGCCCCGCCCATGCCTGCTCCCGCACTTTAATCCGGCCGTAGCCCCCGGGGGGTCAGAAGGCCTCCTCCAGGATCCTCCGCTTGACCTCGGTGATGAGCCGGTTCACGTCAATGCCCCGCGGGCAGGCCTCGGTGCAGTTGTGGGCGTTGCGGCAACGCCACACCCCGTTCCGCCCGCCGAGCCAACCGGAAAGCCGCTCCTCGGCCCCTCGGTCGCGGGAGTCAAAGAGGAAGCGGTGGGCCTGCACGATGGCCGCCGGGCCGATGTAGTGCCCGTTCACCCAGTAGACGGGACAGCTGGAGGTGCAGGCGGCGCAGAGAATGCACTGGGTCCCCTCCTCGTAACGCGCCCGCTCCTCAGGGCTCTGGAGCCTCTCCCGCTCGGGCGGGGGCTCGTCGTTGATGAGGTAGGGCCGCACCGCCCGGTAGGCGGCAAAGAAGGGCTCGAGGTCCACGATGAGATCCTTCCGGGCGGGGAGCGCCCGCAGCGGCTCCACGGTGAGGATCCGCCCCAGGTCCTTCACCAGGGTCTTGCAGGCGAGGCGGTTTCGGCCGTTGATGGTCATGGCGTCCGAGCCGCAGACCCCGTGCCCGCAGGAGTAGCGGAAGGCCAAAGTCCCGTCCACCTCGGCCTTGACCCTGAGAAGCAGGTCCAAGACCCGCTCCCGGCCCTCCGTCTCCAGGGAGAAGGCCTGCCAGTAGGGTCCTCTGCCCGGCGCTCGCCTGAGGATGCGGAGTTCCACCCTCATGGCTTCTCCACCAGGAAGCGGTAGTAGCGGAAAGGGAAAATCCCCCGCTGCTCCTGCTTCAGGATGCGGTAGCCGTACTTGCCCGCCCAGGCAGGGACCTCGTAGGGGGCGTAAACATTTTTGGAAAGGAGTTCCAAGACCGCCCCCGAGGGCAGGGCCTCCATGACCTCGGTGGCCCGGATGAACCCCAGGGCGCAGGGCGTGCCGCGGTTGTCCAGGCGATGGAGGGGTTTCACCTTGAGGTCCTCGAGGCGGCACACTCCCTTGACCGGGGAGCACTGCAGGGGAACCTCCTGCCTTACCTCCACCACCAGGCGGGGCGGCGCGGTCATTGCCCCCCCTCGAGGACGTGCACGTTGGGCAGGGTCTGGGCCCAGGTGCGGTTCTTCTCTATGTAAACCTTCCACTGCTCCGGGACGTCCTCCTCGGGGTAGATGGCGTTCACCGGGCAAGCGGGCACGCAGGCCCCGCAGTCAATGCACTCGTCGGGGTGGATGTAAAGCTGCTCCCCGGCGTCGTAGATGCACTCCACGGGGCAGACCTCCTGGCAAGACCGGTCCTTCACGCCGATACAGGGCTCACAGATCACGTGGGGCATAAGCACCTCCAAGCCCCAGCCTGCCCCCTCGCCTTCCCCTCGTCCATGACCCGGATCAAAGGTTTTTCCCTCAGGCCAACCTCCACCTGCACCGCTGAGGACCGCTCCCGGGAATAGGCTCCTTGCCCGGCATCACACTCTGGAGCTCAAAGGAGGAGGAAAATGGGGATAGGGGGGAGAATGGGGCATGGGTCGGGTTAAACCTTGGCTTTGGCTCCTGCCCCTGGGCCTGAGCCTCGCCCTTTGGCTTTCCGGCCCCAAGGGGACCCTCTGGGTAGAACCCGTCCAGGCGAGCCCCGAGGCCCTCCAGGCCGTTTACGCCCAGGCCCACCCCGGGGTGGTCCAGGTCCGGGACGGGGAGGGGGGAAGGGGAACGGCTTTCTTCTACGCCCCACGCCTCCTCCTCACGGCCTACCACGTGGTGGCGGAAGGGGGCCCCTTCCGCCTGCGCCTGGCCACGGGGGTGGAGGCCCAAGCCCAGGTCCTGGGGTTCCACGAGCCCTTTGACCTGGCGGTGCTCCGCACCGGGGCCCAGGCCCCAAGGGTCCTCCCCTTGGAGCTTTCCCGGACCCCTAGGGTGGGGGAAGCCCTCCTCCACATCGGCAACGGGCACAACCAGTTCATCGCCCCCCGGTATGGGCGCATCACCCGGCTTTTCGTGGACCCCTCGCCTTTTCTTCCCCAGGGCC
>ENA-ORXB01001958-ORXB01001958.1-sediment-metagenome-genome-assembly--contig:-NODE-1958-length-20401-cov-5.020665_pt1:5000-20401 | contig 20401 bp, 17 predicted proteins | sample MGYA00237863_ERZ511475 | MGnify/ENA primary metagenome ERZ511475 (study PRJEB26305, sample SAMN06343858) | sediment metagenome | isolation source: hot spring sediment | place: Canada... | reverse complement strand
GGCTTGACCCACGCGTCGATGGTGAACTGCTGGTTGGCCAGCGCCGTCGTGTGCGGGATGTCGATGTAGCCGCCCGGATCTTCGCCTCATGGCTGAGGATTGCTGATGATCTCTTTGTGCCGAGTCTGTTTTTCGCTTGCTTCGCCATTTTTTGCACTATCTTAATCTTAGCATTCGATCGCAACGATGTGCAAAAACCATGACAGTAGCTACACTGGCTGGAGTGTTAAAGGACATGATTTTGGAGTGTGCGAGGGATCGGAGAGGATGATTGGTTACCGAGAGGCAGATCTTTTATGAGAAGACATGCCTACTTTTTCGAGTATGGCATAATGAAAGCAGCAGAGAAAAAGAAATCCTAACTAATTGAAGGTAACCGCGATAAACCGGCTTTGGGAAAATTGATTTGAAGTAGTCCAGACTTAAACTGTATTGATATTCGATTTTTTTTTGATAAAATTCTCCCAGACCTCTTATCGGAGTATCGAAAGTTATGAAAACGGTGAGGGTTATAGGTTTGGTTTGTTTAGCGACTTTGGGCTTTTTCTCTGGTGTTTACTCTCAAACGATGAGATGTGAGAAGAGCAACGATGGGAAGCTGAAATGTAAACCTGTTTCCTTCGAGGAATTCAATGAAGAAGCTAAAAAGAGGCTGGAGGCAATGAGAAGAAATGAAAAAATCCTGAAACGCATTTTTGAAGAAAACGGTCTCAGCAGTGATTTTATTGATTTCCAAACTTTATCCTCGCCTTGCATGCTTTCAGAGCTGGAAAACAAATTTGCTCTAGCTTTTTCGCTGTATCCAAGCTATATGCATCCTTTTCCGACGTTGAAAGGAGCAATAATTGCTTCTGAAGTTATCTTGCCGGGAAAGTTGAAATTGCAAGCAGATACGGCGATACTTGCGAAAAATATTTTCTTCGAGGGTTATGAAATAGAGATAAAGGGCAATCATGCCATTTTTCTTATCGCAACTAGAGGGATTTTTGCTAGAGGAAAGACGATAAAGATAGATACAAGCGGAAAGGGAAGGAAAGAATGGTTAGAATCCTTTGTTGGTGGCACTGATAATGTCGATAGGAGTGGAGTTCCCGGGGCAGATGGTAGACCTGGGAGAAATGGTGCTTCAGGACTATCTGGAGCAGCCGGAGCAAATGGAGTAGATGGAAGTTGTGATGGAAATAGAGACGGAGCAGATGGTTCGCAGGGAGCAACAGGTGCGGTAGGAGAAAATGGCGAAGATGGAGAAAGAGGTGAACACGGAGGAAATGGTCAGCCAATAATTATCATGATCTCTCGATACAGCAACGACACATACGTTTTAAACAGCAGAGGTGGTGATGGAGGTAATGGCGGACGTGGAGGAGATGCAGGACGAGGCGGTGATGGTGGTCCAGGCGGCAACGGAGGTAGAGGAGCCGTCTGCGGAAGTGGTGAATGCGGTCAAGGTTTAGTAGGAAGAGGAGGTAATGGCGGGCGTGGAGGAGATGGAGGAAGAGGTGGTAATGGTGGCAACGGCGGTAATGCAGGAAATGGCGGTAATGGTGGGGACATAACCATTCTATATGACGATCCCATAGCTCTTTCCAGAGTGCTATATGATAACAATGGTGGTATTGCCGGTATACCTGGTATCGGTGGAGTAGCAGGTGTAGGAGGACTGGGTGGTTTAGGTGGTTTTGGAGGAGAACCCGGAAATTCCTGTAACTCAAGGGGACAGCATGGCGATCATGGGGTTCCTGGAGAAGCGGGTGTTCAAGGTATGGGAGGTGCAGGAGGTGTTTCTGGAAGCAGAGGGATTTTTAGTCATCAGCAGATAGGCGGACAAACGGGTTGGGTTCCAATAGGTTATCCTGGTAGATCCTGCACGGAATGGTATTGGGTGTTTTATATCTGTTTTCCGGTTGGTAGCCAAACAGAAGAACCACCACAACAGATGAAGCAAATGATGTCAGAAGCTTTGTTCAGGTCTTATCCTTTTTTACGAGAAGTTGAGAAAGTTCCGGTCGAAAGCAAATTTTCTTGTAAAGGGAAAAAAGCGTTTGGCTCACTGCAAGAGCCGGAATATAAGTGCGTAGAGGTTGAAAGAGTGTATGCGGGCTGTTGGTGAACCGATTTTTTATTGCGTAGAGTGTATATTTTCGTGTCATAAAAGTTAGGAGAAGCAGCAAGGTTTCTCACAATTTATCCCAGAATGCAAAGAAGACCGCGCCAATAATCAACAAGTAAGCTACAAAATTATTCCATTTCAGGGTTTCACCAAACATAAAATAAGCAAGAACTGTAAATACGAAAAGCGTGATACATTCCTGCAAGATTTTAAGTTGAGTTACTGAAAAAACGCTCGAACCGATACGATTGGCTGGTACTTGAAAGATATATTCGATCAATGCTAGCATCCAGCTCATCACAATCGCCAGCCATAAAGCGCTTTGTTTGTATTTTAGATGCCCATACCAGGCTAGTGTCATGAATATGTTTGAAATGATCAATAAAACTATCGTTAAAACTATTGCGCTCGAATTCATAAAAATTAAAAAAAGTACAGACAAGGGTTTCTGTATTTTTTATTAAATTAAAATATTTCAGTTTTTGCTAGTCGAAGATGTAGGTTCACTTGTCTGGAATGAAGGAGAGGTTGGGGAATCATTGTTTAAGAGCCTGCTTTTTCGTTGCGATAAGCTTTAGATAATCTGAGTCTTCTTCCAGAGGCATATAGCGATTTTCAAGCAAGGAACTGGTTCTGACAAGTGACATCGTTCCCTTGCGGGTGTACAAAGGCCCATGCTTTATCCACGGAGGGCGATAAAAATAACTTCTCTCGCCCATCAAGAGTTTCTCGCCGAGATTCGTATTAAGATTCATATCGCCGAGGATTTTGAAGCTTTCCTCGACACAAGGATGATGTCTTGGGCGTGATTCACGCCAATTCGGCAATATGCCGACGATGAAAAGCATTTCGCCAGTTTCAGGAACAAAGCGAAGCATTTTTGTCATGATACCTGCTTGCGGACCTTCGGCAACGGTTGGCTCCCAACTCATTTTTATCGTATCTTTCAAAATTATGCCATCCGTCGAACCTTCATCACCTAAGTTTATGCCGAATTTTGCATCCCACATGACTATTGCTTCGCAACCCGCTTGGGTTGACATTTTTCCATGAGAAGAGCCTTTCGGGTGATAAGAGTAAAATTGCTCAGTGAGAGTTTCTTCACCTATTGTTAAATCGCCACTCACGATAAAAAGATGCTCCGGCGTATTCAATGTAAAATCCGCATCGGCGTGCCAGCCAGGCGGGATTTTCATAAGGCCGCTTAATGCACCATCGGATTCATCCATACTAAAAACTTTAAGCTCGAGGCCGGGTGGCAAGCCCTCTACCTCTAGAGGTTCATACGGTATTTCATCGAAATATATGAACTCTACATGCTTTCTTTCCCAAACCATAATCTATTTTCTGCTGATGAAAAGTTGCCACGGAAAACGCCAGTTTTTCGGGACCTCTTGTTCAGAAACCCACCCTGTGCCGTCATCGAATGCGAGCATACTAGCTTCAGAAAAGCCTATTTCTTTCAGAAGCTTTATGTAGTCAAATTCATGGAAAACTCGCATGAAGACTTCATTATTTCGCTTCGAATGTCCGAAATAACAGAATTTGCCAAACATTCCACCTGGCGCGCTATGAAAGTCCAGGTTTACATACAAGCCGCCGGGCTTGAGAATTCTATAAGCCTCGCGTGTAATCTTCTCTAATGCGTGCAACGGGAATTCATGTTGAATGAATGTCGTGTGAACTAAATCGAAGTATTCGTCTGGATAATCAGTTTTCTCCATGTTTTGTTGCGAATAGAAGATTTCTCGGCCAGACTCAACTGCTCTCAAGTGTGCTACCTTCAAGCAAGGTGCTGAGATGTCGCATCCATGCACTTCCGCATCCGGATAAAGATCTTTAAAAGGATAGGTGCTTTTGCCAACACCACAACCAAAATCGAGAATTCTCTTGTAATCGCCTTTCGGCACCGCTTTAGCCAGCCTGAAATGAAGATCATCTTCATGAACAAAATGAGGCACGGTTGTTTTACGAGCATATTCATAAACGAATCCTGCTAGCTCATCGCCCGAAACCCCTCCAGGATGTTGATGAAAATCTACAGCTTTGTAATAGCGAGGAAATTCTATCGAAGGATTCAATCGCAAGTGTTTGTTCGGTTGAATCTCGTCAAGCACTCTTAAAAGCTCATCTCTTTGTCGATTTGCTATGGCTATAATCCCATAGCTCGGATCAGAGTATTTGAGCCTTTGTATATGACGCTCAAGCCAGCCAAAAAATGAATAAAGCGAACCCTTCATCATTTCTTCAGTTTCTTTGAAAGTAGTGGGTTCTCCAGCCCGGTGTGTGATTTTCTCTTGATATTCTTCGTACAGTGCCCGATAAATCTTGCTCCCCCAATACAACTTCGCTCCGAGCAAAAAATCCTGAAAAGCCTTGGCCGAACGATCTGGTTTTATACCGATTGATCTTTTTTGCACGGGTTTTGCCATAGATACCTCCTAATCTATCTGAAAATCTTTTTCTACCTTGGAAGAAGATCTCTGAAGAATCGGGTCAAATAGCCTCTCGATGAAACGATCCCTTTCCAAAGATTCTAAACCAGAAGGGCATTTTTCTATCTCTTCGAGAGTTAAAAATCCTCTTTCTTCCAGCAGCGTCTCTATGGCTTTTAGCCGATCTCGTAAGATATAAACCTCACTTGCCAGAACAGTTATAACTCCCATCAGCCTATCGATCGCATCATCCTGAAAAAAAACTTGCTCTTTCACAAATACACCTCCTACAATTGTTATACGTATATTACATTTCTTCTGAGCTGATAAGTCAAGTAAATCAGATCGAAAATCATTGCAGAATTCTTACGTGTAATACGCATAAAACATGCAGAAGTGATATGGGAGAATGTCTAGAAATGACCCTGGAGATTTATCCGTGTAAGCCATTCGTTACGCGTGAGCCTTTTCAGACCTGAAAATTTACCGAGTGCGTTAGAGAAAAATGAAGAAATAAGGAAATAAAAAGTTCGTAAGAGTTTTTAGCTACGCATTACCCCGCGCTTGCCACATATTCGGCCATGAATCTTGCCTCCAGCGAAGATTTCGCATGCTCGAAATCAAGGATATTCGAGCGAGATAAAGAAAAACATGTTCTTGACAAGGGAAAAAAGGTTTGAGAAAATCAGAATCTAAGTTTAAGCTTACTGGATTAAAGCCATGAGCCCGTTTTATTCAAAATTCATGTTCAGTCGAGTGTGGCAAGCTATTCGCTGGCGATTAGGTCAACGAGTTGCCGCACCTGAGTTGGAATTTGGCGACGAGCTGAGTTTGGCCGCGTTTTATGACGGTCGTGTTACAGATTGCACCTTTTTGTCTGATCCAGCTCATTATGAATACCCGCGTGCGAAGTGGATACTAGATCGAGTGCATGGAGGAAAGCTTCTAGAGGTTGGTTGTGGCAACGGTGGGATGACGCGGTTGCTCGCTCCCAAAGTAGACCAAATCGTCGCGCTAGATGTCTCTGGTCCTTCGCTTAGAGAGCTTGAAAAGCTAGGACTTCAGAATGTGAAGATCGTCAAAGGACTTATTGAGCGCTACGAGCCGGAGTGCTTATTCGAATGGATAGTGATGTCAGAAGTACTTGAACATGTGCGTCAACCTGCGCAGATCGTTCGTCGTTGCTTTAGCTGGTTAGCACCGGGGGGAGCGCTTTTGATCACCACACCACATGGACATTGGGAGTCAAACGAGCATCTTCATGTGCTCGTCTCAAAGCTTTACGCCGTTCAGTATGAGCTTCGGCAACATCTCACTGGTTGGTGGTGGGTCATACGTCATGCAAGACAACCTACATGTAAGCTGGATCTCGCGCCTAACCGTGTTCTATTCGTATTGACCGGTTTGCTCGGTGACTCTGTCATGTGCACACCCGTAATTGCGGCAGCGCGTCACCTGTGGCCTGAGTCTAAGATCGTTTTGCTTGGTAAGCGTCAAAATCTGGAACTCTTAGCTGCTTGTCCTTATATAGACGAATTTATAGAAGCGACTGCCATCCCTTTCACACTAACCAAGCGAAAAGATGTTTCGGTTTTGGCCGCTAAGTTGCGAGCATTGCATTTTGACTTAGCAATCATCCTTTTAGGCGACCAATTTGCTCATTTACTTGCAAAGGCAGGAATCCCAATCCGCGTTGGTGTCAAGGAACATCCGCTTGCTCCTTGCTTGACGCATCACTACTCGATCGGCTCGCCGCGCACTTGGGGCCCTGAGGAGAGACTTGGCGCCCTGCGGTGTTTGGGGTACAAAGTAGAGTCTGTTAAGCCTAGACTTTGGGTTGATCGGGATGCGCGAGAGAGCGCTTCGCTTAAGTTACGAGGCTTTGGCGTCGAAGCAGAGGGAAGATATGTTGTCTTGCATCCATTTGGAAGTGAAAAACGGCAATGGTGGCCGCTTAACCGTGCAGCTCTTTTTGCAGAGGCTACGTTTCATGAGCTAGGACTCAAGACGCTGTTGATCGGTGGCCCTGAGGTTCGCAGCGCAATCAACCAGAATTTGCCAGCGTGCCTGCTAGATTCTACTGGGAGATTGAGCATTCAGGAGTTGCTGGCGGTGATAGAGCGCGCCGAACTGGTCGTGACGACCGATAGCGGACCGTTTCACATTGCCGGCGCCCTTGAAAGACCAGCGATCGGACTCTTTCGCGGACGACGTCCGGAGCACGCAACCGCTTACCCGACGGCTAAAGTCGTTTTCGGCCGCAATGCCGAGTGCGATGCCAAATGTGATTGGAATCAATGCAGAGAGGTTCCTTGCCGACAAATGCAATCGATAACAGTGGAAGAAGTTTTAAAGGTAATTCGGCATGAAGGAAGTTCTAAAAACAGCTTTTTATGAATTGATCGATCTTACGACACTTCGGCGTGGGATCTCGCGAACTTATGGCGAGCATAAGATCAGATTCCCGGTGCGCTATGCACGTTACTATCCAGCAGATTACGAACCAGCTTTGTTTCGGTTCCTGAAACAGAATTTAAGGGCGGGAGATACTTACTGGGACTGTGGAGCACACTTCGGATTATTCTCAGTTGTTGCCAGTCGACTTGTCAGATCAACTGGTATGGTCTTAGCCTTTGAGCCAACACCATCTGTGAGAGAAATTCTGACTAAGGTGGTGTCGATGAATAAAGCTTTTAACGTAATTGTGCGACCAGAAGCGCTGAGCGACCGAACGGGCGAAACTGTGTTTTATGCTACTGATAATGAAACTTCAAACGCAAATAGCTTGATCAAACAGGCACGCCATTCAAGAGGTATTACAATTCATACATCTACGATTGATGATATTGCAAGCGAGTTGAACGTGCGGGCAGATCTAATAAAAATCGATGTTGAGGGAGCAGAGTTTGCCTTGTTAAAAGGTGCACGCGGCGTAATCGAAGCTTATAGACCGCTTTTGTATTTGGATTTACATCCGGCAGCGATAGCGAACTCCGGAGCAACGCTCAGCGAAGTTTTCGATCTACTTGAAGAATTTAGATACAGAGTCATATGGCGTGGAGAAGTCATGAATCGTCAATCTTTTAGTAGACAAACTGACTTATTCGACGTAGAATGTTTCCCTGTCGGTAAAAATAGTTGATTTACATTTAATTAACTACCCGAGAGTGATCGGTGAATGAATGGTATGATCTAGCAAAGACGGATCTTTGTGTTAAAAACACTCAAATTGCTTATCTTATCAGCTCTAAACTGGTTTGTGTGGAAGGCAAGAATATTTTGTTGGAATCAGTATTGAGAGTTATATGATTGACGCTAAGAAAACTAGAAGAATTAAAGTCTTACACTTCACTGACATAGTAAATCGCTTCGATTTTATTGATAATGTAGTTCGTTACCTTGATAAAGACAAGTTTGAGGTTGGATTATGTTTGACCAATCCGAACAGCAATATTCAAGCACCCTCCTATCCCGATGATTTTCCTTTATGGGTAATTGAATCAAGAGGAAGGAGAAGCTTTCCGCGCGTTGCGCGAGAGCTTGCTCGTATCTTGCGCACCTGGGGCGCAGACATCATTCATACGCACCACTATGATCCGGCTGTCACAGGTCTTGGGGCGACTAAGCTCTACCCACAGGCAAAATTGGTTGTTGGGCGGCACTATTCGGATGCGATCTATCGCATATCATCGAAGGTAAAAAGGCATGTCTATTTGATGGTCGAAAATGCTGTCAATAGCGCGGCAACGCGCATTATCGTGCCGTCGAAATACATACGCGAGATTCTAGTTGATTGGCAGGGAGTTGCTGCCGAGAAGGTCGATGTGATCTATTACGGTTTCGATCCAGAAAAGTACTCGTTGCCGCGCGAGGATGAAATCAAGATATTGCGCGCCGAAATGGACTTGGAAGGGAAATTCGTGATAGGCACGTTCGCGCGGTTGCATGAAGAGAAAGGTCACAGGTTTTTACTTGAAGCCGTATCGCAGTTAAGCGTCGAATTACCTCGTCTGGTCTGGTTGATTGTCGGCGATGGCCCGGAAAGGCGCGATCTGGAACGAAGGGTGGCGGAAAAAGGGCTAGAAGGAAGAGTTGTCTTCCTCGGTTGGAGACGCGACGCAATCAAGTTGATGGCGGCCATCGACGTCGTTGTGCAGCCGACTTTACACGAGGCTTTTAGTCAGGTGATGATCGAGGCTCTGTGGATGAAACGACCGCTCATCATCACCGAAGTAAGTGGTGCTGTTGACATCATTCGAGACGGAGAAAACGGCATATTGGTTCCCAAAGAAGATCCGACAGCTTTGGCTAGTGCAATTTCACGCTTGGCTTGCGATCAAGGACTTAGGGAGAGGCTAGGACGCAACGGACATGCTTTCGTGAATGAAAGTCTGACCGCATCGAAAGTGGTTCGTTGTTATGAAGCCTTGTACTCTCAAGTGGGTCGTTAATCTCTTCAGTTTCAGTACGACAATGAATTGGCGATATGAACATTTGCTCATTGAGTCTGTAAGAATGTTGCTCCAAAGCAAGTTGCGGGGAGCGTATAGAGTCACAAAGGTTCTCGCTAGTGTGTTCAAATCACTACAGGCAGTCCCTTGCGCGACCCCTTACGGGGAGACGATTTACATCGATCTGCGAGTGACTAGTTCTTACAGGATCTTTGCAGAAGTGATGTGGGAAGAGGATGAGCAAAAGCAGGTTCAGAGGCTGGTAAAAGCGGGGGACATAGTTTTCGATATCGGCGCTCATCTCGGCGTATACACCGTCTTGTTGTCGCATCTTGTTGGGCCAACAGGGAGAGTCATAGCTTTTGAACCTAATCTTAGAGTCTTGCCAGCGCTAGAGCGCACGGTAAAAGAGAGGAAAAATGTGACACTTCTACCTATTGCTTTGTCTAGCTTTTCTGGTGAACAAGTGTTGTATGTTCCAGGAGACGACTCGATGGCGAGCTTGGCGGACTGGACTGCAGGCAAGCACGGCGAAATAACTCGATCTGTTTGCGAAACTTTCACACTGGATGAACTGGCGAGACAAGGAAAGATTCCGGAGCCTGACTTCATTAAATGCGATGTCGAGGGAGCAGAGTTGCTGGTTTTTCAGGGAGGAAAGGAGGTCTTGGACCGTGACAATGGACCGATCTTGTTGTTTGAAGCGAATGCAAACGCAATGCGCGGATTCAATGTTACAGCTGAAGCGTTATTAGGATTTATTCGTGGCTTGAGAAGAGCCAGATACACCACTTACTTGGTGGAAAGTGAACTGGAAGAAGTAAGGGGCGACCGGTTGCCAGAGCATTGCAACCTGATTGCCATCCCAGAGGCTAAGATGGACCGTCTTGAAAGGAGAAATCAAAGAATCGGTTGACTGTTCCATGAAAACGTCTCGGTCAGTATCTTTGGTTATTCCCGTGCGAAACGAAGAGCAGAGTCTACCCTCTTTGATCGAATCGATCAAACAGCAAACTTTTGAGCCAGCGGAGATCATCATCGTCGACGGCGGATCGGTTGACGGAACCGTCCGTGTAGTTAAAGAGATTGCCGGAAGAGACCCCCGGTTTAGAGTGGTTGAAGCCGGGCCGGCGACGCCGGGGCGCGGAAGAAATGTCGGCGTCGCTGCCGCACGGTATGACTGGATCGCTTTTACCGATGCAGGCATCAGGCTAGAACCCGATTGGCTTGCCGAATTGGTAAGGACTGCCGATGCTGACCCATCTCTAGATGTAATTTACGGAAACTATGAGCCAGTTGTAAGCAGTTTCTTTGAACGCTGCGCTGCGCTCGCTTACGTTCCCCCTAAGTTGCCGAGGGGTAATGGATCGCTCCGTGGGCCATCGATCGTTTCATGTTTGATGAAGCGCAACGCGTGGGCGAGGGTGGGCGGCTTCCCGGATTTGCGAGCGGCTGAAGATCTGATTTTTATGGAAAGGATAGAAAAAGCGGGGCTTCGCATTGGATGGGCGCCACAAGCGACCGTGTGGTGGAGCTTACAGCCTTCGTTCAAAAAGACTTTCAGGAAATTTGCGCTCTATTCTTATCACAACGTTTTGGCAGACCGCCAAAAATACTGGCACTACGGTATTGCAAGGCAATATCTGGTTGCGATCCCCTTTTTACTTCTCGGAATCCTTCATAGCGCCTGGTGGTTTGGCGTACCCGTTGCTGGGTTCATCTTGCGCGTCGCTCGAAGCATTTGGCGACACAGGGATGGAAGAGAAGTAGTCTGGTTGTTCAATCCATTGCAATTCGCTCTCGTCGGGGCGATCATCCTCGCCATCGATCTGGCAACGTTTGTCGGATGGGGGCAAGCTTTGAAGCAAAGCTCGACTTTCACATCAAAGAGGGAAACGAAAGAGAATGCTTAATCTTAATGCTATCTGGTATCCTTTTGACTTAGCTCCTATAGAACTAGAAACGCATCTTTCGTGAAATCGATCTGTTTGGAGTAGGACATACCGCAGCCGATGGCAAAAACCTTGTACATTTGTTATTTCGGGCTTCGTGAGCCTCTGGTTCAAACTCAAGTCTTGCCTTATCTCCGGGAGTTGTCGATTAGGGGAGTCGAGGTTCATCTGTTGACTTTCGAACCGGACAAGAGAGGAAAATGGTCATCAGAGGCCGAGGCTGTCATGAAACAAGCACTCTGGGAACAGGGAATCCATTGGACGGCGCTTGCCTACCACAAAACCCCTTCCATTCCCGCAACAGCATTCGACATTCTGTGCGGTGCACTTCATATTTGGCGTTTAATTAGGAGCGAGAAGTTAGATTTCCTTCACGCACGAGTTCACGTTCCAATGTTGATGGCGGCTTTGGCACGTTCTTGCAGTTCTCATAAACCGAAGATCATTTTTGATATTCGAGGATTCTTCCCGGAGGAATACGTGGATGCCGGTCTTTGGCGTCCCAACGGGTTGCTCTACAAGTTGGCTAAGAGAGTCGAGAACTGGTTGTTGAGACAAGCTGATGGATTCGTAGTGCTGACCGAGAAAGCGCGCGACATTTTGTTTCCAGAATCGAGTGCAACCGGTAGGGATAAGCAGGGACGACCTGTCGAGGTTATACCGTGCTGTGTTGATTTGCAGCGCTTCGAAGTCGCCGACGGAGAAACAAGGAAAAAAACAAGGGAAACATTAGGAATAGGAGACAGAACAACAGTCGCTTACGTCGGTTCATTTGGTGGTTGGTACTTAACGGAGGAAATGCTTGACTTTTTCTCTGTTGCTCGTGAGCTAGAGAATGCCTTTATTCTAATTCTGACGCAGCGAGACAAAGAGAGGATCATCCAAAGATTGAGAGGAAGAGGCATGAGAGAAAAGGATTTCCTGGTTGAGAGTGTCCCACCTTCGGAATTGCCAAAACTTTTGAGCGCAGCTGATGTTGCTATATCTTTCATAAAACCCTGCTATTCAAAACTTTCCTCGTCACCGACGAAAATAGCGGAATACCTTGCATGCGGCATCCCTATAATCGCCAACAGTGGTGTTGGCGATATCGCTGAACAGATCACATCGGATGGCGTGGGCGTCGTCATCAATGAGTTCAGCTTAGAGTCTTATCGGAAGGCTTTAAGAGAACTAAACGCGATGCGAAAAGAGACGGATTTGGCAGCGCGTTGTCGTGAAAGCGCGCGGAAGAGGTTTGATTTGATCGAAGTCGGAGCAACGAAATATCGCTCTCTTTATGAGGAATTGCTTGCTGAAAGGAGCGACTTCGTAGGCATAAGTTCAGTTAGAGGTTAAGTTTATAAAGATGTTATGCGCCGCCAAATACGTGTTCTAACTTTGATACCCAATCAAATAGCTTGTTTTCCTGAGCAGCGCGCCGATATTTCGATTTGAAAAGCGTGGGCGGGGAGAGGTATTTTGAGGTTTATCGGAGGTTGGTTGATGTTGGCGATCGCACACGTACTTTTGATTCGACTGATGTCTGAAGGCGAAGAATTATGAGAGTTTTGGCCCTAGCCTCTTACCCAGAGCAAGCTGCGGCGACGCGTTATCGCTTGGTTCAATTCGTCGCACCGCTAGCCGAGCATGGAATAGAACTGATCGTCAGGCCTTTCCTCGAGCCGCAAACTTTTGCTGATCTATATAAACGTGAGGCCGCCTTGCAAAACGCTCTGGGCTTGTTAAAAGCTGCTGCCCGCCGTGTGCGTGATCTAATCGAAGCAGTGAACGTAGATCTGATCTTGATCCAGCGGGAAGCGATGATGTTCGGTCCGCCTGTCATCGAGTGGACGATGACCAAGGTTTTGCGACGCCCGCTGGTTCTGGATCTAGATGATGCAACTTACGTGCGATACGTGAGCCCGACTTATGGGAGAATAGCGAGCGCGCTCAAGTGGTTCAGTAAAACCGATGATCTGATTGCATGGTCATCTTTGGTGATTTGCGGTAATCGGCATATTGCAGACTACGTTTCTTCCAAAGGGAAGTCGAAGATCATTATTCCAACGGTGGTGGATCTGGAAAAGTTCCGGCCACGATCAAGATCCAAGGGGGTAGACGATAAGATCGTGGTTGGATGGATAGGCACACATTCAACCTTCCCATACCTAGAATCCATTTTCCCGGTCCTTGGTGAACTTGCACGGTGCTACAAATTCCGCTTGAAGGTGATTGGATCGGGACGGGCAAAAATAGAGATCCCCGGAGTGGAGGTTGAAAACTGTGAATGGGCTTTGGAACGAGAAGTTGAGGATTTGCAGTCATTCGACGTTGGTCTTTATCCAATCGTCAATGACGCTTGGGCGGTCGGCAAATCCGGATTCAAAGCTATTCAATACATGTCGGTTGGCGTTCCTTACGTCGTGTCTCCGGTCGGAGCGTGTGCGGAGATAGGTGAGCCGGGAGTGACACATCTCTGCGCGACCACTGGGAAGCAGTGGTATGATGCATTAGCACGCTTGATAACCGACGAGGAGCTGAGACGTCGAATGGGAGAAGCTGGAAGAGCGCACGCGGAGAAACATTACGCCCTACCGGATCAAGTCGCAAAGCTGGCTCATGCGCTTCGTTGGGCGTCGAGGCAAAAGAATTCAGTCGCTAGGGAGAGATGAGGAGAAATCTCAGATTAATCACTTTGGGAATATGCGCTCTGGCGCCGGCGCCGCTCAAAGCTTTACTCTATCGTTTCTTCTTCGGCTACAAGATTGGGAAGGATGTCAAGATCGGGTTGAGTTTGATTGATGCACGATCATGTGAAATAAGCGACGGCGTTCGGATCGGGCATTTCAATGCCGTCATCGGAGTGAAGAAGTTGCAGATCGGCGAGCGTGCTCGTATTGGTCACCTGAATGTCATCAGAGGTGGAGACGAAGTAAGAATCGGTAGATATGCCGAGATAATTCGCATGAACGAGGTCAACTCAATCCCTGAGCCTGATATTGTGACTCCTGCTGACCCAGTGTTTCACTTGGGCGATGGCAGCGTCATCACCGCTGGGCACAAGATAGATTTCACCGATCGTGTGGAGATCGGAGACCATACGATTCTCGGCGGACGCCATTCTTCGTTGTGGACTCACAACCGGCAACGGACGCTACCGATCAAAATAGGCTCGTATAGCTACATCGGCTCGGAGATCAGAGTTGTGCTTGGTGGCTCGATCCCTTCGCGTTGCATCGTCGGCATCGGATCGGTCATTGTGGGGAAGCTGAGCGAAGAAGAGCATTTGATCGCAGGAGTTCCGGCCCGGGCGATTAGACCGTTGACGGAAGAGGATAGATTTCTGATAGAGTATCGAACGCGCCCCGACTTGCCCGAAGAATTGCAGACGAATATGCGTAGAACAACATGAATGCACTCTTAGCCCTGCTGTTGCTCGTTGCCGGGGTTAGTGTGTCCATCTTCGTGCCGCTGCATGGCCCGACGGCGATGCTGACCGGAGCTGCGGCGGCATGTTTAGCTGGATATCTAATATATCGTGCCGACGTCGATAGAAGGTTTCTCCTGCAATTGTTCGTTGGTGGTGTTTTGGTCCGAGTCGCAATAGGTACAATTATTTTCGTAGCCCAATTGCAAGATTTCTTTGGCGGCGATGCCATCACATATGATGGATTCGGGTATGCGTTACTGCGTTTGTGGCAAGGTGAGATTCAGTTTAAACCTGAAATAGATCGCTTCAGTGCAGGCGGCGGCTGGGGCATGTTGTACCTCGTCGCCGCCGTATATGCCATCATCGGGCGAAACCCGCTCGCCATTCAGTTCATCAACGCCGTCATCGGCTCGGCGACGGCTGCCGTCATCTATCTGTGTGCCTATCATATCTTCCGAAACATACGCGTCGCCCGGCTTGCTGCCTTCGTTGGGCGTCGAGGCAAAAGAATTAAGTCGCTAGGGAAACTGGAGAATTTCTGAGCGGAGACAAAACTTAGATTAGTTATGTTGTGACTGCTCGCTTCCCGACATCATTACTGCTTGAAGCGTTGTCTTATAATTTCGTTCTAACCGCAAAAAGCCTGGGATGCTATTTGAACGTTGTTCTCTGTAATTTTGGATTTGACAAGCAAGCGTGAGTTATTGAAATTAATGCTTTGGGGTTGAGAGAGAAGAGTAGGTAGGTGCTATGAAAGTAGCTAGGAAGTTCATAATTAGCGGCGTTGTTCAAGGAGTAGGGTATAGATTCTTTACTCAACGTGCGGCAGCTGAACATCAAATCGTTGGTTATGTGAGAAATCTCAAGAATGGAGATGTCGAGGTAGTTGCCGAAGGTGAACCACAACAGATGGAAGATTTCAAGAGAAAGCTAATGGAAGGACCAAGATTTTCGGTTGTGAAAAATGTAGAGGAGATCGTTTTGGAACCTACGGGAAACTATTCGTCTTTTAGAATAGAAAGATAGAAGCTTTTGACAAAC
>ENA-ORXB01001956-ORXB01001956.1-sediment-metagenome-genome-assembly--contig:-NODE-1956-length-20416-cov-5.665962_pt1 | contig 20416 bp, 36 predicted proteins | sample MGYA00237863_ERZ511475 | MGnify/ENA primary metagenome ERZ511475 (study PRJEB26305, sample SAMN06343858) | sediment metagenome | isolation source: hot spring sediment | place: Canada: British Columbia... | reverse complement strand
CAGCCTTGCTCGCAGGGGGGGCGGCCATTGTCTGTTCCCCTTGGAGAACCTCCAGGCCCACGACGACCACGCCCCAGTCTGGCAAGCCGATGGGAGTGCCCCGCCGCTCTCCAGTGCGCCAGACATGACTGCCAAGGCATACCTGGAGCGCATCCGGGCCGACATTAAGGCTCTGGTGACCTCCGGGGCGAAGGAAGTTGTTCCCGTTTGGGAGGACAAGACCTAGTCCCCTAGAGCCCACGTCTGTGGAAGGAGAATGTCCCCGGCTCTCCTTCCACAGCGAGGCCAAAACGAGGGAGGAGGAAGCGCATGTTGGTCGACCGCGCATATGCGAAGGAGGGAGGTGATGTAGCGGTGGGCAGCGAACTGGAGTTTGTGGGGTTCGATGCCCCAGCGGAGAAGGTAAAGCAGGTCAGTATTGATGAGTTCCTGGCCTGCGGCTTGAAAGAGTCCGAGCCGTTCAGTGGTTATCGGTGTTTCGGATGTAAGCAGCCCAGCGATTTGCCAGGGACTCGTCTAGTCTACTGGAGAGCTGCTGATGGGCCTGCATATATCGTTTGGCATAAGGTCTGCTGGGATACAATGCCTTGGAGCCCCCAACTCCTCGACGAGCTGACCAAAACGGAGCTAGACAGGGAAGTATTGCCCGAGGCGCCGAAGCCGATTGAGCCGCCGCTCAAGGCTCCGGCTCGGATGCATCCTGTCAAGGAGCTGAACTGGCTGAAGTTCCTAGGCGTTTCGGCGTCGGCCCTTCCGCTCAACCTGGTCCAGCAGGCGGCGGACTTCTACCTCTTAGAGTTCTCCGCGACGGTCCTAGGCCGGGGGCGAGAACGCTACGCCACATATGCTCGGTGGTTGGCCGAGTTGTATGCCAAATACATGCTCGCCGCGTGTTTGGGGGAGTTTCGTCACCGTCCGGAGGCGGTACCTGCTGAGCGCATCATCGCTGTGCCTCGGGGGACTGCTCGGGAACTCGCTCACGACCGCGCCACGATCATCTGGGGTATGGGATCTAGAGCGGTGGCGAAGGCCCTCGCGCTGTTGGACAAGGGCTTCAGCCACCCTGCGTGGCAGGAGATAGACAACGTGGGTGGTAAGAGCTGGGCCACAATCGCCCGAGTAACAGGATTGTACGCGGCAGGGCGGATCCCGCCCGGCGCATTTGTTGACACTGCGTACAATGTCGTTCACAACAGCGGGAAGCTCTTCGATAAGGGCCGACCGTCGGAGAACTCCTCGCTTCGCGGGAGGCCGCTCTTCAGTAAAGAGGACGCTCTTCGCAACCTTCTCGTTCGTAAGGCTCAAGACGGACTGGATGCCCTGGTGAAGTATGCCAGCCCTGAGGTCAAGGAGGTGTATTTAGGTGAAGCAGATGCCTAAACCATTTGTGGGAGAGGGTAGTGAGAGCTCAGTCGGGCCGTCTGTTGAAGCCCTGGACAAGGAGGTCACATACTATGATCTCTGTGCCCACCGCGGTACGAAGATCAAAGGGGCCAAAGGACTTTATGGGAGTTCGCATCGTGCGGGCTTGGACGACAACCTAGCAAAGGCCGGCGTCCCCGCACTTCTTCTGGACGCTGCGCTTCTGGACGAAGTGGTCCTTCTTGAGGGTCCATTTACCTCACTGCCTGTTGAGCAGGTGGGGGAAGGGTTCAAACCCTTCAAGGTCCAGAAGTTTCGGGACTTCATCTTCTGGCCGTGGCCAGACAGGGAAGCTCCGAAGGCAACCAAACGGGTCGTTAAAATCTTTGAGAATCTAGCCAAGTTTAACGCTCTGGAAGTAGCCTGCTACGGAGGGCACGGTCGGACGGGTACGGCCCTAGCTATTTTGGCTGCCCTCAAGGCCGGCTGGAAGACCCTAGAGGCAGTGGATAAACTCCGCGCTGCTTACTGTAAGCAGGCGGTGGAGACCACAGGACAGTACGAATTCGTTGCCGAGGTCCTAGCGGCTATCCGCGGTGAACCCGCGCCAGAGCTGAAGTGGGAAATCAAGCCCATTACATTTTCTGGCCGGGTTAAGCTGGTCGGTGAGCTCGTAGAGGACACTAACAGATGGACTTACAGTCGGGTGGACTGGAGGCGACGGACTGATGACTTGCGAAGGGGGTGGGAATATGGAGACTAGGCCCAAGCGTGTGAGCTTTTCGCTAAGCCACGAGATGGACTGGGAGTCTTACCCTGTTAACGAGTCCAGATCCCTAGGGCTCTACGGGCTCACAGATGAAGGGGGAGAGGCGGAGGACTTGGTCTTGTGGGGCGTGGAGCCCTACATTGACAAGATTGTCTTCGCCGAGAACGTCCCGCCGGAGATGCAGGAACGGATTGCCAATGCCATTTCGGCTATACCCGCCATGGTGCGGGCTCTGGTTGCGATCTCTCTGGCGTTGAGGGAAATGATCAAAGGCCACGTGCCTAGGCGGGATGCGCTCCTTCGGCTTCAGACCCTAGTGGATGGGGCCTTAGCCGATGCTGGGGAATCAATGGAGGAAGACTAACTCTAGGCCGGGGCTCTGGAGTGGGCAAATGCGGACGTGGAACTCGTTCCGCAGCCTCCTGGTCCTCTGGAGCCCCGGCGACTTCGTCCCGTAAAGGAGGTGGAGGCCAAAAGGAGGCGGTACTCATGGTCGTGTATCACGTCAGGACTGCCAAAGGGCACGTCTATTGGATCGACTCAACATCCAATGAGTGGATGGTAGACACCTCGGGTCCGGTCAGCGAGACCCGAGGAGTAAGCAGGGGCATAGTGGTAAGCCCTAGGACCCCGCAATTGGGAGACCGGCTGCTCCTGCAGTGGACTGACGCCGCAGGGAAGATGCGCTTAGCGCGTACTTCCCAGGTCGTCTACGTAGATTCCATGAACGACGAGGAGGAGGTGAACGCATGATCGTTCTTCTGGATGATCCCGCTTGTCTTCTCTGTGGGCACGCTTGGTCGGTGCACACAAAAGGAGATCAAGGCCCTTGCATGCACCCCGGCGGGTGCGAGCACAAATGCCCGCACTTCCGTCCTATACCAGAGAAAATTACGGAGGTCGAGGTCTTCAGGCAAGCACTGAGGGCTCTTAAGAAGGCCCTGAATGAGAGGTGGACTGAGCTCTTGGCTCCTTTGTGCCAGGAGTACCTTGGTAGCAACGAGATTGAGATTAAGTACATGGAGAGGGACTATGAATGGCCTCCTAAAGCCGAGGATTCGGAGTACTTAGACCTCAGCAAAGTCCGTTGGTACATCGTAGTGGACGGCCTGACTGCAGCCGACACACTCTGGGGAGAGGAGGGCGTGATCGCCTGGTTGTCGGGCATTTATTGGGTGCTGCGGCAACTGGTGAGGAAGCGTACTGACCCCATTAGCCGTACCGGGAAATCCCTCGTACAGGAGGCCCTAGTGCTCCTCGCCCTGCCTGCTGAGGGCCGGCAGCACAGAGAGGCCCGTTGGCGGGAGTTGGCCAAGGCTTTCCTATCAGATCCCGAACCGGTGAAGGAAGCGGAGCAGATTCTGCTTTCGTGGATTCCCGAGAAGGGGGAACCTGAAGACCCAGACGAGGAAGAGGAGGACCTAGACTCGGAGGATCTGGAAGAGGAGGTGGAGGAGGAATGACGCCCGAAAGCGGTGTGGACTTTTATGAACCCCGGATGCGCAGCATCATGGAGGCCCTTCAATTCTTCCGCCTTTTCGTCAGGGCTATGAGGTACACCCCGGAGGGAGTGCCTCGGCCCAAGGTCGTGGCCCCTACTAAGGGCGATCTCGACCGGGCTAAGATCTGGCTAGATTATTTGGAAATGCATATCAAGAAAGCCTTGGACGAGGCTTACTCTGACGGCTACATGCAGGGCCTGGCGGCCAGGTGGGAGTTTGCGGACCTGGCGGACCCTCAGAAGGCCGGGCCTGCCGCCAAGGCTTTCCAAGCGCTGAAAGACTTAGCGTGGGCTGCCAAAGAAGGCGCGCTCGACACAGAGGGGCTCGCCAAAGCAGGGGCCGAGGCTTTCCGGCTGGTAGAAGCAGTCCTAGAGGGCTAGAGGAGAGGGGGCCGGGGTTAACCTCCCTGGCCTCCTACTCCTAATCCTGAGGAAGAGAGAGGAGGCAAGCACATGAACGCAGTGGACATGGTGGGATATATATTTGCGTTCATTATCACTGGATGGGTCCTGCTAGGCACTTGGGAGTATATTGTTCAGCAAAGACTTTTCTGGCGCTTCATTCACTTTATTGCCAAGCACGATCCTGAGAAGAAGAAAAGGAGGAGAGGTCATGAAAAGGCTAGGCATCGTAGCGCTGGTCTGGGTGGCAGTGTCCCTGGTGGCCTTGACCCAGTGGACTCTCGGCGCACCCGCCAAGAACCCTAGCGCCGCAGCGATAATTATTATTTTGGAGGCTAGGGACAGTCACCTGCGCTGGGTCGAATATTTTAAGGCCAATCCGGGAGCGGAGAACCGAATGGTACGCCTAGGAGACGTGGTGGGTAATCGGGCCTTCCACGAAGCCTGGGTCGAGAAATACAACAAGGTTCTAGCAGTCCTCCTCGGCTCCCGGTGAGGCCCAGCAGCCTATATTCCCTATTCTTAGACTGCTCTGGAGAATCTAGGCGCACTGAAGGCGGAACTTCGTCCCGTAGGGGGACGGAGACCAAAAAGCGGAGGTGGGGAGATGCCATTTCCATTCAAGGTTCCTAATGACGTGGACTCTGGATGCACAATCTGCGTGCTTTGCGGGTACGTAGACGGCTCCGGAGCCCGAGACTGCCCACAGGACCACGGAGACAGTGGGCTCAGTGGATTCGGGAGCATGGTTTACATAATCCCTGCTATCTGGGCCGGGATAGCCGTTGTGGAGAAGAGAAGAGAGGAGGGGATGGCATGAAACTGAGAGTAGTGGAGGGAATCGAGGATTGGGGACTCTCAGCGGAGGACCCTCGGATCTCTGAGTTGGGGCAGTTTACTGAAACTGGGCCTGTTGTTGAATGCACTCGGGATGGATGCACCCACGAGATGCACGATCCACCGGCCCCATCGCGCCGGTGGAAGCCCCGCACGGGTCGGCTCGTCGAACTTGGGGAGGTAGGGTACGGTCCGTGCCGATACTATGTCTTACGCACCGACGTTCTAATCCGTCACCTTCCCTCTAATCGCGACTCCTACGATTATGGCTGGATTGAGGTAGTAAGGGATCCAGCCGAGGTAGAGCACGTTGTTGCTCGCCTCGTCGCGAAGAAAGGCTTAGATGCGGCAGCGAAGCGATGATAGAGAGGGAGGGTAAGATGCGCAGGATTGAGGAAGAATCCAGCAGGGAGGCCGCTGCTCTTGCCTTGACCTTGGACAGTTACTGCCAAAGGGCGGAGGTAATACCTCCAGCAATCTTAGACGCCCTCGCCTGGGTGGCGGCTGGGTGGATCTTCACCATTGAGGCCGTTACACACGAGGAGGCTACAGAGTATTTCCAACGGCGGCTTAACCGTCACCTCGCGCTTCTTCGTGCGGCGGCGTCAAAAAGCCGCGCAGAGTCCTCGTCGAACTAAGACTTCCCTTGCCCTAGGAGGGGGCTCTCCAAACCCCGCAAACGGCGCCACTGTAAGCGGGGTCGAGGGCTCCTCCCTAGGGCTAAAGCCTATATTCCCTATGCTCCCTGGCCTATGCCTATATTCCTCTTCTAGACCCCTCTAGATCTCCTCAGAGAGCACTATATTAGGCCAACTTCGTCCCCAATAGGACGAAATCGCGATTCGGAAGGAGGGAGGAAGAGATGAACGTGGTTACGTTCGTTTATGCACCCCGGTCCGGCCCCCGCTGGATCGGGAGTGCGCACCCAAGGCACAGCGCACTAGTGCCGGCGGTCATCTGGACTAATGAATCGGCCCACGTGATTGGTCGGCACATCTTCGTGCCGGCGGCTTCGCCAGGCCGCTGGTGGAGGAACGAGGCAAGGAAAGTTGCCGAGGCCATCGCCCTCGAAATGGGCGGAGTGGCCTGGGACGCCCAGGGGGACGTTAACCTGGTCGTCCCCGAGGTAGGCGCTGAGACTGCCCTTCTCGGCATGTGGGGCGCTGACCCCACACATCCCATCGGGCATTATCTGTTGGGCAGCGCTCTCCGTCGAGACTATCCGGAGGCCCGAGCGCTGCTCCAAGCGCTCGGGAGCGATGGTATCCAGGCCTTGGTGCGGGCCTGGCTACCTAGGGTGTTCGACGGAGAGCCGGAGCCCTGGCGCTACTCCCTCTTGGAAGAGGGAGAGCGAACGATCCTCTACTTCTCCCGGCAGGCGGACGAGCCACCAATTAGGGTTACCGCTCCTTGGAGACTCGCGGCTGTTTACGCGGCCCGGCCCGCAGCCTGGGAAGAGGAGCAGCCACAGGAGGCGGGCGGGGAGTTAGAGTTGGTCGAGTCTTAGGGCGGAAGCCTATATTCCGCCCTGGCCTATATTCCCTAGTTACGCCTCTTTTCCTTCCTTTCAGAACTGCGTTAAGACGACTTCGTCCCTAATGGGATGGACCAAATCCCGAAGGAGGTGGCAGAAATGAGGTCTCCTATCAAGAGAATCCCGACGGTAGACGGAACATTTGACATCTACCAGAGCGACGAGGCGGGCGGTGGGTGCGAAGTATACGCTATTGAACGGTGGCGCCACCCTGCTGGTACGACACTGTACCACTACGTATCGCACTCCATGTTGCAGGCGAACCCTTGGTGGCGGCACGAGAGGAGGGAAGATTGATGCGCAAGCGCATACTGTATAGCGTCTCCCTGTCCAGCGAAGGGGAGGAGAAGGTCATGCAGAAGGCCATGCAGATCCAGATGGCGCTCGACGGAGTGCTAGCGCTCCTGCCAGGAGTAGGGTTTTTCCGTCTGGAGGCCATTCTGGACGAGGAGGACATTCTGCTGGAAGGAGGTGGCGAATGAGGAAGCTCGCTGATCTGCTCGTCGTTCTCGTTCTGTGGCTCCTTGCCGAGGGACTGGTCCGGCTGGCAGCAGTGACGCACAGATTGAGTGGATTTGCCCAGTCCCGGAACATCCGACTGGCACAGAGGATCGACGGATGGGCACTGAAGGTACTGCGGCTTGGCCAGTCCCTAGCCAATCTAGGAATCAGGAAACTGCAGACTTACTACTCCTAGCAAACCGAAAGGAGGAGTAGCCATGGATCCTAGCATTCTCTGGGTCGTGAGGAATATCGGGCGGATGTTCAGCGTTATGTCCAAGACTTCTCCGGAGGACGTGAGGGCGGCGTACGCTCTCGCGGAGGAGGCTAGAGACCTGCTCCACGAGAATGGCCTTTGCCTGTGTCAGTGTCCCCCGCAGCAGTTGGCTGTGGCGCTGCTGGGTATGGCTGCAGCCGTGGTCCTAGCCTCCTTGGAAGGGAGCCAAGCGGAGGTGCAGCGGTCCCTGAACTAGGGGCCGGACTAGGGGCCGGACATACACAACATATGCCGGCCTATGTTCCCTAGTCTCGCCTATGTCTGTTAAGGGCTCGAGCCTATGTTCCCTATATCCGTTAGTTAACGCGCCTAGGGGAACCTAGGGGAAGCGGGACTTCGTCCCTATGGGTATGAAAGGCAAAAACCACAGGAGCATACGCTCCTACCAGGAGGGATAGAAATGCTCGAGAAGCGGTCGAAAGCAGGACGTGCGCTCGTGTTGATCGCTCTGCCAGAGGAGGAGGACATTCTCCATCTGGGGAATCCCTCTCGGCTCCAGAAACTGCTGGACATCTGGCAGAATCTGCCACCCGGTGGGACCGTTGTGGTAGATCTGCCGAAGGCTACGAAGGCCACGAAGGCCACCACTGGCAGGAAAGTCGAGAAAGTCGCACTGTGAAGTCCTCCTTCCCCCTAGGGGAGCGGCGCAAATCCCTCCCCTAGGGGATACCCTCCTCGCTAGTCTCTCCAAACGTAATTCCCCCGTAATTCCTGGACGCAATTCTCCTCCGGGCGCGGCTCTCTTCGTTCGGTTTCCTCCTCCTAGTGCGGCTCCCGCAGATTCTCATACTCTCTGATTCTCTGATTCCCTGCATAATCTGATTCTATGATTCTGCTCTCCCACGTTCGGCATTTCCCCCGCTCTCTGTCCTCCGCAGATTTCCTCCAATCTTGCCTGGTGTAGTTTCCGAGTTTCCCCCGCCTTCTGTTCTCCTCGGTTTGGCACATGGTCTGCCTATTTTCCGCTAGGGTCCATCCCCCCATTCCTAGCGGTAGGCTCCCGGGTGTGGGTAGGCTCCCGGGTGGGCACAGGGGCTTCTGGGAAGGGATAGGGTGCAGGGAATAGGGCAGGGATCCTAGGCTAGGTGGGCATGCGCAGGCATGAAGTCCTAGGCTGCACGAGGGATAGGGCCCCTAGTGCTAGGATCACGCCACTATGCTCCTGCGCCATCTCCTACCCTAGGGAGCCGCTCCCCTAGGGCAATTCCCCCCTAATTTAGGCTCCTCCCTAGACTAGGCTAGGGCTTCCCCATGGCCTTACTTCCCTTTGTGGCTGAAGGGGGGCATATAGTGCTCATACGGGAAAGGGCTAAGTAGCCGGCTCGTACGGGAAAAGGAGCTGGAGCCAGGAGGACGGCGGGTCCCATCTGGAGGCATGGCGGGTCCCATCTGGGGAGGTTGGGGCCCCAGTAGGGGGGATTGGGGTCCCGGCCTCCTGTAGGAATGCCCGGGAAGCCGCCGGATTGGACCAGGAGCAGGGGGGTAGGGGGGTGGAGGGTATCTTAGTATCCCAAGAGGCTGCTCCCCTCTTGTAGGGCCGGTTTTTGGAGGGGGTCCCATCCGTGGCGGGTCCCATCCAGGGAAAGGGGCGTGGTATAGTGGGGTATGACTTGGTCTAGGCGCGCACTAGCTTTGGTCGTGCTGCTCCTGCTGGGCAGCGTGGCCTTGGTGCGCGATGCCACCGCGCAGGACTTCCCCGTAGATGCTATAGGGCGGCTCATCATTGACGACGCTCGCATGTGCACGGCGTTCATCGTGCGCTCTGAAGATCTGAGGATCATAGTGCGGCACTACGGACCCGTGAATGGACCACCGGTCTATGAGAACTGGATTGTCTCAGCAGGGCACTGCTTTGGGCGGGATCTAGCCTTCGTACAGGGCCAGATTGGGCACTACATTACGCGGGTGGTTGGCTTTAGCAGTGGGGGCACCGTTGGGTACGATGTCATGGTCGCAATCTTCTACACTTGGACTCAGATGCCCACGCTTGAACCAGCCTTTGGGGAGTATCCCAAAGTGGGCGATCCCTTGCTGCTGATAGGGTATGGCCGAGGAGCCTTGATGATGCGGGTAAGCCCACTCGTCAGCTATGACGACCGCGGCCATATGGAGATCGACGGGTACGCCAGTCCTGGTAATAGTGGGGGGCCTGTCCTTATCCCAGGGACCAGGCGTGTGGTGGGAATCGGTATTGAGACTACACTGGACATTCCCCCCGATGCCTCACCGTTTTATTGCATGCTCGTAGCCTGCGGAGTAAAGCCCCCTTACGTGGCTGCCCATATTGACAGAATCAGAGGCATCGCCAGATTCGGCCCCTAAGTTCCCTACAACTGTACGCCTCGTATACGTATACGTATCCATATCCTGTACCAGGAGGTAGAGTAGGAGGAGTACGTACGGTATCAGGAGGAATAAGCTCTTTATTTTGATGCTGTACCAGGGTTGGAAAGCATAATTATGCTCTAATTATAGATGTAGGATACTATACTGTGATGTATAGCCTTACTAGCGAGTAAGACTATACATGGGGCTTGCCTCCTGGTACAGCTCTTAGCAGTAATCTTCTATTTCACTCTGGGGTAGCTTTTCCGCCCTTGCACAAATAGACCTGCCCTGCTATCCTCCGCCTAGCGGGGGTGAACTATGACGCGGAAGAAGAACCGGAGGATCAAGCAGCTCCAGGCTGAAGCTATCGTCTGGGATGACGTGTGGAAGCATGAGCGCAACACGATTGATGAGGAAGAGAACCTCCTCATCACGGCTGGGTTCGTAGCTTACGAAGACGACAAGGTGGTCAAGCTGATGCAGGAATGTGAGTTCCATGAGCTTGCATTGGAGAGGGCAGTAGACTTCACGAGTATCAGGAAGCCCTTGATTGTCAAGCGCATTAAACTCGGGACGGTGGTTCTGGACGATGATGAAACCAGTACCGCCTCTGACTCCGCTTCAGGCAGTGGTACTCAGCCTAAGCCGTCAGGGCATACCCTCCCGGAGAAGGGCTAAATGGCTCGCGCTAAGTCTGGCAGCCGAACGCGCTCTGTACCTCCGGGGCTTGCGGAAGATAGCCCGACTGTCGCGGGGCGCACCGCTGGGGAAGCCAATAGGCCAGCACGCATCGCGCCATCTCCCGAAGTCCAGGAAGCAGACTTCCAGCCCACTGATTCCCCTCGCCGGGGGCTGAAGGCCGAGACGAAACGCCGCCTGGCCGTTATCCGGGGAAGCTCCGCGCTTGGGGCTGAGCTCCGGTTGAGGCAGCATCTCCGGCAGGAAATCCTCGCGGATGTGATTGCCTTCCTCCGGACCCTCATGGATGCCGGGGCAGAGCAGCCTGAGAAGTTCGGGGAATTAGGCTTCAGTGCGGCCAAGCTCATCCTGGATAAGCTCACAGGCTTCCCGCAGGCTCCGTATGATGAGCAGGAGTCCCTGGGAGTGGCTTTGGTAGAGAGCAACACGATAGAGCGTGAGGCCGAGAAGGTGACGAAAGAACTCGCATCCCGGCCTCTTCAGAGTTACTTAGACATTGTCCGGCGCGGCGCGCTGCCACCAGCGGAGCAGACCTGATGGATCTGAATAGCCCTCCGTTCAATGACTTCTCGGTCTTCGCCGGAACTTTCCTGCGGATCAAGACCAAGGACCAGCAGGTACGCCCACTGCTCTTCAATCCTGCGCAGATGGTGATATGGCACCTCATCAAGACTCAGCAGATAGACCGGGGGCTGCCCGTACGTGTGGCCATCCTCAAGGGCCGCCAGATGGGAATCAGCACGTTCTGCGAGGCCTACATCTTCCGAGGAGCGTTGAACCCTAACTCGAACTGCATGGCTATTGCTCACGACATGGAGTCTACGCAGCGCATCTTCGAGATGACCAAGTTTTTCTATGAGAACTTGCCTCCAGAGATTAAGCCCATGCAGAGGTACTCATCGAGGAAGGAGCTGGTTCTAGAAAACCCGAATCCCAAGACCCGCGACCGCGACCCCGGCTTGCGCAGCCGATTGGAGATTCGTACGGCGGGCAACATCGGCTCCGGTAAGGGTCTGACCATCAACCACCTGCACATCTCGGAGATTTCGGTTTATCGCAACCCTGAACTTATCGCCTCTTCCTTGATGCCTGCCGTGCCCTATGCGGCAGGCACCAGCATTTTCGTAGAATCTACTGCGCATCTCATGGGGACGTGGTTCAAGGAGTTCACCGAGAAGGCCAAGTCCAAGGAGGGGGGATATATCTACATCTTCCTGCCCTGGTTTCTTGACCCGAGCTATGAGCTCACAGGTCCTGCGGCTGATATGTGGCTCGAGGCTCCGCTAGATGAGTACGAGAAGGAGCTCATCCAGAAGTACAATCTCCGGCCCGGCCACATTGCCTTCCGCCGCATGAAGATAGACGAGCTAGGCTCGGAGGAGCTCTTCAACCAGGAGTATCCCGCATCCGATCGCGAGGCATGGATTAGCGTAGGGACGCCATTGATCGAACCTGGCATCATCAGAATGCTGGAGGACCGCGTGCAGGGGGGGATCAGTGGGGAGATTGTTGATGGCAAGTTTGTGCCTTCACCGGAGGGCAGGATGGTTATGTGGGAACCTCCGATGGCGGGATTGGAGTATACCGTCGGCGTAGATGCCTCGCAGGGGACCTTGACCGCCGACCCTGCAGCCATTCAGGTCATCGTCAGCGAAGGGGGGCGACAGCGACAGGTGGCGCGATGGACAGGGCGAGAGGATCCCATCGCACTCGCCAGTATTGTTGAGGCCATCGGGACCCTGTACAACACCGCTTTAGTGGGTATTGAAATCAACGGGGTAGGCATCTCGACGCAGGCCGTGTTGATGCAGCGATACTATAACCTGTACCGCTGGCGCTATCTGGACAAGATCGCAGGCTTGACGGAGCGGATAGGATGGTGGACTACCCCAACTTCGAAGCCCCCACTGATTGCCAATCTTCGCCACCGGATAACCGAAGGGTCGCTGGAGATTCGCGACCCCGAGACTGTGGCAGAGCTCAAGACGTTTATACACGATGGGCGGGGGGCTGGAGTTGCTGCCCCTGGCTCGCACGATGACCTGGTTATGGCCTTGGCTATAGCCTCTATGTGTGCGACGCTTTCAGAAGGGGCCTCGGGGCAGGCCTATCCGCAGGCTCAGCGCCAGGGTATGGGTGATGGCAGAGGGAAAGATCCCAGAATCTATGACCTCATGCCGGGACTTCCAGGGGAGGAGAGACGAACATGGAAGAACATCTAGTGCGGAAGCGCCGGGGGCGGCCACCCGGGGCGAAGAACAAGACCTTGGCTGACCTCGCTGCGAAGCATCAGAATGAGCCTATCAGTGATGCGCTGTTCTGGCAGTTCTTTAACCAGTGGTGGCGCACTGGGGGGCACCCTGATGAGATCCAAATATTTAGGACCATCGGAGATCAGCACTATGGCCAGAATCCGGCAAAGGCCATCCGCCAAGCTATCCGGTATATCCTCGCTAACGGGCTGTGGGGGTAAAGGACATGGGCATCGCTCCTGAAGATCTTGAGCTACCCGAGGGTGGAGAAGGTCGGACTGTCCGGCAGTCTGCGCTCGAACGTCCCACCGAAGCCGAGCAGCGCCTGAACCAGACGCTCGACATGATGGCTGAGGAGGGTGAAGCTCTCAAGGCAGAGCTCTACGATGAGTGGGATAAAAACATCATGTTCTTTGAGGGCCGGCAGTGGGAAAGCCCTCGTCCAGACCCCCTGACGACGGTAACGGTGAACAACATCTATCGCATCCTGATTCAGGAGGCTGCGTTACTTGCTGACTATTCCCCGACCTACATCATCAAGGCCCGTGATTCGGACAAGTGGGGCGCGCTGGCTGCTGTGCTGGCCACCATTGCCGAGGCGATCTGGCAAATGCGCGGCCATGGCGCCCTCATTCCTCAGGCGGCGCTGGACTTGGCTGCGTTCAACAAGAGCTTCTGGAAGGTCTTGTGGAAGCCCGAGCTGGCCTGGGGTCTGGGAGACATCAGCATCGAGCGTGTTGATCCTGGGGAGGTCTCAGTAGATAACGTCGCATCACTGGAAGAGGCGAGCTTCATCCGGCATCGCCAGGTAATGCCCGTCTGGAAGGCGCGGCAGATGTTTCCTGCATTTGCTGACCGCATCGTCGCCGACGATAGTGTGACAATGCCTACATCCCTTCAGCGGGACGCATATCTTCGTCTGCCCCGTCCACGGACGCGAGTCGGCGAGAGAAAAGGAGCCGTGGAGCGGGTTATTGTGGAGGAATGGCTCATTCGAGACCCTACTATGGATGAGGCAGGAAAAGCCAAATATCCGAGTGGGCGGCTCATCACCCGCGTCGGCGAGGCAGCCAAGGTCATCGTCCAGGATATCAAGTATCCCTGGTATGATCCGTGGCCGGGTCCGTGGGTTGAGATGACCGGACCCAGGATTCGCGGATTCTGGGGCGTTCCGGAGATCAGCCAGAGTCGCAGCCTTCAGGAACTTTTGAACGTTCTGTTCTCGATCCTGGCTGACCAGGGTCGTCTGCAGGGATCGGGGATTTGGATCGTGGACGACCAGGCCCTGCGCCCGGACGCCCTTGAGATTCTGAAGACTCAGACCTCCGGTGTGGTAACCAAGAAGCCCGGCACGGAGGTCCGCAGGGAGGCCGGTGCTCCTATTGGGGAGGGGATGCTGGAGTACACCCGGATGGTCAATCAGGCCATGGAGTTCATCCACGGTCTCCTGGATACCAGTTATGGCAGGGTTCCGCGTGGCGTAACGGCAGGGGCGGCTATCGAGGCCCTCCAGCAGGGTACAGCAGCCCTAGTGCGTCTGCGGAGCGGGGAGATTCAGCGAGCGCTTCAGAAGGCCGGGCAGATGGTGGTGGCCCGAGTCCTCCAATTCTACACGAACAAACGCATTTTCTTCTTGACCGGGCAGGACGGCAGGATTATTGACACTGTGTTCGACCCAGAGAAGCTTGGCCTTCTAGATGCCGAGGAAGGGATAGACGAGCTGGTGAAACAGTTTACCATCGCCGTGCAGAGTGGTTCTGAGCTGGCGCTCTCCAAGGAGAAGGGCTATGCTCTCCACACGGCCCTCTACGGTATGGGCGCTATTGACCGCAAGGCCCTGTTGGATGCCCTGGAATACCCGAACCGGGAAGAGATTATTGAGCGCATGAACCTCAACATGACTCTGGGGCTGAATCCGGGGGCGGCAGGCCCCAGCATCCGGGGTAGAGGTTCGAAGATTATCGAGTCCGCTATAGACAGGGGGGTAATTTGACGGGTAGCATATACCCATGGGCGAGGTAACCTTTGGGTATAGGGGCAAGGTTGCTAGTTCGGTCAAGTTCCCTTACACTAGCAGGGGACTCCGGGCTATGAGATACGCCGAGAAGATTGTTCGTAGCATAGCGTCCCGAGCCAAAGGCAAGGGTGCGAAGAAGCTAGTCAACTACCGCCAATTGGGCGGGAAGTAACATCAGAACGGAGGGTCGGGAGATGGCAAAGAGGGGCATTGTCGCAGGACCAAAGGCCAAGGGTGTCCGGAAGGTCGTCGGGGCCAATCAGGTGATTGCCAAGCGTAAGGCGGCTGGCCTTGGCAAGGTTGCCTCTTTCAAGGAGCGCGGCGGTTACGGCCTCCGCGGCAAGTAGGGGGGCTAGACATGGCGAATGGCGTTGTACTCCCCGTGGATGGGGCGGTTCCGCCTCCCCCGGTGCCTGACATCGCCGGACTCCAGCAGATGGTTGGCGCAGCCCCGCCTCCATCTCCGGGCGAGGCCGTGGCCAGCGACATAGTGGCGCGGCTCAGGCCTGTCTACCGCATGGTTGGGGAGCTGGTGGACTACCTGCTGGCCAACCCGGACATAGCTCCGGCGGCTAGGAGCATCATCCAGATGAGTTTCGGGGCGACGAGAGGGATGAGACCGGCGCGCCAGCGGGGACAAGAGGCTCCTCCCGAAAGGCCGGCAGTTCCGGGAGTGGGCATGCCGGGCATGATGATTCCGCCTCCGCCTCCTCCCGCGCCGATTCCAGGGCTGCCGATGGCTCCGAATTTGGGCAGAAATCCATTCGGTTAAGGGAAGAGGTGACAGATAGTGGCCACAGCGACAGCACAGTCTAAGCCGGCGGCACAGCCGAAGTCAGGCGAGAAGAAGAAGTTTGACCCTAACACTCTGGCTCCTGAACTCAAGCCGGTCTATCAGGCTATGCAGGCTGAGTTCACCAGGAAGATGCAGGAGTTGGAGGCCAAGAGTAAGCAGTTCGAGCAGCAGGCCGCTGGGATGAGGGCTCAGCTTGAGGGGGCTCAGGCAATCATTTCCCAGTTAGAGAACCAGTTGGCGACTCTAAGGGCTGCGGGGACGGGAGCGGCTGGGGCGGCGGCAACCGAGCCCCGTGTCGGCTTCGCTCCGGTCAATACAGACGCCTATGACCCCTTCGATCCCCGGAGCGTTGCGGGGTTGATTGAAGACTACTTCAAGCAGTATCATGCGTATATCGAGAATGCCTGGAATCAGTTGTGGCGAAGTCTGTTGGAGCTTCAGGCCTACAACTACCAGGTGATGAGGCTAATAGCTAAGAACCCGGACATAGATATCGAGAAGGTTGTGTCCCTGGCTCCACAGTATGGCAATAATCTGGAGATGGCAGCCCGGGCACTGTACGAGAGTCCGGAGATGTACAAGAAAGCTCAGGAAGCGTCAAAGCTTGATGCTGAGCTCAAGGCGGCTCAGGCTAAAATCAAGGAGCTCGAAGCCAAGGCAACGCCTACGGGCGTCCTGGGTGGAACGGTCGGACCGATACCTCGAACGGTAGCCAAGGGTCGACCGCCTCGCACATACGCTGAGGTGGCGGCAACGGAGGACCCTGCGTCCCTCGTTCTACCGGACGTGGTGACGGCTCCGACGGCAGGCACCCCTCAGGCTGGAGCTGGAGCAGCCGAGCAGTAACTCAGAAGCACGAGGAGGTGCTTGACCGATGCCTCTGAACTGGGACAACATTTCAGCCATCACGACGAGGAAATTCATTCCTATCCTCGCCGATGCGGTCTATAAGTCCAACCCGCTGTTCATTCTCTTGAACAGCAAGGGTCGGATTGTATTGGACGGTGGGCGTTCCATCGTTGAGCCTATCCTCTACGCCAAGCAGCCGGGCGGGTCTTATGAGAAGTTTGCCCCGCTGGACGTAACTCCTAAGGAGGTTATGACTGACCTGGAGTTGCAGTACAAGCTCTACTACGCTGCGGATACCGTCTCGGAGCATGACCTCCTAAAGAACTACGGCACCAGCCGAATTCTGGACTCCCTGGCCGCTAAGATGGCGAACATGGAGGCTACGCTGAAGGACAACATCGGCACGGACTTGCTAAAGAATGCTGCTCTTGTGACACCGACAGATATCGACTCTCTGGACATAGCTATTGACGACGGCACAAACAGCGCGGTCTACGCTGGAATCAACCGCAACACCGATGGTAACCCTTGGTGGAAGGCGCAGTACAAGGACCTGGCCCTTGCCGAGCCGAGCTTCTCGGAGTTCCAGAAGCTCTATGGGAAGTGCACTCAGGGCGACACCGCGCCTGACCTCATCGTCGTGACCCAGAACGTTTTCGACAAGCTGTGGGCGCTTGCGCTTCCGGCCCAGAGGCGGGATGAGGGTGACGACACGACCATCGGATGGCCGTATCTGAAGTTCAACCGGGCCAGGATCATGGTGGACAGCCACGTTCCGGCGGGCAAGGCATTCTTCATCAACACGGAGTTTGTCAAGCTCATCGTCCACACACTTCGAGACTTCGCGTTCTCGGGCTGGCTGACTTCCGTGAACCAGGATGCACGAACCGGGCGTATCCACTGGGCCGGGAATATCGTGGTGAACAACCCCCGGTTCCAGGGCAAGATGGTTAACATCAATGAGGCATAATGGAGAGGAGGGCATAGTCAAATGGCTGTTGTGGATAAGGGTTCTCTTCCAAGCTTGGCTTTGAGGGTCCTGGAGGAAACTGCTCCGGTGAGTGGCGACAACACTATTCCGCACGGGCTGCCCTTCACTCCTAAGGTCTACAGCCTTGTGGTGACGCATGCCACTGGTTCGGCAGTTACCGGAGTCGTGAAGTCTGTGGACGCGACCAACGTGGTCGTTACCTTGTCAGCGGCTGCGGCCAACCTTCGCGTCGTCGTGGGACCATAAGGGGGGTAACCTAGATGGCGCTGACATATGCAATCAGAGAGCATCTGGCTCTTGGTAACGTCAAGGGTCAGATAGTGGACATCACCTTCGACAGCTCATATGCCGCAGGTGGTGAGATCGTGGATAAGGCAGCCCTGGGGTTCGCCGTTATCTACGGAGTATTCCCCGTCGCAGCCAACCTGGCCAGCGGGGTCTATACCTTCGGGTATAACCCCACTACTAGGGCACTGATTGCCTACTGGGGGGATTATTCGGCGGCTGCTGATGGACCTCACGTTGAGGTACCTGCAGGCACCAACCTCTCAGGGGTGACAGTGAGGTGTCTTGTCCTCGGCGCGGGTTAAGCACTATGCTGTGGACTGCCACTCGGGGGACTGAGGGCACACCCCTAGTCCCCCGTGCTGGCCTTTAGGGAGATAACATGCCGTTTCCTTGGACCTGGAATCCTACTAGCCCCAATGCGGCTACAGATAAGGTGAGTCAGTTTCCCTCGATGAGCTTCTATCATGGGGACAAGACTACCTTGAAGGACATTCTGCCGCTCACCGACCTTGCATCTCCATCCACAGCTACTTTCGGATGGCGGGTGCGCCAGATAGGTAATGTCGTCTGGATGACTGCCAATGCGGCGTACGATGCGGGCAGCGCTGTATGGAACCGCGATGATACAACCAAGCCTACGTTCGCCATCGTCTATGACATCCCCAGCGATATACTTAGGATCATGCAGGCTCCCTCGGGGGCTAACCCCATCAGTTGGTCGGAATCTGCCAGATTCTATTGGGGCTCCATTGAGACTTCTTGGAAGGTCGCAACCTCGCTATTTGAAGGCAAGCCTGTCACCTTGACTACAGATATAAAGGCACTCTCCCTCATCCCAACCTGGAACAACGCGGGAGTCACCTTCACAGGCATCCATCTGAACGTGACCGACACCGCAAGTGCAGCAGCCTCACTACTGATGGACCTGCAGGTCGGTGGGGTAAGTAGATTTAGCGTGACTAAGGCTGGGCATATCGCGACCGCTAGTACGGATGTAGTCACAAACCTGAATGCCGACACCGTGGACGGCTTGCACAAGGCCGGGCTATCGAGCAAGAGGCGAGTGGCTATCCTGGTCATCCCCGGCAACCCAGCGGCGGGGGCTGGGCTCAGCATTAGGCTCATCATGCCGGTGGCAGGGACCATCACGGCCATCAGATCAACATGCCGCGTGGGTCCCGCTTCGACCTACACCTACGACATCAATAAGAATGGCACGACTATCTATACTACTCAGACGAACCGGCCAACGCGGACGGCTGACGATGGTATTAACGCCGTGACACATGCCATGCCTGACATAACTACTTTCGTCGCGGGTGACATCTTCACTGTTGACCTGGACGTAGCAGGAACTGGCATTTCTGATGTGACATTCTTCATCGAGTTTGACGAAACGGGGCAGTAAACGATGGCAAGTCAGGGACCTCGTAATCCAGGTACAGTGGTGGACGATGCCTCTTTCGGGCAGGCGACCTGGGGTAATCCCGGTTATGCCGCCGTTAGCGACGATGTTCGTGCTACGGCAGGTTTCGATCCTGGCTCGGGCATCACTAACTCCCATTATTTGAAGGCGACGAACTTCGGATTCACTATCCCGGATGGCTCTACCATCCTGGGCATCTTAGTGGAGGTCGAAGGCTCCAAAGATGTAGCTCTCGGCACTTTGTCAGAGGCTCGAGCCCGTCTGGTGAAGGCCGGAGTTATTCAGGCTACCGACCGACTTAACACTACTGCTTGGACAACGGTTGACACCTACTACTCCCACGGTGGAGCATCGGACCTATGGGGTGGTACCTGGCTTCCAAGCGATATCAATAACTCCGGCTTTGGGTTCGCGCTCGCTATGAATGCTAATGCTGTCATCACCGCTCGGGTGGACCACATTCGCATCACTGTCTACTACGAACCAGGTAGTGGAATGATGCTGGCGCAGACGCAGGTCATCTAGGGGGCATTATGGACATCCAGAGCAGGAAGAAGTTAATAGAGCTAGAGTTCGAGACGGTGAGGCAGGCTAGGTCCCGGCTCTTAGAGCAGATCCAGCAGGCCGACATTCGCTTGGCGCAGCTTCAGGGCAAGATGGAACTACTACTTGAGCTTGAGAAGGAGACAGCGACTCCTAATGATGGTAAAGTTGGAGGCGAGACGCTAGAGGGAGGAATTCGCGATGAGAGACGGAATTAAGGAGCTGAAGGAAGGACAGTGCCCTAGGCCGGAGTGCGGTGGAGAGCTTGATGAACTCGACGCGGGGACGCTCCGCTGCCGTAAATGTGGCTCTTTCTACGCTACGCCTGAGGAAAGAGCCTGGGAGGTAGAATAATGGAGATTCAGGATGCCAAGCTGAGGGCAGCGGCCTGGACTGGTGCGGGTATTCAGACCAACCCCGCTATCAATACGATTTTGGCCGACACTGGAGCTTTGGGGGCCGCGGGCGACGACGGGCATGAATATGACTTCCTCGTGGTCATCTCCTCTAGTGCGGCGGCAGATGTGAGCATCGAGCACCGGAATGCGGCTAACACCGCCAATGTCGAGACTGCTACCCATGTCGTGCCTGCGTCACTCGTTGCAATCTTCGTGCAGGCTCGAATGGCGAGAAACGAGCGCCTACGGGTCATCATGGCGGCGGCCTTGACAGGACGTATCTCTGCAACTATTCATCGGGTGAGGGCACATGACTAACGGAGTAAGGCGCGTGGAAATCAGCGATTCTCCTCTGACCCTAGAGCAGAAGCTCCGGGTTTGGGGCAGGCGAGTATGGAAGTTCCTTAATCCTCCGTCAAGGCCTATGCGCGGACGAGTGGATGTTCTCAAGGCCCAGGAGGAGGGGCGGCTGATTCCTCCCGAGCTTCTCGTGCACGCTGTGGGGCCAGGGCGTATCGCTGCTAGGTCGCGGTTTAAAGCACGCATGACTCTTAGGGTTTATAGAGCCGACACTGGGAAATGGTCGGAGCCATTCTCTGCTGATTCTGTAGACATCAAGGTAGTACAGCCTAAGGAGGGTTAGGAC
>ENA-ORXB01001952-ORXB01001952.1-sediment-metagenome-genome-assembly--contig:-NODE-1952-length-20447-cov-4.868238_pt1 | contig 20447 bp, 16 predicted proteins | sample MGYA00237863_ERZ511475 | MGnify/ENA primary metagenome ERZ511475 (study PRJEB26305, sample SAMN06343858) | sediment metagenome | isolation source: hot spring sediment | place: Canada: British Columbia... | reverse complement strand
AACCCAGTTCTCCTTGCAGCGAAAGGAAGGCGAAATTGAATGGTAGAAACCGCAGCCGGCAGGCGCAGCACGTATACTGCCGAGATCCGCAAGTACAAGACCCAGAAATTCATCATTACGGCCATCCTCGTGCTTCTGGCCCTGGCGGTGATTGCCCCGCTTGTCCTGCCCTTCTGTTTCGTCTTCAAGACCCAGTTGGAATACGCTTACGATCCCTGGGGCCTGCCCAAACAGTTGCGCATGCTCAATTTCCGGGAAGCTTGGGCAGCCGTGAACATCCTTCGGGGATTGATCAACACCTTCCTCGTCTGCTTGGGGGCAGTCGCTTGCACCGTGCCGACGGCGGCCATGGCGGGCTACATCTTCGCCCGTTACCAGAACAAGTTTACGGAGATCGTGTTCTATATGATTTTGGCCGGCTGGTTCGTGCCCGTGCAGATGGTTTTAATCCCGCTTTATCTATTTACCTCACGGATCGGCCTTTCGAACACGCTGCATGGTCTCTTCCTGCTCATGTGCGTCTTCGGCGTACCTTTCTGGACCATGATCTACCGCTCGTTCTTCCGCAGCCTTCCTAATGAATTGGCGGAAGCGGCCAGAATCGACGGGGCCGGACATGCCACCACCTTCTTCCGCGTCATGTTGCCGTTGGCCAACCCGGCGACCGCCCTGGCGGTTCTCCTGGTCTTCATCGGTTCGTGGAGCGACTATTTCTTGAGTCTGATCTTCATCAGCGACCAGAATCTCTTCACTATGCAGTTGCGCGTGGCCCAGTTTCTGGGCCAATACGGGGTAGACCGCATGCCCAGATATGCCGCGGCCGCCATCATCGCTGCGACGCCAACGGTGTTGCTTTATATCCTGGGCCACAAATGGATCCTCCAAGGCACTCTGGCGGGTGCCCTCAAAGGGTGAGGCGATTTGCACGAGTTTCGGAGCGATCTCTCCATACGGTTGGGGGTCAACATGAAACCCCCTTGTTGAACTGACGCCGCCGTGGCCATACCCCATGATGTGTGATGTGATTGCGAAACCTGGGCTTGAATAGAATAAAACGCGTTCCCCAGCAAACTAAAAGCGAAAGGCCCCGCTTTCTCAGCAGGGCCTTTCAAAATTCAGCTCCTGGCGACGACCTACTCTCCCGGCCGGTTGCCCGGCCAGTACCATCGGCCCTGAGGGGCTTAACTGCCGTGTTCGGGATGGGAACGGGTGGTTCCCCCTCGGTATGGTCACCAGGAAAAGCCGCAGCTCGTCGCTGGTCGCTCGTCGCTCGGAGAGCGATTAACGATAAAACCTTCGGGTCCTCAGCCGGCGTTCGTTCCACGAACGACCAGCGACGAGCGACGAGTTACGAGGGTCCTACACCCTCAAAACTGCATAGAGAGCAGGGTAGGATTTGTTTGGGCCTTGCATACTCGTCCTTCGTCGTCCACGAGCTGCGAGCGACGAGCGACGAGCTGCTAAGTCCAGGTCAAGCCCTCGACTGATTAGTACCGGTCGGCTCAACGCATTGCTGCGCTTACACCCCCGGCCTATCAACCTCGTAATCTGCGAGGAGTCTTACCAGGTTGACCCTGTGGGAGATCTAATCTTGGGGTCGGCTTCACGCTTAGATGCTTTCAGCGTTTATCCGTTCCGCACTTGGCTACCCAGCCGTGCCGCTGGCGCGACAACTGGGACACCAGCGGTGCGTCCACCCCGGTCCTCTCGTACTAGGGGCGGCTCCCCTCAAATCTCCTGCGCCCGCGGTAGATAGGGACCGAACTGTCTCACGACGTTCTGAACCCAGCTCGCGTACCGCTTTAATTGGCGAACAGCCAAACCCTTGGGACCTACTTCAGCCCCAGGATGCGACGAGCCGACATCGAGGTGCCAAACCACGCCGTCGATATGGACTCTTGGGCGTGATAAGCCTGTTATCCCCGGGGTAGCTTTTATCCGTTGAGCGATGGCCCTTCCACTCGGTACCACCGGATCACTAAGGCCGACTTTCGTCCCTGCTCGACCTGTCTGTCTCACAGTCAAGCCTGCTTCTGCCTTTGCACTCCACGCGCGATTTCCAACCGCGCTGAGCAGACCTTTGCACGCCTCCGTTACCTTTTGGGAGGCGACCGCCCCAGTCAAACTCCCCACCTGGCAGTGTCCCGCATCCGGCTCACGGCTTGCGGTTAGAATTCCAGCAACACAAGGGTGGTATTCCAACGCCGGCTCCACCGGGACTGGCGTCCCGGCTTCCCAGCCTCCCACCTATCCTATACATGCCCTGCCAAAACTCAGTGCCAAGCTGGAGTAAAGCTCCACGGGGTCTTTCCGTCTAACCGCGGGTAGACTGCATCTTCACAGTCAATACAATTTCGCCGAGCCCCCCGTCGAGACAGCGCCCAAGTCGTTACGCCATTCGTGCAGGTCGGAACTTACCCGACAAGGAATTTCGCTACCTTAGGACCGTTATAGTTCACCAACTCCACATGTCGCCATGCGGGGCGGACCATATCTTCTCCCTGATGTTGTTGCATCAGGGGCCCGGCGTATGGCCTCTGAGGATTCCCGGACTGGGGGTCCGGGCCTTTCCTGCTGATTGTCCGCACTCCAAGAATTGTCACTGTCTCCAAGGGTAGGAGACTAGTACCTGGAGATACTCGGAGTTTCCAGCATATAGCCGGGTTTTTCCTATCCGGTTACCCGGATAGGGCCGCAACTCGATTACGGCCGCCGTTCACCGGGGCTTAGGTTCAGAGCTTCGCGCGCCGGCCGAAGCCGGCCGCTAACCCTTCCCCTTAACCTTCCGGCACCGGGCAGGCGTCAGCCCCTATACGTCGTCTTACGACTTTGCAGAGACCTGTGTTTTTAGTAAACAGTCGCTTGGGCCTGTTCACTGCGACCCCCTCGCGCTCGGGGAGCGAGTCCCGTCACGCTGGCGGGGTGCCCCTTCTCCCGAAGTTACGGGGCCAATTTGCCGAGTTCCTTAACGAGGGCTCACCCGAACGCCTTCCGGCCTTGACCGGAGCCCACCGGTGGCGGTTTGCGGTACGGGCACCCACCGGCTCCCGGCGAGGCTTTTCTCGGCCCCCGGCGCGCACCGCCTCGGCCAGGGTTGCCCCCAGCCTTGCGCCCGGGCCTTGCGTTCCGGACCGGGATTTGCCTCGGCCCCCGCTTGGCCCGGCGACGTGGCTGCTCCACCGCCACGCGCGGTCACCCCAGAGGCGTCCCCCCGCCGATCGTCGCCGTGTGGGTGGTCCAGGACTGTTGACCTGGTGTCCATCGCCTGCGGCGCGCACGCCCTCGGCTTAGGCCCGACTAACCCGGCGCCGATGTCCGTTGCGCCGGAACCCTTGGGCTTACGGCGGCAGGGTTTCGCACCCTGCTTGGCGCTACTCATGCCGGCATTCGCACTCCCGCGCCCTCCAGCGGTCCTTGCGGTCCGCCTTCACCAGGGCGGGACGCTCCCCTACCACGGAAGGGTCTCCTTCCGTCCACGGCGTCGGTCGCGGACATAGCCCCGGATATTTTCGGCGCCGCACCCCTCGACCAGTGAGCTATTACGCACTCTTTCAAGGATGGCTGCTTCTAAGCCAACCTCCTGGCTGTCTGGGGGGCACGACCTCCTTTGCCACTCAGTCCGCCGTTAGGGACCTTAGCCGGTGGTCTGGGCTGTTCCCCTCTCGACGATCGAGCTTATCCCCGACCGTCTCACTCCCGGGCACCACCCCGCACGCTTCGGGGTTTGGCGCGACTCGGTAGCCGCACTGGCCCCTCACCGCACCAGTGCCCTACCCGCGCGGGGCTGCGCCCCGAGGCGGCACCTCAATGCCTTTCGGGGAGAACCAGCTATCTCCGCGTTCGCTTGGCATTTCACCACCTACCCCCAGCTCCTCCCACCGTTTTGCCACACGGACGGGTTCGGGCCTCCAGTCCGTGGTCCCGGACCTTCACCCTGGCCAGGGGTAGCTCACGCGGTTTCGGGTCGGCTGAGCGCGACTGCGCCCTCTTCGGACTCGCTTTCGCTCCGGCTCCAGGGCTCCAGCCCCTTAACCTCGCCACGCCCAGCCACTCGCCGGCTCATTCTTCAATAGGCACGCCATCAGGGGGGCTTGCGCCACTCCCCTCTGACCGCCTGTCGGCACACGGTTTCAGGCTCTCTTTCACTCCCCTTCCGGGGTTCTTTTCACCGTTCCCTCACGGTACTGGTCCGCTATCGGTCGCCAGGGGTAGTTAGCCTTGGAGCGTGGTCGCCCCCGCTTCCCACAGGGTTCCTCGTGCCCCGTGGTACTCGCGCACCCCGGACCGCCGCTGGCCGCCTGCCCGTACGGGCCTCTCACCCTCTCTGGGGGACCGTTCCAGGTCCTTCCGGTCAGCCGCCCCCGGCGGGGACGGTCCCGCGGGCCGTCCACCGGGGCCGCGCAACCCCACCGGTCCATCAGGGCCGCGGCCCACTGGGGACCGGTGGTTTGGGCTGAGCCCGTTTCGCTCGCCACTACTCCGGGCCTCGCGGTTGCTTTCTCCTCCTCTGGGTACTAAGATGTTTCAGTTCCCCAGGTGCCCTCACCGGGACCCCTGTGCGTCCCGGTGTGCCGGGGGTTTGCCCCCGGCGGGTTTCCCCATTCGGAGACCGCCGGATCATCGCGTGCCTGGCCGCTCCCCGGCGCGTTTCGCCGCCTGGCCGCGTCCTTCCTCGGCCCCTGGCGCCTGGGCATCCACCGTGCGCCTTCGTTCCCGTGCGCCCTCGGGAACCTCCCGGCAATCGCCCACCATCCTCTGCACTTGTCAAGGTGCACCCCAGGGGAGACCCCTGGCCCGGAGGCCGGTCACCCGACCCCCGGGCCAGGAGACACCCCTCTGTGGAGCGGAGGGGATTCGAACCCCTGCGCCCCGGCGTGCAAAGCCGGTGCTCTCCCCCTGAGCTACCGCCCCGGGGTGGGCCCGTCTGGATTCGAACCAGAGACCTCGGTCTTATCAGGACCGCGCTCTTCCCCCCTGAGCTACGGGCCCATGACCCCAGAAGAGTGGGCGGAGACCGGTGCGGGCTCGACCCGAGAGTGAGGCCGGGGGGAAGACACCCCCAGCGCACTCCCTAGAAAGGAGGTGATCCAGCCGCACGTTCCCGTACGGCTACCTTGTTACGACTTCGTCCCAATCACCAGCCCCACCCTCGACGCGGGCCTCCCGGCACCCCGGGTTAGCCGCGCGGCTTCAGGTGTGGCCGGCTTTCGTGACGTGACGGGCGGTGTGTACAAGGCCCGGGAACGTATTCACCGCCGTGTGCTGACCGGCGGTTACTAGCAACTCCGCCTTCACGGAGGCGAGTTGCAGCCTCCGATCTGCACTGAGACCGGGTTTGAGGGATTCGCTCCCCCTCGCGGGGTGGCCGCCCGTTGTCCCGGCCATTGTAGCGTGTGTGTAGCCCAGGGCTTCAGGGCCATGCGGACTTGACGTCATCCCCACCTTCCTCCGGGTTGCGCCCGGCAGTCCCGCTAGACACCGTAACTAGCGGCGAGGGTTGCGCTCGTTGCGGGACTTAACCCAACACCTCACGGCACGAGCTGACGACAGCCATGCAGCACCTGTGCGCGCTCCCCGAAGGGTCGCTCGGCTTTCGCTCCGCTACCACGCGCATGTCAAGCCCTGGTAAGGTTCTTCGTGTTGCATCGAATTAAACCACACGCTCCGCTGCTTGTGCGGGCCCCCGTCAATTCCTTTGAGTTTTAGCCTTGCGGCCGTAGTCCCCAGGCGGGATACTTAACGCGTTAGCTTCGGCACTGGTGGGGTCAATACCACCAACACCTAGTATCCATCGTTTACGGCTAGGACTACCGGGGTATCTAATCCCGTTCGCTCCCCTAGCTTTCGCGTCTGAGCGTCAGGTACAGGCCAGGAAGCCGCCTTCGCCACTGGTGTTCCTCCCGATATCTGCGCATATTACCGCTACACCGGGAATTCCACTTCCCTCTCCTGCCCTCAAGCCACGCAGTATTGGACGACCCCTCCCAGTTGAGCCAGGAGATTTCACGCCCAACTTGCGCAGCCGCCTGCACGCGCTTTACGCCCAGTAAATCCGGATAACGCTCGCCTCCTACGTGTTACCGCGGCTGCTGGCACGTAGTTAGCCGAGGCTTATTCCTGGGGTACTGTCCTTACTCATCCCCCAGAAAAGGGCTTTACAACCCGAAGGCCTTCTTCGCCCACGCGGCGTCGCTGGATCAGGGTTTCCCCCATTGTCCAATATTCCTCCCTGCTGCCTCCCGTAGGAGTCTGGCCCGTGTCTCAGTGCCAGTGTGGCTGATCATCCTCTCAGACCAGCTACCGATCATCGCCTTGGTAGGCCGTTACCCTACCAACTAGCTAATCGGCCGCGGGCCCCTCCCAAAGCGGCTCATCGCCTTTCCTCCAACCAACGAAGGCCGGATCACATGCGGAATTAGCTGCCCTTTCGAGCAGTTATTCCCCACTTCGGGATAGGTCACCCACGTGTTACTCACCCGTTCGCCACTCACCGCTCACTGGCTTCCCCTCGCTTCCGCTACCTCACAGGATTTCTCCCACTCCGTAACCTCCACGAGCTTCCGCCAAATCGCGGTGCGTCCGACTTGCATGGGTTAGGCGCGCCGCCAGCGTTCATCCTGAGCCAGGATCAAACCCTCCATAAGCTATCTCTCTACGTGGATCGCTCCACGTATCAGGACTTATGAGGGTGGCCCGGCAAGGCTGGGACCCTTCCCATCACTCTTCAGTTGTTAAGGCTCGCCCGGTCGGCAATGAAAAACCGCCGAGCCCTTGACTTCGGCGGCAGGCGGTCGCCCTATGGTCAACCCATTGTGACGACACTCGGAGGCCTCTCTGTAAGCTCAGCGAACCTCCTTCCTGCTCGCCTTTACAACCGACGATTGCCAACGGGGCCAGCCCCATTGACACCCCAAGTATAGCATAGAGGCCCCTGCCTGTCAAGAGCCAGAATCCCGATTCGCGGCAAGCCCCCCCGCTACTCGTACACCTTCTCGTCGGTGCGCTCCGCGTCCGAGGCATCGGCCTCAACGTCCCGCGTCTCCGCGCGCTGGGCGAGCAACTCCCGCTGGTACTCGCTCTGGATGATCAGGTTCATGATCTCGTTGGTGCCGGTCCAGATCATGATCAGGCGCGTATCGCGGAGGAGCCGCTCGACCGGGTAGATGCGCGTGTAGCCGATTCCGCCCAGAATCTGCATGGCGTGGTTGACTACTTGCCAGGCCATGTCGGTCGCGAACTTTTTCGCCTCCGACACCAGACGCCGGCACCGCCGGGGGTCGTCGCCCGCATCGATGGCTCGGGCCGCGCCATACACGAGCATGCGCGCGGCATCGAGGGCCGTGATGCTATCGGCAATCTTGAAGCTGACCCCCTCAAAGCTTCGGATTCTCTGCCCAAAGGCCTTGCGCCGGTCGGCGTAGCGAGCGGCGATCTCCAGCGCTGCCCGGGCCATGCCCAGCGCCCCGGCAGCGCTGGTCATCCGCTCCGGGATCATCATTTGGTAAAAGACCGCCGCCGCCCCGTTCTCCGGGCCGATCAGGTTCGTCGCCGGCACGCGTGCACCCCGAAACGTCAGCCGGCCGGTGCCGCCACCGCGGGTCCCCATCAGGCCGTACACGTGCTCGACCCGCAGTTCGCTGCCCGCCTCGCTCCGCTCGACGATGAACGCACTGAGCCCCTCGTGGGGCCGGGCCTCGGGATCGGTGCGGGCGTAGACGAGAAAGAGGTCCGCGCCCTCAGCGCCGACCACAAAGCGCTTTTGCCCGTCGAGCACGTACACGTCGCCCTCGCGGCGTGCGCGGGTCGTCGTCCCGAAAAAGTCCGAGCCGCCGCGGGGCTCGGTGAGGGCCTCCGCCACGGTGAGTCGCCCGCTCAGAATGGCCGGAAGCCATCGTGCCTTCTGCTCCGGGCTGCCAAAGCGGACAATGGCCTCACCCACAATCGAGGGCAGGGAGTAGAGGCAGGCGAGGGAGGTGCCGAGCACGCCGACCTCCTCGAGGGCCACGATCTCGTCCACCCAGCCCAGCCCCCGACCACCGTACTCGGTCGGGAAGCGGAGGCCCAGCAGGCGTCGGCGCGCCGCCTCGGCCACATACCCGCGGGGATAGCGTACCCGGTCATCATCCATGTCCAGGATGAGCTGCCGGGGCACCCACTTCACCAGGTCCCTGACCTCATCCCGAAGGGCCCTTTGGGCAGGCGTCAGCATCGCCTCGAGCATCGTCGCCCCTCCTCGCCCCCTTGGCGGTCATGACCTTGTCCACTGCAATGACACAGCGGTCCACGGAGTGCCGGAGCTGTGACTGGACTCGCACCTGCGACATCGCCACAGGCCCCAACAGCGGCCGACAGCCAGACCGGAGCGCCGGAGCTACATGGCAAGGTCTAGCGCCAAATCGCTGATGTCGCGTAGCCGGCGCCCGTCGACCATCGCCGTTAGCATCTCCAACTGGTCGTCGTTGTCGACTTCCCTCACAGCCTCCTGCAGCTCGACGAGCGCAAAGTGATAGACACAGTCCAGATCGCCCGTACCGAGAGCCAGTGACGCCAATCGGGTTGGCAGCGGCTCAGCTGTGACAGCCACGGCATGTGGCACATGGCCCTTTCGCGTGCGAATCAGATTGAGCGCTTCGGTCCTGATATTCTGCGCGCGATCGCTCCGAATTGTCCATTTGCATGAGATGCTCGCATGCAACAGGACCCTTGAGGAGTTCTTCTCACGCAGGGGCGACAGCCGGCAGTAAGGGTCCCCTTCGCCGACCACCGTCCTGTTGCAGTTGATTTCCGCATCGGGCACCGGATAGCGACCGATCACGATGTCCGGGGTGACCACATAGTCCGAGCCGAGAGCGGCGGCCAACTCGCTATTGCTGGCCAGGATATCCTGGAGCCGGGCAAGGTGCGCATACTGGTCAAAGGACGTGATATCTCTGTTGACCTCGAACAACCACTTTCCGGGACGGAGGTGCACCAGGAGTCCGAAGGCATCCTCCAGAAACCGACTGGTCAGTTCCTCAAACACTGCGCCAGCGCGTTGCGCTGGGGGAGCTTGTTCACAGAGAGGGCAACCAAGCCGCTTGACGATACCGCGGGCGATCTCTACGCTGGTCTTGTTGCTGGCATCGGCAATGTTCGGGACGCCGGACGGGGCCGCAAGTATCTGTCGGCAGATGTCGGCGTGGTAACGGTGCCGAAGCTCCCCAATGCTCACAGGGTCCTCCCGCGTTACGCTCGCCCGGCCTCCTCTGGCTTGAGAAGGCCGATCACATACTCCTCATGCATTCTCTGCTCGATCTGGGTGGCTCGTGTTTCCCCGTTTCTGGCAGGCATCATCCTGCGGTCACGGTCCAGCCGCCGCGTCGCGATACCCACCACTTCAAATCCGATGGCTTCGGCAACGTCCGCAAGGCACAGGTGCGTCAAGGTGTCGATTCCGCGCATCACAGACGTGCCAACTACAACCACGGCCACTTTCCCTGGTCGCAGCACGCGGAACATCTCGCGGATGCAGCGCGTCATCTCCGAGTAGTATCGATGGAGCGCGGCTCCTTTCTTGGCATCCGTGGCAGCCACTGTAGCAACCCTCTCCCCAGCCTTTGGCGGGAGCCCCTCAAAGACGAACTCCTCAACAGCTTCCCCGCCAATGTACTGCCGGCGCTTCTGGCTCAGCGCATCAATCGGATGTCCAAACCAGACGAGCGAGAACTTGTGAGCCCGCATGTAGTCGATGGCGTTTGAGGCATAAGGCGGCGAGGTGACGATCAGATCGACTGTGCCCGACGCGAGCGGAAGATGCTGCGCGTCGCCACACAGAACCTGTGCATACCCAGGTTCGGCATCGAGTTCACGCAAGCTCTTGAGATTCCTCTCAAGCCTCTTCTCGAACTCGCAGATGGCAGACCTGGGCTCCTTCTCCTCCACCCGATGGGGTCTTGTGTGTCCCAGGTCGCGGGCCAGGGACACGCCGCCCGACTTGGTGATGACGATCGATGAAAGTGTCGCTTTGAGAAATGAGCGAGCGAGAGAGTCCTTGACGCGCTCCAACCCCAGCACCAGAGCAAGGAGCTCCAGTTGGGTGGTCGGCGCGAACCAATAGTCGATGAAGCGCCGTGTTCTCGGGTCGAAGCGAGTCTCTAGCTCGTGTCTCAGCAGATCAGTCCGCCCAACGAGTGCGAAACGGGCAAACCTTAGGGCCTCACCACCCGCATCTGCTGCGCGCTCCGCACTGAAGGGAGTGGTCTTGACGTTCGACACAAGCAGAGCCAGAGGATCAATGTCGAAGCCAAGCGCCCGGCGCCCCGCAAGCACCGCCTCCAACACCGTGGTGCCAGAACCCACCATCGGATCAAGCACGGTATCCCCGGGATTAGTTAGGCCCAGAATGAACCTGCGAGGCAGCTGCGGCGGAAACTTGGCCGGGAAAGAGTGAAAGTTGTGAGAGCAATAGTCGCTGCGCTTGTCGTGAAAGTCCAGGTCCTCTGCAAGCAGAGATGCTAGCCTCTCGCGACTATTGCCATGGGGTCGCTCGGAACTGGACTCCGCGCCGAGCAGTGGGAGTCGAAGTTGCTGAGAGAATGAGGACATGATACCCCCACCTCGCGTTTTTCCCGCACGTGAATGGCGCGGTCCCGGCCGCAGACAACTCACCGTACGGTGACAGTCTATCACTCCGCCGTGTAGGGGTCAAAGGCGTTTCCGGGGACCGGATTGTCCGACGGCTCCCGCCTGCACCCTCACCGCTCGGGGCGCGGGGCATCAGCCCCGAAGGAGCGCAGCCGCCGCAGAAGGACGAGCCCGACAACCAGCGGCAGCCAGAAGGCCAGCCCCCGGAACGCCAGGGAGATGATGGCCGCCGCCCCCGCAGGGACGCCGAGGGAGGTGTACACGACCGCGGTGACCCCCTCCACCACGCCGATGCCTACCGGCGTGATGGCCACCACGGCGAAGAGGTAGCACATGGCATAGCCGGCGACGAGCGCGCCCGGGTCGACCGGCGCGCGAAAGGCGGGGAAAAGCGCCAGAATGGTGGCCAGGTTGAGGAGGTGCCCCAGCCCCGCCACGGCCAGCATGCTCACGAGCCGTCCGGGGCGCCGAGCGACGGCTTGAGCGGCTGCCGAGAACTCGGCAGCGCTGCGCTCGGCCCAGCCCTCGGCCACGAGGGGCCCGCGCCCGAAGCGCCTGCTCAGCCGATTGGCCGCCCCCTGCGCCACGCTCAGGATGCGGCCGAGCGCCTCCGGGCGGCTTGCCGCAAGCCCCAGCAACGCGACCATGCCGGCGACGAGCAGGACGAGGATACCAGAAGCCACGACCTGGTACGCCGCCAGCCCGTGCCGGGCACTGAGGTGCGCCAGAGCACCCACCAGAATCAGCACAAAGACGCCCAGCTGCGCAAGCTGCACAAGGAGGACGCCGGCCGCCGCCCGAACCGCAGGCTCGCCCCGCCGGGCCGCATCGTCGGCAAAGAGCGCCACCGCACTCAGCCCCCCAGAGGGGATCGCCACGGCCAGAGCCAGGGAGCCAAAGACGACCGGCACAAGGTCGAGGAGCCGCCCGCCGACGCCTACTGTGAGGAAGGCAGCGCGGTACAGCGCGGCAAAGGCCAAGTAATAGCCAAGCTGCAGGAAGGCCGCTGCCAGCACCCACGGCCACTGTCCTCGGCTGAGGGTGACCGCCAACTGCTCCAACTCGCCAAAGCGAAGCACAGTCACTCCGAGGAGCACCGCGGCCAGGGCCCAGAAAAGCCACCGACGCCTCACACCGCCCCCACTGACGCGCCAGGCCCGGCCGCGACCGACGACCCAGGAACAGAACCCGACAATATCATCGCCCGCGCATTATACATGGCCCGGGGCGCGCGCGCCAAACCAGACCCGGCGCGCGGGTACATCCCACAATCGTCGGCGCATTTCGGGACGAGTCGTACATGTGGGTTCCACACTTCGCCCCCGTTCAGAGGCTTTCTCCGGGCACGGGACCGGGCTCCACGCTCGGCCCAGGCCGGTACGGAGCCGTTTCAGGGGTTTGGCCTGGAGTCCTGGCGGTGATAGACGAGGTCTTGCCAGTGTTGTCATTGCGAGCCGACCCGCAGGGTCGGCGTAGGGCGGCTCGCGAGCCGCCCCTACGCCTCTTCGGACCGGCGAGATTGCTTCGGCGGCTGCGCCGCCTCGCAATGACGGGTAGTGGCGTCCGCCATCGGCGGCGGTCGCTTGTAGGCCACATGTCTGCGGATCGCGCAGGGGCGCCGTGGCGGAGTGCGACGCCAGGGGGACGACTCCCTCGGGAAACGAGTTGCTCCTTCTCCGGACCAGACATCGCCTACGGGAGGAGAGGCGTGGCCACGAGACACTGCCGCGAGCAGGTTACGACAGTCGCCAGATGGTCGCAGTCTACACCGACGATTCTGGGATACGCCCCTGGCGAGCACCCGGACCCGGCCCCTATCGGTCGCCGGGGAGCTTCGCCCACGCCTCGCGGACCTGACGCTCCAGGTCGGCCAGCGTCCCATCGTTGCGGATCACAACGTCTGCCTCCCGCAGCTTGGGCTCTACCGGGGGTTGGGCATCGATCCGCACCGCCGCCTGCTCCGGGGTGAGGCTGCGCGTGCGCACGAGGCGCTCGATCTGTACCTCACGAGGCGCGACTACCAGCCAGACCTGGTCACACAGCGGGCGCAATCCCCCTTCCAGCAGCTTGATGGCCTCGATGACGACCACACGCGGTGGATTCGGCCCCCTGCGCAGCCGCTGGAGGCGGCGCCGCAGGACGCGGCGCACCGCGGGGTGCACGATCTGCTCGAGGAGCGATAGCGCCCCCGGGTCGCGGAAGACGATCTCCCCCAGCCGACGGCGGTCGATGCGACCATCGGGCAGGAGGATGTCGGGGCCAAAGGCACGGCGGATCTCCTCCCAGACGGCCGTCCCCGGCCGCATGGTGGCGTGGGCGACACGGTCCGCGTCGATCACCAGGGCACCAAGGTCGGCCAGAATGCGGGCGACGGTGCTCTTGCCGGTGGCGATGTTGCCGGTCAGACCGATCACGTACACTGGCCAGCCCCCTTGTTGCCGCACGGAAGCGGGTACGCCTCTACCCTGTGGCCGTCTGTTGGCTGCCCTCTTCATGGGCGGCCGTCCAGGCTGCGAGGCGCTGCTGCAGCTCGCCGTCACAAGCGGCATACTCGAGGCCAAGAGCGCGCACCCGCTCCGCATCCTGTCGGAGGCTCGCCTCGCTGATCTGTGCCTCCAGGTCGCGGAGGCGCGCTTCGAGGGCGGTGATCTCCTCTTCGAGCGCCTGCAACTGCCGGGCGCGGGCCCGCTCCAATCGGGCCGCCACGCGCTCAGGAGAGGGAGCGCGCGGCGCTTCCCGCCGCGGCTGAGCTGCCTTGGCAGCCTTTTCGGCGGCAGCCTCCTCCGTGCGGGCGGCCAGGTAGGCGCTGTAGCCGCCGCGGTAGACGCGGAGGCTGTCACCATCTACCACCCAGACCTGAGTGGCCAGCGCATCCGCAAGCCATCGGTCGTGGGTCACAAAGAGGATCGTCCCATCGTAGCGCTCCAGCACCGTCTGCAGCGCCTCTTGCGATGGGATATCGAGATGATTGGTCGGCTCGTCCAGCAGGAGCAGGTTGGCTCCCTCGAGCGTCAGCTTGGCAAGGGCCACCCGGGCCCGCTCGCCGCCACTGAGCGCCGAGATGGGCTTGAACACGTCGTCCCCTGAGAAGAGAAAGCGCCCTAAGAAGCTCCTTGCCTGCCCGATCGGTAGGTCGCGGGTTGCGAGCACCTCCTCCAGCACCGTCCGGCTCGGATCGAGCCCCTCCTGCGCCTGGGCAAAGTAGCCGATGCGCACGTTATACCCCAGCCTGGCCTCGCCGGCGAGAGGCGTGACCTGCCCGAGCAGCGTGCGGAGAAAGGTCGTCTTGCCGGAGCCGTTGGGCCCGAGCAACGCTGCCCGCTCGCCGCGGCGCAGGCGCAGGTCCGGGCTCGAGAAAAGGCGCCGCCCGCCGCCGGGCGCTTCGTCGTCGTAGCCAACGACGAGGCCGCGCGTGTAGATGACGGTCTCTCCTGCGCGCTCCGAGGCACGCAGCTCGAGCCGCAGGGCCTTCTCCTCCGCGGGCTTTTCCAGGCGCTCGACGCGCTCCAGGCGCTTGCGCCGGCCCTTGGCCTCCCGCGAGCGCTGCCCGGCCAGGTTCCGCCGGATGAAATCCTCCGTCCTGGCAATCTGCTCCTGCTGCGCCTCGTACTCGGCGAGGCGGCGGGCCCGGCGCTCGGCGCGCAGCGCAACATACTTCGAGTAGTTGCCGGGATACTCCTCCAACCGGCCTCCGGCAAGCTCCCACACCCGGCTGGCGATCACGTCCAGGAAGCGGCGGTCGTGGGCAACGACGATGAGGCTTCCCGGCCAGGCAGCGAGTGTCTCCTCCAGCCACTCGATGGCCGCCATGTCCAGGTGCGCGTTGGCGACGGCTTCTTCGGCAGTCCTGGCGATACGATCGATCACGTCGTCCACGCCGCGCTCGGCACGAGTCTTGCGCTTGGCTTCGCCCAGGATGCGTCCCTGCTCGTCTACGACGGCGGCCAGAATCTTGGTGCCGCCCAGGTCAATGCCCAGCGTGATTTCTGGCGGGTCTACCAGCGGTCGTTTGTGATTGTGTTTCTTGGCCATGCGCTCGCCTCCTGTCCCCGACGGTGTGTGCTTCTCCCCGCCGTTGATGATAGACGCAAGCCGTCACCGGTGCAACGGGGTGGGGTGGGCAGCGAGCAGTCGTCAGCGGTCAGCTTTCGGTCGTAAGGGGCCGGGGGTTGAGGGCCATCGTGCACACCAAAGTCGGCTTGCACGCACCTGCGGGCACGGGGTGCGGGCGACGTTGCGCTATAATGGGGCATCGGCAACCCCTGAGCAGGAGCGAGGAGCATGGCACACCCTTCCACATCCCCGTCCGAACCGCAGGGTGAGCGCCGCCCGGCGGTGAGCCGCCCCTATGTGCCCGGCTACGGCATCCCGCAGCAGGTCGAGGGCACGCTGCCGTGGAGCTATGTCGTCGAGCGGCTGGCGCAATCGCGCAATTACTGGATCGCCACTGCCACTCTCGACGGCGTACCGCACGCCGTGCCGGTGTGGGGCGTGTGGCTGGACGAGACGCTCTACTTCGGCGGCGGACCGCAGACGCGCTGGTCGCGCAACCTGGCCGCCAACCCCCGCGTGGTGGTGCACCTGGACGACAGCGAGCAGGCGGTGATCCTGCAGGGCACGGTGACGCGCATTGACGACCCCGCGCATCCGCTGATCGCCCGCCTGGACGCTGCCTATCTGGCCAAGTATGGCATGGAACACGGCGTGCCCATCTGGATACTGCGCCCGCATACGGCTTTCGCCTGGACGCGCTTCCCCGACGACGCCACGCGCTGGACATTCGAGTAGAGCCAGCAGCCCTCAGCCTTCGGCAACCGGCGGGGTGTTCTTGGCTCTCAGCTACCCGCTGCACCACCAGCGATAGTCAATGTCCGGGAAGAGGCGGTCTTTTTCCCACAGGTCTGCTGCCAGCGCCACGTCCGGCTGACCGCGCTCGACGCTCTGAGCCAGGGCCAGGAAGCGTTCCAGGTGTTGGCTGAAGCGCTGCACGGCGTATTGTCGCGCCTGCCCGGTGGTGACCAGGAAGGGCCAGTCCGAGCTTTCCAGCAACACCAGTTCGCGGGCGGCCTGATTGAGCACGGCCCGCAGCGCCTCATCGTCATAGCGGTCGCGGTAGCGGTCGGCCAGGCGCTGCATTTGCCGCTCGGCGTCGTGTATGGGCGCCCACATCCAGTGTGTGTCGTTGTTGTCCCAGGTGAAGTGTGTGCCGCCCGCACCCCAACTGCCCTCCGGCAGGTGAATGACCTCCTGCGGCGGGTGCTTTTCCAGGTATTCGGAGGCGGTCACCAGGTCTACTTTGGGGTTGGCGGCCAGCAGACGCAGCACTTCCTTGAGCCAGTCCACCCCCTCGAACCACCAGTGGCCGAACAGCTCGGTGTCGTAGTTGGAGGCGATGATGCCATAGCCCAGGCCATGATCCCACTGCGCCTGCAGGATGCGCTCCACCAGCGCGGCGAAGTCCTGCGCGTGCATACGCACTTTGTGCTGCGCCCAGTCCGGATGATAGAAGTCCTTGTCGCCCAGGTCTACTTTGGCACCGGTGACGCGCCAGTACTGCAGCCCGCTGAGGCCGTCTTTGCGGTGAAATTCGCGGTAGTCGAAGTCGCCGGGGTAGCCCCACTGCGCCGACCACACCCGCTGACCAGTCTCGTTGTTGCGCCCGATGACGGCCACGCCGCTGTGCTCGTCGGCGTGCGGACCGGCGGTGGTGTCGCTGACATAGTAGGCGCGGAAAGTGGTCAGCGGTTGCGCGGGCATGGGCGCAGCGGACATGGGCACCAGGTAGCGCCGCTTGATCTCGCCGTATGGCCCGATGGCCTCGCCCGCCGCCACGCCGACCGGCGCACCGCCGGTGATCAGGTGTGTCTCGCTGAAGAACAGCCGCAGCCCCTGTTCGGCCAGGAAGCGCTCGATGCCGGGGCGGATGCGCCCGTCTTCGTCGTAATAGGCGGGGCGGTAGGCGCATTCCGGCAACCAGATCGCCCGCGGCGCGCGCCCGAAGAAACGTCGGTAGCTCTGCACGCCCGCCCGCAGTTGCCCGCGGATGGCCGAATCCGTGCCCAGCAGCGGCAGATAGCCGTGCGTGGCCGCGCAGGTGATGATCTCGATGAGCCCTTCGTCCTGCAGGCGTTTGAACGCGCCGATCAGGTCGCGGCCATAGCGCCGATCCAGCGCGTCCTTGACCCGCTCGTAATAGTCCAGGTAGAAGCGGGCCAGATACTCCAGGTGCGGGTTACTCGCCGGACGGGGCGGCTCGGCGGTGAAGGCCGCGCTGACCCCCGCGCGGTCCACCGGCGGCAACTCGCCTTCCTCGGCCTCTTCGCGGGGGACGGGGCGGGCCTGCGTCTCGCCACGGAAGCGCAACACGTCTTGCTTGGCGCGGGCGATCTTGTCGTCCAGGTATTCGTCCAGGTGATCCAGCACGTCGGGGTCGGCCAGTTGCTCGGCCAGCACGGGGGTGATGCCCACCGTCAGGCGGAAGGGCACGCCCTCTTCGCGCAGGTCGTAGAGCGCATTGAGCAGGGGGATGTACGTCTCGCTGGCCGCTTCGTGAATCCACTCTTCGCCATGCGGCCAGCGCCCGGCCAACCGCGCATAGGGCAGGTGACTGTGCAGCACAAAGGTGAAAGCTCCGATTGCGCTCATGCTCGCTCGTCCTCTCGCACGTATCCGGTCGTGGCCCGGCCAGGCCGGAGCCTGCCTTCATTGTAGCGGCAGAGCGGGGTGCGGGCCAATGAGGGGTATTTGTGTTTTGGGGTGGTGATTTTCGAACCGCAGACCAAGAACTCTGTGGTGAATTGCGCCCCAAACCCGAATGCGCCGCCGACTACAGTTGCGCGGCCAGGGTGCTTGTGATAGGATGAAAGCGTCGCGTGCAGGCGCAATTAACAAGAAGAAGATGATGTTTTTACGAGAACCCCCCTTAACAGGCTTATGACGTAATAGAATTTGATAGGAGGGGGTCTCGTAAAAGAATGATGAGTTTCTGACTAATCTCAGATGCACTTTAACAACTCCAAAGAGCAAGCTCATAGATAGCATGAAAACATTCGCCTCTGATGGCGTAAATTTATTCTTCGTTGCGTTGTACTTGACAGAAAATGGGACTTGGGTTATATTCGAAACATCCTCATGCCCGTAAGGGCATTACGACTCCAGCCGTTGGGGTGGCGTATCACGACGTAGTTACCGTATATTCGAAACATCCTCATGCCCGTAAGGGCATTACGACGGTCTACTGTGTCTGCGTCATGGCTTCAGCAATTTGCTCCCAATTCGAAACATCCTCATGCCCGTAAGGGCATTACGACGCTCACGGCGCTGGCGGGAGTACTCGATCCCGCCACGGTCGATTCGAAACATCCTCATGCCCGTAAGGGCATTACGACTTGACAATCTTGTGCTCAATCCCGAAGTTATTTTCATTCGAAACATCCTCATGCCCGTAAGGGCATTACGACTGGGCATATTCCGAGGCCCCCTTCAGGGCTTCGATTGCGTTATATTCGAAACATCCTCATGCCCGTAAGGGCATTACGACGAATGTTATACTTCCGAGGCCGCGCCAACGCGCGGCTTCGGAGGCATTGATTCGAAACATCCTCATGCCCGTAAGGGCATTACGACAGATAGAAATCAATGAGCTTGCTGGCAATGTGCGGCTTTTCGATTCGAAACATCCTCATGCCCGTAAGGGCATTACGACGAAGAAATGAACCTGAATATCATTGATTACAACCGTGATTCGAAACATCCTCATGCCCGTAAGGGCATTACGACCATCGAGGAACTCCTCGATGGAGGAGAAGTACAATATACATTCGAAACATCCTCATGCCCGTAAGGGCATTACGACGGGGTCCCAGGGCGACGGGGCCGACTCAGAACGGTAAGTCATTCGAAACATCCTCATGCCCGTAAGGGCATTACGACTAAGCGCTACCAGCAACGGCAGGAAACGCAAAAGACAAGGGCGATTCGAAACATCCTCATGCCCGTAAGGGCATTACGACAGAGGCCCCCGTAGGCCTCCCATTCAAAGACGTGCCCTTTTCATTCGAAACATCCTCATGCCCGTAAGGGCATTACGACCACAAGAAGCTCGAAAGGCTTCCCTAACTCCTGCGATATTCGAAACATCCTCATGCCCGTAAGGGCATTACGACTGCCAGAATACGGTTGTGTATCCTTCCCCGCCTACGTACGGGATTCGAAACATCCTCATGCCCGTAAGGGCATTACGACTTACGTACCTCAGGGTGTCTTGCTACTCCTTATCGTCTGCATTCGAAACATCCTCATGCCCGTAAGGGCATTACGACTTCGGACGAGGACACATGTATCCTCATCCGTTGGGAAGACTTCTATTCGAAACATCCTCATGCCCGTAAGGGCATTACGACCCTGTCAAGAGCTTCTGGTACAGGTCGGGGTCTTCATAGCATTCGAAACATCCTCATGCCCGTAAGGGCATTACGACAAAGAAGCCAGGACCGAACATCACGCTGACCCGATAGCGCGGGATTCGAAACATCCTCATGCCCGTAAGGGCATTACGACGCTGGCGGCATGAATACCACTAGCTCCTGGTTCAAGAAAGCGTGATTCGAAACATCCTCATGCCCGTAAGGGCATTATCCGGACATACTGCTGTCCTCTGTCCGCTCAGATGCTCACGCCCCCGCAGTACGCGGGGGTTTCTGTTTGCGCCGCAATTGCCCCGCACCCCCGCCCGCAGTACAATGAAGTCAACGCACGGCGTACCATCCGCGGGTGGGCCGATATGATCACACGGCTGTTGTTGATTGACTCCGACATTTCCTTCATCGTCACTCTCAAGGGGGCGCTGGAGAGCACCGGTCAGTTTCGCGTCAACCTGGCCGCCAACGGGCAGGCCGCGCACGAGGCCCTGTTGCACAGCGCCTATCACGCGGTGCTGGTGGATTTCGAGCCGGTGGACATGGACCCGCTCGAACTGGTGCGCATGATCCGTCAGGTGCGCCCCGATCTGCCGGTGATCATGATGCCGCGCGACGAGGCGGAGATGGCCCGTGCGCAGGCGATGGACGTGCAGGGGGCCATCCCCAAGCCGTTCACCGCCCGCGAGCTGATCGCCTATCTGGGCGAGATCATCGGGCGCGTCGAGGGGCCGGTGATCACCCCGCCGGAGGGGGAGGTCGCCGACGAGTTCGTCCCGCCCGCCGCACCCCCCGTCGCCCGCCCGCCTACGCGCCTTTTCAGCCCGGAGGAGCGCAACTTCATTCAGCAGGGCCTGCACGACCTGGACGAGCCGGAAGAAGCGCCCGCTGCTGATGCCGGGCCATCGTCCCTCGCGCCGGACATGAGCGAATTGCTGGCCGAATTCGAGGTCTTCGACCGGCTGCAGACGGGGCGGCTGGGGCGCATTCAGGAAGACGCGGGCGAGTGGGAGACGATCCCGCGGCTGGCCCCGCCTCCCGCTGAGCCGGAAGCGCCCGCCTCAGCGCCGGCCCAGGGCGAGGAAGCGCCGCCGCTGGAGTGGTCGGGGGAGTTGCCGACGACCTGGTTGTTGGGGGAGCAGGGCGCGGAGCCGCTGTCCACCCGTCTGCTGGAGGAGGACGAGGAACCGCCCCCGACAGTGCCGCTGGACGAGCGTGCAGCGCCCACCGAAGAAGGCCCGCCGCCGCTGGAGTGGTCGGGGGAGTTGCCGACGACCTGGTTGCTGGATCAGCCGGAGACCGAAGACGGCGCGACCCATCTGCTGGAGGTGGACGAGGAACCGCCCCCGACAGTGCCGCTGGACGAGCGTGCAGCGCCCACCGAAGAAGGCCCGCCGCCGCTGGAGT
>ENA-ORXB01001949-ORXB01001949.1-sediment-metagenome-genome-assembly--contig:-NODE-1949-length-20492-cov-2.890032_pt1 | contig 20492 bp, 13 predicted proteins | sample MGYA00237863_ERZ511475 | MGnify/ENA primary metagenome ERZ511475 (study PRJEB26305, sample SAMN06343858) | sediment metagenome | isolation source: hot spring sediment | place: Canada: British Columbia... | reverse complement strand
GAAAAAGTTCGACAAGGAGCCCACGGCATTCTGCTACTCCTTTGCCCAGAGCTACCAGACCCTTCAGTACATCCGCCTCGACCCTCCCGGGACTCCCCGCGAAGCCCTGCTCGGGCAGATCAAAAGCACGCTCGCTGCCCAGATCCCTGCCATGTTCGGGTTTACCGTTTACGACTCGATCTCCCAGGCTGAAGACGACGGCAAGATCCCGTTTCCGGGTCGAGGAGAGCGGGCCCTGGGCGGCCACGCGGTCATGGCCGTGGGCTACGATGACAAAATGAAAATCGCGAACCCCAACTCCGGCAAGTCCACGCTGTTCAACCGCCTCACCGGCGTCCGGCAGAAAGTGGCCAACTATCCCGGCGTCACCGTCGAGCAGCGCGTGGGCCGCCTGCGGCAGGCTCATGATCAGGACGTCGATCTGATCGATCTGCCGGGCGTCTACAGTCTGGAGCCCCGCTCGGAAGACGAGCAGGTCGCCTACGACGTGCTGACCGGACGGATGCCGGGCATGAGGCGGCCCGAGGCCGTCATCCTGATTCTGGATTCCACCAACCTGGCCCGCCACCTCTTGCTGGCCGCCCCCGTCCTCAGCCTCGGCCTGCCGACGCTCGTCGTACTGAACATGGCCGACGCGCTGAGCGATCGCGGCGGCGACGTGGACACGGCCGCCCTGGCCCGGCAACTCGGCGCCCCGGTGGCGCTGGTGAGCGCCGCCAAAGGCGAGGGCCTCGAGCCGGTTCTCGAGTTCCTGACCGGAGACTTCGGCGTGCCCAGGCCGGTGGAGCTCCCGGTGATCCAGGACGTGCCGAAGTGCCGGGAGTGGGCCGTACGCGTGGGCGCCCGGGCAGGCTACCGGGCCCCGGCCCCGCCCGTCTGGACGCACCGGCTGGACGCCATTTTCCTCCACCCGGTCGCCGGCCCACTGGTGTTTGCCCTCGTGGTGGTGGCCGTGTTTCAGACGATCTTCAGCGGCGCGCGCCCGCTCATGGAGGGCGTCGAGTTCCTGGTCAACCGCTCAGGCGCCTGGGTGGCCGCCGTACTACCCGCGTCCCCGTTGCGCGACCTCCTCGTCGAGGGCGTCTGGGGCGGCGTGGGCTCGGTGGTGGTCTTCCTGCCGCAGATCCTTTTGCTGTTCCTGTTCATCGGGATCCTCGAGGACTCCGGCTACCTGGCGCGGGCGGCGGTTATCGCCGACCGCACCATGGCCCGTGTGGGGCTTCAGGGCAAGTCGTTCATCCCGCTGCTGTCGGCCTACGCCTGCGCCGTGCCAGCGATCATGGCCACGCGCACCATCGAGAACAAACGCGACCGGATCGCCACGATCCTCATCGCTCCGTTTATGACCTGCTCGGCGCGGCTGCCGGTGTACACGCTGATCATCGCCGCCTTCATCCCCGAGCGGCCGATCGTCACCAATCTGCTGGGCTCGCGGGCCGCGGCGATGCTGGGGCTGTACGTGCTCGGATTCGCCGCCGCCGTGGCGACGGCGCGGCTGCTGAAATCCTCGGTTCTCAAGAGCGAACGTACGCCCTTCCTGCTCGAGTTGCCTCCCTACCGCTGGCCGACCGTGCGCTCGCTCGGCCTGCGCCTCTACGACCGGGCTCGCCTCTTTCTCCGCCGGGCCGGAACGGTAATCCTGGCGGCTGCGGTCCTGCTCTGGGTACTCGCTCATCTGCCCCTCATTGACGGTGCGCCGCCGCCGATGGAGGCCAGCGTCGCCGGCACGATCGGCCGCCTGATCGAGCCCGTCATCGAGCCGCTCGGTTTCAATTGGAAGATCGGCATCGGCCTGGTGACCTCGCTTGCCGCGCGCGAGGTGATCGTGGGCACTCTCGGGACGATTTACGGCATCGAAGGCGACGAGAACTCGATCGGTCTCCGCGAGGCCTTGCAGCAGGACCTCACGCCCGCCGGCGCGGTCGCCCTGCTGATCTTCTTCGCCTTCGCCATGCAGTGCATCTCGACGCTGGCGGTGGTGCGTCGGGAAACCGGCGGCTGGCGGTGGCCCCTCCTACAGTTCGCTTACATGGGTGCGCTCGCCTACGCCGGAGCCTTCCTGGCGCACCGGCTGGTATCGGCCTGGACGGCTTGAGTCCAGCAGCGTGGTAGCATCGGAAAGGCTGTCATTACCCGTTGAACGCATCCTATGAGAAATCTCATCATCGTCGGCTCAGGCTGCGCCGGAAACACCGCCGCCATTTACGCCGCCCGCGCCCAGTTGAAGCCCTTGGTGGTCTCCGGGCACGAGCCGGGCGGGCAGCTCTCGCTCACGACGCTGGTGGAGAACTTTCCCGGCTTTCCCGACGGCATCGACGGCCCGGTGCTCGTTGAGAACATGCGAAAGCAGGCCGAGAAGTTCGGCGCCGAATACCGCTCCGGCGCCGTCGAGGCGGCCGACTTGTCGAAACGCCCGTTCCGCCTGCGCGTGGACGGGGACTGGATCGAGACCCGGGCCTTGATCATCGCCTCGGGAGCCTCGGCCCGCTGGCTCGGCCTGCCATCGGAGCAGAAGCTCATCGGCCACGGCGTCAGCTCCTGCGCCACCTGCGACGGCTTCTTCTTCCGCGACAAGAAGATCATGGTCGTCGGCGGAGGCGACTCGGCCATGGAAGAGGCCATCTTCCTCACCCGTTTCGGCTCCGAAGTCGTCGTCGTCCACCGGCGCAACCAGTTTCGCGCCTCGAAGATCATGCTCGAGCGCGCGCAGGGCAACCCGAAGATCCGCTTCATCACCTCGGCCGTCATCGACGAGGTCTTTGACGTCGACAAGGGTTATGTCACCGGCGTGCGGCTTCGCAACGTCGCAACCGGCGAGACTTGGACGCGCGAGGTCGACGGCCTGTTCATCGCCATCGGCCACATTCCCAACACGGCCGTCTTTCAAGGCCAGATCGAGCTGGACGCCGACGGCTATATCGTTTCCAAAGGCGGCGCCCGCACGAGCGTCGCCGGCGTCTTCCACGCCGGTGACGTCCAGGACCGCATCTACCGCCAGGCGATCACCGCCGCTGCCGCCGGCTGTATGGCCGCCATCGAGGCCGAGCGTTTCCTGGAAGCCGAAGGCCACTGACGCGGCTCAAGCGCCCGGCAACTCCCAGCCCGGCCGGCACGGCTCGCGTATGTACTTGTTGGCCTCGTAATCGTTGGCGATCTTCATCTCCGAGGCCCTCCAGTGGAGGAGGCGTCCGGTGCGCACGGCGATATTGCCGAGCAGGGCGATCTCGGTGAGCAGGCCAGCGAAGCCGAACTCGCAGGAGGGCGGAGGCCCGCCTTTGGCGGCGGCGATCCATTCCTGGTAGTGACCAATGGACCGGGCGAGCTTCTTGGGCGGTGGCTGAAACTCCCGGTTGCGGGCGGCCGGCAGAAGCTGCGGGCCCCCGGTGAAGCCGCTGAGCAGCGTGCCCTTCTCCCCCACGAACAGGATGCCGTGGCGCGGGAGCTCGCGCTCCGGCTCGAGCTCGCGCGGGCGGGGCGGCTTGAGCCCGCCGTCGTACCAAGTCAGACGCACGGCCGGCGATGCCCCGCGGGGCGGAAAGTCCCAGGTCACGATCGAGGCGTGCGGCGCAGTCTCCGCGCGCGGCATCACCCTCGGGTGTTCGCCGAGCCAAGGCCGGTGATAGCCGCGCACGACGTTCGCCGAAGCGGCATGGACCGAAACCGGATGATCGAGCCCCAGCGCCCGCACGATGACGTGCAGCGTGTGGCAGCCCATGTCGCCCAGCGCCCCCGTGCCGAAATCCCACCAGCCGCGCCAGTTCCAGGGGTGGTAGGCGGGATGGTACGGCCGGTAGGGCGCCGGCCCGAGCCAGAGCTCCCAGTCGAGTGAACTGGGCACGGGCGGCGTCTGGCGCGGCCGCTCCAGAGCCTGCGGCCAGATGGGTCGGTCGCTCCAGACATGGACCTCACGCACCGGCCCGATCGTCCCCGCCTGAATCCATTCCTCGACCGAACGGGCCGGCTCGGAAGCCGAAGTCTGGACGCTCATCTGCGTCGCTACGCCTGCGGCCCGCGCCAGCCGCGCTAGCGTCCGCGCCTCCCAAACGGTTCGCGCCAGCGGCTTGGCGCAATAGACATGTTTGCCAAGCGCCAGGGCCGTGGCGGCGATCACTGCGTGCGTGTGGTCCGGGGTGCCGATGATGACGCCGTCGATCTGCTTCTCCTGCTCGAGCATCCTGCGGAAGTCGCGATAACGGCGCGCCCGCGGATACTCTGCGAAGGTGCGGGCGGCATATTCGTCGTCGACGTCGCACAGCGCTACGATGTTTTCACCGGCGCACCCGCGCAGGTAGGCCGCGCCTACGCCGCCCACGCCGATTCCGGCCAGATTCAACGTATCGCTCGGGGCTCGATAGCCGGAGCCGCCGAGCACGCGCCGCGGCACGACGGTAACTCCCGCCAGGCCGTCCAAGACGGCCCGCCGGGACGGGCCGCCCGCGTCGCCCGAATCGAAAGCGTCAGCCTGCATCGCCATCCTCCTCGACTACGGCGGGATGACCGGCCACTATGGTACAACCCGCGCTCTCGAAGCGACAAGCATGCGCAGGACCGGAATCGGCGGGAGCTTTACTGCCGGCTCCGAAAAATTGCTGTGGGGCCTCCTGTCCCGGCGCTACTGCCTCCCGCTACATGAACTCCGGCACTTCGATGCCCAGCACGGCGAGCGTCGCCTCGAGCTCGCGCCGGAAGAAGTCGGTCATCCACAGCAGGAAGATCCTCCTTTCCGGATCCCGTTCGTGGATCACCGGGTAATCGTGGTAGAAGGTGTTGAAGGCCTGGGCAAGCTGAAAGGCATACTTGGCCAGTTGCGCCGGCTCACCCGCCGCCACGGCCCGCCGGACGGCGGTCTCGGCCCTCGAGGCGGCCAGCAGCAGTTGCCAGAAGTCCTCGAAAGCAAGCTGCCGCGCCATCGCCTCGCCGCTCAGCTCGCGGGCAAACTCCGGCAGCCGCTCGGCGCGCTCTTCGTACCTGCGCAGGATGTTGCGCGCCCGGACCGCGGCGTATTGCACATAGGGGCCGGTCTCGCCCTCGAAGCTCAGCGCCTCCTGCAAGTCGAAAGCGATCACCGCGTTGCGCGTGAACTTGAGCATGAAATAGCGGAGAGCGCCGACGGCTATCTGGGTGGCCGCGCGCTCGCGCTCGGCCTCGGCCGCATCCGGGTGCCGGGCCTCCACCTCGCGCCGAGCCGTCTCGATGAGTTTGTCGATGAGATCGTCGGCTTTGACGCCCAGCCCCTTGCGCCCGGAGACTTCGACATAGGGGCGCCGGGCCTCCTCTTCGGAGAGCTCGATGCCCAGCTCGACGGCCGTGCGCGGCGAAAGCGCCACCATCTCGTAGGAGAAGTGAACGGACCGCGCCGCCTGCTCCTCGAAGCCGAGCGCCCGCAACCCCGCCACCACGACATCCTGGAGATAGGATTGACGCGAGTCGATGACGTTGTAGACCTCGCTGGCGCGGCCGAACTCCGGCGCCGGCTCCTCGCCCGGCTCGTCCGCCGTCACCCAGACGATATGCCCGTCCGGCTCGCGCACCAGCGGCCGGTAGAAGAAGTCCTTGCCGAGCAGGCCGAACTTCCAAAGCTGGTAGGCGATGTCTTTGCCCACGTAGGTCACCGTGCCGTCGCTGCGGACGATCACCTTGCCGTCACCCTCTTCGGCGTCCTTGTCGAAGGCCGCCGCCGGCATCACCCAGCAGCCGGCGTTCTTGCCTGAAGTCTCCAGGTGAATCGCGCCGCGCTGTTTGAGCAGCTCGAAGGCCGTCGCCCAGAATCGCAGGTGCAGGATCTCGCTCTCGCGGGGAAGCACGTCGTAGGTGATGCCGACGCGGCGCATCGTCTTCAGGTGGGCCAGCATGATGGCATCGGCAATGACGTGCGCCAGCTCGGCCGCCTCGCCCTCGCCCTCTTCGATGGCGTGAAGAACCCCCTGCCGCCAGGCGAGCGCTTCCGGATGCTCTTTGTAGTACGCCGAGACCCGGGCGTAGAGGTCCCAGCACAGGTAGTCGAACCGCTCGGAGGCGGCCAGCCGTTCCACCTCAGGAACGGACCTGCTTTCCAGATGGCGGAATCCGACGACGACATCGGCCACCTGGACGCCGGTGTTGTCGATATAATTCTGCACCTCGACCCGCCGCCCGGTGGCGCGCAGCATGCGCACAAAGGTGTCGCCGAGCACGGCGTTCCGCAGGTGACCGATGTGGGCCGCTTTGTTCGGGTTGATGTTGGTGTGCTCGACGATGACCTTGCCTGCTTGGGGCTCCATCTTCCACGAGCCGCCCTCGAGCAGGCGCCGCCCGTAGTCGCCCCGGTCCACTCGGATGTTGATATAGCCGTTGCCGGCAACCTCCAGCCGCCCGACGCCTTCGATGGGACCGAGCTCGCCGGCCAGTTCGAGAGCGATCTCCTTCGGCGGGCGGCGGAGCCTGCGGGCGAGCTGGAAAGCGATCGGTAAGGCCAGTTCACCGAAGGACGGCTCCCGCGGCTGCTCGAGCGCCACAGGGAGGTCTTCCACCCCGTAGCGCTCGCGCAGGCGCGCCGCCACGGCCTCCTGGATCCGGCGCTCGATCTGGCTCAGCACAAGATCCAGAGTATAGCTTAGGGGGCGTTGGCCCGTGCCGCGCCGGACCAGACGGTTCGAGGCCTCGCTCAGCTCGATCGAGAACTCGAGTTCGTCGCGCGCGCCTGAAGGCGGGCGCCCCCGATCCGCCCGAAGAGGCGCCTCTTCCGGCAGGCTCACTATACAATCAGAAAATCGTCCCGTGAAGATGAAGCACCGACGCCTGTTTCGAATCCCGCCTTTGCCCGGCGCTGCCTTGGCTGCCCTGTGGCTGGTTGCGCCCGCCGCCGCCCAGCCACCCAAAGTCGAAGAGAAGGTCGACGCCGCCTACGTCAAGGCGCACTACACCAAGCACGAGTTTCTGGTGCCGATGCGCGACGGCGTGCGGCTGTTCACCTCGGTTTACATGCCCAAGGACCAGACGAAGAAGTATCCGTTCCTGATCATGCGCACGCCCTACAGCGTGCGTCCCTACGGCGCCGACCGCTATCCGGAGCGGCTGGGCCCCTCGGCGCTATTCACCCGCGAGGGCTTCATCTTCGTCTACCAGGACGTGCGCGGGCGCATGGCCTCGGAGGGCGAATTCGTCCATATGCGCCCGCACAAGCCCTCCAAGAGCGCACCCGGCGACATTGACGAGAGCACGGATACCTATGACACCATCGAGTGGCTGCTCAAGCACATCCCGAATCACAACGGGCGCGCGGGTCTCTGGGGCATCTCCTACCCCGGCTTCTACGCCGCCGCCGGGATGATCGACTCCCACCCGGCGCTCAAGGCCGTCTCCCCGCAGGCGCCCATCGCCGACTGGTTCCTCGGCGACGACTGGCATCACAACGGCGCCTTCTATCTGGCTCACGCCTTCAGCTTTTTCTACCGCTTCGGCACGCCGGTGGAAGAGCCGACGCGCCGCACCGTCGAGCCGTTCGACTACAAGACCCCTGACGGCTACGAGTTTTTCCTCAAGATGGGCCCGCTTGCCAATGCCGACGAGAGGTATTTCAAAGGGAAAATTCCCTTCTGGCGGGAACTGATGGGGCACGGCGTCTACGACGAGTTCTGGCAGGCGCGCAATCTGCTGCCGCACTTGAACGGCATCCGCGCCGCCGTCATGACGGTCGGCGGCTGGTTCGACGCCGAGAACCTGTACGGGCCGCTGCGGATCTACGATTCGGTCGAAAAACGCAACCCGGGCATTGTCAACCTGCTGGTGATGGGACCCTGGCGGCACGGCGGCTGGTCGGGCGAGGCCGATGCCGACCGGCTGGGCCCCGTCTCGTTTCACTCCAAGACCGGGCCCTATTACCGCGAGAAGATCGAGCTGCCGTTCTTCGTCCGCTTCCTCAAAGACGAGCCGTCGGCATTTGAAGCCGTCGAGGCGCACGTTTTCGAGACCGGAACGCACCAGTGGCGCCGTTACGAGGCCTGGCCGCCGCGCCAGGCCGAACCGGCGACGCTTTATCTTCAAGCCGGCGGGGGTCTGTCGGCCAAGCCTCCGGCCGCCGCGCGCGACGCCTTCGATGAGTACGTGAGCGACCCGGCCAGGCCCGTACCCTACATACCCTATATCGCCCAGGGCATGACCGTCGAGCATATGGTCGACGACCAGCGCTTTGCCGCCACGCGCACCGACGTGCTCGTTTACCAGACCGGCGAACTCTCGACCGATGTGACGCTCGCCGGCCCGATCAAACCCACGCTGTTCGTTTCCACCACCGGCACCGATTCCGACTTCGTCGTCAAGCTCATCGACGTCTACCCCGGCGACTTCCCCGACCCGGATCCCAACCCGGCGGGCGTGCGCCTGGGTGGCTATCAGCAGCTCGTGCGCGGCGAGGTGTTTCGCGGCAAGTTCCGCAACAGCTTCGAAAAGCCGGAGCCGTTCGTTCCGGGCCAGATCAGCCGCATCGAGTTCGTCATGCCGGACGTTTACCACACCTTTCGCCGGGGACACCGGATCATGATCCAGATTCAGAGTTCGTGGTTCCCGCTGGTGGACCGCAACCCGCAAAAGTTCGTCGACATATACAAAGCCAAGGAGAGCGACTTCGAGAAGGCCACGCAGCGCCTCTACCGCTCTCCGCAGCACGCCTCCCGAGTCGAAGTGCGGCTGCTTGGCTCGCCCGGCGGGACGCTGCTGCCCTAGCCGCAGCGCCGGGCGTTGGGGGTTAAGATGCTGGCTATGCGATCGTGCCCTGTCTTGCTCTGCCTGGCGGCGCTGATGGCCTCGCCGGCCGCGGCCCAGACCGAAGCGCGCCGCCTCCGGCCGGTGCTCGAGCCCGCTTTGCTCCGGCCCGAGGTCGTCGCCTGGGAATTGCAGCGGTATCTCGCGGCCAAAGCGCCGGCGCTACCGAAAGTCGCCTCCGCCGCCGAGTGGAGGCGCGAGAGCGCGGCGCTGCGCCGCCGGCTGCTCGACGAGGTCATCTTCCGCGGCTGGCCCCGCCAGTGGGTGGAGGCGCCGCTGCGCTTTGAAGACCTCGGCCCGATTCCCTCCGGCAAGGGCTATCGCATGCGCAAGCTCCGCTATGAGATCGTGCCGGGTTTCTGGTCGAGCGCCATCCTCTACGAGCCGGAAAACCTGAGTGGCAAGCGGCCGGCGATCTTGAACGTCAACGGCCATGTGGGCCCGCCCGGCAAGACCGTCGAGTACAAGCAGAAGCGCTGTATCAATCAGGCGCTGCGCGGCATCGTCGCGCTCAATCTGGAATGGATCGCCTACGGCGAGCTCAACCATCCGGAGAACGTTCACTGGTTCGGCGGCCATTTGGATCTGGTGGGCGCCAACGCCGCGGGCCTGTTCTACCTGGCCATGCGCAAGGGGCTCGATTATCTGGAGCAGCACCCAAATGTAGATCGCTCGCGGCTGGGCGTCACCGGCCTGTCAGGCGGCGGCTGGCAGACGATCGTGCTCAGCGCACTCGACGAACGCGTCGCCGTGGCGGTGCCCGTGGCCGGCTACAGCGCCGTGCTTTCGCGCATCGAGCGCCCCGAGGACATCGGCGACATCGAGCAGAACGCCACCGACATGCTCACCATCGCCGACTATTCCCACCTGACGGCGATGCGCGCGCCCCATCCCACCCTGCTCATCTACAGCGCCGAAGACGACTGCTGCTTCCGCGGCAATCTCGTCCGGCCGTACATCTACGACTCGGTCAAGCCCTTTTTCGCCCTCTACGGGGCCGCGGACCGCCTCGGCTGGCACCTGAACACCGACCCCGGCGACCACAACTACCAGCTCGACAACCGCCGCCAGGCCTATCGCTTCTTCACGCGGTATTTCGGGCTCAAGGAGACGGACGAGGAGACCCCCGTGGGTTCAGAGCTCAAAAGCTACGAGGAGCTGGTCGTGGGCCTGCCCGAGAACAACCTCACCATTCTCGGCCTGGCGCGAAAACTGGCGGCCGAGATCCGCCGCTCGGAGCCTCCACCGGCCGAGGCCCGGCAACGCCTCAAGGACACCGTGCGTTATCGGCCCGTGGAGGTGAAACACGCCTGGGCGCTGGGGAGCACGCACCGCCACGAGATCGAGACGCGTTCCTTTCGCTTCGAGTTCGACAACAGTCTGAGCGCGGCGGGCGTCTGGGTGAAAGCTCTGGCGGCCGCAAGCTCCGCCCCCGGCACGATTGTGCTCGACGACAAGGGCAAGAAAACGGCCGCGGCGCAGGTGGCCGACCGCGTGAATCGCGGCGAACAGGTGCTGGCTGTCGATCTGATCTTCACCGGGGATGCCGAGCCCCAAAACCCGGGCAGGGTTGGCTTGGCGCAACTTGTGGCGGCACTCGGCGAGCGGGCCCTTGGGCACGAGGCGGCGCAGCTCATCGCCCTGGCCCGCTGGCTGCGCGCTCAGGGAGCGCCGCGCCTGCGCCTGGAGGTCGCCGGAATTCGCAGTCAGACGGTCGCGCTGGTTGCCGCCGCGCTCGAGCCCGGGCTGTTTGCCGAGGTTGCTGTCCGCGACGGCATGGCATCGCTCGCTCACCTGCTTGAGGCGCCCGTCCGCTACGAAGACGCGCCCGATCTGTTCTGTCTCGGCCTTTACAAGGAGTTCGACTTGGACGGCCTGGCCCGCCTGGCGGCCCCCACCACGGTCCGGTACGCTCAGCGGCCCTGAGCCGGAGGGGCGCCTCGCGCCGGAGGCTTGGCTTTCGCCTCCTCAGCGTACAAGCGCCGGGCGACAGCCAGCTCCTGATCGCCTTCTTCGCGGCGGCCGGACTTGCGCAACGCTGTGCCGAGCTTGAAACGCGCCTGCGCGCTCTCCGGATTGCGTTTGACGGCCTCTCGGTAGAGTTTGACCGCCGTCTCGATGTCGCCCCTGCGCTCGTGGACCGTCCCTAAGCCGATGTACGGCTCGGCAAAGTTCCGGTCGCAGGCGATCGCCTTTTCGTAGCGTGCCGCCGCCTCCGCCAGGCGTTCTTCGAGGTAGTCGATCTCTCCCAGATAGTGGTGCGTTTTGGCCGAGCAGGGATCGAGCTCGAGCTCGCGCTCGAGCCACCGGCGGGCCTCGCCATACCGCTGCTGCTTGAAGTAAAGGAAGCCGATGGCGAAGGCCATTTCGGGCAGGCGGGGATTGACGCGCAGCGCCCGCTCGAACTCCTCGATCGCCTTGGTTTCATTGCCCTGCCATTCGTGTGCGATGCCCAGCAGCTTGTGCACCAAGGCCGAGTCCGGGTAGCGAGCATTGAGTTCGGCGAACGCCTCCTGCGAGCGCTTCGCGTCGTTCGAGTTCCGGTAGCTTTCCACCAGCATGTAGAGCACATGCTCGCCGTAGCGCGCGTTGGCGCGCAGGCTCTCGAGCTCCTTGGCGCACGAGGCGAAATCACGGCGCTCAAAAAAGATCACCCCGCGCAGATACCGCGCTTGCGCCGCCGACTCCGGATGCTTGAGCGCCCGGGCCAGCGGCTTGAGAGCCTCCGCATGCCGGCCCAGCCGGAACAGCGCCAGACCGACGTTGAACTGGATGGCGGCGTCGTCCGGGCGGAGGCGGGCCGCCGCTTGAAACTCTTTGAGCGCTCCCGCGTAGTCCCCCTTTTCAAGCAGGAGGGCGCCGCGACGGTTCAGTTCAGCCGCCGAGGGTTGCTCCTGGACTGCCGCCAGGGTCAGGGCGGCTGCCGCCATGGCCACGAGCACAACGCGCCAGCCTCGCCCCCTCACACTTTCAGGGTAGCCCCGCGAGCGCTCCGGCGAAAGCCCGGCCTTGCACCGGGCGCGGGCGTGATAGCATTCTAGGCGATGCGACCCCTTCGAGCGACTTGCCTTCTTCTCGGCTTCAGTGGTGCACTGGCTCTCATGCAGGCTCAAAGCTCAGGCGGCGCAACCCGCCCGAACATGGTCGGCGTCTACGGCCCCTGGCTGGCCGATCAGGTCTTGGGGAACGCCCCCGGCCGCCTCTCCCTGCGCACCGGCAAATGGCGCAGCGTCGAGGAATGGCGTCGGGTTGCGCGCCGCCGTCTCCTCGAGCTGCTGGCGCCGGTCGATCTGGGACCTGCGCCGAAGGTGACCGTGACCGGGCGAACCGTCTACGACGGCCTGGAGATCGAGTTCCTCACCTGGCAACTGGCTGCTGGTCCGCCTACCGAAGCCGTCTTCTTGAAGCCCGCGGGGGCGCGCGGACCGCTGCCCGGCATCCTCGCCCTGCACGATCACGCCGGCAACAAGTTTCTCGGCTGGCGCAAGCTCGCGCGCACCGAGGAGAACCCCTGGGAGATCCAGCGCCGCCATTGGGACCGCTACTACGAGGGCCTGGCCTGGGCCAATGAAATCGCCAAACGAGGTTACGCGGTGCTGGTCCATGACACTTTTCCGTTCGCCAGCCGCCGCGTCTTCGTCAAGGATGTCGCGCCCCAGGTCAAGGCCGGCGGAGTCGATCCGGAGCCGCACGATCTGGAGGGCATCGCCAAGTACAACGCCTTCGCCGCCGCACACGAACACATCATGGCCAAGAGTCTGTTCTCGGCCGGAACCACCTGGCCGGGAGTCTACCTGGTCGAGGACCAGCGCGCGCTCGACGTGCTCTGCGCGCGCCCCGAAGTGGACGCCTCGCGCGTCGGTTGCGCCGGCCTTTCCGGCGGCGGCATGCGGACCTGTTTTCTCGGGGGGCTCGACGACCGGATCAAGGCGGCCGTCGCCGTGGGATTCATGACCACCTGGCGCGACTTCCTGTTGGATAAATGCTTCACCCACACGTGGATGACCTACGTGCCGTTGCTGCCCCGGGACCTGGACTTCCCCGAAATCCTCGCCCTGCGCGCACCCGCCCCGACCCTGGTGCTCAACTGCCGGCAGGATGCGCTGTTTACGCTGAGCGAGATGGAGCGCGCCGATCACATCATGAAGGAGATCTTCGACCGCGCCAAGGCCGGCGATCGCTACCGGACGAACTTCTATGAGGGCGGCCACAAGTTCGATCGCGCCATGCAGGCCGACGCCTTCGAGTTCTTCGACCGGTTCCTGAAAGGGGAGAAATCCGCCTCGCGCTAGGCGGCGCGCCGGGTCTCAGTCTTCGCGGCCGATCTCGATCTCCATCCGCAACAATGCGGCGGCCAGGCCCCGGCCCTCGGCGTCGGTGCGCAGCGAAAGGCCGACGCCGCCGCCCAGCGCGCCGTGCAGCACGAAGTTCAGTGCCGCCAGATTGGGCGCCTCGTAACGCTCCACCGGTCCGCGGACCCGGCCGGCAAAGTACGCCAGGAGGCGCTCCGGCGTCAGCCGGCGCGCCAGCACGGGATAGTCCTCTTTGCGCCGGGCGATGACACCGATGGTCAACGTGTCGCCCCGGGCGCCTGAGCAGACATGGACAAGCTCCGCAAGGCGGATCCTCATGCCACCACCTCGACCTTTGCCTGGATCTCGCTTCGGGACACGAGCGTGGGCCAGAAGCCGATCACTTCCTCGACGCAGGCCGGCCGGTCTCCGAAGCTCGCCGCGAAGGGCGGCCCGATCCTCGCCAGCTCCGCCAGCTCCCGCGCGGATCGCTGGGCCGCCTCGCGGTCGCGGGTCCGCACCGCGATGCGCAGCTCCACTTCCGGGTAGTCTTCCACGGGCGGGGCTGCCGGGCCGAGGCAGGCGTTGCCCCCCAGGTATTCGCTGTGCGTCTCTTCGAAGGAGAGCCCGAGGCGCTCCAAGCGCCGCCGGAAGAAGCAGTCGGCGGCGCGGGCCTTCTCAAAGGCGTCCGGCCAGCAATAGAGCAGCGCCCCCTGAGCCTTCCAGCCGGCCTGATAGGCGATCCAAAGGCGAGTGGAGCCCGCCGGAGCCCGGCCTCGCGCCCCGGTGACGCGTACCCGGCCGGCGGCCAGTTCTTCGATCGCCAGATGAGTGAGATCAGCGGTGCAGTCGGGCGTCTCGAAGGCCCGCGGATCGCCGATGCCGCACAGCAACTGCTGCTTGACGGCATGCGCGTCAATTCGGCCCGCCGTCCCCGCTAGCGGGGCGAGCTCGAAGCAGCCGTCCTCGAACAGCTCGACGACCGGACAACCGGCCTCATGGAGTCCGAAAAGCGTTTGCCGGCCGGCACAAGTCGCGCCGACCAGCCGGGCTCCGCCGGCCAGGAGATGGCCGGCAATTGCGCCCGCTGCGAATCGGTTCCAGTCCGGCGGCCGCCAGCCGAAACGGAACGTCGCCGCCGCAAGGGCCAAGGCCGGGCCGGCCGGCCAGCTCGTGATCACCACCTGCGCGCCCGCACCCAGAGCCTGCTCGAATCCGCCGGCATCCAACTCCACACTGGCTCTGAGGATCCGGTCGCGTATGCGGTCGATCGCCGCGCCCGTTTCCACATGGGCGAGCGAATGCCCCCGGGCCGCAAACTCCTCAAGCCGGGCGGTGACGTCGCCGCCCATCACCGCCGCGACGGTCAGCTCCGGGACACGGCGCCGGAGATCTCGGGCACACGCGAGAGGATTCGCGCCGCCCGCCGCCGACAGCACACGAACGCCCCGCTGCCTGAGCTGGGCCCCCGAGCGCTCGATCAGCTCCGGGAACTCCTCGGCGTAGCCCCACGACGGGTCCTCGCGGCGGAGCCTCTCCAGTCGCACCGCCGTGGCCTCGCCCTGGCAGTCCCAGATCAGGAAGTCCACTGGGGCCTTCTCGAGAGGCTCAGGCGCCTCCAGGGCCGGCTCGTGGCCGAGAAGCGCTGAGTGGGCAATGCGAATCATCCGGAGCTCCTCTCAGCCGGGCGCACCCTGTTCATTTTATGTGAGGAAAACGAGAGACGGGACTTGAATACGGCCCTTGCGATGGTACACTGGAGGTAGCGGGAGTGAGTCACGCGTACCCCGGTGGCTGAGGTGGTTTGAGCTAGCCTCTATGGGCGGGCCGGTACCCCAGTGCTGGCGCCCCCCCCCTGCCAGCCATTCTGGAGTTTTCTCCTCCGACTCCAGTCCGGCCCGCCCGCCAGACGAAGTCGTCATTGACTCCGCGCAAGCCGACGGCGGGACTCCTCTTCTCGTTTCCAGGCGCGCTATGCTTGGGCGAGGCGCTCTCCGGAGAGCGGCCCAAGGAGGTCAACGGAATCCCATGGGCTCATCGAGCACGCGGATTTGCCTGGCGGCGCTTGTGGCGATTGCAGCCTTGCACGCTCAGGACTGGGTGGTCTTTCCCCATCCCGGCGAAGGCGCCCGGGAGCAGCTCACGCGCCGCCTCGACGAAGCCGGGCAGCGCCTGTTGCGAGAGAGGGCACGGAGCGTGGCGGCGCTCCGGACACGAGAGGAGGCCGAGCGGCGGCAGAGGCAGGTCCGCGAGAAGATCCTGCGACTGATCGGCGGTCTGCCCGCGGAGCGCCCGCCCCTGAACGCCCGTGACCTCGGTACGGTGGACCGGGGCGATTACCGGTTCGAGAAGATCATCTACGAGAGCCTGCCCGGTTTTTACGTCCCGGCCAACGTCTATACGCCGGCGCGCGGACGCCCGCCGTTCCCGGCCATCCTCATGCCGGTCGGCCACAGCCCCGGAGGCAAAGAGGGCGAGCGCGAGACGGCCGTCGGTCTGGCGCGCAAGGGCTTTGTGGTCCTCAAGTACGATCCGGTCGGACAGGGCGAGCGTTTGCAGTATTACGATCCGGATCTGCGCGCCTCGAAGGTCGGCGGTCCGACGCAGGAGCACAGCCACGCCAACGCCCCCATGATGCTCATCGGGGACAATCTGGCCCGGTACCGCATCTGGGACGGCATGCGCGGCATCGACTACCTGTTGACGCGCAAAGACGTCGACCCGAACCGGATCGGCTGCACCGGATGCTCCGGCGGAGGGACGCTGACGACCTACATCGCGGCGCTAGACGAGCGCGTCAAGGCCGCCGCACCTGCCTGCTACATCACCAGTTGGGAGCAATTGCTCGAGAAACTCGGACCGCAGGACGCCGAGCAGACCTTCCCCCGCTTCCTCGTCGAAGGCCTCGACATCGCCGACATGGTCGAGCTCTTCGCGCCAAAGCCCTACCTGATTGCCTCCACCATCGAGGATTTCTTCCCGCTCGAAGGCGCGCGGCAGACCTTCGAGGAAGCACGGAAGTTTTACGCGCTCTTCGACGCTCGCGACCGCCTGGAGTGGTTCGTCGGGCCGGGGCCGCACGGCGTCCCGCTGGAATCCCGCGAAGCCGTCTACGAGTTCTTCATCCGGCACCTGAACAACGGCGAGGGCGATCCCCGCGAGGAGCCCGCCGAACTCGACCCGCCGGAGAACATCCTCTGTACCCAGACGGGTCAGGTTTCCGACTCGCTCGGCGGCGAGACGTTGTTCACCCTCAACCGGAAGCGAGGCCTGGCTCTTGCGGCGGCCAGGCCCGCGGTGCGCACGGCCGAAGAGGTCTCGGCGCTCAAGACGCGCCTGACCCAGGCCGTTCGCGAGGTCGCCGGGGTGCGCCTCGGTCCGGGCGGCGCGCCGCCGGAAATCCGGGTGCACCGGCAGGCGGTTCGCCCCGACTATACGCTCCAGCTTGTTTCCTTTGAAGTGGAACGCGGTGTCTCGGTGACGGGACTTCTGTTTCTGCCCTTGGCCCAAGGCGTCAAACCCGCGGTGCTGGCCGTGGACCGGCGGCCGAAGGAGACCCTGGCCGCCGGAAGCGATCTCGAAAGTCTGGTGAAGGCAGGCAACCTGGTGCTTCTCATCCAGCCGCGAGGCACGCCCGAGGTTCCACCCCCCGGCGTGCCGAACCTCGTCGGTGACTTCGCCTTGGCTTTTCGCGCCGCTCTGATCGGAGAGAGCCTTCCCGGAATTCGCACCGAGGATGTGCTACGGGCCGTCGATTACCTGGCCTCCCGGCCGGACGTCGACGCAACGCGCATCTCGGGCTATGGGGTGGGCCAGCCGGGAGTCTACCTCCTGCACGCCGCCGTCGTTGACGACCGAATCCGGCGCGTGGTCCTCGAAAGGGCCCCGGCGGCTTACCGTCTGGCGCTCGAACGGCCGATCCACCGCCACCTTTATGAAATCGCCGTCCCCGGCGTGCTCAGCCGCTACGATCTCGACGATCTCATCCTGGCCCTTCATCCCCGGCCGGTGAGGGTGATCAACCCGGTCGACCTGCTGGAGCGGCCCTTGCGGCTGGCCGAATACCGGCAACTGTGCGCGACCGTGTTCGAAAGTTCGAAGCGCCTCGGGGCGCCCGAGCGCGTCGCCGTCCTCTATCGCGGCCGGCAACCCCTCAGCCGGTTTTTCGAGTAAAACGTCAGGGGGCGAGCATTCCGACGGCGGCGCCGCTCAGCGATGTGGCGAGCGTGCCGGCGAGAATCGATTTCAGCCCCAGCTCGGCGATCTCGGTGCGGCGCTCCGGCACCAGCGTCCCCATGCCCCCGATCATGATCCCTAGGCTGCCGAAATTGCCGAAGCCGCACATGGCATAGGTCAGGATCAGCCGGCTGCGCAGACTGAGCGTCTCCGGATCGAGGCGAGCCAGCTCCAAGTAGGCGATCAGCTCGTTCAAGACCGTCTTGGTCCCCATCAGCCCGCCGGCCACCACCGCCTCCGAGGCCGGAATGCCCATCAGCCACACAAGCGGCGCCATCACGAAGCCAAGCAGCCGCTGGAGCGTGACCGGCTGCCCGCCGAGCTGCGGCGCCAGGCCGAGCATCTGGTTGAGAAGGCTCACCAGAGCCACCAGGACGATCAACATGCCGCCGATATTGAGCAATAGCTGCACCCCCTGAACGGTGCCCTGCGTGAGCGCGTCCATGGAGCTCCGCGCCGTCTGCGGCGCGGCAAGCTCGGCCTCGGTCCGGCCGTCGCCCGGAGGCACCATCAAGCCGGCCACCACAATGGCCGCGGGGGCATTCATCAGGGAGGCGGCCAGGATCTGGCCCATCGCGTCGGGCACCACGGGCGCCAGGATCGTCGCGTAAAGGAACATGACCGAGCCGGCGACGGTCGCCATGCCGCAGGTCATGACGGCGAACAGCTCGCCCCGGCTCAGGCGGCCGAGGTAGGGCCGGATCAGCAGCGGAGACTCCACCATTCCGACGAAGACGTTCGCCGCCGCTCCAAGCGCCACAGCGCCCCCGATCCGCATCAGGCGGCGGAAGACCGTCGAGAGCGCCCGAACGACGAGCGGGAGCACGCCCCAGTAGTACAGCAGCGCTGAGAGGGCGCTCATGAACACTACGAGCGGCAGGACGCGAAAGGCGAAGATGAACTGCGCCTCGGCGTCGGTGACCGCATAGGGGGGCTTGCCGCCGCCCAGATAGCCGAACACAAAGCTCGTACCTGCCTCACTGGCCCGCATGACGGTGTCGAGAAGGCGGTTGAGCTCGAGCAGCACGTCGCGGAACAGCGACACGCGCAACAGCAAGACGGCTAGCCCCACCTGGAGGCAGACGCCGGCGAGCACCGTACGCCAGCTCACCCGGCGCCGGTCCTCGCTCAACAGCCAGGCCAGCGCGCCGATGACGAGGAAACCGAGGAGGCTGCGGAGGATCATCGGAGCGTGAAGGAGAGCCTCTCGACGAACAGGGCCAGAAACCGCTCGCTGTCGATGACGGCGGGCACGTCGGCGTTCGGAGTTCGGCGCCCGGCCTGACCCGGCCGCCGGTCGGCCACCGTCGCGCCGTCGGTGAACTCGCCCCGTGTCTCGATGTCGATGTGGAGCCGACGGCTTGCCGTCGCAAAACCCTTATCGATCGCCATGCCTACAGCAAGCGGGTCATGCAGATGGCCCCCGGCCACGCCGCGGGCCTCGTAGACACGAAGGTAGTGATCGGCCATCGCGGCGGCCGCCTCGGCGACCGGCGAGGAGGCGGCCCGCCAACGCGCGACATGCTCCCGCGTGAGCGCCACCTGCGAGGTCGCGCCGAGCTCGAGCATGGTAATCGGAACGCCCGAGGCGAACACCATGCGCGCGGCCTCGGCGTCGGCGTAGATGTTGTACTCGGCCGCGGGCGTGATGTTGCCGCCCGAGAGCGCGCCGCCCATGAGGATGATCTCGGCAATCAGGCCGGCCAGCTCGGGCGCCTTGGCCAGAGCGAGCGCCAGGTTGGTGAGCGGCCCGATCGCTACGAGGGTGAGCGATCCGGGCCGGGCCTGGGCCAGCTCGATCATCAGGTCGACGGCATGGCGCGGATCCGGGCCGCGGCTGGGCGCTGGCAAACGAACCCCGCCCAGGCCGTTGTCGCCGTGAATCGCCTCGCCGGTGATGAGCTTGCGAACCAGCGGCGAGGCGGCGCCCCGCGCCACCGGAATGCCCGGGCGTCCGGCGAGTTCGACCAGGCGCAGAGCATTGTCCACCCCCTGCGACACAGCGACGTTGCCCGCTACCACCGTGACCGCCTCGACGCTCAGCTCGGGCGAAGCCAGGGCCAGCAACAGCGCCAGCGCGTCGTCGATGCCCGGATCGCAATCGATCAGAACGCGCTTCTTCGTCAGGGGGCCGGCCACCATGGTCTCAGGTGTCGGTGGAGGTGAACCAGAGTACCATTCGCAGGAAGGCGTACGCGGTGACGGCGATGGCGGCGTAGGAGGCCCAGCGCCACAGCCGTTCCCGCCAATCCTCGACCAGGCGCGGTGTGCCGGCCACGTAGCCGAGCGCAAATCCGCCGGCAAGGCCGCCCAAGTGGGCCGCGTTGTCGATCATCGGCAGCAGCAGCCCGAAGATCAGCCCGTAGATGGCCCAGCGCACATACATCGCTTTGATGGCCGCCCCCAAAGCCGTGCGTTCGGTGATCCCCAAGGCGATCATGGCGCCGATCAGGCCGAAGAGGGCGGCCGAAGCGCCCACGGAGATGCCCGGATTGAAGTACATGCTGGCGGTGAAGCCGCAGACGTTCGAGACGAAGTAGATCACCAGCATGCGGCTGGTGCCGTAGAACTGCTCGACGGTGGTCCCCAGGTCGAACAACACCCAGGAATTCATCAGGATATGGAACAGCCCGCCGTGAAGGAACCCGGCCGTCACCAGACGCCACCACTGCCCGACGAGAATCGCCTCGCGCAGCTTGGCCCCGAAGTCGAACAGCGTGCGCCCGTCCAGGGAGAAGAAGGCATGTTCGTTGCCCGCCCGCAGGCTGTAGACGGCCATGGCCAGGTACAGCCCGAAGTTGATCATCAGGATGATCGTCGTGGTGAAGCGGGCATGCGGGATCAACCCTCCGAGCAGATCGCGGGGCGAGCGGCGATCGATGGCGCGAGGACCGAGCTTGACGTCGCAGTAGGGGCAAACCTTGTCGCGTATGGTGATGAAGGCCCGGCAGTTCGGGCACATGCGGCGCGTTTCCACTGTCTTCATTGTAGCCGCGCAATCCGGGCTCGCCCTGTGTCGGCGGCGACTCAGGTGGTTCCTCCGGCGGCCTCAGGGCTATGACCGATTCTTCACGCCGCGGGGGCCGTGCTGTACTGAATCTGGGCGCGAAGGCGCGCACCGCTGGAGGACTGCTGTGAAACGAAGTCTGCTGCCGCTGTTTGGCGTGGCATTTGTGGCGGCTCTTGCCGCAACTGGCATTTTTTATTCCCTGCTGGGACCGCATG
>ENA-ORXB01001947-ORXB01001947.1-sediment-metagenome-genome-assembly--contig:-NODE-1947-length-20499-cov-4.135736_pt1 | contig 20499 bp, 22 predicted proteins | sample MGYA00237863_ERZ511475 | MGnify/ENA primary metagenome ERZ511475 (study PRJEB26305, sample SAMN06343858) | sediment metagenome | isolation source: hot spring sediment | place: Canada: British Columbia... | reverse complement strand
AAAAACAAGGATTGAAACCTGGCAAGCCTTGCAGGGCTACATTAGTAGGCTTCCTGTATTAGAGCCACTTCCATAAAAACAAGGATTGAAACGGTAGTTCTATTGAGGATAAGCCTGCATATATGCTGGTATTAGAGCCACTTCCATAAAAACAAGGATTGAAACTAATGCAAGGGCTAAGGTGATTGAGAGGTGGTTTCAGTATTAGAGCCACTTCCATAAAAACAAGGATTGAAACATGATAACTACATCTGCAAGTAGGGGTAATGTCAGTATTAGAGCCACTTCCATAAAAACAAGGATTGAAACTAGGTCTTAAGTCTTTAGGTTATATCGATGCAGACATTATGTATTAGAGCCACTTCCATAAAAACAAGGATTGAAACATATGCTCCAAACTCTTCTGATACCTATCCTTAACAGTATTAGAGCCACTTCCATAAAAACAAGGATTGAAACTATATTCTTATAAATTTAATGTGTTCAAAAATGCTGTATTAGAGCCACTTCCATAAAAACAAGGATTGAAACTCCCTGAACCCATAAAAGGGTCAATAATAGTCTCACCCTGTATTAGAGCCACTTCCATAAAAACAAGGATTGAAACTATAATTTCTTGTAATGACTATGTAACCATCTTGTGTATTAGAGCCACTTCCATAAAAACAAGGATTGAAACCTACTATAATACCATTTCCAGAAAAAATGTCAAGCAGTATTAGAGCCACTTCCATAAAAACAAGGATTGAAACCATTAGGATACCAAGAAACTGCAACGGCGTTGTCTGTATTAGAGCCACTTCCATAAAAACAAGGATTGAAACCCGAAATTGAACATATTGTCACAAGCATGTAATATAGTATTAGAGCCACTTCCATAAAAACAAGGATTGAAACATTTTTCTAAGGTTCCGTATATAAACGAGGTAATAAAGTATTAGAGCCACTTCCATAAAAACAAGGATTGAAACAGAATATACGAAAGAGATATAATAAAAAAGCAAGGTGTATTAGAGCCACTTCCATAAAAACAAGGATTGAAACCCGTCTCTGTTGCACGTGCAGAGACGGTTTTTTTTAGTATTAGAGCCACTTCCATAAAAACAAGGATTGAAACTATACATATATGCAGGAAAAAGTTTTAAGTGATGTTGTATTAGAGCCACTTCCATAAAAACAAGGATTGAAACCTCCACCACCAAAAACCTCAACATAAATCTTGTGTTCAGTATTAGAGCCACTTCCATAAAAACAAGGATTGAAACTGATATTACAAATAGTTTAGGCACATATCCGATCTTGTATTAGAGCCACTTCCATAAAAACAAGGATTGAAACTTCCTTATTGGTTTCTTTTTAGGCTGGCTATATTGTGTATTAGAGCCACTTCCATAAAAACAAGGATTGAAACTTTAAGAAAAATGCTTCTACGTGTCAATTTGAAAGGTATTAGAGCCACTTCCATAAAAACAAGGATTGAAACTCAGGTATCCCACTACATTCTACACACTGATAACTGTATTAGAGCCACTTCCATAAAAACAAGGATTGAAACTAAAAATAAAAAGAAAAAAATGGAAGAATTTATTGTATTAGAGCCACTTCCATAAAAACAAGGATTGAAACGAAAACCAATCTTCAGTAAATTTAATATAATCTTCAGTATTAGAGCCACTTCCATAAAAACAAGGATTGAAACCAACCATTGAGAGAAGCTATTTGCCACCCAATACAGTATTAGAGCCACTTCCATAAAAACAAGGATTGAAACTATATATCATAATATATATGCGCTTCTCTTTTTCTGTATTAGAGCCACTTCCATAAAAACAAGGATTGAAACCGACTTACGACATCTTGTTAATAAAACAAAAAAAAGGTATTAGAGCCACTTCCATAAAAACAAGGATTGAAACGTAACATTGCCAAAGAATAGTATTGATTTAGTTAGTATTAGAGCCACTTCCATAAAAACAAGGATTGAAACACTGATACTTTGCGACGAAGGAATTTCCAAACCTTGTATTAGAGCCACTTCCATAAAAACAAGGATTGAAACTTCTGAACATCTTAATTCAATTGTAATATACGAGAGTATTAGAGCCACTTCCATAAAAACAAGGATTGAAACTATGTAACTTTGCACCTATTGATATTCTCGGTATAGTATTAGAGCCACTTCCATAAAAACAAGGATTGAAACAGTGATTTTTACACTGCGGCTGGTACTGTCATTGTAGTATTAGAGCCACTTCCATAAAAACAAGGATTGAAACAAGTGAGTTGAATAACATATATCACCTTCTCTTACAAGTATTAGAGCCACTTCCATAAAAACAAGGATTGAAACCTTTGCATTACGTGGTTATCCAATTTCGGATATCAAGGTATTAGAGCCACTTCCATAAAAACAAGGATTGAAACTAGTTACGAATGTGATGAAACTGTGTCAGAGCAATGTATTAGAGCCACTTCCATAAAAACAAGGATTGAAACACATCAGAATTTATATAAACATCACAATAAAACGAAGTATTAGAGCCACTTCCATAAAAACAAGGATTGAAACCATACTATCATTGAACATCTGCTGGACATCCATATTGTATTAGAGCCACTTCCATAAAAACAAGGATTGAAACATGATCTTCCTGACAACCCATACTCCAAAAATAGCGTGTATTAGAGCCACTTCCATAAAAACAAGGATTGAAACTTACGAAGCTTGTTTTGAATCCGGATAAAACATATAAAGGTATTAGAGCCACTTCCATAAAAACAAGGATTGAAACTTTTATATTGATATTAAGAATAAGGATTTTGAAATGTATTAGAGCCACTTCCATAAAAACAAGGATTGAAACTAGTCAGTATTTCAATTCAATTGTCATATACAGTTGTATTAGAGCCACTTCCATAAAAACAAGGATTGAAACACATTTTCATATGATGTAGATTTTAGAAAGGCAAAGGTATTAGAGCCACTTCCATAAAAACAAGGATTGAAACTATATCATATGAGTATGCTTGTTTTTTTTCGTATCAGGTATTAGAGCCACTTCCATAAAAACAAGGATTGAAACCTGTTATTTTAGCTTTTTCGTTGATTTCGTATTTAGTATTAGAGCCACTTCCATAAAAACAAGGATTGAAACCTTAAAATGATGCTTTCTGTTTTGAGAAGGGGTATTGTATTAGAGCCACTTCCATAAAAACAAGGATTGAAACCATATTTCATCATATATTTCATTGCACCCTGTACAGAGTATTAGAGCCACTTCCATAAAAACAAGGATTGAAACATTACTCAATCTCTAGCGTCTCTTGATAAGAGACTAGTATTAGAGCCACTTCCATAAAAACAAGGATTGAAACTCCTGAGTGTTTCGAAATAGAAGCAATGTTTTTCTTGGTATTAGAGCCACTTCCATAAAAACAAGGATTGAAACGCGCCGAGACCGCTTGTTCCTTTGCGTATATTGCGTATTAGAGCCACTTCCATAAAAACAAGGATTGAAACTTATTAGTGTTTATGTTTCTTTTACAGAGTGTTGTTGTATTAGAGCCACTTCCATAAAAACAAGGATTGAAACTGATAATGCTGTACGTGTAAGTTTGAGGTATAATTGTATTAGAGCCACTTCCATAAAAACAAGGATTGAAACATAACTAATATAATAAATTCCAATATTCAGCAGATGTATTAGAGCCACTTCCATAAAAACAAGGATTGAAACATATATGACAGACTCGGTATAGGGAAAATATACTCGAGTATTAGAGCCACTTCCATAAAAACAAGGATTGAAACTTATTTTTTTCTAAAGTGCGAACTAAATTTGGCAGGGTATTAGAGCCACTTCCATAAAAACAAGGATTGAAACAATGATTAATTCAGCCTTTGTTAATGCTGTTAAAAGTATTAGAGCCACTTCCATAAAAACAAGGATTGAAACTGATAGGAATGATATTCTAAAAGTTGAGGACAACGTGTATTAGAGCCACTTCCATAAAAACAAGGATTGAAACATATATGGAACCTTAGAGAAATCAATGGAAACATCTGTATTAGAGCCACTTCCATAAAAACAAGGATTGAAACAGTATTATCGTTCTTTTGATGTTTCTGTTTCACGGAAGTATTAGAGCCACTTCCATAAAAACAAGGATTGAAACGTAACGACTACCCTAAGGGACAACCTAAGGGACAAGTATTAGAGCCACTTCCATAAAAACAAGGATTGAAACTCAATATAACAATAGCAGTAATTATAGCAAAAAAAGTATTAGAGCCACTTCCATAAAAACAAGGATTGAAACGTCATCATCCCAAACTTAAGATGCCACTCGTATCTGTATTAGAGCCACTTCCATAAAAACAAGGATTGAAACCTCCCCCCACCGTAATTAAAGGGAACGGGGGTTTTTGTATTAGAGCCACTTCCATAAAAACAAGGATTGAAACGATTCTCTTCCCTCCTCCGCCCCCGTTCCCAATACGGTATTAGAGCCACTTCCATAAAAACAAGGATTGAAACTCAGGTGGTTTGAGAATTGGGAGAATATGAGTAAGGTATTAGAGCCACTTCCATAAAAACAAGGATTGAAACCACGACAGAGACGCCCTCCTCTCTGCGTGTCAGAGAGTATTAGAGCCACTTCCATAAAAACAAGGATTGAAACTAATTGTCGTAAGCGACCGAACCGTCGCTTTTCACAAGTATTAGAGCCACTTCCATAAAAACAAGGATTGAAACCAGATCAGGTCAGACAGATGTCTGACCCGATAAAGGTATTAGAGCCACTTCCATAAAAACAAGGATTGAAACTTTGATTTTTTTCTGGAACCATACAGGAAGCGACCAGGTATTAGAGCCACTTCCATAAATATTTATCAAGTAAATTTTGATTTTGCTTAATATTTAACCTGATAGAATTCTTCTATTAATAAGTTAATTCCAAGCACTCCCCCACTATCGTTGTTAACAATTCATGTGCTTTAAGTCCCTTTCTCTTTGACAACGCTACTGTTTTTATGTTTGGTATCAGTCTTTCTATTCCCCATACTACCGCTCTTGCCAGTATTGCCAGCGTCTGTTTAAAAGGATTATATTCATTCTCCCTTGTCATGTTTAGAAGCTCTATGTGCACAGTTTGTAATGTTATCCTATAACATTGAATGTATTAGAGTGATATGATTGTAAGTTGTTAATAATGTTTTGTATTAGGGATTGGTAAATATTGTATCGTATGAATCAAATTATTAGTCTTACAAGTGCCTTTAAATACCAGCTTTTGGTGAGTGGTATATTGTCTGATCGTTCATTAAATAGACCTTTGTTTTTTAATCGGGATAATATTTTATGGGATCCAAATTTTTCCCACAATGTTAAAAAAAATCTTTCGATGAAGAATCTTTTATCAACATTTTTCAAAAATTTTTCATATATTGAAAAATCATTTTTTATTATTGATTTTGCTATGTAACATCCTGAAAGATAAGCAGAATCAATCCCACCACCATGTAAAGGCGAACACAGTCCTAATGCATCGCCGGATAGGATTATATTTTTGTATCTATATTGCTTAAGTCTTTTTGTTGGAATGGGACTTGCCATTGTTTTTGTTTCTTTCATTTTTATATTTTCCTTTATTAACATTTCTGTTAGTAGTTTTCTAAGATTAGGCATGGACGAGGTTTTTGATAATAAACCTAATCCAACATTTGCAAAATTTATTAAATTGCCATCTCTTTTAGGAAATATCCAAAAATACCCTGGTGGATTGTTTGTAAGTATAACTTTTATTGTGTCATAAAATTTTGAAAAATCTCCACTAATTTTATATTGAATTGATGGCATGAGATATTTTCTATATTTTAATACATCTTCTCTTGGAAAAAGATGATGAGAAATTGCTTTGACGCCTGATGCATCGATTAAGTAATCAAAATCTTTCATCAAATTTTTTAAGTCTTCTTTTCCGATCTTTGTATTTTCTTCTATCTTTGCACCAAATGATTTTGCTTTCTCTGCCAAAGTTTGTTGCCATTTTTTTCTATCGAAGGTATAGAATCTACCTTTTGAAGGAAGTGGGATTTCATAGGTTTCTTTATCTTGAACAATTAATTTTTTTATCTCTATCTTATCGGGAAGTTCAATATCTATTCTACCATAATAGTCAAAGAACCCTTCAGCGCATATTATATTTTCACCAACCAACCCCCTTTCAAAAACTATAACTTCATGTTTTTCTTTGCCAAGTTTAATTGCTGATGATAAACCAGCTGGACCTGCACCAATAACTGCAATTCTCATTAAATATTGCCTCTAATTTTCTTCAAAGCTTCTTCTGCCTGTTTCTTGACAACTATTGATTCATCATTACAAAGTTTTATCAGGTAAGGTTCTATACTTTTATCTCCAATTTGTCCCAGTGTTCTAGCTAATGCTTTTCTTACTATTTGTGAACTATCGTTAATTAGCAAAATTAATGATGACAAAGCTTCTTGTGCTTTCAGTATTCCCAGAGCTTTCACAGCAGATTTTCTAACCCATTCATCTTTATCCTTTAATGCTTTTATTAAATAAGGGATTGCAGATTCATCACCAATTTCTCCTAAAGCAAAAGCAGCGTTATCTCTAACAACTGGATTTTCATCTTTCTCAAGAAGTTCCGCAATTTTGGATAAGGCTTCTTTTGCTTTTCTTTTGCCTAATTCTTGGATTGCAGAAGTTTTAATGATAGAAATTGAATCATCGAGAGCTTTTATTAATTCAGCATTTGTTAAAGAATCCATAAATGAATATTTTACAAATATCGCATATAAAGTAAATGATGAAAATTATTTTTTACTGCAATCTCTACAGTACCCATAAATTTCTAAAGAATGCCTCAAATGGGTAAAATTTTCTTTATCACAAAGTTCCTTTTGAAGCATTTCAAGAGTTGGAGAATGAAATTCAATAACTTTACCACATTTTAAACATATCATATGGTCATGGTGATTTTTATCTGATATCTTTTCATAATGTTTATGTCTATCGACATTTTCAACAACTTCAATTGCGCCACATTCTAATAAAAGATTAATCGTTCTATAAATTGATGCCCTTGAAACTTTGGCCCCCTTAGATTTCATTTTTACATAAAGTTCGTCTGGATCAAAGTGGCCATTTGTGTTTTCAATTTCACGAATTATTTCTTCCCGTTCTTTTGTAAATTTCAAGCCTTTGTCTTTGAGAAAGTTTTTCAACAATTTTATTGTCATAATCTTAGTCTATAAAATTTTTTTTTAAATTGGTAGAAAAAAAGTTGACAGGGAAAAAATTATTTATTAAAATTGAGACTAAATCTCAAAAAGGAGGCAAGTTTTATGAAAAAAGTAAGTTTTTTATCAATTCTTTTGATACTTATTTCTGTATCAAAGTCTTTTTCCGAAGAGATTACTTACAGGAAGCATATTAAACCAATTTTTGATGCTAAGTGTCTATCATGTCATGGGCAAGATTCAGCGCCAGAATATTATGCCTTTAAAGAGGATAAAGATAAGTGGTTGCAAAAAGGGGTGGGTATGAGAATGGATACTTATAGTCATCTTATATTTTATGTAGGATGGCCAGATACTGGTTCACTGATGAGAAGGCTTGACGATGGAAAAAATACGAAAGATGGCAAACCTGGTAATATGTATAAATATCTTGGTTCTACGGAAGAGGAAAGGCAAAAAAATTTAGAGATTTTAAAAAAATGGGTGGGTAATTGGTTTTTAAAAAAATGGTCTGAAGTAACCAAAGAAGAATTAGAAGGAATAAAGGTTAGGTATTAAGATTGACCGCCGGTCTTTCTCTTTTTTTGACATATATTGAGATTAAATCTCATTTTCAAAGGATAAAATATGTGCATAGCTGTAATAGGTGGAATGGATAGGCTTGTTAGAGAATATATTAATGAAGCAGAAAAGTTAGGCTTCAGGCTCAGGATTTTTACAAAGGCAGAGAAAGATATGGTTTCAAAAATAAAAGGTGTTGATTGCCTGATTATATTCACCAATAAAGTGTCTCACAGGGCTAAAGTTGAAGCGATTAATATTGCAAGGTCTAAGGGGATTCCGGTTTTCATGTTCCATTCTTGTGGAGTATGCACACTAAGAAACTGCTTGAATTGTATGATTAAGAAAGGGAATCCATAATTAGCAGAACAAAGATGTTTTTTAAAAAATTACAAAGATGGGAGGAGTAAGGGTGTTCAAAAAAAATTTACAGTTAGTCTTTTTTTTAATAATTATTTGTATAACATCAAAAGGTTACGCTTATCGCCCATTAGGAACGGAAGATGCTGGAGTAGCTGGGAAAGGTGTAACTCAACTCGAGCTTAGCTTGGATTATCTTAAATGGGGAAAAGATAGGGAATATGTATTTCTTGCTGTCCCTATATATGGTGTTACAGAAAATCTTGAAATTTCCTTTGAGATACCCTATTTGATTCATCATCCTGAATATGGGGCTGACCATAGTGGGATAGGGGATATAAATATTGTGGCCAAGTATTTTCTGATAGAGGAAAACAAAATAAATCCTGCATTAACTATTAAGGGAGTAATTAAATTAGATAATGGCAATTTTGATAAGGGATTGGGTAGTGGTGATATTGATTATAGTTTCTTTATAGTTGCCTCAAAAACTTATGAGAATTTAATGATTCATGGACATTTAGGGTATACCTTTGTGGGCGATAGAAAAATTCAAGATTTAAGAAACATGTATCTTTACGGTATTGCTTTCGATTACAGGATTACCAATACCCTTAATATTGTGGGTGAAATTAATGGCAATAGGCATCCTGATAGAAATGAGCCTGAAAATCCAAGGACGGCACTTCTGGGAATAACTTATAGGTTATCAGAGAGAATAACTATTGACACAGCAATAAGAAGAGGACTTACTTCGTCAACCCCTGATTGGGGAATGACAATTGGTGCCTCAATAACTTTTTAAGCTGGAGAAGAAAGATGATGCCACTAGGACTTTTAAATGCTGGCGAGAAGGCCGTGATAATAGAAGTAAGAACAAGATTGTGTGAGGGCAATAAAAATTTATGTTGTCATATTGAAGACATAGGATTCCGTGCTGGGAAAATGATTCAGATGCTAAATAACCACGAAAGTAATCCTGTGCTTATAAAATTAGATGAATCTCGCATTGCAGTTGATAGAAGAATAGCCATGAGGATATTCGTAAAAAAAATATAGAAAAAAAAGTAGCGCTCAATTAATTACTGATGAAAAAAATATTTTATAAAAAAGGGGGTATATAGAAATGAAGCTTTCCATGTTAAAACCTGGTGAAAGGGGGAAGATTATAAAAATTGGTACTCTGGGGTTGTCTAAAAGAAGATTGATGGATATGGGAGTTCTCCCCGGGGAGATTATAACAATTGAAAAAGTAGCGCCCCTTGGCGATCCAATTGAAATTTCTGTAAAAAATTACTTTCTTTCTATAAGAAAAAAAGAAGCAATGGAGATAGATGTGGAGGTTTTAAGATGAGCAATAAAAAAGAAATTTTAGTAGCTGTAGCTGGAAATCCAAATACTGGAAAATCAACTCTTATAAATACTATAGCTGGTACAAAACTTCATGTTGGTAATTGGCCCGGTGTTACTGTTGAAAAGAAGGAAGCATATTTTGAATATAAAGGAATTAAAATAAAACTCATTGATCTTCCCGGTACTTATAGTTTAAGCCCCTATACACAGGAAGAACTTATAGCAAGAAATTACTTAATCCATAATAAACCAGACGTTATTATAAATGTTGTAGATGCGACAAATTTGGAAAGAAACTTATATCTCACAATTCAACTTCTGGAATTAGGTATTCCCGTTGTAGTAGCATTAAATATTTATGATGAAGCAATGAAGAAGGGATACAAAATTGATGTTAAAAAATTTGAAGATTTGGCAAATGTTAAAGTTGTACCGACAATAGCTACAAAAAAAGAAGGGATTAAAGAACTTATTGAAACTGTCATAGATATTTCTACCCGAAAACAATTGTTACCTGAAGGATTTTTTTATGGAAAAGATATTGATGAAGCATTAAAAGAATTGGAAATCAGTATCCAAAAAAATTATCCCCAATTATTCCAGAGATTTCCAAAAAAATGGTTACTACTTAAAATTTTAGAGAATGATGAAACCCTGTATAAAGAATTGAATTTAAAACCTGAAAATATCTGCTTAGAAAAAATAAAAAATTTAGAAAAAGTTTATAGTGAAGATATAGAATCTACTATTGCAGATATAAGATATAGTATTGCTTCTAGAATTAGTAACCAGGTTTTAAGCAAAAAAGACATTTCAACGATCGATTATACAGAGAAAATAGATAAAATCATTTTAAATAGGTTTCTTGGTATCCCAATTTTCCTTCTCATGATGTGGTTTGTTTTTAAGATTGCTTTTGATGTATCATCGCCTTTTGTGGATTGGATAGACAGCATTATTTCAGGTCCCCTTAAAAGCTGGACTGAATATTTTCTAACAATAATGAATACTCGTGGCTGGATTATATCACTTGTTACAGATGGAATTATTGCAGGAACAGGGTTTGTACTCGTTTTTGTACCGGTCATAGGGATGATGATGCTTATAATCACATTTCTTGAAAGTAGTGGTTACATGGCAAGAGCGGCATTTGTTATGGATAGATTAATGAATACAATAGGGCTTCACGGGAAATCTTTTATCCCTATGCTTCTTGGTTTTGGTTGCAATGTGCCTGCTATTTATGCAACTCGAATTCTTGAAACGGAAAGGGATAAAAAATTGACAGCCATGCTCATTCCCTTTATGTCTTGTGGCGCGAGACTTCCTGTATATGTTGTTTTTATTGGAACTTTTTTCGAGAATAGTCCCGGCACTATTTTATGGTCTCTCTATATTCTGGGAATTTTTATGGCAATTTTACTTGGATTAATTCTAAAAAAAAGTTTCTTTAAAGGTAGTTCTCCCGTATTTATAATGGAACTTCCACCATATAGGATTCCCACTTTAAGAGACTTATATATACATACTTGGCAAAAATTAAAACATTTTGTTATAAAGGCAGGAACATATATCCTAACAGTTTCAATAATTGTGTGGTTTTTACTGAATCTACCATGGGGTACAATGGACAAAAAAGATTCACTCCTTGGTAAATTTGGAAATGCTATTTCACCAGTATTCAAACCATTGGGCTTTGGTAACTGGGAAGCCGCATCGTCATTAATAACAGGTATAATGGCAAAAGAAGTTGTAATTGGCACAATGTCGCAAATATATGTAAAACAAAATAAAGACAATGAAAATAACCACAAAAAACCTGATTTTTATCAGGATTTGAAAGATATTGGAAATTCCTTTGTTTCTGCAGGAGAAACAGCTATAAAAAATGTTTTTTCAGGTTTTGGAGTTAAGAGTTTAAGCAGTGAAGAGTCAGAAGAAGAATTAATGGAAAGAACCCCGTTAAGATTGGCACTTAAATCGGTGTTTACACCTGTTGCTGCATATGCATTTATTGTGTTTGTTTTACTTTACTGGCCATGTGTAGTTGTTGGGATTGCTATAAAGCAGGAATTTGGTACATGGAAAATGTATTTATTAGCTGCATTATTGCAATCAATGATAGCCTGGCTTATAGCTTTTATAGTCTATCAGGGTGGAAAAATATTTTTATAAATATTGAGAGGAGAGATTACATGGGATTAATAGATTTTATTTTTGGATTTGGTTTTATTCTATTTGCATTGTTAGTACTTTATTATTCTTTTGTTAAAAGGAAAGGTAGATGTGCTGGATGCAATTCAGAATGCAATTTTAGGTACAAAAAGAAACAAAAAGTTATTGATTAACAAGATGCTTTTCAGGCAGTGAAGAGATAAGTTTTTTTGTATATTCATGCTGGGGGTGGTCAAAGATCCTCTGTGTTTCACCAAACTCCACGATTTCACCCTTCGATATAACTGCTATTTTATCCGATATATGCCTAACAACTCTTAGATCATGGGAAATAAAAAGCATGGAAAATCCATATACTTTTTGTAGTTCCATAAAAAGATTAAGAATCTGGGCCTGTATTGATACATCAAGGGATGAAACGGGTTCGTCGGCAATAATAAATTTTGGTTTTAACAATAATGCTCTGGCTATATTTATTCTCTGTCTTTGTCCACCTGAAAACTCGTGAGGATATTTAAAAGTGTCATCGATGCTAATTCCGACCTGATCGAGGGTTAAGGCAATTTCATTGTCAATGTCTTTTAATGCTTTTTTTGTATGTATTTGAAGTGGTTCCCGAAGTAAGTCGATTACCCTCATTCTTGGATTTAAAGATGAAAGGGGATCCTGGAAAATTGCCTGTATTTTTGGCCTAATTTTTTTCATTTCCCCATATTTTAAGTTGGTTATATCTTGATTATCAAAGATTATTTTTCCTGAATCTGGTTCAATTAATCTCAGTATGATTTTCCCCAGTGTGGATTTACCAGAACCAGATTCTCCTACCAGGCCTAAAATCTCCTTTGAATATACAGTTAAATTTATATTCTTCAGGGCTGTAATTTTTATTTTTCTACCAAAAAAACCTTCTTTCAGCTCATAGGTTTTATTTATGTTAATACATTGTAAGACTATTTCGCTATTCTTCTGCATAGAACCCCATGATTTTCATTTATGAATGTATAAGTGAATTCTTCTTTGCAATTTTCTTCTGATAAACTGCATCTATCGTAAAAGGGACAATAAAAATCAGATATTTTCGAATATCCGGGAATTGTTTTCAAAGGTGTTTTTGGTACACTGCTAATATAAGGGACGGCATCTATTAAACCCTTTGTATATGGGTGAATTGGGTTTGTGAATATCTCTTCTTTTGTGCCTTCTTCAACAATTTTTCCACCATACATAATATAGATGTAGTCGGAAATAGATTTTACTATTCCAAAGTCGTGGGTTATTAAAAGTATGCTTAGATTAAATTGCTTCCTTAATTCTAAAAAGAGCTCCAGAATTTCTCCTTGTATTGTTACATCAAGGGCTGTGGTTGGTTCATCAGCAATGATAAGAGATGGTTTTAATGCTACTGCCATGGCAATAAGAATTCTTTGCCTTTGACCACCGCTTAATTGATGGGGGTAGGATTTAAGTCTGGCTATTGGATTATCTATTTTGACAAGCTCTAATAATTTTATGCACTGAGCTTTTATTTCATCATCTGACATGTTAGTGTGAATCTCAAATATTTCTGCCAGTTGCTTTTCAATGGTAAGGACAGGATTTAGAGCGGTTAACGGCTCCTGGGGAATCATAAAAATATCTTTACCCCTTAACTCCTTGATTTTTTCCTCTGGGAGCTTAATCAGGTTTAAGTCATTAAAGTAAATGCTGCCAGAAGTTATCTTAAGGTTTTGCGAAGGCAAAATTCTCATTATTGAATAACCTGTTAAAGTTTTTCCAGAACCAGATTCACCTACGAGTGATATGATTTTACCATCTGGTATAGTAAGAGATACATTCTTTACAAGAACTTTATCAATCCTGTTTTTCTTTATAAGTGATATTTCTAAATTTTCAATTTTGAACACATTAAGAATTATATAAATAACCCTGTAAAATTGCTATTTTTTTTGACAAAGATAGAAGGTTAAAGTAGAATTAAATATCTAAATGGAGGTTATGGTATGTTTGAGTTTCAGAGAATTAAGAGACTCCCACCGTATGTATTTAATATTGTGGTGGATTTGAAAAACAAGGCACGCAGGGCAGGGGAAGATATAATAGATTTAGGTATGGGTAATCCAGATATACCTACGCCGCAACACATTGTTGATAAACTAGTTGAAGCAGCATATAATCCACGAAATCATAGGTATTCCGCATCAAAGGGCATAACTAAACTAAGAGTTGCAATTTCTGATTGGTATAAAAGAAACTATGATGTAACAATTGACCCGGAAACTGAAGCTATCGTTACTATTGGTGCAAAGGAAGGGCTTTCTCATTTTGCACTGGCTACATTAGAGAGAGGCGACATGGTAATGGTACCCAATCCAACCTATCCAATACATACATATTGTGCTGTGATAGCAGGCGCTGATGTTCAGTCAATACCTTTTACTGAAGATAGGGACTTTTTTGTTGAAATAGAAAAAGCAGCTAAGAGAATCTGGCCAAAACCAAAAATGTTAATTATAAGTTTTCCCCATAATCCCACTACAAGAATTGTGGATCTTAATTTTTTCGAAAGGGTGGTAGATTTTGCAAAAGAAAATAATATAATACTTGTTCATGATTTTGCTTATGCCGATCTTTGTTTTGATGGTTATAGAGCACCAAGTATGCTTCAGGTAAAAGGTGCTAAAGAGATAGGGGTAGAGTTTTATACTCTCTCTAAAGGCTATAGCATGCCGGGATGGCGTGTGGGGTTTTGTGTTGGTAATGCTGAGTTAATAAATGCCCTTGCGAGGTTAAAAAGCTATTTTGATTATGGAATTTTCCAGCCCATACAGATTGCATCAATAATTGCATTAAATGGTCCTCAAGATTGTGTAGAAGAAATAAATAATATCTATAAATCAAGACGAGACGCTCTTATTGATGGGTTAGAAAAAATTGGATGGAAGATTGAAAAACCAAAAGCTACAATGTTTGTATGGGCAAAGATACCGGAAAGATTTAATCACATGGGTTCCCTTGAATTTTCTAAATTCTTACTACAGGAAGCAAAAGTGGCTGTTTCTCCAGGTATTGGTTTTGGTGAATATGGTGAAGGGTATATAAGGTTTTCACTTGTAGAAAATGAACACAGAATTAAGCAGGCTGTGAAGGGAATTAAAAAAGCTTTCAATAAAGGATGTAAAAATGAAGGTGATTAATTTTGGGGTGATTGGTTTTGGAACTGTTGGAAGTGGTGTAGTTAAGCTTTTTTTGGATAATCAGGAAGAAATTGGTAAAAGATTGGGTTTTAAATTGAGGCTGAAAAAAATAGCCGATAAAATGATGAAGTCTAAAGAAGGCGTTCAAGTACCGGTTGATATGATAACATCTGATGCTTATGAAATTATCAATGACCCTGAAATTGATATAGTTGTTGAACTTGTTGGCGGAAAAACCTTTGCAAAGCAATTTATACTTGATGCCTTAAAAAATAAAAAGCATGTGGTAACTGCAAATAAAGCTCTTCTTTCTGAATGTGGCGCTGAAATATTTACAGAAGCAAGCAAAGCAAATTGTTATATTGGTTTTGAAGCTTCTGTCGGTGGTGTGATACCTGTTATAAGGACGATAAAAGAAAGTTTAGCAGGGGACAAGATAGAAAGTATATATGGGATTATGAACGGAACATGTAATTATATTCTTACAAAGATGGCAGAAGAAAAAAAAGATTTTGATGAAGTATTATTAGATGCTCAAAAAAAGGGTTATGCTGAAGCAGATCCGACACTCGATATTGATGGTATTGATGCAGCTCATAAGCTAACAATTCTTACATCGTTAGCCTTTGGTACAAATGTTAGTTTTAACAACATTTACTATGAGGGGATTAGAGATATTACAAATTTAGATATAGATTTTGCATCAGATTTTGATTATACAATCAAGTTGCTTGGCATAGCAAAGGATAATGGGAAAAAAATTGAAGCCAAGGTTCATCCAACCCTCATTCCTAAGGATCATCCACTTTCAAGTGTGCGGTTAGAATATAATGCGATTTTTATAAAAGGGATGGGTTGTGGTTCAATGCTTCTTTATGGTAAGGGTGCAGGTATGATGCCCACTGCTTCAGCTGTGCTTGGAGATATAATAGATTGTGCCAGACACATTTATACAAACTCAATAGGGACGATATCCAATAGAGGTTATCTTGAAGGTTTTATGCAAAATAAACAAATTGAGTTTATTGATGAAATTGTGAGTAAGTTTTATTTAAGATTAATGGTGGTTGACAGACCCGGTGTTCTTGCTTCAATATCAGGCATTTTAGGAGAAAAAAATATTAGTATTGAATCAGTAGTTCAAAAAGGGAGAGCAGAGAATGGAGAGGGAGTACCACTGGTAATATTTACACATGAAACGAGAGAAAGGGAATTGAAAGAAGCTCTAATTAAAATAGGTAGTGCAGATTACTGTCTTGCAAAACCAGTGGTGCTGAGAATAGAAGATAATATATAGGGGTATTTATGTGGCGTGGTTTGATTAAAGAATATAGAGAATTTTTTAGTATTGATAAAGAAGATTATATAGTTACTTTAAACGAGGGTAACACACCGTTAATTGCATCAAGGTATATAGGAGGTAATTTAAACCCATCAATTAAACTTTACTTTAAATATGAGGGATTAAACCCGACTGGTTCTTTCAAAGATAGAGGGATGACCTATGCTATATCAAAGGCATTGGAAAGCGGTTCAAAAGCAGTAATATGTGCATCTACAGGCAATACTTCAGCCTCTGCTGCTGCGTATTCAGCAAGGGCTGGAATTAAGTGTATTGTTTTAATTCCAGAAGGGAAAATTGCCCTTGGAAAGCTTTCTCAGGCTATGATACATGGGGCGATAGTAATACAGATCCTTGGTAATTTTGATGATGCTTTAAATATAGTCAGAGAAGTATCTGAAAAATATCCCATAACCCTTGTAAATTCACTAAATCCCCATAGAATTGAAGGTCAGAAAACTGGCGCTTTTGAAGTTTGCGATGCCCTTGGTCATGCTCCAGATTATCATTGTTTGCCCGTTGGTAATGCTGGAAACATTACTGCTTATTGGAAAGGATACAAAGAATATTTTAGTTGTGGAAGAACAAAAAATTTACCAAAAATGTTAGGGTTTCAGGCGGCCGGTGCAGCCCCAATAGTACTTGGCCATCCAGTAAAAAGTCCAGAAACAATTGCAACTGCAATAAGAATTGGTAATCCAGCGAGCTGGGACAAAGCTGTTCAGGCAAAAGATGAGTCCGGTGGGTTAATTGATATGGTAACTGATGATGAGATTTTAGAAGCATATAGACTTCTTGCATCAAAAGAAGGTATCTTCTGTGAGCCAGCTTCTGCTGCATCAGTTGCAGGTATATTAAAGTTATCAAAGAGAGGGTTTTTTAAGGGCGGAGAAGAAGTAGTTTGTACACTTACTGGACATGGTTTAAAAGACCCTGATTTAGCAATAAAACAGTCTGTATCACCCATTACTGTGAAGCCAGAACTAAAAGAAATAATTTCAAAAATAGGACTATAGGGAGGGATTATGAGACCAATTGAGAAATCATTGCATAGCTATCAGGAAAAGCTATCAAATGCAATGGAAGAATTATTGAGCATGTTAAGTTATATTTACGACGGCTTTATTAAACACAAAAAAAGTTATCTTCAAGAAGCAGAAAAGTTGGGCAAAAAAATTCATCAATTTGAAAAAGACTTTACAGAAGAAATTATAAAAGAAGGTGATAAGGAAACAGTTAGACTTCTTATTTCTATAGCTGGACATATTGAAAGAATTGGTGATTGCTATGAAAATGTAATCAAAACTGTTTATACCAAGATTGCAGAAGGAACACTATTTTCAGACAAGGCAGTGCAGGAATTGAATTATTTATTTAATGCTTCAAAGGACATGGTGAGGAATGTGAAAGACATTGTGCTTACATTAAATCCCGTTCTTATGGAACATTCATTGAATTTAGGAAACAAGGTTAATACTATGGCTGATGAATTTGCAACCCAGCATGAAGAAAGATTGGTAACAGGTATTTGTCATCCAAAACATTCTTCCATGTATCTCGATATGCTCGATAATCTAAGGATGGGTGTTTGGCATTTAAAAGAAATTGTTAAGAAACTTCAGAGCTATTAATAGCTTCTTTAGCTATATAGAAGCCACCAAAAATCCCTGCATTATCTTCTAGCAGGGATTTTTTTATATTTACTTTATCCAAATGGGTTTTAAAGGTATGTTCTTCAAAACCTTTCTGTATGCCCTTTTCTAATAATTCCCAAGCTTTACTTACTCCACCACCAATTACTATTATTTCCACATCCAATAAATTCACTATTGTAGCAATACCAATCCCAAGATGATAACCAGCCTTTTCAAAGATTTTTTTTGCTGTTTTATCACCCTTCATTGCAAGTCCAGCGATGTCCTGTGCTTCCAAAATTAACTGCGTTTGTTGTTCCATCATTTTTTCTATTGCAGTTGCAGAGCTATAAGCTTCTAAACAACCCTTTTTCCCACAACTACAAACGGGCCCTGTTGGGTGAATTACAATGTGTCCAATTTCTCCCGCCATGCCTTTAGTGCCTCTGTATATCTTCCCATCAAGAATTATTCCACCACCAACACCTGTTCCAAGGGTGATACCCACAAAATTTTTACATTCTTTTGCAGAACCAGCAAATCCTTCTCCTATGGCAAAAAGGTTGGCATCGTTTTCAATTCTAACAGGTACGGTTAATATGTTCCCTAAAATTTTCATAAAATCTACTTCGTGCCAATCGGGGAAATTGGGTGATTCAATAACAATACCATCATTTGTAACAAGGCCTGGAACACCTATTCCTATAGCCTGAATATCCGAATATTCTTCAAATCTCTTTAATTCATTCAAAAAGACACTCTGGATATTTTCTGGACTTTTAAGGGGTTTTGAAGATGTTTTCCAGGTTTTTAGAAGTTCACCATCCAAAGAAAATATACCTATTTTCAGATTTGTGCCGCCTAAGTCTATCCCTGCAATAACCTGTCTTCTCATTTATTTAATCGTTCTTTAAAATCCTGAATTGTTTTTTTAAGTCCTTCTTCAAGTGGTACTTTTGGTTCCCATCCAAGAATTGTTTTTGCCCTTGTAATGTCAGGTCTTCTAACCTTTGGATCATCTTGTGGAAGAGGCTTAAAAACAATTTTACTTTTAGTGCCCGTCAATTCGATTATTTTCTTAGCGAGTTCTAAAATACTCATTTCTGTAGGATTACCTAAATTTACTGGATAGTTATAATCTGACATAAGAAGACGATAAATACCTTCAACTAAATCAGATACATAACAGAAACTTCTTGTTTGACTGCCATCACCAAAAACAGTTATATCTTCATTATTAAGAGCCTGATTTATAAACTCTGGAATTGCTCTACCATCATGTATTCTCATTCTCGGACCATAGGTATTGAAAATTCTAACGATCTTAGTATCAATCCCATGAGTTCTGTGGTATGCCATTGTCATTGCTTCAGCAAATCTTTTTGCTTCATCATAGACACCACGAGGTCCAATAGGATTTACATTTCCCCAGTAGTCTTCACTCTGGGGATGGACGAGAGGATCACCATATACTTCAGATGTGGAAGCTAAGAGGAATTTAGCTTTTTTTTCTTTAGCTAAGCCTAAGGTTTTGTGAGTGCCAAGTGCTCCGACTTTAAGTGTTTGAATTGGAAGATTATGGTAATCAATTGGGCTTGCTGGTGAAGCGAAGTGAAGGATATAGTGAATTGGTCCTGGTACATGAATATAATTCGTTACATCTAATTTGATAAATAAGAAGTCAGGATTTTGAAAGAGATGTTCAATGTTTTTTAGTTCGCCTGTTAAAAGATTATCAACACAAATGACACAATAACCTTTTTCTAAAAAATAATCACATAGATGTGAACCGATAAAGCCAGCACCACCAGTGATTAATACACGCTGTTTTTCCATTTAAAGCCTGCCAATACCGTAATATGTAAAACCCAGTGAACGCATTTTATCTGGATTGTATACATTTCTGCCATCGAAAATAATCGGCGATTTTAGTTTTGACTTAATCTTTTGAAAATCAGGGTTTCTGAATTCATTCCATTCAGTAACAAGAACAAGCGCATCTGCCCCTTCCAGAGCCTCATAGGGATCTTTACATAAGGTAATTTTGTTATCAAAAATCTTTTTTGCTTCATTCATAGCCTTGGGGTCAAAGGCTTTAACCTTGGCACCAGCATTAAGTAATTCGTTAATAATTGTTATAGAAGCAGCTTCTCTCATATCATCTGTATTAGGTTTAAAAGAAAGTCCCCAGATAGCAAAGGTTTTACCCTTTAAATCATTTTTAAAATGAGCCTTTATTTTTTCAACAAGATGTTTTTTTTGTCTATCATTAACTTCTAATGTTGCTTTGGGTAGTTTAAGGTCAAAATTATGTTCCTTTGCTAAATGAACAAGTGCTCTTACATCTTTAGGAAAACATGAACCGCCAAATCCAACACCGGGGAAAAGGAAAGCGTAGTTAATTCTCTGATCAGCACCAACACCTTTTCTAACCATTTCCACATCTGCACCCACCTTTTCACACAAGAGAGCTATTTCGTTCATAAAGGAAATTTTTAAGGCAAGCAAAGCATTTGCAGCATATTTAGTCATTTCTGCACTTGCATTGTCCATTAAAATTATTGGTCTTTCATTTCTTACAAAAGGTGAATAAAGTTCTCTCATAACCTC